>ENA-UOUL01005293-UOUL01005293.1-bioreactor-metagenome-genome-assembly--contig:-NODE-5293-length-11273-cov-2.966863_pt1 | contig 11273 bp, 9 predicted proteins | sample MGYA00249838_ERZ747220 | MGnify/ENA primary metagenome ERZ747220 (study PRJEB28778, sample SAMN05720191) | bioreactor metagenome | isolation source: Anaerobic biogas reactor | place: USA:Washington...
TGACGCTCCCCGAGCCGCCGGTGATGCGCGTGCCGCCGATGACGACGGCCGCGGTGACGGTGAGCTCGCGGTTCTGGAAGTCGTAGGGGTTGGCGACCTGTATGTTCGATACGCCGACGATGCCCGCCAGCCCGGCGATCGCGCCCGCAAGCATGAAGATGAACAGCCGCGTCTTGCCCAGGCTGAAGCCGACGCGCTCGGTCGCGGACTGGTCGCCGCCGATCGCGTAGATGCTCCGGCCCGCGAGCGTGTATTTCATCAGGAAGTGCATGATCACGCACACCGCGAGCGCGACGAGCACCGACGGATGCAGGCCCACGATCGTCCCGTCGGCGGAGGACATCTTAAACAGGAGCGTCTTGGAGAACTCGATCATGCGCACCGGCATCTCCGCCGGGAATATGTACTCCGAGCCGATGAACTGGAACATCACGCCCATGAAGATGTTGGCCGAGCTCAACGTCGCGATGAACACCGGCAGCTTGAACTTCGAGACGAGCAGCGCGTTTACGCTCCCGAGCGCGGTGCCGATCAGCATGCTCATCAGGAACACGGCGGGAAGCGGCATGATCACGCCCCGCGTCATCTGCAAAATGGAGAGCACCTTCGAGGTCGTGTACGCGGAGAACATGCCGATCCACATGAAGCTCATGTCGATGCCGCCGCTGATCAGGACGATCATCACGCCGCAGGCGAAGATCATCGGGTAGGAGCAGACCTTCAAAAGGTCGAAGACGTTGATGATGTTGAAAAACGCGGGGTTTGCGATGCTGAAGGCGATGGAGATCAAAATGATCAGCGCGAGCGAGAGGAACTCGCTCTTGTACGCAATTTTCCGAAGCGTTCCGTTCATGCGAATCTCCCTCCCGTCAGTACGCGCCGACGATCCGCTGGCTGATGTCCGAGGCGGAAACCGTCCGCGTATCGCTCTCAAAGACGACCCTGCCCGCGTTCATGATCATCACGCGGTTCGACGTGGTCATGATCTCGCCGACGTCGTCGGAGATCAGCACGATGGCCATCCCCTTTTTCGCGAGGTCCTTGATGATCGCGTGAATCTCGCTCTTCGACTTTACGTCGACGCCGACGGTCGGGCAGTTCAAGATGAATATCCTGGGGTCGGCGGCGAGCCATTTCCCGAGCACGATGCGCTGCTGGTTTCCGCCGGAGTACTCGCTCGCGACCGTCGTGTAGGGCTTGACGGACATCCGGAGCGCCTCCATCCACTTGACGGAGAGATCCCGTATGCGCCTCTCCGGCACGATGCCGAACTTGTTCTTCATCCGGTCGATGATCGCCGAGGAGAAGTTGTCGCCGAGCGAGCGGTTCAACAAAAGCCCCTCCGAGAGCCTGTCCTCCGGGAGGTAGGCGATGTTGTTCCTGAGCGCGTCCTGCCGGCTCCGGATCGGCGTCTCCACGCCGTCGATGAACACCGTTCCGGAGGTCGCGGGCAGAAGCCCGAACAGCGCCTTCGCAAGCTCCGTGCGGCCGGAGCCCAATTGCCCGGTGACGGCGAGTATCTCGCCCGGGCACACCGAGAAGCTGACGCCCTCGAACGCGCCCGCGCGCGACAGGTTCTCCGCGCGAAGAAGCGGCTTGAGCCCGCAGTCCTCGAACGCGAAGGGCTCCTCCTGTATCTCCTTGCCGGTCATGTAATAGGCGAGCTTTTCGCGGGGGAAGCCCTCCGCCGACTGGTCGACCACCTTCTCGCCGCTGCGGATGACGGTGATCCGGTCGCAGATCGCCATCACCTCGTCGAGCTTATGGCTGACAAACATAACCGCGACGCCCTTTTTTTTCAGGCCGCGGATGATTTCAAACAGTTTTTCGATTTCGCGCTGCGTGATGGCGGTCGTCGGCTCGTCCATGATGATGAGCTTCGCGTCCTGGCAGATCGCGCGGCAGATCGCGACGATCTGCTTTTCCGCCACCGATAGCTGCTCGACTTCCTTGTTGAGCGGCAGCTCGACGCCGACCTGCCTGAGCGCCTCGCGCGCGAGCGCGTCGCTGAACCGGCTGCTCACGAACCGCTTCCTGTTGTGCACGCGGTAGCTCATCGCGATGTTTTCCGAAACCGTCAGGTTCGAAAACACCGAAAAATCCTGGTAGATGACCTGTATGCCCTCCGCGATCGACTGCGCGGCGGTGAGTTTTGCGTAGTTCCGGCCGTTGATCGCGACCGTGCCCGCGTCGAACGTGTAGACGCCGGAGATGATCTTGATAAGCGTCGACTTTCCGGAGCCGTTTTCGCCGCACAGGCAGACGACCTCGCCGGCATCGATCGCGAAATCGATGTTGCTGAGGACGCGGTTTCCCGAAAACGCCTTGGAGACGCCCCGGAGGTCGAGTATGCGCTCCGTCATGTGCCTTTCCCCTCTTTCGCAGCGGCAGGTCTCGGCCCGGAGGCCGGGAGGCGCGCACCAAAGCATGCAGCGCAGGGACACGCGGCCGTCCGGACGAGGGCGCGTGTCCCTGCGCTTCCCGCCGAACGGCCGTCCGCCCGGCGGGCGCAATGCGGATTAGTAGTCGACCTCGTCGACGTTCTCGGCGGTCAGCATGCGCCACTCGGTGCCGGTGATGACCTTGTCCTCGACGATGATGCTGTTGAAGCCGAACACGCCCAGATCGTCGCCGGTCTTGAGCTCAACGCCGGCCTTGACCGCGGCCGCCGCGCGGCACATTGCCTGCCCGACCTCGCCCGGGTCCCAGCTCATCAAGACGTCGATCGAGGTGTCCTTAACGTAGGTGCGGTTCGCGTTGGGAAGTCCGACGGCGACGAAGGTGATCTGGTTCGTCAGGCCCGCCTCCTGGATCGCGAGCGCGATCGAGGGGGTGTCGGTCGCGGACGGGCAGAAGCACGCCTTCGCGTTCGGGTAGGTCTTGAGCGCTTCCTTCGCCTTCTCGTAGGAGTTCGCCGCGTTGTTGCCGGTCTCGATGAACACGCCGCCGGCGTTGGCGACCTTTATGTTGGGATAGGCCTCGGTCATCCTGTCGACGATCGCCTGCGCCCAGCCCACGTGCGAGGTGGAGGCGAGGCTGCCGACGAAGACGATGATCTCGCCCTCATAGCCCATGCCCTCGGCCATCTTGTCCGCGGCCATCGTGCCGAAGTCCTTCATCTTGAAGGCCTCGATGTCGTAGTCGATGTTCTGGAGCAGCGTTCCCTCGTTGGCGATCACGATGATGCCCTCTTCGCGCGCCTTGCCGAGTTCGACGTCGATCTGCTCGGGCGAGAACGGGCACACGGCGATGACCTCGACGCCGGCCGCGACGGCATCCTGCACGACGCGGTTCTGCGCCGCGGCGTCGCCCGCGCTCGGGCCGGACTGGTAACAGGTGGAGCCGGTCTCTTCGCTGTAGAGTTCGATGCCGGAGAACATGCGCGTGAACCACGCGCCGCCGACGGTCTTGGGCAGGAACGCGATGTCCATTTCCTGCATCAGGTCTTCGGACGCGAATGCGACGGACGCAAACAGCATCGTCAAGGCGAGGAGCGTACACAGGATCTTCTTCATAAACCTTCCTCCTAAACTATTTTTCGTTTATTTGGCGTTTGCCAAAATTGCAATCCGGTTCAGGAAGGGCCCGCCGTCGAACGTTTTTCGAGTTTCCGGTATTGCGAACAACGCGCCCGGGTTATTCTCGACGCATCGCGCAATATGCTTCCGTACGGTTAACCGTCCACTGGGGACATTATAAATTGAAACGTTTTAATTGTCAAGGGGTCGTCCGGCAAATTTTCTCTCAAGCAAGACGAAACGACAACAACCGAAAACAAACGACAGCGTGCGGGGAGGGGGCGGGAGCGAGGTCGCTGCGGGACAATATGCGGGTGGGATCGATCGCGCGGGGGAAGGATGGACAAGAGCGCGGGGAATTTGGAGAAAGCCGGAAAATCTACCTCCGCCGGGACGTGCTCCCCTTGACCTTCAGCACCGGGTCGAACACGATCGGCTCCTCGGAGACCGGCTCGCGGTTGATCTTGGCGAGTATGCGGTCGACGACGGCCTCGGCCATCTTCTTGACCGGGTACTCGAGCGTCGTCAGCGGCGGGTCGATCAGGTCGGAAAACGCGAGGTCGTCGAAGCCGACGACGGAGAGGTCGGCGGGGATCGAGAGGTTGTAGCTGCGCGCCTGCTTGTAGACGCCGTAGGCGATCATGTCGTTGAACGCGAAGATCGCGGTGACCTTTTTCCCGAGCAGATACGCGAGCGCCTGCTCGCCGCTCGCGATATCGAACTCGCCCTCGTAGACGAGCGCCGGGTCCCAGGGGATGCCCTCCTTTTCGAGCGCCTCGCGGCAGCCGCGGAGCCTCTCCCGGCAGTTTCCGTAGTGCAGGGGGCCCGTGATATACCCGATCTGGCGGTGGCCCATGTCGATCAAGTGGTGAACGGCGAGATAGCCGCCGAGGTAGTCGTTCGGCAGCACCGCGCCCGCGATGAACTCCCGGGGCACGCGGTCGGTCAGCATCACCGGAATCCGCAATTCGCGCACCGCCTGCATGCACTTCGAGGTGTCGCCGGGGTCCTTGAACACGGACTTCGTCAGAATGATGCCGTCGACGGCGCGGTCCTCGAAGTCGTAGAGGAAGCGTATCGTATCCTCGATGTCGTTCTGCGCGATGCGTATGATCGTCGAATAGGCGCGCTTTTCCGCAAACAGCTCGATCTGCTCGCAGTAGACGGTGTGGAAGATGTTGCTGATGTCGGGAACGATCAGCCCGATGGTGTTCGTCTTGTGCGTCGCCAGGGCGACGGCCAGCTGATTCGGGCGGTAGCGCATCTCCTCGGCGGCGCGCAGCACCTTCTCGCGAGTCCCGGCGGAGATGGGAACGGGGCGATTGTTCAGCACCAGCGAAACCGTCGAGGGGGACACGTTTGCGCGCGCTGCGACATCGCGGATCGTCGTTCTCATGCGTTCGCCTCCGAATGCGTGTGTTCCAACAGCATTCTACCACAGTTCGGATATGCCGTCAATGCAGGTTAAACTGTTTTATGCGCGCGTCCGTCGGCGGGGCCGCGCATCCTTTCGAATTTTCCCGGGCGCTTTTATCCGCGAAGGGAGCGCGGGGGTTAAACCGTTTTAATCCCGCTGCGCATCGGCGGGCGGCGTGGCGGGGACGCTAGCCGTGTGGAGCGCGTTTTTCGTTTCTCCGGCAGGAAATCCCACAGGCTTCTCGAATACCTATCCGAAAGGGGGATGCGCATGAAGGACATATTGATGATCGCGACCGGGGGGACGATCGCCTCGAAGCCCACGGAGAACGGATTGCAGCCGTCGATGACGGCGGAGGAGATTCTTATGCGCGTCCCGGCGCTCGAGGACAAGTGCAGGGTCAAGGGCGTGCAGCTGTTCGACCTCGACTCGACGAACATGCGGCCGGAGCACTGGCTCGCGATCGCGGCCTTAATCGAGGAGCACTACGGCGAGTTCGACGGCTTCGTCGTCACGCACGGGACCGACACGCTCTCCTACACCGCGGCGGCGCTCAGCTACCTCGTGCAGCGTTCGATCAAGCCGATCGCGCTGACGGGCTCGCAGAAGTCGATCTTCACCGAGGACACCGACGCGCGCAGGAACCTTCTCGACGCGTTTTCGTACGCGTCCGACGTGCGCTCGCACGGCGTGTGCGTCGTGTTCGACGGCAAGGTGATCGCCGGCACGCGCGCGCGCAAGATGCGCACGAAGAGCATGAACGCGTTTTCGAGCGTCGATTACCCGGAGCTCGCGGCGCTGCTCGACGGGCGGATACTGCGCTACTTCTACGAGCCGGAGATGCAGCCGCGCCCGAGCTTCTACCGCGCGCTCAACGACCGCGTGTTCGTCTTGAAGCTAATCCCCGGCATGGGCGCGGACATCTTCGGGTTCCTGACGGACAGCGTAGACGCCTTGATCATCGAAAGCTTCGGCGTCGGCGGCGTGCCCTGCTACGGCGACGAGGACTTCCTGACGGCGATCGAGCGATGGTGCGGCGCCGGAAAGACGCTGGTGTTTACGACGCAGGTCCCCTACGAGGGCAGCGACATGGGCATCTACCAGGTCGGGCTCAAGGTGAAGCAGAAGTACGACGTGATCGAAGCCTACAACATGACGCTCGAATCGACGGTCACGAAATTGATGTGGATACTCGCGCAGACGCGCGACCCGAGGCGCGTGCGCGAGATGTTCTACACGCCCGTCGCGCACGATTTGCTGCTCTTCTAGCAGACGCAGAAAAACCGCCGCCGCCCAAGCGAAGCGACGGCGATTTTTTTGCATTCAGAGCTCCATGACCGCCTTCAGCGCCCCCGCGCGGTCCCGATTGTACGCCGCGACATCCTCGGCGAAGCGGTCGAGCCGGATTTTGTGCGAGATCATCGCCCTCATGTCGACCATGCCGCTCTTCAAAAGCTCCAGACACGCCGGAAAATACAGCGCCGGGACCGCGTTGCTCGCGCGAATCTGCAGCTTTTCGTCGTGGAAGCGGCGCATGTCGAAGGTCACGAACTGCGTCTCGTTGACGCCGATGCCGATGAAGCCCATGATTCCTCCGACGTTCAGGAGCTTCATCGCCGCGGGCATCGCGTCGGGCGTCGCGGTCATCAGGATTTTGTCGACGCCGCCCTTCGCAAACGGGTACTTTTCCGGATCGCATTTGTCCGTGTGCAGCACCTCGTCCGCGCCCCACTTTTTCGCCAGATTGTCGCGCGCGCCGCGGCCGGAGCGGTTGGCGGCGTAGATGTTCCTCGCGCCCATGAGCCGCGCGAGCCTGAGCGCGAACAGCCCGATCGGGCCGATGCCGTAGACGAGCACGTCGTCGCCGAGCTCGACGCCCGCGACCTTCAGGAGGTCGTACGCGACGCCGAGCGGCTCGATCAGCGCGGCCTCGGCGAACGGCAGCCCCTCGAACTTCACGCAGCACTCGCACGGCACGACCATGTACTCCGCGAAGCCCATCGTGCCGACGCCGGAGTTGAACATCGAACGCCCCGTCTTGTCTTTATCGACCTTGCCGTTGCGGGAAAGGTCGGAGAAGCGGTCGAACGTGCCGCTCTCGAGGCACACGCTGTCGCCGGGTTTCACGTTCTCGACCGCCGCGCCGACCGCCTCGATCACGCCCGCGACCTCGTGGCCGATCGGCTCGAACGCCTCCGCGAGCGCGGCGGTGCGCAAATCCGTGCCGCACAGCCCGCACGCCTTCACGCGCACCAAGACATCGTGCATGCCCATTTCCGGCACGTCGATTGCGCGCACGTCGAATTGGTACGGCGTCTTCGCAAATACCGATCGCATCTTCATCGCTATGCCCTTCCCTTGTAGACGTCCGGGACGACGAGCCCCTCCTTGTTCCACCAGCGCGGCGCGTCGATCGCGGACACGAACGCGATGTTGCCGTACGGGTTGAACGCGCCGGAGCGCACGATGTACTTCGCCTTTTTCGGCATCTCCGCCATGAACTGCGCGTACGGCACGCCCTCGACCGGGCAGCGCGCGCACGTCCTCTCGACGAAATCGTACAGCGGCCGGTTGTAGTCCTTCATCTCGCTCGCGACGATCACGCGCTCGTAGCAGAAGTCGCTCAAAATGAGGTCCATCAGCTGCTCGATCGTCGGGCAGTCCTTCTCGAGCGCGAGGTCGATGCGCTGCTCGTCGGTCGGGATCGGGAACCCCGCGTCGCAGATCATCAGCACGTCGCCGTGGCCCATGCCGGCGATCGCGGTGTTCAGCTTCTTGTTCAAAATTCTCCCGAGTTTCATGGTCTCCCTCCTAGTTGAATCCGTTTTCGTCGAGGATTTGCGTCGCGCGGGCGAACACCTCGTCGGAAATCTCGAGGTCGCCGCAGCGCGCGCCGCTCTCGGCCTGCTTAACGGTGCGCGAGCCGCTGATGATGGTCGTCACGCCGGGGCGCTTCAGGAGCCAGCCCATCGCGAGCTCGAGGAGCGAGAGCCCCGCCCCGTCCGAGACATCCCGGAGCAGATCGACGACGTCGAGCTTGCGGTCGAGCTTCTCGCCCAGTATCTCCGGGTTCGTCAGCCGCATGTCGCCGGGCTTCAGGTCCCTGTCGCGGCCGCGGTAGAACCGGCCCGAGAGCACGCCCTGGCACAGCGGGCTGTACGGGATGAACGCGCGCCCGTTTTGCGCGCAGTCGGGCAGAATTTCACGCTCGGCCGCATACTCGAGCGGTATGCCGCAGTAGCTGTCGGAGTTGCGGTCGAACATGTTGTAGAGCGCCTGATGCGCGGCGACGGGGTGAATTGCGTCCGCGCGCGCGATCTCGCTCAAAGAGAAGTTCGACGCGCCGATATAGCGGACCTTGCCCGCCGCGACGAGCGACTTCAAGGTCTCCATCGTCTCCTCGATGGGCGTTGCGTGGTCCATCCAGTGCATCTGGTAGAGGTCGACGCGGTCGGTTTTGAGCCTCCGGAGCGATTCGTCGATCTCCTTCAAGATGTGCCCGGGCGTCAGGTCGTTGATGCCGGGGCCGTCCTTGTAGTCCCAGCGCAGCCCGCACTTCGTCGCCAGAAACACTTTTTCGCGCTTTCCTTTCAGCGCCTGTCCGAGCGCGATCTCGCTCTCGCCGAAGCCGTAGATCGGCGCGACGTCGAAGAAATTGACGCCCATGTCGATCGCCGCGTGCACCGCGCGCGTCGACTCGCTCGTCGAGCCGTCCGTCCAGTTGTACCCCGCGACCGACCAGCAGCCAAAGCCGATGACGGACAGCTCCTCCGCGATGCGCGGAACCTTTCTGTACTTCATTACTTCCTCCTCCGCTTGTCGAGCAGCACCGCGAGCACGATCAGAAGGCCGATCAGAATCTCCTGCAGGTGCGAGTTGATGCCGATCAGGTTGCCGCCGTTTCGAAGCGTCGCCATGATCAAGGAGCCCAGCACCGTGCCGATGATCGAGCCCTCCGCGCCGGAGAGCGACGCGCCGCCGACGACCGCCGCGGCGATCGCGTCGGTCTCGTAGCCGATGCCGCCGGTCGGCACGCCGTTTCCGAGCCGCGCCGTCATCATGACGCCCGCGACCGAGCACAAAAACGAGCAGACGATGTATACGCCGTAGGTCGTGAGCCGTATGTTGATGCCCGAGAGGCGCGCGGCCTCGGTGTTCGAGCCGATCGCGAACACGTTTCGGCCGAACGTCGTGTACTTGATCGCGAGCATCGAGAGCGCCGCGATCCCGAGCCATATCCAGCCGAGCGCCGGGAAGCCCAAAATCGGCAGCGTCGAAAAATCGCGGAACGCGCGCGAGATGCCGGAGACCATCTGCGCGTTCGTAATGAGCATGATCGTCCCGCGCACGACGATCTGCAGGCCGAGCGTCGCGATGAACGGCGGCACCTTGCCGTCGAAGATGATGACGCCGTTGATGAGCCCGATCAAGGTCGTCGCGGCGACCGCGACGATGATCGACGCGGGGATCGACCACTTGAAGGCCAGTTGGTCGCTCATGAACATCGACGACAGCACGCCCGAAAGGCCGACGACCGCGCCGACGGACAGGTCGATGCCGCCGGACATGATGACAAAGGTCATGCCAATGGCGATGACGCCGTAGATCGCCGTCTGCCGGAACAGGTTCTGGATGTTGCCGATCGACAGGAATTTCTCGGTTCTGAGCCCGAGCAGTACGAACATGACCGCCAGGATAATCAGCAGCATCAGCGAGGTCGAGAGGCTGCGGGCTCTCTTTTCCGACGGGTTTCGCTCCATTGTGTTCACAATCCTTCACTCCTTCGGGATTCGTATCCGTCGTCCTTCAGGCCGGACGCCAGCCGGACGAGCTTCTCCTCGTCCATGCGGCCGTCCCTTGAGAACTCCGCGCGCGGCACATCCGCCATGATTCTTCCCTCCGACATCACCATCACGCGGTCGGAGAGCCCCATGACCTCCGGCAGATACGAGGAGATCACGACAATCGCCGCGCCCTGTTCAAGCAGATGCTCAAACAGCCGGTATATCTCGACCTTTGCGCCGACGTCCACGCCGACGGTCGGCTCGTCGAAGAGGAACACCTTGCTCTCGCAGGCGAGCCAGCGGCCGACGATGACCTTCTGCTGGTTTCCGCCGGAGAGGTTCTTGACCCTCTGGTAGATCGAGGGCGTCTTGATGCGTATGTCCTCGACGTACCGGTGCGCGCGGCTTCTCTCCTTGCGCAGGTTGATGAAGCCCCGCCTGCTGATCGCCGGGTAGGAGGCGATGTTGATGTTGAAGGAGACGTGCTGGTTCATGCACAGCCCCTGGCGCTTGCGGTCCTCGGTCAGAAACGCGATGCCGTGCGCGATCGAGCTCTTGGGGCTCGCGAGCCGGACGGGCTTGCCGTCGATGAGGATCTCGCCGGCGTCGAAGCGGTCCGCGCCGGTCACGCAGCGCATGACCTCGGTGCGCCCGGCGCCCATCAGCCCGTAAAAGCCCAGTATCTCGCCCTTGCGCACCGTGAACGACACGTCCTCAAACGCGCCGCGCCGGGAAAGCCCCCTCACCTCGAGCGCGGGTTCGCCCGGGCGCGGGTGGCCGATCGAGTACATGTCCTCGAGCTTGCGGCCGACCATCATCGAAATCAGCTGGTTTTCGTCGACCGCGCCGACCTCGACGGTATCTATGTACTGCCCGTCCTTCAAGACCGTCACCGTGTCGCAGATGCGGAAGATCTCCTCCATCCGATGCGAGATGTAGATGATGCCGCAGCCGTCCTCCCGGAGCCGCCGGATCAATCGGAAGAGCTCGCCGACCTCCTCGTTCGTCAGAAGCGCGGTCGGCTCGTCGAAGATGATCACGCGCGCCTTTTCGCGCAAAATCTTTCCGATCGCGACCATCTCCTGCATGCCGACGGTCAGCTTGCTCAATTGCTTCGCGGGGTCGATGTCGACGCCGATCTGGTGCAGCGACTCCTTCGTCTCCCGCTTGACGCGCGCCCAGTCGACGAACGCGCCCCTGCGCGGCAATTTCCCCAGGAAGAAGTTCTCGCCGACCGACAGGTGCGGCGCCATCATCACGTCCTGGTAGACGGCGCCGATGCCCCGGGCCTTCGCCTGCGCGGGGTTCGCGATCTCGCACTTCTCCCCGTTGATGTAGATCACGCCGCCCGGATCGGCCTGATGCGCGCCGGTCAGCACCTTGATCAAGGTCGACTTGCCCGCGCCGTTTTCCCCGACCAGCCCGTGCACCTCGCCCGCGCGCACGGTCATGTGCACGTTCGAGAGCGCCTTGACGCCCGGGAAGGTCTTCGAGATGTTCTCCAGTCTGACCAGTTCGTTGCCGTTGGTCTGCATCGGTCGGATCCCTCCTCCG
>ENA-UOUL01005297-UOUL01005297.1-bioreactor-metagenome-genome-assembly--contig:-NODE-5297-length-11270-cov-3.114715_pt1 | contig 11270 bp, 8 predicted proteins | sample MGYA00249838_ERZ747220 | MGnify/ENA primary metagenome ERZ747220 (study PRJEB28778, sample SAMN05720191) | bioreactor metagenome | isolation source: Anaerobic biogas reactor | place: USA:Washington...
TAGCGGATGGCACGCCGCGATCAATGGACCAAGAGTATTATAGTCGTGGCATACTTTATGGCAACTTCACAGGAGTCGGTGATACAATGGCATCCCAAAAGAGGGATAAGGTCATGGCCCAGGCGACGATGTACTTCCCTGATGATTTCCTCTGGGGCACGGCGACCAGCTCACATCAGGTAGAAGGCAACAACGAGAATAACGATTGGTGGCAGTGGGAGCAGCAGGAAGGCACGATCCTGGAGGGTGGCCGTTCCGGGCGGGCCTGTAACTGGTGGGAGAACGCCGAGGCCGACCTGGATCTGGCGGCGGAGATGGGCAACAACGCCCACCGCCTGTCGCTGGAGTGGAGCCGCATCGAGCCAGAGCCGAGCGTATTTGACGACGCTGCCCTCGGCCGCTACCGGGAGATTCTGCAGGCCCTACATGACCGGGGCATGCAGCCGATGGTCACTCTGCACCACTTCTCCAATCCGGTGTGGCTGGTTGAGAAAGGGGATTTTTCGGTCGAGATCGTGGTCGATTACTTTCGCCGCTACGCCGAGCACGTCGTCGATAGCCTTGGCGATCTCGTCGCGCAGTGGGTGACGATCAACGAGCCGATGGTCTACGTCGTGGCGCGCTACCTGGAAGGCGCGTTTCCGGCCCCGAAGCAGCGTGGCTGGGGGGTGGTGCCGCGCGTGCTCAACCACCTCCTGCGCTGCCACGTGGCGGCCTACGAGGCCATCAAGGCGCACTATCCCCAGGCGCCGGCCGGCGTCGCCAAAAACATGATCATCTTCCAGCCGGCGCCGCCCGGCCGCGGCAGCCCGTTGAATGCGTGGTGGGCGGCGCGCATCAGCAGCCTCTTCAACGACTGGTGGATGGAGGCGATGCATACCGGCCGGCTCCGCCGTCCTCTTGGCAGCGGGCAGCTCCGCGGCCTGCAGGGCAGCTTCGACTTCGTGGGCATCAACTACTACACACGGCGCTACTGCCGCTTTGGCAAGCTATACGAAAGCGACTGGGGCGAGGATGCCATCGTCAGCGACGGCAATTACGGCGAGGTCTACCCGGACGGTCTCTTCCAGGTCATCAAACAGTCGCTGCGTTACGGCAAGCCCATCTACATTACCGAGAATGGCGTGCCCGATGCCGCCGACCGGCTCCGGCCGGCGTTTCTGCTCAGCCACCTGCGCGAGATCTGGCGAGCCGTCAGCTTCAACTGGCCTGTGATGGGCTACTATCACTGGAGCCTGATCGATAACTTTGAGTGGGAGCGCGGTTGGACCCAGCGCTTCGGCCTCGTCGAGCTGGATCCCGAAAGCCAACAGCGGCGCTGGCGGCCAAGCGGCCGGCTCTACGCCGAGATCTGCAAGAGCTTCAGCATTAGCAGCGACATGGCCGAACGATACGCGCCGGAGCTGATGCCGGTGCTCTTTCCAGGATAGCTACAGTACAGATTCGCTGGAAAAGTTGTCTTGAGCTAAGTTTCCGTTTATTAACGTCGGCGCTCTTTATGCTATAATGTCCAGGCTCACGCGGGCAGATTTTTCAAGACCGGAGCCTTATAAGGCCAGATTACATTGGGAGATAACGAATGTCTGGACATTCAAAATGGTCAACGATCAAGCATAAAAAGGCGGCTGCCGACACCAAGCGCGGCAAGCTGTTCACGCAGTTGACCAAGGAACTGACCATTGCAGCGCGCGAAGGGGGCGGAGACCCGGAGTTTAATGCCCGGCTGCGTCTGGCGGTGGATAAGGCGAAAGAAGCCAACATGCCCAAGGACAACATCGACCGGGCCATCAAGCGCGGGACCGGCGAGCTGGAAGGGCAGGAGCTACACGAAGTCGTCTATGAAGGGTACGCGCCACATGGGGTGGGCGTGTTGATTGAGGTCGTCACCGATAACCGCAACCGGGCCGTCGCCGAGCTGCGCCACGCGCTGAGCCGCAACGGCGGCTCGATGGCCGAAGCCGGTTCCGTGGCCTGGCAATTCGAGCGCAAGGGCTACCTGACGCTAAAAGAAGCGGTGGCAGACGAGGATGAGCTATTCCTGGTGGCGGCGGATGCTGGCGCCGAGGACGTAAGCTTTGACGACGGCGAAGTGGAGATTTACACAGAGCTGGAAGCCTTCACCAGCGTGCGCGATACACTGACCGAAATGGGCTACGACCTCGACGAAGCGAAGGTGATCTACGCGCCCAAGAATCCGGTGACGCTCGACAAAGCCCAGGCCGTGCAGGTGCTCAAGGTGCTGGATCAGCTCGAGGAGCTGGACGACGTGCAGAACGTATACCCCGCCATGGAGATTACGGACGAGCTGATCGCGGCAATGGAAGCAGGCTGATGCGAATCCTGGGGCTCGATCCGGGGACGGCGACGACGGGCTACGGCATCATCGACGTCGTCGAAGGAGAGCCAAGCGTGGTCGCCTACGGCGTCATCCGTACTGAGCCGCAGCAGGCGATGGCGCAGCGACTGCAGATCATCTATCGGGCGCTCTGCGAGCTGCTGGACGAGTACCGGCCCGACGCCGCCGCGATAGAAGAGGTCTTTTTTGGCCGCAACATAACGACGGCCATCACGGTAGGGCAGGCGCGGGGCGTGCTGCTCCTCGCGCTGGCCAATGCCGGCGTGCCCATCGAGGAGTACTCCCCACCGAAAATCAAGGATGCCGTGACCGGCTACGGAAAAGCGGACAAACATCAGGTGCAGCTTATGGTCCGCAACCTGCTGCACCTGGAGGAGACGCCACGGCCGGACGATGCAGCCGACGGGCTCGCCGTCGCGCTCACCCACTTCCAGCACCAGCGCTACTCCTCGTTGTTAAGCTAGGCGAGGCCATCAGGATCAGCCATGCCCATTATCAAGACCGACCAGCCCGATAGCACTGAGTTCTGGCACAACTTATTCTCCCGTATCCAGGAACAGCTCAACTACGACCCCCAGGATAAAGGACCGGAGTTCGATCCCTCGACGCTTTCCGCCCTGCGACTCCTGCGCGACCCTGATTTGCCGGTGCCGCTGCGGGCCATCAACCAGTTTAGCGAAGGCGCGAAAAAGCGCCTCTACCGGCCCCTGCTGCCCCCAGAGCTGCTGGTGCGCTTCGGCATTGATCCGATTACCTGGCGCGGGCCAGACGGCGATGGGCACGTGCGCCTGGTGGCCCCGAAGGAGAAGGGTCAACTCAAGATAGAGGCGTTCCACCGGCTCGATGCCCGCGATCCGTTTGCCTATATCGAGCTGGTGGACAACAACTTCAACGGCATTAACGTCGTGCTCGTCGTGATGAACGACCCGGAGAGCCCACGGTTCGACACCGACGTTTCACCGGAAGGAGAGCGCACGCTCTTTGGCACCGTGAACCGCAACCTGGAAGCCGAAGCGGCGGCGATGGCGGCGGGTCTGGCGCCGGCCCAGGTGCGCCGGGGGCTGCGCGCGACCAACATAGCTCTGCTGCATCTGGAGAGCTTTCTGGCGATGCTCGGCCACGAGTCATTTGCCGCCGAGCCGCTGACCTACGCCACCGCCCTGCTCTTCGAAAGTCGGGGCTTCTCCTACATGACCGGACGGCGGCTGATGGAGGAGATCGACCGGGAGTTCCGGCCGGGCGGGCGCCTGCACGCAGCCCTCGACGGCAGCACTCCCTTCCGCCAGCCGGGCCAGGAAAAAAACATACGCGGGCGGGCCTGGGCGATCCACGACGGCGTGCTCCGGGCCATCGATCGGAGCTGGAACGACGTGCGCATGGTCAAGCGGCTGGGCCACAACGCGGGGATCAACACGTTTCCCGACGCCGTCTATTAGCCGGGGAGATCAGCCCTCGCCAGAAATGTAGAGGCGCGGTACGCGGGTGTTGATGTTGGTCAGCACCTCGTAGGGGATCGTGCCGGCCCAGCGGGCGATGTCGGCCGCCGTAATCTCTTCCTCGCCCTGTTTGCCCAACAAGACAACCTCGTCGCCGTTATAGGCTGTTTCCCAGCCGATGCTGACCATCGTCTGGTCCATACAGACGCGGCCCACGACCGGGTAGCGCCTCTCCCGGATCAGGACCGACGCGTTGTTAGAGAGGTTGCGAAAGTAGCCGTCGCCATAGCCCACGGGGATCGTTACCACCCGGCTCATCTCCTCCGGCGCCCAGGTCGAGCCATAGCTAACCGGGTCGCCGGGCTGGACGACCTTGAAGTAAACGACAAGCGATTTCCAGGAAAGGGCGGGCTGCACCGGCACCGTCCGGGGCACGTCGTCCGAGGGATAGACGCCATAGAGCAGGATGCCGGCGCGGACCATATCCAGGTGGCTTTCGGGGAGCTGCAGGATGCCGCCGGAGTTGGCAATGTGGCGCATAGGAGGCTGCAGCCCGCGCTCCTCGTAAAAGGTCAGCACGTCGAGGAACCGCTGGAGCTGGATCCGGGCCGAATTCAGATCGGCGGCGTCGGCATTGGCGAAGTGGGAGTAGATGCCTTCCACAAAACAGTGGTCGCAGCCTAACGACGCTTCCAGCAGCGAGCGGGCGTTGTAGTAGTGCACGCCGATGCGCTCCATCCCCGTATCGATCTTGAGGTGGACGCGCGCCACAGCGCCGCGAGCGCGCGCTGCCGTCTGGATCTGCTCCAGCTTCTCCAGCGAGGAAGCGGTCAGCGTCAGGTCATAGTCGAGGAAGAGGGGCACCTGATTGCCGAGGATGCCGCCGAGGACGAGGATAGGCGCGTCGATCCCCTGCTCGCGCAGTAGGATACCCTCCTCCAGATAGGCGACGCCCAGATAGTCGGCGCCGGCGGCGACGAGGTGGCGGGCCACGGCGACGAGTCCATGCCCGTAGGCATTGGCTTTGAGGATAGCCATCACGCGCGCCGGGGAGACGTGGGCCTTGATAGCCTGGTAATTGGCGCTGAGACAGTCCAGGTTGACCTCGACGTGGGTCGGGCGAACAACGCCGTTCGTGGTAATCGTCGCTTCGTTAATCATTGGGCGCATTGTACCTGTCTCTGGTGACAGCGAACAAGAGAAAAGGTGACGTTTGTCACCATCGCCATACCTTGCATCGGTACCGGCGCGGATATACAATTTTCAGACAATTGATATCTGGGCCTAGTGGCTGTTCGGGAGAGGGTGTGGCTGGCGGCTCGTGCGTCAGGCCCACCGCCGAAGGGGCAAGCCGGGTACGCTCGCTGCAGCATCGGGTGAAACTCTCAGGCAAAAGGACCGGACAGGCGGGCACTTCTGGAAAGCCCGGCAGCAAGGACGGCTGCCGGGCACCGACGGGGCAAGCCGGCCGGGCACCGGCGAATCTCTCAGGTAGCTGACAGAGGACGGCAGCAACAGACCTGTTTGCCAGCCGTCCTTTTTCTTTGGCCTACAGCCTACAGACCTGAAAGCACAGGAGGTTACACACAATGACGAAAATCAACGACGATCTGCTCTACACCAGGGACGACGAGTGGGTTCGTGTCGAAGGTGAGGAGGCGGTTGTTGGCATCAGTGACTATGCCCAGAACTCGCTCTCTGACATTGTTTACCTGGAACTCCCAAGCGTCGGCGATAGATTCGGCAAGGGCGACAGCTTCGGCGTAGTCGAGTCGGTGAAGGCGGCTGCCGACCTGTACATGCCGGTCAGCGGCGAGGTCATAGCAGTCAATGAAGCTCTGGTAGACCGGCCCGAGCTGGTCAACGAAGACCCCTATGGCGAAGCGTGGATGGTGCGCGTCCGGTTGGATGATTCGAGCGAGCTGGACGAGCTGATGGATGCGGATGCCTATCGCGTCTATAACGAGGATCGCGACTAACGAGGAGACGTCATGTCCCACTTATCTCCCAATGAGTCCAGTAACCTGGACCTCCTGAAAGACAACACGACTTTCATCAACCGCCACATTGGCCCCAAGGGTAAGGCGGTTGAGGCGATGCTGGCGGAAATCGGCGTCGATTCGCTGGAAACGCTGATTGACAAAGCCGTGCCGCCCGTCATCCGCATGAAAGGAAGCCTGAATTTGCCGGAGCCGCAAAGCGAGGCCGAGGTGCTGGCCGATTTGCGCGCGCTGGCGAAGAAGAACAAGGTCTACCGCTCGTTCATCGGCATGGGCTACTACGACACGTTCGTGCCGCCTATCATCAAGCGCAACATCCTGGAAAACCCCGGCTGGTATACACAGTACACGCCCTACCAGCCGGAAATCGCCCAGGGGCGGCTGGAGGCGCTGCTCAATTTCCAGACGATGGTCGCCGATCTGACCGGTCTGGGGATTGCCAACGCGTCCATGCTGGACGAAGCGACGGCCGCCGCCGAGGCGATGATGATGTGCCTGCGCGCCCAGAAGCGCGGCTCGACGGCCAATACCTTCTTCGTCTCCGAGCTATGCCACCCGCAGACCATCGCCGTCGTGCAGACCCGCGCCGAACCCTTCGGCATCGAGGTCGTCGTCGGCGACCACCGCACCTACGATTTCGGCGATGACCTGTTTGGCGTCCTTGTTCAGTACCCGACGAGCAACGGCGACATCTACAACTACGAGGAATTCTTCGCCAGGGCGCATGAGAAGGGCGCGCAGACGGTCGTAGCGACCGACCTGCTCGCGTTGACCCTGCTGCGCCCGCCTGCCGAGTTCGGCGCCGACGTCGCCGTGGGCAACAGCCAGCGCTTTGGCGTGCCAATGGGCTATGGCGGGCCGCACGCCGCCTTCATGGCCACCCACGAGAGCTACACACGCCAGCTCCCGGGCCGGCTGATCGGCGTTGCCGTCGATTCGCAGGGTAATCCGGCGCTGCGTCTGGCTCTGCAGACGCGCGAGCAGCACATCCGCCGCGAGCGCGCCACCAGCAACATCTGCACGGCGCAGGTGCTTCTGGCTATCATGGCCTCGATGTATGCCGTCTACCACGGGCCGGAAGGGCTGCGCCGTATCGCCCGGCGCGTGCATCTCCTGACCCGGCTTCTGCAGCAAGGGCTGGGCGCGTTGGGCTACAAGACCAACGGGACGCCCGTCTTCGACACGCTGCAGGTGCAGACAACCGTCGAGGACCGGGACGCGATCCGCGAGCGGGCGCTGGCCCAGGATATCAATCTGCGCTACTTCGACGACGGCACCATCGGCATCAGCCTGGACGAGACAAAGACGCTCGACGACGTGCGCGACCTGCTGGGTATCTTCGGCGCCGCCGAGGGACAGTTCGACCTGCAGGCGATGGCCGGGCTTGTCGATCTTTCATTCGCAACGCCCTTCCAACGGACCAGCGATTACCTGACCCATCCTGTCTTCCATAGCTACCACTCCGAGACGGAGATGCTGCGCTACATCAAGAAGCTGGAGAGCCGGGACCTTTCGCTGGCTTTCTCGATGATCCCGCTCGGCTCCTGCACGATGAAGCTGAACGCCACCGCGGAGATGGAGCCGATCACCTGGCCCGAGTTCACCGGGCTCCACCCCTTCGCGCCGCGCGACCAGGCAGCCGGGTATACCGAGCTTTTCAAGCGGCTGGAGGCCGCGCTCGCGGAGATCACGGGCTTTGCCGCCGTCAGCCTGCAGCCGAACGCCGGCTCCCAGGGCGAGTACACCGGGTTGATGGTCATCCGCGCTTACCACGCCAGCCGGGGCGAGGCGCATCGCAACATCTGCCTGATCCCCAGCTCGGCGCACGGCACCAACCCCGCCAGCTCGGTGATGGCCGGCCTCGAAGTCGTCGTGGTCGCCTGCGACGACGACGGCAACGTAGACGTCGAAGACCTGCGCAAGAAGGCCGAGCAGCATCAGGACAGGCTGGCGGCGATGATGATCACCTATCCATCCACGCACGGCGTCTTCGAGCCGGACATCCGCCAGCTGATCGACATCGTGCACCAGTATGGCGGGCAGGTTTATCTGGACGGCGCGAACATGAACGCCCTGGTCGGGCTGGCCAAGCCGGGAGAGTTCGGCGCCGACGTCTGCCACCTGAACCTGCACAAGACCTTCAGCATCCCGCACGGCGGCGGCGGCCCGGGCATGGGCCCGATTGGCGTGGCCGAACACCTGCAGCCATTCCTGCCCGGCCATCCGGTAGTCGAGGGCGTGGGCGGCAGCCAGGCCATCGGCGCCATCGCCGCTGCGCCGTGGGGCAGCGCTGCTATCCTGCCGATTTCCTACACCTACATCGCCATGATGGGCGCGGAAGGGCTGACCCAGGCGACGCGGATCGCCATCCTCAACGCCAACTACATAGCCGCCCGGCTCGACCCGCACTTCCCCGTTCTCTACAAGGGCGCGAACGGCTACGTGGCCCACGAGTGCATCGTCGATCTGCGGGAGCTGAAGGATAAGGTGGGCATCCCGGTGGACGATGTCGCCAAGCGGCTGATGGACTACGGCTTCCACGCGCCGACGATGAGCTTCCCGGTGCCCGGCACTCTGATGATTGAGCCGACCGAGAGCGAAGGTAAGGCCGAGCTGGACCGTTTCTGCGACGCGATGATCCAGATCCGCCAGGAGATCCAGGCAGTGGCCGACGGGCGCTACGACGCTACGGACAACCCGCTGCACAACGCCCCGCACACGGCCCAGATGCTCGCCGGAGAGTGGACGCATCCTTACTCGCGTGAGGAAGCCGCCTACCCCGCCGACTGGCTGAAGGAGAACAAGTTCTGGCCGGCCGTGGGCCGCGTGGACAACGTCTACGGCGACCGCAATCTGTTCTGTGTCTGCCTCCCCGTCAGCGAGTATGAGCAACTACCACGGGAGTTTGAAGTCGCGCTGTCCTGACCGGCGGCGCTATGAAGCGTGAAAAAAGTGCCTGGCTCCTCTCCCGAGCCAGGCACTTTTCTTTTTTAGCCGGCGGGCTATTGTATTCAGCGCACCACACGGACCAGGTGGTAGCGTTTTTTGCCTTTGCGCAGGACGAGAAACTGCCCGTCGATGGCGTCGGCCAACGTCGCCGCCTGCGCCGGGTCGTCCACGCGCCGGTTGTTGAGGTAGATGCCGCCACCCTGTACGTCGCGCCTGGCCTGCCCCCGGCTGGTCGCCAGCCCGCTCTCGGCCACCAGATCTACGACAGGCACGCCGCCATCCTGCAGCGCCGAGCCGCGCAACTCGCTGGAAGGCACGTCGGCAAAGATGTCGGCGATATCGCGCGCATCCAGCCCCTCCAGGTCGCCGCCAAAGAGCACAGCCGAGGCCTGTTGTGCGCGCGTCAGCTCGTCCGGCCCGTGTACGGTGCGCGTCATCTCCTCGGCCAGCCGCCGCTGCGCCTCCCGTGCTTCCGGCTGCGACGCCACCTTGGCCGCGAGTTCCTCAATCTCCTCGCGCTCCAGAAAGGTGAAGTATTTCAGATAGTTGATCACCTTCTCGTCTTCGACGTTCAGCCAGAACTGTGCCCCTGCCTCCCGCGCGGCCCGGGCTGTCGCAGCCCAGTACGGCTCGCGCTGTTCGAGCGTGAAGAACGCGAGGTGCTCACCGCTGTCCTGCAACATGATCACGTCGATGCCGGTCTCTTTGAGCGTTGCGCCCCACCAGTCGGCATATTGCTGCGGCGTGAGATAGATGAAACCGCGGCGGCTGGTATCGTCGAGCAGGAAGAACGGTGAGATGGTCACTAGCGAACCGGGCGCGACGCGATGGCACTCGGCCGCTATCGACTTCCACACGTGACGCCAGAACGCCGTTTCTTCGGTGTCGCCCGGACGAATCGGGTTGATCTCGTAGTTCAGATACCACGCATGGAACGACGAATGATGGCCGTACCGCCCATGAAGATCACGGACGGCCTCGGTTACCAGAGCGATCAAATCCTCGGCTGACGCCTTGCGGTACCAGCCACCCTGGGGCAAGTCGATGATCACCTTCATGTTCTTCTGGTCGGCCAGGCTGTAGATGCGCTCCAGCAGATCAGCTCCGCCGTCTTGCGCCAGAACGCCTGCCGCGTTGAGCAGCCACAGCAGGTCAAACCCGACGTCGCGTTGCGCCTGGATGGCTTTCTCCAGTTGCTCGTCGCTCCAATCCACGACCTGTGGCTGAATCCACCACAGCGCCCCGCGGATCAGCGGCTGGACCTGCGGCCGCATCTCGTCCCCCCGTGCCGCTTCGTCCTCTGCCGCACACGCCGGCGGACCCGTCATCCCCATCAAGACTCCCAGGATCCCTGACGTCAACACGAAGGATTTCCACACGTTCATTTCCTCCCCAGACGGTTCCCACCTGCAACCGTGGCTTTCGCGCCGCGACTGTTCCCCCCAGCATACCATGTCTGGACGACATATGAGGAGATGGTCCAACGGATCCACGACGATACCATCATCGAGCCGCACGTACAGAACCTGAACGTCTGCAACTGGAGTAAAGGCACGTACCCGGGCTGGTTGGAGCACAGGACTCGGACGATTCGTGCCGTGTCGCGAGCGGGCTCTTCTGGAGGCAATTGAGCCGCGGGATTGCCGTCGCCACCCTGGGGGCCTTTGTTGCCCCGGCGATGCAGACGCGCGGTGCGATGGAGCGAATCACAGTCGGCTCGATAGGTTGTTCCGACAGGGGAATCGCCATCGGCGGGCAATTGCGTACACTGGACGTGCGAATGATCTGAGCCTGCGATCCCGCTCAACATCGGGTGGAGAACGCGAAGAAGCGTCTGGAGGCGGATCGAGCCGTGGGCGACGGCGGAAGCTCGGTGATCGCCTTGAAACCCGATTGCGAAATATCGACACCGTGTGGTGCGCGATCCGCATCCAGGCAGTCAACACCTCGTCGCCAGGACTGGAGACAAGCTATGCAGCAACGAAAGGTCTTTGCGTTAACGCTCGCCCTGCTGACCGTGCCGGTGGGCGATCCGCAGGGCGGGCTCCGCCGCGAACTGCCGACCATCGCCGTCAGCCGTCCCGGCCCGCAGCAGTTCTCGCTGCTGTGGACGCTGAGCGACGGCGCTGATCCGGCGGTTCAGGCGACCGGTCCTCAAGTCCCGGCAGGTCACGGCCCGACAACGGAGGGAATTCCGCGGGCCGTCGAACGAGAAATCGCGGCCGGCCTGTTTCCCGGCGTCGTGCTCCTGGTCGGACGACCGGGACGCGTGCTCTATCACGAAGCGTTCGGCCATGCCCGGATCGTTCCCGAGAAAGTGCCGATGCAGAAAGACTGCATCTTCGATTTGGCCAGCGTGACCAAAGTCGTGGCCACCGCCACCGCGTTCGGCGTTTGTGTGGACGATGGGACGCTCCGCTTTGGCATGCCGATTCGCCAGGGACTGCCGGATCTTTCCGGCAGCGGCATCGATCCGATCACCGTCGATCAACTGGCGACGCACACGTCCGGCTTCGACAATGCCAAGTA
>ENA-UOUL01005298-UOUL01005298.1-bioreactor-metagenome-genome-assembly--contig:-NODE-5298-length-11270-cov-2.585902_pt1 | contig 11270 bp, 9 predicted proteins | sample MGYA00249838_ERZ747220 | MGnify/ENA primary metagenome ERZ747220 (study PRJEB28778, sample SAMN05720191) | bioreactor metagenome | isolation source: Anaerobic biogas reactor | place: USA:Washington...
AGGCAGAGGTGGGGTTCTCCGGCGCGGAGTTCGACCTCTATGGCGACCTGACCGTCACGGAGAACCTGCGGTTCTTTGCTTCAGTGCGGGGGCTGCGCAACGACGAGTTCCGGCGGGCGTCCGCACTCATCCTCGGAACGGTGGGACTGACGGAGGCCGCGGACCGGCTGGCCGCCAGCCTTTCAGGTGGCATGAAGAAGAAGCTGGGACTGGCTGCCGCGCTCATCTACGAGCCCCGCCTGCTGATCCTAGACGAGCCCACCATAGGAGTGGACCCTACCTCGCGCCGCGAGCTCTGGGGGATCATCGCCGAGGCGCACGCCGGTGGCACCGCGGTGGTCTTTGCCACCACCTATCTCGACGAGGCGGAGCGCGCCCTCCGGGTGGTGCTGCTCTCCGCCGGCCGGGCCACCGAGCTCTCTCCTGAGCGGATGGCGTCGATGGCCCAAGGCTGGCATGCGTGGAACCTTCGGGGAGACACGGGTCGCAACGACCTTCGCGTGGCCCTGGCCCGCGCCGGTCTCGGCCCACTCGCATACCTGCGCCAAGAGGGCCTGACCCTCCTGGGCAGAGACAGGGCGGAGGCTGAGCGGCTGGCGCGCCTGGTGCTCTCTCAGCTGCCGGGCGACCGCCGGGCGTGCCCCGACACCCTGTCATCCCGGCTTGAGCCGGTCATGCTCAATCTGGACGACCTGTTCGTCCTTGCCCAGGTGGCGGGGGCCAGCCGCGAAGGGGACGCACCATGAGGACGGTCTCTCGTATACCGCGAAAGCCGCGTGCGTCGTCGCCGAAGGGAGTAGATCAGCAGCCCGATGGTCCGGCGCTGTCCGCCACGGGGCTCGAGAAGCATTTTGCGCGCAAACACGCGGTCAAGAACGCGACTTTCAGCGTATCCCGCGGTTGCGCGTTCGGTTTCCTCGGACCCAATGGAGCAGGCAAGACCACGGTGCTGCGCCTTGTGCTCGGTCTTCTGCGGCCCGACGCCGGTGAAGCGCATGTTCTGGGGCTCGACCCCGTTCGGCAGGCTCGGCAGGTCCGTCTTCGCACCGGGTATGTGTCGCAGCTGCACTCGTTGTACGGCGACCTCACGATCGATGAGAACCTGCGCTTCTTCGGCCGGCTCTACGGGCTCGCGGGTAGCGAGTTGGGCGGGCGCATCGCGGAACAGAAGGAGCGCTTCCGGCTGGGGGCGCACCGAGGTCCCGCGGCCGGCCTCGGCACCGGCATACAGAGAAGGACGGCGCTCGCCTGTGCCTTGCTCCACCGGCCGGAACTCCTGATCCTCGACGAGCCCACGAGTGGGATGGACTCTCTGGGCCGGCGGGACTTCTGGACCTTCCTGGGCGGGCTGACGGCCGACGGGACCACGATCGTCATCACCACGCACCATCTGGAGGAAGCAGAGGGCTGCGACGACCTTGCTCTCATGCTGGGCGGCGAGGTGCGCTTCCAGGGCGGCCCGGCGGAACTGAAGGCCCGCTACGCGGGGCCGGTGCTGGCAGTGTCGTGCGACCCCTGGGAGGTGGGTTTCGTCGCCTTGCGGGAAGCGTACGGAGCTTCGCTCTTCGGGACGCGCTCCCACATCGACGGCCTGGCGGCCACGCGGGCGGATGTGGAGGTGCTCCTTGCCGGCAAAGGTGTCCGGCTGCTAGGGGTCGAGGAGCGGCCGCCGTCCATGGAGGACGCCTTCCTGCGTGCGACGGCCGGCGAGCAGACCATGTCTAGCGGGTAGGGTTCCGGGGTAATAGGGAGAAGTTGCAGTAGCTGGGAAATGGCTCCGTTCGGGGGGTCCGGATCAGTATGGGAGAAAAACGCCGCAACGGGCGTCGTCTGCACCGCCCGTGCCGCGGTCTACAGCATCCGTGCCGTTGAAGACCACCGATGACATCGTATGCCGGCAGTGCGGCGGACTCAACGAGCCCGATGACCAGTACTGCTGGCACTGTGGGGCTCCGCTCCGCGGGCTGCTCCGCCGGCCGCGTCGGAACCGTGAGGTGGGCTGGGTGGCCCGGGCGCTCAAATGGGTGCTCGGGTTGGCTGTGACGGCGGGGGTCCTCTACGGCATCTACTACGGGGTGGATCGCTACCTTCTCCCTCTTTTCGACGACGACAAGGTGCAGGCCGAAGCCGTCACGACCACGACGTCCACGACAGTGAGACCCTCCACAACCACTACGACGATCGCTCGCGAAGACATCTTGGTCGCTGGTGGCAAGGATCGCTATAGTACGGCGGCAGCTGTGTCGCAGTACGGGTTCCCCTCGGGGGTGCCGGCGGTGGTGCTCGCGGGGGGTGGCGAATACGCGGACGCGATCTCGGCCGTTCCTCTTGCCGCTGCGCTGGAGGCTCCCGTTCTGCTGCTGCCCCCGGAGGGGGTCAGGGCCGATATCGGCGCTGAACTGAAACGGCTCGGGCCTTCGAGGGTGTTTCTGGTGGGCGTCTCACGCGCCTCGACCGTGAAACGACAGTTGAGGGATCTGCTGGAAGACCCGGAGGTGAAAGACCTGACGGGCGACGATCCCTACGAGACCGCGACTCTCGTCGCGGCGGAGATGCAAGCCGAGTTGGGCACGGTGACGAGGGTTGTCGTCGCTCCCGCCGACAGTTTCGTCGAGGCCCTGGCCGCTGCGCCTCTCGCTGGGGCCAAAGGGTGGCCCATCCTGCTCGTGCCGCCCGATGCCGTCATACGCAAGGCCACCTTGAAGTCGATCGAGGAACTCGAGGTCGACTCGGCGCTCATGGTAGGCACGTTCGCCAAGCTGTCGCTCAGTGAGGTGGAGAGGCTGGTGGGGACCGACAGCTTCGACACCGCCGCTCTCGTCATCGACTACGCCGCTCAGAACGGCTCGAGCTTCACCCACACGGCCATCGCTACGGGCGACAACTTCCCCGATGGGCTCGTGGCGGATGCCTACCTGTCCAAGGACGGAGGCATTCTGCTGCCGGCCCAGAAGGGGCAGCTGCCACCACCACTGCTGTCCCTCTTCGAGGCCAACCTCGGGAGCATCCGCAAGCTCGAGTTCCTTGCTCTGCCCGGCCTCAAGAAGGAGCTGACTAGCTCTTCAGCACTTCCCTGACGGCCTCGATGATCTTGGCCTTGTCGGGCACCGCGAACTTCTCCATGGGCGGGCTGAACGGGATGGGCACGTCCAGTCCGCAGACCCTGGCCGGAGCGGCCTTGAGCCTGCCGAAGGTGGCTGTGTTAGACGTGACGAGGGCGACGATCTCCGCGGCGGCGCCGCAGGTCTGGCAGGCCTCGTCGACGACCACCAGGCGGCCGGTCTTCCAGACCGACTCGAAGATGGTCTTCCTGTCGAGAGGCACGAGCGTCCTCGGGTCGATCACCTCCAGCGAGATGCCCTCGTCGGCCAACTCCCGGGCGGCTTCCAGTGCCTCATACACCATCTTGGCCAGTGCGACCACGGTCACGTCGGACCCTTCTCTCCTCACACTCGCCTGTCCGAAGGGGACGAAGTACTCCTCCTCCGGCACCTCACCCTTCATGCCACCCAAGGCCACATGCTCGAACGAGACCACGGGGTTCATATCCCTGAGGGCGGTCTTGAACAGGCCCTTGGCGTCGTAAGGGGTCGAGGGCAGGATGATCTTGAGCCCCGGCGCGTTCATGTACATGGGGTAGGGGCTCACGGAGTGCTCCGCGGCGGCTGAGATGCCGGCGCCCACTGTCATGCGGTATAGGATGGGGAACTTCGCCTGCCCACCGAACATGTAGTGGATCTTGGCGGCGTGGTTGATCATCTGGTCCATGGCCACGAAACCGAACGTAGCCATGCGGATGTTGGCCACCGTTCTGAAGCCCGACCCGGCCAGGCCGATCGCCGCCCCCACGAAGGAGTTCTCGGCGATGGGAGTCACCCGTATCCTCTCGGCCCCGAACTCGTCCTGCAACTCTGCATAGAGGTCCGTCGACAGGTGGATGGTCCTAGGGTCTCTGCGGAACGCTTCCTGGATGGCCTCTAGGGTGGCCTCTTCGTAGGTGATCTCTCTCATGATGCGTACACGTCCTCCAGAGCGTCCTCCGGCTCTGGATACGGGCTGTCGAGCGCGTACTGGTAGGCCTCCTCGACCTCGCGCAAGACCTCAGCGTCGATGCGTTCGAGATCGGCACGGGTCAGTACGCCCCGCTTGATCAACTTGGCCTCGAAGGCCGCTATCGGGCATTTCTGGGCCCAGGACTCAATCTCCTCGCGTGGGCGCAGGTCTTCGAGTACGTCGGAGAGGAAGTGTTTGTGCCAGCGGTAGGTCTCGCACTCCAGGAAATAGGGGCCGTCACCACCACGGAGCGCCGCCACGGCTTCACCGGCTGCTCGGTGGACGGCCTCGACGTCATTGCCGTGTATGGCCTGGGTGGGGATGTGATAGGCCTTCGGCATCCGGATGATCTCATCCGCCGCCAGAGAGTATTCGCGCGCCGTGTTGACGCCGTAGTGATTGTTCTCGCAGACGAAAAGAAGCGGCAGCTTCCAGATTGCCGCGAGGTTGAGCGCCTCGTGGAACTCACCCTCCTGGCAGGCGCCGTCGCCGAAGAACACGGCGGCCATCTTGCCTTCCCCCTCGAGCTTTGCCGCCAAAGCCGCGCCGGTGGCGATGGGGAGCCCGGCCCCCACGATCCCATCCGCGCCCAGCATGCCGATGCTGAAGTCGGCGATATGCATCGACCCGCCCTTGCCCTTGCAGTAGCCGGTCTTCTTGCCCTGGATCTCCGCCATCATCCTCTTCAGATCCGCCCCCTTGGCGATGCAGTGACCGTGACCGCGGTGGTGGCTGACGATGCGGTCCTCGGGGCCGAGGTGCCTGCACACGCCGGTGGCGATGGCTTCCTGGCCAATATAGGAGTGGACGAAACCGAAGAGGTTGCCTGCGTAGAACTCGGCCGCTACCCGTTCCTCGAAGCGGCGGATGGTGAGCATGGTGGTGTACAGTTCGATCAGCGTCTGGTTTTCCAAGAGTAAAGGGACCTCCCGTTCAGGCCGAACCGGGACAGTCTAGCAGGTGGAAGCCCATCGTCCTAAGTGGCCGGGCGTCTGCTTCAAGAGCCATCGCGCGGGTCCATCAGGCGTCGCCTGTCGTCGCCTGCCATCATGGAGCATCGACGGTCCGACAAGGGAGGCCGGATGTCAACGAGCGAGAAGGTGCGCGCGGCTGAGCCGGCGGCCGCTGCTCCCCATCCGCTCGCCTACCTCTATCCCATCACCTTCTGCTCCGGGATCATTCTCATCTCGCTGGGCCCGGTGCTCGACCCCATCATCCGCGACCTCGGGGCACCTCTGTCGCAGGGAGGCCTGTTGGCGGCAGGCTTCGCCGCGGGGAGGGTCGTCGCCCTGGTACTCCTGAACGCCTGTCTGGCCAAGGTGCCGTTGAAGTGGCTGGTGGTGGGAGCGGCGCTTCTACAGGCCGTAGGACTTGCCGTCCCGGCTTTGTTCGTGCACAGCTTCCCGCTCTTGGTGGGGTTCGTCGCCGCCACCGGCGCCGCCGCGACCATCCCCATCGTGGTGCCGGTGATGTGGGTAGGGGCTCATGCCAAGCACTTCACCGAGCAGGCGATGCTCCTTATTCTCATCTTCTTCGCTCTTGGCGTGGTGGTGTCGCCGCTCGCCATCGGGGCGGCTCTCGCCCTCGGCGCGAGCTGGAGATGGGTCTTCATCGGGGAGGCCGTGTTCTCCGTCCTCGTGGCCGTCGTCATCGGTGTCGTGCCGCTCGCCGACGTGCCGGGAAGGGAGAACCTGCGCTTCCGGCATATGCGGGAGGCTGCCGGCTATGCCCCGCGTCTTCTAGCCCTGGTTTTGGCAGCCATGTTCTTCTACATCGGGGCGGAGCACATCCTCAACATCTGGCTGGCCGAGTTCCAGGTGGAGACGTTCGGCGCCGGCCAGGGGACGGCGGCCACCGCGCTCGCCCTTTTCTTTGGAGGGATCATGGCCGGACGGTTCCTGGCCGTTCCTTTGACCCGCCGGCTGCCGGCGTCGAGGATCCTCGCCATCTCCTGTGCTCTGATGGCTGTTTTCACCGTGGCGACGGCTTTCATGCCGACCCTGGCCGCCTCCCAGGCGCTGATCTTTGTCACCGGCCTGGGCACGTCGGCCGCCTATCCTTTGCTGTCCAGCTACATAAACCGGTTCCCGGCCAGGTTCTCCGGGTTGGTGTTCTCCATCATCACCTTTGTGGTGATCATCAGCGGAGCCGTGTTCGCCTACGGTGTCGGACCAGTGGGCGCGAGCCTCGGCATGCGCATGGCTCTGGCGCTCGGAGCTGCGCCGGCGGCAGTCGTGGTCGTTCTGTCGTTCTTCCTGCCTACCAGGCCGAGCGACCGGTAGAATGGCCCGATGAACGAGACGGTGGGACATGGCTCCGGAGGCGTCGCCGGCCCCGACACGGCCGGCGACCGCGAAACGACCGCGGGCCCCGACACGGCCGGCGACCGCGACACCGTCGTCGACTTCGACGTCACGGTCGATCGTCGCGGCACTGCCAGCCTGAAGTGGGACAAGTACGAGGGCAGGGACGTCATCCCCCTCTGGGTGGCCGACATGGACTTCACCTCGCCGCCCGCCGTCGTCGCCGCGTTGCGCGAGCGGGTGGCGCATGGCGTGTTCGGCTACGCGCACGCGCCGGAAGGGCTGACGGCCGCGGTGCAGACCTCTGTCCTTGCTGACTACGCTTGGAGCGTCGAACCGGAGTGGCTCGTGTGGCTCCCGGGGCTGGTTTCCGGTCTGAACGTGCTCTGCCGGGCTGTCGGGGAGAGAGGTGACGCCGTCGTGACTTTCACTCCCGTATATCCGCCCTTTCTGACGGCGCCGGTCCTGGCGGAGAGGGCTCTGGTCAAGGTCCCGCTTGTCTGGGAAGAGGGCGGCTGGCGGATGGATCTGGATGCGCTCGAACGGTCGCTGACACCGCGCACGAGGCTGCTGATGCTCTGCTCCCCGCATAACCCGGTGGGTCGAGTCTGGTCGGAGGCGGAGCTTGGCGGAGTGGTTCAGATCGCCCGCGAGCGTGGTCTGGTGATCGGCTCCGACGACATCCACGCGGGGTTGGTTCTGGACGAAGAAAAGCGCCACATCTCCATCGCCGCCATGGACTCCGATGCAGCCGATCGCACGATAACCCTCATGGCTCCCAGCAAGACCTTCAACATCCCAGGATTGGGCTGTTCCTTCGCCGTCATCCCCGAGCCCTCGTTGCGCGAGGCGTTTCGCCGGGCCATGGAGGGAATCGTCCCCCACGTGAACGTCCTCGGCTATGTCGCCGCGCAGGCGGCGTACGAGGCGGGAGAGGCTTGGCGCCGGCGACTGGTCGCCTACCTGCGTGGGAACCGCGACCTGGTGGAGAGCGAGGTCTCCACGATGCCGGGGCTGAGCGTAGCTCACGTCGAGGCCACCTATCTGGCCTGGATCGACGCGCGGCAGTCAGGTCTTGCCGACCCGACGCGGGCTTTCGAGGAAGCGGGGGTGGGGCTCTCGGACGGAGCGGCCTTCGAGGGTCCCGGTTTCGTGCGGCTCAACTTCGGATGCCGAAGGGCTCTGCTGGCAGAGGGTCTTACCCGAATGCGCTCCGCGCTCCCGCGATGAGGCTAGAACTCGGTGACGATCGTGCCACCGCCACCACCGCCGCCACCGCCGCCACCGCCATCCGGCTCCGTCGTCGTGGTGGTCGGCGAAGGCAGAGTGGTCGTCGTGGTCGGTGTGGGGCCGACCTTGATCAATTTGCTCATGGCCGGGTAGTAGCTCTTGAAGACCTCGGGGCCTTTGTGAAGCACGGTGCCGTCGGGCATGGTCACGGTGCGCGTCACGCTGCACGACCGGGCCGACTGGCCGGACCTCACCACTTCTCTCGCGCCGGGAGGCATGCTCTTGTCGAGCACGGTCTCCTCAGTGCGCCCCGCCCCGTATGAGAAGCCGCTGAACTTGATCTTGACCTTGCGCCCATCGTCGGTTCCGTAGATGTTGAACCGGGTGTTCACGCCGTCCGAGACACCGCGTATCCAGATGTAGTGGTCGGTGTCGTTGCGGAAGCGCAGGTTCTTGCCTGGGGGCGCGATGGTGGCGTCGCGGCCGTCGGGGTAGTGGTTGATGTAGAGGCTGTGGTTGTGGCGCTCGACTATCTCGAGCCCCGCTTCGAAGGCGGCGTTGAAGAGCGTGGTGGAGACCTGGCATATGCCGCCCCCGTAGACGTCCTCCATGATCCCCTGCCCGACGATGCCGGGCGCGGTCTTGTAGCCGCGTTCCGGGGTGCGGGGGCCTACCACCTTATCGAAGTCGTACACCTCGCCGGGCGCCAGGAACACGTTCTCAGCATACTTGGTGGTGATGCGCACGTTCACCTGGCGGTTCGAGCTGCCGTAGTAAGGCGTGGTCGCGTAACTCGCCAGCAGATCCTTGACGCCCCAGGCCTCGGCTTCCTCAGTGGTGAAGTCGGGCTCGACCTCCATGACCGCCACCTTGGCCGTGCGCGCTGTGGTCCTGAGGGCGGCCGTCGTCAACGCCTCCGCCGTGGCCTCCGGATCGAGCCTCTCACCCGGCTTGCCCTCGACGACCCAGGCTTTGGTGCCATCGCTCTTGAAGGAGGCGTTCACCGGCTCGTTGGCAACCGCATCCTCCATCTTGACGAAGAGCGCGCTCATCTTGGCCGAGGAAAGCACAGGGACCAGCGTGGGAGTGCCGTCGACCACCTGCGACTCGAGCTCCAGGTACGAGGCGATCTCGTCTGCGGTGACGGTCCAGGAGTGCTCGTCGTTCGTGAGAGTCACCGGGGCGCTGATCATGAGCTCCGCCCGGTCGAGCGCGGGCTTGTGGTCCTCGGTCTTGACCTCGGCCCCTACCGTGACCAGAGGTATCTCGACCTCGGTCGAATGGAGAGAAAGAAGCAGAGGGACGAGATGGTCCCGCAGCGCCTCTTGATCGACCGCCTGTCCGTCCCGGTGCTCGGTCAGCTCGATCTTACCGTTCTCGAGCGCCAACGAAGCGTTCACGGGCTTGACATCGACCTCACGAGCCAGGTCGAACAGGAAGGCATCCATCTTTGCGGTGTCGACGGAGCCTTGCAGAGGCATATCGACCTTGCTGAAGTACAGTTTCCACCGCCGGCCCATGTCGACGAAGATATTGCTCTCCCGGGTGACGGCCATGGCGGCGGATATGGCGGCTGTCACGTCCACGCTCCCGCCGATCTCGGCCGGCATGACGTCCCAGCCTTTGTTACCGCTGACGAGCGTGATGGGGCTGGACTGCGTCTTGGAGACGTGCTTCGCGAGTGTAGCGGTGGCCTCGTCCTCGGTGAGCCCACCCAGGTCGATGCCCGAGACGCTTATGCCGGGATGCACCTTGTTGGAGGAGACTGCCGCTTCGATCACGAGCACCAGGGCTATCGCGACCACCAAGGCTCCCACTCCCACCAGCACCTTGAACCGGGTGCTGCGGCGTCGCCGTCGGCCGGTGCGCCGGAGGCGGTCTTCCTGTGGGTTTGTGCGGTTGTTCAGGCCCAGAAGTGCTCCTCCGTTCTTGCTCGCGCGAAAAGATACCAGATGTGACCAGGATCGACGCTCATCGGGGCTCGGCGGTTCCCGCCTTTGACGAGTCGAGGGTGCCACGCGTCATACTCAGTCCTCTGTCTTCCCGGTGGCGCCATCGACGAAACTCCCGGCCGCAAGCAGCCGGGCGTGGTCACGCACGTCCGCGGGCCATGTGCGGGTGAAGACCTCGAATCGCTCTCGGTCACCTGCGAAGAGAGCCCGCAGGGCCTCCTCGTAACCCGGCTCGTCCCCGGCCATGATGGTCGCGAACCTGTGGCAGCTCTCCCGCGCCCTGCGCAGGCGCGCCTCACCGGCCGTGGTCCGTCGCGCTTCCTCGACGAGCTTCCGCAGAGTGACCGAGGCGCCGCCCGGTTGTCCGTTCAACCATTCCCAGTGGCGCGGAAGCAGGGTGACCTCTCGGGCCACCACACCCAGCCTCGGCCGCCCGGGTAGACCCCGACGGTTGGGTGGTGCAGCGGCTTCGTTGGCCAAGTCGCCCCGGCCGGCCTCGAGTCTCGTCAGCACGTCTTCCGGCGTACCGCGGAAGTCCACCTCGACGGGCAGAGAGGTCGTTGCGTCCAGGATCACGATGATCGAGTTCCTGTCCTCTTGGAGGGCCCTCTTCGCCGCGAGAGCGACTTCGTCCAGACTGCCCTTGGCGGCGCAGCTCCGGCCGACGAAGGCGATGCAGGCGTTTTCTCCGATCTCCCGGTTCTGCGGATCTTGGTCCATTCTCTGCTCCCCGTCGCATGGGTGGAGGGGAGATTATACCCGGGTAAAACTCTCCCTGTCAATATCACCCGGGTAAAAAGGTCCGTGAGGCGGTTCGTCAACTGCGGGACGGTTGATAGGATAGACGGCCGGAGCAGTACACGGTCTGGAGCGGAAAGGTCGTCCATGGGAACAGGCCGAAGGAATACCGGCCGGCGCCGCCTCGGGTTCGCTGAGCGCTATGGCCCCTGGGCGCTCGTGGCCGACGCCTCGGAGGGGTTGGGCGCCGCCTATGCGCGCGCGCTGGCTGCGCGCGGCATGAAGCTGGTCCTGGTCGCGAGGCGCAGGGGCCCACTGGAGGACCTGGCCGAGGACGTGCGCCGGACGTCCGGCGTCGAGGTGCGCTGCTACGATGGTGACCTCGCCTCCGTCACCTTCCTGGAGTCGCTGAAGGCTTCCTGCGCCGATCTGGACCTGGGCCTCTTCGTGTGCAACGCGGCACAGGCTCCCATCGGCGACTTCGCGTCGAGGGCGGACGGCGATCTCATGAGGGTGGTGGACGTCAACGTACGTGCGCCGATGGTCCTGCTGCGGGACATCATCCCCAAGATGCAGGAGCAGGGCCGGGGCGCCGTCATCCTCATGACCTCCCTCACAGGCAATCTGGGCACTCCCCGGATCGCCTCATACGCGGCCAGCAAGGCCTTCTTGCGGGTACTGGGGGAGGGCCTCTGGTATGAGCTGAAAGACCAAGGCGTCGACGTACTCGCCGGCGTCTGTGGAGCAGTCCGCACGCCCGGCTATGCGACGGCGGCCGGCAAGGACGCGCCCGGCACCCTCGACGCGGACCAGGTGGTGGAGCGGGCCCTCGGCGCTCTCGGGCGAGGGCCTGTGGTGACCCCCGGCCTTGTCAACCGGGTCGCCGCGTTCGTCATGACCCGGCTGCTGCCCCGGCGCACCGCGATAGGCATCCTGGCCGGATCGACCGTCAGCCTCGCAGACATCAAAGACACGAAGGGACGCCCATGAACGA
>ENA-UOUL01005299-UOUL01005299.1-bioreactor-metagenome-genome-assembly--contig:-NODE-5299-length-11269-cov-2.943620_pt1 | contig 11269 bp, 9 predicted proteins | sample MGYA00249838_ERZ747220 | MGnify/ENA primary metagenome ERZ747220 (study PRJEB28778, sample SAMN05720191) | bioreactor metagenome | isolation source: Anaerobic biogas reactor | place: USA:Washington...
CCGCCCAGTCAGAGCGAGGGGTCTTTTTGGGCCAATTCAAAAAAGGGGATCGGCTAACGTTGTTCTACCGTGACCGGATCACGCCGTCGCGCAGCCGCACAACCCTGACGTTTGCGCCTTCAAGTCCATCAAACATCAAACTCTGCCGGCGGCGCAAGGTTCGGACGGAACCGGATTTGACTGTTTTGGCTGCGATCCCGCGTTTGACCCACACGACGTCGTTTACGTATACCTTTGACGAGGCCTGCGCGGCCGTACTGAAGATGGACGGCGAAACGGCCGCCGGCGTTGACCGCGCCAAATTCGGCAGCACGACGGTGGGAGAAGGTTCAAAGATAGACAATCTGGTTCAGGTTGCCCACAATGTCCAGCTTGGAAGGGGATGCATACTTGCATCCATGGTCGGCATAGCCGGCAGCGCCAAGCTGGGCGATTACGTTATGGTGATGGGCAACGCCGGCGTGCGTGATAACGTCAAGGTGGGCAACAGCGTGCAGGTTGCCGCCTTCGCCGCCATTGCAAACGACATAGAGGATGGTCAGATCGTAGCGGGTGTTCCGGCAGTACCCGCCAGAGATGCGATGAGGATGGTTAAAGCGTCTGCCAAACTTCCTGATCTGCTTAAGCAGGTCAGGGATCTGGAAGCGAGGCTCGCGACACTTGAGTCGTCAAAAAACAATAGATAATCCGGTATCGCTTAAAGGTCTGGGCCTGTTCGGAGGCGTGCCGTGCAACATGCGCTTCGCGCCTGCCCCCGCCGATTCGGGCCTTGCGTTCATCCGCTGCGATCTTCAGTCGCCTGTTCGTATCGCGGTGCGGGCTTCGAACGTCGTCAAGAACCCAAGGCGCACATCGCTTGTGAACGGCCCGGCTGCGGCGGAAACCGTCGAGCACGTGCTTGCGGCGATCTGGGGTTGCGGCATAGACAACCTGAGCATCGAAATCGACGGCCCGGAAATTCCGTCCATCGACGGCTCGCCGCTCCTGCTCGAGGAGGGCGAGATCCTCAGCGGCCAGGCCGACCCGCATCACATCGCGGCGCGCCTGGCCGAGCTCTACCCGGGGGCGCTGGTGATGCTCAAGCTCGACGACGAGGGGGCGTACCTCTACGCCGACGGGGAGGGCACGCACTTCCCGACCTCGGCGCGGACGGTGGTCGACGCCACCGGCGCCGGCGACGCCTACGCCGGCGCCTTCCTGGCGGCGTGGCTGCGCGGCGCCCCGCCCGCCGAGGCCGCGCGCGGCGCCAACCGCCTGGCCGGCTGGGTGGTGGAGCGCTTCGGCGCGCGGCCGGAGGCCGACGCCGAGCTCGAGGGGCTGCTCGCCGGGTTGTAGACTCGCCTCAACATGAGCGGAACGAGTGCGAGGCCCCGGGGGCGCCCGGGTCGGGAGGTCGTGGTGGTGGCCGGCGCCCGGCTGCCGTTCAGCCGCGCCGGCACCGACTACCAGGCGCTCGTCTCCTACGACCTGGCGCGCATGGCGCTGGCGGGCGTCATGACCAAGGCCGCCCTGGCGCCGTCGGACGTCGACCAGGTGGTGCTGGGCACGGTGGTGCAGAACGTCGCCACCAGCAACGTCGCCCGCGACGCCGCCCTGGCCGCCGGCGTGCCCGACCGCGTGCCGGCGCACACCGTCACGGTGGCGTGCATCTCGGCCAACCGCGCCATCGCCGACGCCGCGCTCGCCATCCAGGCGGGGCACGCCGACACGGCCCTGGCGGGCGGCGTCGAGATGCTCGGCGACGTGCCGGTGGGCTTCGAGCGCGAGGTGCGCCGGCGCCTGTTCGAGAGCCGGCGCTACAAGGGGCCTCAGGACTGGCTGGCCTTCTTCAGGGGCCTGAAGCCGCGTCAGCTGCTGCCGCAGGCGCCCGCCATCGCCGAGTTCACCACCGGCGAGTCGATGGGACAGAGCGCCGACCGCCTGGCGGCGCGCTTCGGCGTCACGCGCGAGGAGCAGGACGCCTTCGCGTTCCGGTCGCACCAGGGCGCGGTGGCGGCGCGGCAGGCGGGCCACCTCGCCGACGAGATCGTGCCCGTGAGCGTGCCGCCCTCGGGCGCGGTGGTGAGCCGCGACAACGGCGTGCGCGAGGACACCAGCCTGGAGAGGCTCGCGAAGCTCGAGCCGGCGTTCGTGAAGCCGTTCGGCACCGTCACGGCCGGCAACGCCAGCTCCCTCACCGACGGCGCCGCGGCGGTGGTGCTGATGGCCGAGGAGCGCGCGGCCGCCGAGGGGCGGCGCCCGCTGGCGCGCATCACCGGCTTCACCTTCGTGGCCCAGGACCCCGGCGACGAGCTGCTCCTGGGGCCGGCCTACGCCGCGCCGCGGCTGCTGGCGCGCCACGGCCTGACGCTCGCCGACATCGACGTCATCGAGATCCACGAGGCGTTCGCCGGCCAGGTGCTGGCGGTGCTGCGCGCCTGGGGGAGCGCGGCGTTCGGGCGCGAGGCGCTGGGGCTGCCGGGGGCGTTCGGCGAGGTCGACCTCGAGCGCGTCAACCCCTGGGGCGGCTCCGTGTCCTTGGGGCACCCGTTCGGCGCCACCGGCGCCCGGCTGGTCACCACGGCGGCGCACCGCCTGCACGTCGAGGACGGCCGCTTCGCGCTCGTCACCGCCTGCGCCGCGGGCGGGCAGGGCCACGCCATGCTCCTCGAGCGGGTGGGCGCGTGAGCGGCCTGCGCGTCGAGCGCCGGGGCGACGTGGCGCTCCTGTGGATCGACCAGCCGGAGCGCAGCGTGGCGGTGCTCACCGACGCCTTCCTGCGCGCCCTGGCGGCGGCCATCGACGAGCTCGACGCCGACGACGGCGTGCGCGGCGCCGTGCTGGCCAACGCGCGGCCGGGCGCCTTCCTGGCCGGCGCCGACATCGCCTCGTTCCTGAGGTACGACACGCCCGAGCAGGTGGTGGCGGCGATCCACGAGGGCAACGCGCTGCTGGAGCGCATCGAACGCTGGCGCAAGCCGCTGGTGGTGGCGGTCGACGGCGCTTGCATGGGCGGCGGCACCGAGCTGGCGCTGGCGGGGCGCTACGTCATCGCCAGCACCGGCCCCGGCACGCGCTTCGGCCTGCCCGAGGTGCAGCTCGGCCTGCTGCCGGGGCTGGGCGGCACCGTGCGCCTGCCCGAGCGCGTGGGCCTGGAACGCGCCCTCGACATGATGCTCACGGGCCGCAACCTCTACGCGCGCCAGGCGCGCCGGGCCGGGCTGGCGCACGCCACCCACCACCCCGAGGGGCTGGTGGCGGCGGCGGTGGACGCGGCGCGGCGCCTGGCCGCCGGCGAGCTCGCGGCGCCGCGCCCCGAGCCCGGCTGGCGCCGGCAGCTGCTCGAGCGCACCCCGGCGCGCGCCCTGGCGTTCGACCAGGCCGCCAAGCAGGTGGCCAAGCGCACGCACGGCAACTACCCGGCGGCCGAGCGCATCCTCGAGGTCGTGAAGGTGTGGGCCACGCAGGGGCGCCGCGCCGGGCTCGAGGCCAGCGCCCAGCGCTTCGCGGAGCTCTCGTTCACGCCTCAGGCGCGGGCGCTCGTCCACCTGTTCTTCCTGCAGACGGCGGCGAAGAAGAACCCCTGGAAGGGGGCCGCGCGGCCGGTGAGGGCCGTGGGCGTGGTGGGCGCGGGCCTGATGGGCTCGGGCATCGCCGAGGTGAGCGCGGCCAACGGCCTCGACGTCTACCTCAAGGACCGCGACCTGGAGCTGGCGCTGAAGGGCAAGCACGCCGTGTGGCGCGGGCTCGGGCGGCGCGTGGGCAGGGGCCTCACGGCCTTCGAGCGCGACCGCGTGGTCGAGCGCGTGCGCCCCATCGACGGCTACGAGCCGCTGGGGCTCGCCGACGTGACCATCGAGGCGGTGCTGGAGCTGCCCGACCTCAAGCGCGAGATGGTGGCGCAGGTCGAGGCCGTGACGCACGACGGGCACCTGTTCGCCTCGAACACCTCGGCCATCCCGATCGCCGAGATCGCCGCGGGGGCGCGGCGCCCCGAGGCGGTGGTGGGGATGCATTACTTCTCGCCGGTGCCGAAGATGCCGCTCCTCGAGGTCGTCGCCACGCCGGCGAGCGCCGAGTGGGCGCTGGGCACGGCCTACGAGCTGGGCCTGAAGCAGGGCAAGACCGTGATCGTCGTGAACGACGGCCCGGGCTTCTACACCACCCGCGCGCTGGGCGTGTACGTGGGCGAGGCGCTCCGCGCGCTGCGCGAGGGCGCCGACCCGCTCGAACTGGAGCGCGCGGTGGTGGCCTACGGCTTCCCGCTGGGGCCGCTGGCGATGACCGACGACGTGGGGCTAGACGTGGGCGCCAAGATCCAGGAGGTGATGGCCGACGCCGTGCGGGCGCGCGGGCTGGAGCCCGACCCCGCCAGCGCGCAGCTGGTGGCGGGCGGCTACCTGGGGCGCAAGGCGGGCAAGGGCTTCTACCGCTACGAGAAGGGCAAGCGCAAGCAGGAGATCGACCCCGAGGCGTTGCGGCTCGCCGGCTTCCCGGCTAGCCCCAGCGCGGGCGCGGAGCGCGGGCCAGCGCTCGCGGAGCGGCTCGCGCTCACGATCGTGCGCGAGGCGCTGCTCTGCCTCGAGGAGGGCGTACTGCGCGACCCCGCCAGCGGCGACCTGGGCGCGGTGTTCGGCTTCGGCTTCCCGCCGTTCCGCGGCGGGCCCTTCTTCATGGTCGACCAGCTGGGCGCTAAGGCCGTGCTGGAGCGCTTCCGCGCCCTCGAGGAGCGCCACGGCGCGCGCTTCGCGCCGCCCGAGAGCCTCGTGCGCATGGCCGAGAGCGGGTCGACGTTCTACCCCCGGGAGGCGCAGGCCACCGCGTGACGCGCCTGGTGCTGGTGGTGGCGCACCCCGACGCGGGGAGCTTCGGGCATGCGCTGGCCGCCGCGACGGAGGCGGCCGCCACGGCCGCCGGCGCGACGGTGCGGCGCCACGACCTCTACGCCGACGGCTTCGACCCGCGCATGCCGGCCAGCGAGGTGGGCACCACCACGTTCGCCGACGCGCTCACGGCGCGCTACGCCGCCGAGGTGCTGGCCGCCGACGCGCTGGTGGTGGTGCACCCGGTGTGGTTCTTCCAGGTGCCGGCGGCGCTCAAGGGGTGGGTCGACCGGGTGCTGCGCGAGGGGGTGGTGTACCGCCTCGGTGGCGGCGGCGCGGTCGAGGGCCTGCTGGCGGCGCGCGCCGCGCTGGTGCTCAACACCGCCAACAGCCCCCTCGAGGTGGAGGAGGGCCTGGGCGACCCGCTCGACGTCTTCTGGCGCCGCGTGGTGTTCGGCTACGGCGGGGTGCGCGACGTGAGGCGGCTGCGCTTCGCCAAGGTGGCGGACAGCACGCCGGCGGCGCGCGCGGCGTGGCTGGAGGAGGCGCGCGGGGCGGTGACGGCGCTGGTGTCCGACCTGCGGCACGGTGGCTAGGTCCTACCGTTTGGGTAGGATCCCGACATCCGCACCTGCACGGCGCGTGATATACCCCTGCTAGCCATGACGCAGGACGCCATCGTCAGTTTCATCCTCGAGCGCTTCGCCGACGTGAAGACGGCGTCGGTCTACGGGGACGTCTTCTTCTTCTACAACCCGGCGTCCGAGGGGCCCAACGAGATCTACTTCGCGACCCTCAAGGTGAGCGACAACGACTTCGACCAGGCCTCGGGCCTCAACCGCATGGGGGCGTTCCGGCTCAACATGGGGGTGCACCGCATCACCTTCGTGCGCCTGTTCGGCAGCATGCAGGAGGTGGCGCGCGCCAACGAGGAGAACGCCTACGACCACAGCGCCGTGAACGAGCTGCTGCCGCACCCGCTCTACGCCGGGGCGGCGTGGGTGTGCATCCTCAACCCGAGCCGGGCGACGTTCGACGAGCGCGTGGCGCCGCTCCTCGACGAGGCGTACGACCGGGCGGTGTGGCAGTACCGGAACCGGCGCTGAGCGCCCGCGTCAGGCGCCGCCCGTCGTTCGCGGCGCACAGGGCCGCTCCGTCGGCCTCGCGAAGGCGTGTGGCGCTCGCGCGCCTCAGGGCTCTTCGCGCTTCACGGCGGCGATGCGCGCCACCCCGACCTCGATGCAGCCCACCATGAAGTCGTTCAGGCTCACGTCCAGCGCGGCGGCCGTGATGGTGGCGCTGCGGTGCAGCTCGGGCGGCAGGCGCAGCAGCAGCCTGCCGGAGAACGGCTTGGCCGGCTCCACGCCGCGCGTGGCGCAGTCGAGCAGGTAGGCGTCGACGGCCGCGTGGAACTCCTGCTTCAGCTGGGCCACGCCGGTGGCCTCGAAGCGGATCTCGTCGGCCAGGTCGATGACCTCGCCGCGTAGCAGGTCCGCCTCGTCGTCGTAGACGACCTTGGCCGTGTAGCCCTTGTGGCGCATGGTGCCGGGGCGGGCGCTGGGCCTGGCAGCCGGGCGGCTGGCGCGGGGGCGCGACGCGGCGCTGCCGGCGCGCGCTGGCGGCGTGGCCGGCTCGGTGGCCGTCGCCTGCTCGGTGCGCGTCGCGGGCTCGGTACCGGCGTCCGGCTGGGCGCGCTTCGGCTTCGAGGTGGTGCGGGACCGCATGCTGCTCCCTCCCTTGGCGGTGCTGCGGCGCGTCGGGCTGCGTGGTGCGCATCGCGCAGCCCGGCGCTCGGCGGCGTCGCTGGCGGCTCGTGAGGCCGCGCTGGGCCACGCGGTGCGCGGCGTAGCCGAGCTCCCTGCGTGTTCCGGCGCGTTCCGATCCGTTGGCGACGCGTTCCGACGACGTCGTGCAGGATGATACCAGAAGATAGTACCCGTTCCGTGAGGGACGATCCCCTGGGGCGGCGCGGTCGGCGCCAGGCGTCCGGTGGGGGGCGCGACAGGGGCGGGCCGCCTTCGAGCGGCTGCACGCTTATGGTACTGGAAGATGGTATCGCTTGCCGGCCTCGGGCCGGGAGCGCCTACCACACGGCCCGCGCCCGCCATCGGTCGAAGCCGGACGCCCTGGCGTCGGGTCTCGGAGCCTAGGTCCCGGCCTGCGTACCGTCCCTACGGCGCGTCCCTAGGTCCCGGCCGCGCGTCGTCGGGCCACGCGCGAGCGGTGGGCCCTGGCCCAGCGGCCGCGCTACCCGAAGCGCGTTCCTTGTTACCCTCCGGGGAACCGCACAGGGCTGCACCGCACAGGGGCGATCCCGAAGGATGGCAGCACCGCGCGCGGCTCGGCCCACCGAGGAGGTATCGGACATGTCAACCACCGTGTGCCTCGCCGGCGCCACCGGCTGGGCCGGTTCCGAGCTCGCTCGCGGGCTCGCGGGGGTCGACGACCTTCGGCTCGTCTCGGCCGTGTCCCGAACCCACGCCGGTCGCGACCTCGGCGACGTCATCGGCGCCCCGGGGCTCGACGTCCCCGTCTACGCCACCGCCGAGGAGGCGCTGCTGCACGGCTGCGACGTGTTCTTCGACTACACCCAGCCCACCGTGGCGCGGCGCCACGTGCTGGCGGCGCTCAGGAGCGGCGCCCACGTGGTCGTCGGCACCTCAGGCATCACCGACGCCGAGTTCGACGAGATCGACGCCGTGGCGCGCGAGCACGGCCGCGGGGTGCTGGCCTGCGGCAACTTCGCGCTCACGGTGGTGCTGCTGCAGCGCTTCGCCGAGGCGGCGGCGCGCCTGGTGCCGCAGTGGGAGATCTTCGACTACGCCCACGCCGACAAGGCCGACGCCCCGAGCGGCACCGCCCGCGAGCTCGCCGCGCGGCTGGCGCGGGTGCGGCGCCCGGAGCCGGCCGTGCCCATCGAGCAGACCGTCGGCCCGCCCGAGGCGCGCGGCGCCACCATGAGCGGCTCGCAGGTCCACTCGGTGCGCCTGCCGGGCTACGTGATCGGTGCCGAGGTCGTGTTCGGGCTGCCCGACCAGCGCCTGTCGCTGCGCTACGACGGCGGGAGCAGCGCGCGCCCCTACGTCGACGGGGCGCTGCTGGCGATCCGCGAGGTGGCGGGCCTGGTGGGGCTGCACCGCGGCCTCGACACCGTGCTGGACATCTAGCCGATGCGTACGCTGGACGCACGGCTCACGGCGGCGGCGCTGCCCTACCCGCAGCTGGCGGATGAGATCGGCCGCACGCTGGCCGACGCCCGCGCGGGCCGGCTGCAGGCGCTCGAGCGCGCCACCGCCCGCCTGCCGGGCGACGGCACCTTCCTGCTGATGGGCGCCGCCGACGAGCGGCTGGCGATCGCCAAGGTCGGCAGCGTGCACCCCGGCAACCCGGCCCGCGGGCTGCCGACCATCCTCGCCTCGGTGCTGGTCACCGACGCCACCACCGGGGAGCCGCGCGCGCTGGTCGACGGCGCCACCGTCACCGTCAGGCGCACGGCCGCCCTGTCGCTGCACGCCGCCCAGCGCCTGGGCGCGCGGACCGGCACCGTCTACCTGGTCGGCGCCGGCGCCCAGGCGCTCGGCCACGTCGAGGCGCTGCACGCCGGGATCGGCGTGGGGCGGCTGCTGGTGCGCTCGCGCACCCGGGGGCGCGCCGCGGCCCTCGTGGCGCACGCGCGCTCGCTAGGCATCGACGCGCGCCTGGCCGTCGAAGAAGGCGCCGCGGCCACGGACGAGCTCGCCGCGTCCGACCTGATCGTCACCACCACCGACAGCCGCGAGCCGGTGCTGCCCGCCGAGCTCGCCGAGCGCCTACGTCCCACCTCGACGATCGTCGCGGTCGGCGCCTTCCGGCCCGACATGGCGGAGGTGCCGCCGGCGGTGGTGGCGGTCTGCGACGTGGTGGTCGACTCGCTGGAGGGCGCCCGCGCCGAGGCCGGCGACCTGCTGCAGGCCGCGGCCGCCGGCGCCTGGGGGTGGGAGCGCGCCACCCCGCTGGCGGAGGTGGCCGCGGACCACCAGCGGGCCGGCCGCCCGGTGCTCTTCAAGAGCGTGGGCCACGCCCTCTGGGACCTGGCGGCGGCGCGGCTGCTCGAGCCGGGCTGAGGCGGGCGCGGGCGCGCCCGCCGCTCAGGCCCGCGCGTCCGCCAGCTCCTCGAGCTGCGTCACGTAGCCCTCCAGGACGGCGAACGCCTTCTCGATCGGCGCCGGGGTGGTCATGTCGACGCCAGCGCGGCGCAGCTGCGTGACCGGGTCCTCGGCCGAGCCGGTGCGCAGGAACCCCAGGTAGCGCTCGGCGGCGCTGGCGTCGCCGCGCTCGTAGCCCTCGCGCACGTCGCTCGCCAGGGCGGCCGCGGCCGAGATGCCGGCGGCGTACTGGAAGGTGTAGAACGGCACGAAGAGGTGGCCGAAGGTGGCCCAGGTGATGCCCGTGCGCTCGTCGGCGCGGATGGCGTCGCCGTACCCCTCCTGGAACAGGCGGCGCATGATCTCGTTGAGCCGCGACGACGTGAGGCCCTCGCCCCGCTCCACCGCCTGGTGCACCTCGAGCTCGAAGCGCACGAGGGTGGGCATGATGAAGAAGTAGCGGTGGAAGTTGCCGAACGCCTCCTCTAGGAGCGCGAGGCGCTCGTCGCCTTCGGTGAAGCGCTCCAGCAGGTAGGGGCGCAGCAGCGCCTGGTTGAAGTTGGAGGCGGTCTCGGCGACCATCATGGCGTAGCCGGCGTTGGCTAGGGGTTGCACCTGCTCGAGCAGCCGCGAGTGCATGGCGTGGCCGAGCTCGTGCGCCAGCGTCGAGACCGAGCCCAGGTCGTCCTGGTAGCTCATCATGATGTAGGGCTGGCCGCGGTAGGCGTGGGCGCAGAAGGCGCCGTCGCGCTTGCCGCGGTTCGGGTAGACGTCGACCCAGCGCTCCTCGGTGAGGCCGTGGCGCAGGATGCTCACGTACTCCTCGCCGAGCGGCTCCATGCCGGCCACGATCCACTCGACCGCCTCGCGGTAGGTGGGCCTGGGCGGCGCCTTCGACAGGGGCGCGAAGACGTCGTGCTCCTTCAGCTCCTCCACCCCCAGCAGCTTGCGGCGCGCCTCCCAGTAGCGGTGCCACACGCCCAGGTTGGCCTCGAACACGGCCAGCACGTTGGTGAGCACCTCGCGCGGCACCTCGCGCGGGGTGAGCTGCTCCTCCACGGTGCTGGGGTAGCCGCGCACGCGCGCGGTGAAGGCCGACTCCTTCACGCGCCCCAGGTAGAGCTCGGCGAGGGTGTCGGCGTGCGCGAGGAAGCCGTCGGTGTACGACACGAAGGCGCGCTCGCGCACGCCCCGGTCGGGCGAGCCGATGAGGGCGCCGTAGGTGCTGCGCGCCACCTCGCGCTCGCGGCCCTCGGCGTCGGTGACGGGCCGGAACGGCAGCTCGCCGTTGGCCAGGCTGTTGTAGGCGCGCATGGCGGTGCCGAGCGCGTCGCCGAGCTGGCCGAGCACCTGCTCGACCTCGAGCGAGCGCACGTAGGGGCGGCTGGCCTCGAGGCGCTCGAAGTAGCGCTCCAGGTAGCGCAGGCGCGGCTCGGCCTCCATGAAGGCGGCCACGCGCTCCTGACCCAGCTCGAGGAGCTCGGGGCGCATGAACGCCAGCGCGCCGTTGGCGCGGGTGGCGAGCGCCTGGAAGCGCCCCGCGCGGGCGCGCGCCGTCTGGTCGCCCTGGTCGACGGCCAGCGGCATGTTGGCGTAGATGTTCAGCTTCTGCAGGGTGGCGAGCGTCTGCCAGTAGAGGTCGAAGAAGTCGGCGAGCACCACGGCCGACTCGCCGAGGCGTCCCTGGTAGCCGACCAGGCGCTGCAGCGCGGCCTCGGTGGCCTCGAGGTCGGCGAGGTAGGCGTGCTCGTCGGGGTAGGTGGCGGCGAGGTCCCAGGTGTAGGCCGGGTCGAGCTCGGCGCGGGTGGGGAGGCTGGAGGCTGACATGGCCGATTGTATAGGCAGCGGCCGAACTAGCGGGAGCGACGGGCGGCGGACGGCGTGCGGGCGCCCGCGACGAAACGCCCGCACGCCCGAGGCCGTCAGGGGATGCCGAAGCTGTTCAGGTAGTAGGTCGCGGCGTCGCCGCCGCGGATCGTCACGGCGGCCAGCGCCTCGGCGACCGGGTCCCATCCGTACCGCATCGCCACCTGGTTCCATCCCGCGGCCAGCGACAGGTCGACGTCGATGACGTAGTCGCCGCCCGGCGGCAGGCAGCCGCCCTCGGCGGTGCGGACGTCGACGGCCTGGGTGGCGTAGACCCAGCTCAGGAACGGCTCCTCGAACAGCGCCGGCGGCTGCAGGCTCAGGTCCAGCGGCTCGGCGGTCACGAGCGACATCTCCGCCCCCGCCACCCCGAAGGCGAGGACCGTGGGCAGCGGGATCTCGCCCGTGCTCAGGAAGGTCACGCGGGCGTCGGGGACGGAGGTGACGGTGTCGCACGCCTCGCCGGTGAACTCGTCG
>ENA-UOUL01005301-UOUL01005301.1-bioreactor-metagenome-genome-assembly--contig:-NODE-5301-length-11265-cov-4.491419_pt1 | contig 11265 bp, 9 predicted proteins | sample MGYA00249838_ERZ747220 | MGnify/ENA primary metagenome ERZ747220 (study PRJEB28778, sample SAMN05720191) | bioreactor metagenome | isolation source: Anaerobic biogas reactor | place: USA:Washington...
CCCAGCACGATGTTCTCCAGCACCGTGAAGTTCTGCACCAGCATGAAATGCTGATGCACCATGCCGATGCCCAGGCGGTTGGCGTCGTTGGGGTCCTTGATGTGCACCTTCTCGCCGTTTTTGTAGATGTCCCCGCCATCCTGCTGGTACAGGCCGAACAGAACGCTCATCAGCGTGCTTTTGCCGGCGCCGTTCTCGCCCAGCAGGGCATGGATCTCTCCCCGCTTCAGCTGGAGGGTGACATGGTCGTTGGCCCTGATGCCGGGGAAATCCTTGGTGATGTCCCGCATCTCGATGATGTATTCGCTCATGCTTTGTCCTTATGGGGCAGTATGGAGAAGGGGCTTTATTTCAAGCCCCTTCTCCTTTAGGTAAAGCGTTTACTGAATGACCGTGACAGCGACGTGCTCGGTGGGAATCTCGCTGACAGCCTGCACATCCGTGTCCTTCACAAGGGGCACCTCGCCCGCCACCAGCTTGGCGTAGATGGCGTCATAGTCCGCCTGGCTGAAGGTGTTGAACCGGGAGGTGGCCATGGGCAGCTGCACGCCGTCCTGGGACGCGTCCATCACCAGCTTCTGGCCGCCGGGGAACTCGCCCTCAAAATAGGCGGTGAGCACGGAGACCACGGAGGCGCCCAGGCCCTTCATGGCGGAGGTGATCACAGTGGGGCTGTCGCCGGACTGGTCGATGTCAACGCCGATGACCTTACCGTCTGCCGACTCGGCTGCCCGCATAACGGAGTCGCCCACCGCGCCGCCGCAGCCGAAGATCACTTCCACGCCATCCGCATACCAGGCGGCCGCCAGGGCCTGGGCCTCAGGGGTGGCCGCGAAGCCGCCGGTGTAGTGGTAGTTGAGGGTCAGGCCGGTGATGCCCATCTCGTTGGCGGCATAGTCCATGCCCTGGGCAAAGCCATAGCCAAAGCGCACCACGGCGGGAAGCGCCATGCCGCCCATGAATCCCAGCTTGGTGTAGCCGTCCTTCACCGCCGCGTAGCCGGCCAGGAAGCCCGCCTGCTCCTCAGCGTAGACGATGCCCACGGCGTTGGCTTCGGTGCGGAATTCGGCGGGATCATTGCCGTCATTGGGGTTGCCGTCGATGAGGACAAAATGCACGTCCGGATACATGTCCTGGGCAGTGAAAATGGGTTGCTCAAACAGGAAGCCCGGGGTGACGATGATTTTGGCGCCGTTGCCCACCGCCTGCTCGATCATGTCCAGATAGATCTCCGTGGACTGGGCGGTAGGCTGGTAGTAGATGCGGGTCTTGTTGTTGGCATCCGCGTATTCCACGATGCCTTCCCAGGTGCCCTGGTTGAAGGATTTGTCGTCAATGGTGCCGATGTCCGTGATCATGGCGATGTCATAATCCGCCGCGAACACGGCAAAGGGCAGCGCCAGGGCCAGAACCATCACGAGGGCCAGAAGTTTTTTCATCTTGCTTCCTCCTTAATATTGGGCATTTAGAAACAACGTTTCTAAGCTTTCCCATATTATACCCAAGCGCCGGGGGATTGACAAGCCGTGAATTGTATACGAAGGCGGGATAAAAGAGGGAACCTCCGCCGCCTTTTTCCCGTCTGTATTGATGGAAAGCTACAGGAAAGGAGCGTTGCCCCATGCGATCGAGCGTTCTATTTTGCAGGCTGGCTGTCTGCCTGATGGTTCTGATGCTGATATCCCCCGGCGCTTCGGCCTTCTTAACGCGCCAGGAGGCCCTGGAGCAGGTCTATGAGATCATCCTGGAAAGGCTGGCTGTCCCCGGAAGCGGCCTTGAGACAAACATGGAGCATTTTGACGATAGGGACGGCTACTGGACGTTTATCTTTCAAGAGAAAACCCACCCGGAGACGGACGGCGTCATCTTTATCCAGTTAAACCCGGACGGCTCCCTGGGCGAGTTGATAGAGCCCCGGAGCCTGGCCGATCTGGCCCTTCAGGAGGCGCTCACACAGGCCCTGAACGACCCGGAGATCCTGGCCAGCGTTCAGGGCATGTACCAATTGAAAAAGCGCTGGGAGGCGGATCTACCCCAGCTTGAGCAACTGACAGAAAGCGAAAAAGAGCGGGGCAGGCCCTTGCCCCGGCTTCTGCTGGAAGCCCAAGCGCTTTTTGCGGATATCCGCCTGCCGGAGGCGGGCATGATGGGACCGGAGGCGGCTTTAGCCGTGGCTGAGAAGGTTTTGCTGGCGCTTCCCGGATGGACTTCAGAGAAACTGAGCTTCTTTTCCCTCACCCTGGCGGTGTATTACCATTCGGAGGAGCTTGAGAGGACTGTGTATCACTTTGTCTTTGGCCTGAGAAGACCGGGCGAAAGCGAGGACTGGGACCAGTTTGAAGACAGCTATATCAGGCCCATGGAGGCCCTTTTTGGCGGCAGCTTTGAAACTCTCCCCCAGTACCTGAGCCTGCGGCTGGACGCCGCGACCGGACAGGCGGCGGAGGCGCCGGTGATTGGCATCCTGTCCCCCGAATACCGGACAGCCCTGGAGCTGATCAGGTAGCGCGCCCGGTCACAGGCTGTGCTATACTAAGGGAAGCATCCGTCAGACAGCAGGGAGGGGACAGGCCATGAAACACGACGAGATCAAAAATAACCCGGAGATTTCCCCTGGGCGAAAGGCCCTGTATTACCTGGGCCTGGGGCTGATGGCGCTGGGCTTCCTTCTCTTTTTAATCGGTTTTGTGTCCCTGGCTTCCTCCTTTGGGGATTTGAGCGGCATGGGCTTTGAGACGCCAAGGGGTATATCGCTTCCCTTTGTGGGCGTGGTGCTGGTCATTGTCGGCGGCATCCTGCGCGGCGTGGGCGCCCTCGGCCTGGCGGGCTCCGGCGTATTGCTTGATCCCCGGAAGGCACGGGAAGACCTGAACCCCTATACCCATGCCGCCGGCGGCATGGTGCAGGACGCGGTAAAGGGCTTTAAGGAGGCCGCGGGCGCGTCCTCCCCCCGGGAGGTTGTGAAGCTGCGCTGCCCCGGCTGCAGGGCGCTGAATGAGGAAAACGCCAAATTCTGCAGCCAGTGCGGCCAGGCTCTGTAATAGAAAAACGCATTCTGCCCTTTATAAAACCCGCGCCCGGAGGAAAGCCGCCGGGCGCTTCCTGTGTTACAATGATGAAAATTTCTCCAGGAGGTTTCTATGCCCCTTGACGGCATCACCTTAGGGTTTCTGGCGCGGGAGCTGGACGCCAGGCTCTCTGGCGCCCGGGTGGACAAAGTGGCCCAGCCGGAGCAGGACCTGGTCATCCTCACCTTAAGGGGCCAGGGGGAGAATTTCCGGCTGCTCATCTGCGCCGCTCCCGGCAGCGCCCGGATGCACCTAAGCCAGGGCCGCTATGAAAACCCCCAGGACGCGCCCATGTTCTGCATGCTGATGCGAAAGCACCTCTCAGGCGGCCGCGTGCAAAGCATCCGCCAGCTGGGGGGCGACCGGCTGATTGAGATCAGGATCACCGGCCGGGACGAGCTGGAGAGCAGCCGGGAGAAGCTGCTGTATTTTGAAGCCATGGGCAAGCACTCCAACCTGACCTTGACTGAGGACGGCAAAATCCTGGACGCGCTGCGCCATGTCAGCCTGGATATGAGCCGGGTGCGCCAGATGCTGCCCGGGCTGCCCTTTGAGATGCCGCCCGCCCAGGACAAGCTAAACCCGGGCCGCCTGGATGAGGCGGCGCTTCTGGCGCGGCTTGAGGCATCTTCAGGCCCGCTGGCCCGGTTTTTATCAGAGCATATCACAGGCCTTTCCCGCCAGAGCGCCCAGGAGCTGGCCCTGCGCCTGGCAGAAAGCCAGGAGGCCCGGCTGGCGGAGCTGGACCTTAAGGCGCTGGCCCGGCGGATGATTAGCCTGTTTTCAGCCCTGCCCATGATGGCAGCACCCCGTCTTTTGATGGATGGGGAGGGCCAGCCCGCGGACATCCTGCCCTTTCCCTTTTTGTCCTATCCCAAGGAGTTGCAAGAGCCTTCCCCCAGCCTCTCTGAGGCGGTGGAAACCCGCTACGACACAAGGGACCGGGCGCAGCGGCTGACCCAGCGCAGCGCCAGCCTTAACAGAACGCTGAATCAGGCCTTAAACAGGGCCCGGCGCAAGCTGGCCCTCATCCAGGAGGAGACGCCCACCTTTGAGGAGGCGGAGCAGCTGCGGGTGATGGGAGAGCTGATCACCGCCAAGCTCCATGCCCTGCCCCGCGGCGCTGAAACGGTCACCCTGCCGGACTACTACACCGGGGGCGAGCTGACGATTCCCTTAGACCCCACCCTGCCGCCCTCAGCCAACGCCCAGCGCTACTTCAAGCGCTACCGCAAGGCCCACACCGCCCGGAAGCTGGCGGATTCCAAAAAGGCCCAGGCCCAGGCGGATATCGCCCAGCTGGAGGAAAGCCTGTATTTTTTGGAGCGTGCCCAGAGCAATCAGGAGATCAGCGAGCTGCGCGCCCAGCTGGCGGAAAGGGGCTTTGTCCGCCGGGAGAAGGGAGCGGACAAGCGCAAGCAGAAAAAGACGGAAAGCCCCTTGATGCGCTTTGTTTCCTCTGAGGGCTTTGCGATCCGCGCCGGGCGAAACAGCGGGCAGAACGAGCGCCTGCTTAAGGAGGCCCGGGGGGAGGATATCTGGCTGCACGCCAGGGATGTGCCCGGCTCCCACGTGCTGATCACCACCGCCGGCCGCACGGTGCCCCAGGCCACGCTTCAGGAGGCCGCTCAGATCGCGGCCTTCTATTCCCAGGCCCGGGGAAAAGCGGTGCAGGTGGACTACACCCTGCGCAAAAACATCCGCAAAACCCCCGGCCAGGGCCCCGGTCAGGTGCACTACACCGGGGAGCGGGGCCTTCTGGTCCAGGCGGAGGAAGCGGAGATAAAAGCCCTGGCCGCCCGCGCGCTGTAGCGCCCCGGGAAGGCCCGCCCTTTTTATAAGCCGTCCGCCTAAAGTGTGGACGGCCTTTTTAATCGTGGAGAGCTTACCATAACGAAAACTACGAAAACATTCGTTTCGTCCCTTGCCAAAGCCAGGGGTGATGGCTATACTGGTATTACGAAATCGTTTTAGTGACACAATAGTGCAAGGAGGCGCCATGGCGATATCCATCAGGACCCTGTCCGAGGCCTGCGGCGTTTCACCGTCCACCGTTTCAAAGGCGCTCAACGGCTATGCGGACATCTCGGAGGAAACCCGGCTGAAGGTGCAGACGGCCGCGGAGAAGCTGGGCTACCGTCCCAGCGCCATCGCCCGGGCGCTTAAAACCGGGCGCACCTATAACATCGGCGTGGTCTACAATGAAAACTCCGGCAGCGGCTTCACCCACAGCTTTTTTGCGCCGGTGCTGGAGTCTTTCAAGTCCGAGGCGGAGAGGCGCGGCTATGACATCAGCTTCATCACCCGGCAGAACAAGGCCCTGGGCATGGGTTACCTGGCGCACAGCCTCTACCGCAAGGTGGACGGCGTGTGCGTTTTGTGCTGCGACTTTGAGGATGAGGAGGTCAGGCAGCTGGGCCGCAGCAGCCTGCCCCTGGTCACCATTGATGAGCGCTTTCAGGAGCGCTGCTGCGTCATGTCCCAAAACGAGGAGGGCATGGCGGAATTGACCCGCTATGTCCTCTCCCTAGGGCACAGGGATGTGGCTTTTGTGCATGGCTTGCTGCCTGCGGTTGCCACGGTGCAGCGCCTAAAGGGCTTTCACGCCGCCATGGCCCGGGCTGGCATTCCCGTGAACCCGGCCTGGGTCAGGCCCAGCTCCTACCATAAGCCCAACGAAACCCGCCAGGTGGTCAACGAGCTGCTAAGGGGCAAAAAGCGCCCCAGCTGCATCCTGCTTCCGGACGATTACGCGGCCCTGGGCGCCCTTGAGGCGGCAGCGGCTTTAGGGCTTAAGGTGCCGGAGGATATCTCCATGGCGGGCTATGACGGTGTAAGCATCCTGCAGATGTGCCACCCTCAGATGACCACCGTGGCCCAGGACTGCCAGGGCATCGGCCAGCTGGCCGCCCGCAGCCTGGTGGACCAGATCGAGAACCCGGGGAAAAGCCGCCCCCAGCTTTTGCGCGTGCCCGCCCGGCTGATCAAAGGCCAGACGGTAAGTGAATTGGTATCAACCCCTTAGGGGTTAAATAATAAGGAGGTATTCCCATGAAGAAAACGGTTTCTCTGTTGATGGCTTTGCTGCTGATGCTCTCCTTTGGGCTTTCGCATGCGGAAGTCTACACCACCGACTTCGATGTTCCCGCAACCGGCAAGAACTTTGTGATCTACGCCTGGAACGATGAGTTTCTGGGCATGCTGCGCGACTACTACATCCCGGCCGTGGGCGGCACGGTGGCCGATGACGGCACCCTGGTGCTGCCCAACGGCGACAAAATCGACTTTGTCATCAACCCCAACGACGAGGGCGTATACCAGCAGAAGCTGGACGCGGCCCTGGGCGCCGGGGAGCATATCGATATGTTCCTGATGGAAGCGGACTACGCGCTGAAATACGTCAACTCCGACTTCACCATGCCCCTTGAAGACGTTGGCATCACTGAGGAGATGATGCAAAGCCAGTATCCCTACACCATTGATGTGGCCCGGGATGAAAACGGCGTGATCAAGGGCACTTCCTGGCAGGCGGCCCCCGGCCTCTTCCTCTATCGCCGCAGCCTGGCTCAAAAGTATCTGGGCGTGAACACCCCGGATGAAATGCAGGAAAAGGTCAAGGATTGGGACACTTTCCTTGAAACCGCCCGGGAGGTGGCCAAGGCCTCTGAAGGCGCCACCAAGCTGATCCCCGCCAACGGCGACGTGTGGCAGGTGGTCCGCACCGCCCGCACCCAGCCCTGGGTTGACGCGGAATATAACCTGGTGGTGGACGATCAGGTGGAGTGGTACTTCAACTTCGCCAAGACCCTGCGGGATGAAAACCTCACCGCCATGGCCAACCCCTGGTCAGAGGCCTGGAACGCGGGCGTGGGCAATGACAGCATCATGGGCTATTTCTTCTCCACCTGGGGCATCCAGTGGGTGATGACCGGCAATGCCGGCGGCTCAAAGCCCGGCGAGGGCACCTATGGCGACTGGGCGGCCGTGAACGGGCCCCAGCCCTACTACTGGGGCGGCACCTGGCTTAACGCCGCGTCCACCTGTGAAAACCTGCCTCTGGCCAAGGACATCATGGAGTATTTCACCATTGAGACCGGCAGCATGCAGGACTACTGCCTCAAGTCCAAGGACTATGTCAACAACCAGGAGGCCATCCAGAACATCATCGACGCCGGCTTCTCCTTTGACTTCCTGGGCGGGCAGGACCATTACGCCCTCTTCCAGGCGGTGACGCCGCTGATTGACACCTCCACCATGAGCCCCTACGACCAGAACATCAACATCGCCATGGATACCGAGGTAAATTCCTATGCCATTGGCGAGAAGGACTACGACAGCGCCATCGCGGACTTCAAGGCCGCTGTCGCCGACCTCTACCCCGAGATCAGCGTCGACTGACAGACCTTCCGGCCCGGGGAGCGCGTGTGCCAAGGCATACGCGCTCCCCGGGCGGAGGCGCATAAAACCAGGCAGGGAAAGGAGAGCGATATGGCGCAGCCCGCTGGAAGGGAAGGGGCCGGAAGCCTGAGAAAAAGAAGGCGCGGGGTGAGCTACTCCCGTTACGGATATCTTTTTATCCTGCCGTTTTTTCTGGTGTACGCGGTGTTCCAGGCCTATCCCCTGATCAACACCATCTCTACCGCCTTTCAGAAGTACATGATCACCGGAGCCAACAAGGTCATCGGCCCCACCTTTGCCGGCCTTGACAATTTCCGCAACGTCCTCACCAAGGGCTTTGCTCTGCGGGCTTTTGGCAACACCTGGATCATGTGGATTATCAACTTCATCCCGCAGATGCTTTTGGCCCTGGTGCTGGCCAAGTGGTTTACAGACCGGCGGATGCGCATCAGGGGCCAGGGGGCCTTCAAGGTGCTGGTCTATATGCCCAACATCATCACCGCCGCCAGCATTTCGGTGCTGTTCTACTCTCTCTTCGCCTACCCCCAGGGGCCGGTCAACTCCCTTCTGGCGGCGCTGGGCATTATTGACCCGGCGCTCTACGCCAACCCCGGCAGCGCTGCCACCGTGGCCTTCCCCTTTTTGGAGCGGGGCTGGCCGGTACGGCTGATCATCGCCTTCATCAACTTCTGGATGTGGTATGGCAACACCATGATCGTGCTGATCGCGGGCATCCTGGGCATCTCGCCCAGCCTCTACGAGGCGGCGGAGGTGGACGGCGCCAGCCAGAGGCAGATCTTTTTTGGGGTGACGCTCCCGCTTCTTAAACCCATTATGCTCTATACCCTGGTGACCAGCCTGATTGGCGGCATGCAGATGTATGACATTCCCCAGCTGATGCTTCAGCAGGGCTCCCCCGCCAAGGAGATGATCCAGACCAACACCATGTATATCATGGAGCTGATCTACGCCGGCACCCGGGACTATGGCCGGGGCGCCGCGGTATCGGTGCTGCTGTTTATCGCCACCCTGCTGGTCAGCCTTCTGTTTTTCTACTTCCTGCGCGACAAGGACGCCATCCGTGAACGCCGCGCCTTAAAGGGGAGGGCAAGGGCATGATGAAAAGCTATTCCGCGCGCCTTGGCCTTAAGAAAACCTGGGTGTATGTGGTCTGTATTTTCTTAAGCGTTCTGAGCATCCTGCCTTTTCTGGTGATGTTCGTCAATGCCACCCGGGACAACTATGCCATCCAGCAAGGCATGAGCCTGATACCGGGGGACATGCTGCAAAAGAACCTGGAGACTTTAAGCCAGCGGCAGAACTTTGACGTGCTGGGCGGCATGTGGAACTCCCTCCAGATCTCCTCCCTGTCCACGGTGCTGGCGCTGTACTTCGGCACGCTGACGGCCTACGGCCTGTTTGTCTACAGCTTCAGGGGCAGGCAGCTGGCCTTCAGCTTTATCATGGCGGTGATGATGATCCCCACCCAGGTGAGCATCGTGGGGTTTTACACCTTCATGTTCCAGCTGCGCCTCACCAACACCTATATCCCGCTGATTATACCGGCCATCGCCTCGCCCACCGTGGTATTCTTTATGCGCCAGTACATGATGGGCGGGCTGCCGCTGGAAATTGTGGACGCGGCGCGGATTGACGGCTGCTCGGAGTTTCGCACCTTCAACACCATCGCCCTGCCCATGATGAAGCCGGCGCTGGCCACCCAGGCGATTTTTCTGTTCATCGCCTCCTGGAACCGTTTGTTTGAGCCTACGATGATCATCTCCTCCCAAAGCAAGTACACCATGCCCATGCTGGTGTCCCTGCTGAAGTCAGACCGTTTCCGCACGGACTACGGCACGGTGTACCTGGCGCTGAGCCTGACGGTGCTGCCGCTGTTTGTCGTGTATTTCGCGCTGTCAAAGTATATTATTCAGGGCGTGGCCCTGGGCGGCGTCAAGGAATAATTTTAAGGAGGCACTATGCCGTTTCGTAAGGATTTCATCTGGGGTGCAGCCACCTCCTCCTATCAGATTGAAGGCGCGGCCTTTGAGGATGGCAAGGGGCTGTCGGTGTGGGACGTGTTCAGCCACCAGCCGGGCAAGGTGTTTGAGGGGCACACGGGGGACGTGGCCTGCGACCATTACCACCGCTATCTGGAGGATATCGGCCTGATGGCCCGGATGGGCATCCGGCACTACCGCTTTTCCGTGTCCTGGCCCCGGCTGCTGCCCGAGGGCACCGGCGCGGTCAACCAGAAGGGCGTGGATCATTATAAGCGGCTGCTGGACGCGCTGCTGGAAAAAGGCATTCGCCCCTGGATGACCCTTTACCACTGGGAGCTGCCCTATTCGCTTCAGGCAAAGGGCGGCTGGGAAAACCCAGACATGCCCCGTTGGTTTGAGGACTATACGAAGCTGTGCGCCCAAAGCTTTGGCGACCGGGTGAAGGACTTTATCCCCCTGAACGAACCCCAGTGCTTTATCGGCCTGGGCTGCGGCTCCGGCATTCATGCCCCGGGGCTGGTGATGGGGCATCACGCCACGGTGCCCATGGCCCACCATGTGGTGAAGGCCAACGGGCTGGCCACACAGGCCCTGCGCCATCTGGTGCCCGGCTGCCGGGTGGGCTATGCCCCCAACCTGAACCCCTGCATGCCCGCCACGGAAAGCCCGGAGGATATCGCCGCGGCGCGGGCCGCCTACTTCCATGTGCCCAAGGGGGACGGCTGGCACTGGAATGTGGCCTGGTGGAGCGACCCGGTGATGCTGGGGGAATACCCCGCCCAGGGCCTTTCCCACCTGGAGCGCTTCCTGCCTAAGGGCTGGGAGAAGGATATGCCCCTGATTCAACAAAAGCTGGATTATTACGGGCAGAACATCTACCAGGGGCACACCATCCGCGCGGTGGATCATGCCCCCGGCTGGGAAGTGGTGCCCCATCCCCCCGGCATCGCCAAGACCGGCAGCCAGTGGCCCATCACCCCTGAAGCCCTCTACTGGGGCCCCCGATACCTGTATGAGCGCTACAAAACCCCCATCCTCATCACGGAAAACGGGCTGAGCTGCCATGACGCGCTGTCCCTTGACGGCAAGGTGCATGACCCCAACCGGGAGAACTATGTGCGCCGCTACCTTCTGGCCCTGCGCCGGGCGGCGGAGGACGGCTCTGACATCGCGGGCTTTTTTTACTGGTCGCTGCTGGACAACTTCGAGTGGGCGGAAGGCTATTCCGACCGTTTTGGCCTGATCTATGTGGATTATGAGACCGGGCAGCGCACCATCAAGGAATCCGCCTGGTGGTACAAAAAAGTGATGGAAACCAACGGGGAAAACCTGTAAAAGAGCGCCTGCCCGGGTTCGGAGCCCTTTTGCGCCAGACCCGGGCAGGATCACATGCCCCGAACGAGAAATTCAGTATTGGCGCGCTTGACAGTGGAAAAAGACCGTGCTACTATATCCTTCGCTGACGCGGGGCCGAACCTCCCCGGAGCGGGAAACCTCGACCCATTAGCTCAGTTGGCAGAGCACTTGACTTTTAATCAAGGTGTCCCGCGTTCGAGTCGCGGATGGGTCACCATTTTCCCGGTCGGTGCTGGCGCGCGGGCGTGGCGGAACTGGCAGACGCGCCAGACTTAGGATCTGGTGCCTAACGGCATAAGAGTTCAAATCTCTTCGTCCGCACCATTTTCTGAAAGAAATCAGCCAAAACCCGGCAGCATTTCATGCGGTAGTAGCTCAGTTGGTAGAGCGCAACCTTGCCAAGGTTGAGGTCGCGAGTCCGAGTCTCGTCTACCGCTCCA
>ENA-UOUL01005305-UOUL01005305.1-bioreactor-metagenome-genome-assembly--contig:-NODE-5305-length-11259-cov-6.044178_pt1 | contig 11259 bp, 9 predicted proteins | sample MGYA00249838_ERZ747220 | MGnify/ENA primary metagenome ERZ747220 (study PRJEB28778, sample SAMN05720191) | bioreactor metagenome | isolation source: Anaerobic biogas reactor | place: USA:Washington...
CAATTCTTCCACCTCTACGAGGTGGGGGTGGTGCTTCTGACCTCCATCTACAATTCTTCCACCTCTACGAGGTGGGGGGCATCTCTGCCATCCTTCTACAATTCTTCCACCTCTACGAGGTGGGGGTGGTGCTTCTGACCTCCATCTACAATTCTTCCACCTCTACGAGGTGGGGCCTGTGCACCACATACGTGCGGATGGTTGCAGACCATAAAGAATTGTAGATCAGTGTGTTCATGCGGAAGGATGGTCGTAGACCATCAAGCATTGTAGAACAGGACGTTAATGGGTGCGGATGGCTGTAGGCCATCAAGAATTGTAAAAGCCCCGGGGGTGTGCCCCCGGGGCAGTGCCGCCGGGAGTAGTCCGGCGACAGTCGCAAAAAGCGAGGCATCATGCAGCGAGACTGCGCTACTGAAGCGCTTTTTGCCCGTTATGCTCTAATTGTTCAATGGTTTCAGACACGTATTTTCCATCTCCGTTTCATTAAAAAACAATTATCTAAATAAACCCCCATTGCGACATCGACTAAAACAAAAATTTTGACTGATATAAATTTAACAAAATATATCATTAGCCTCCAAATAAAATTGAGGATTTCTGCCAAAAATTTTGATGAAATGTTAATTTCCCGGGCTTTTGTCTCCACGAATACCTAAAATCCACCCCAGTTTACCCAGTCGGTGAGGGTAGAAAAGCACCGCTTTCAGTGTTGACCGGCAGCCGTACCTGCGCTTCATGAATCCGACAGAGGGGAAGATATCCCCGAGAATGAAGATCAATTTCTTACCCGGACTCCGGAGCGCTTCCAGGTTACGTGTGAACATTTCCCGCTGACTTATTGATTCAACAGCCCCGGGATGCATCAGGTCACGCATAAACCTGGCAATAATGGCTTCGCCACTTTCAACACCGGCCGTTTCACAGGCAACTGACTGGCTTCTGCCGTTGTCCTCCGGCCTGTCAGTTGTGACCGATTCGCTGACCCTGTTGTCTTCCGGTGTCCCGGCTCCTTCCCTCGGGTCATCCAGAAGAGGTCTTATCTCTGCCGGCATCTTCACTCCCCACACTCTCTCCATGACGATAAGAACAGTTCCGGTCTCCCCGGCAATCCCCGCCTTCTCCGCAGCAGCGGGAAGCTCCGGCGTCAGTATCTTCTCTCCGTCCCTGGCAAGTAAAAGGTAAATATCCGTCCACAACCTCATCTGGAACTCGCCCTTGATCCCATGCTTGTAAATATGGCTTACCAGCGCCAGAAAGGCAGTCATCGGAGGCAGGACACGCAATGTGCTCTTCCCGGCAGTGATAGTCTCCGAATCGGCTATTGCCCTTACAACCATCTCTTCCGCCTCCGGCCCGAAAAGCCTGTAGTGCAGATCCACGGAGACGCCTCCCCGGTGCAGTTCCGGCAGATGATTGCCCAGGTCAAGGATGATGTGTCTGTATAGGGGCGATTTCAGGCGCATCGACCTGAACCCATCCCTGACAAGTATATCTCTGGCTCTCAGTGCATCAGAGGGAGCTACCAGCAGATCGGCGTCACTCATCTGGCGCAATCCTCTGGAACCGTAAACAGTGTGTTCCAGGGCAAGACCCTTCAGCGCCACCACCCTGATCCCCTCCCGCTCCAGCAGACCGGCCATCCGCTCGCTATCGACCAGATTCTTCGGACACCCCAGGCTTATCAGGGCAAATGTGCGTTGCGGGGTCGGTTCTTTATGCGGCACGAGCAATCAACCCAAAAAAGGAAAACCAACAAGTCCGTGTTTTGAAATTGAGTAGCGCAAAGCCGACACAAACTATCTGACAGCCAACAGCACCCGATGCACACGCATCCCGCACAGGACAGGCCGCCATGCTATGAGCCGCGAATTACCTTGACGGCTTCCTCAGCCGCGCGGCGGACGTCCCGGTCGCGGTCATTGGTTGCCTTATCGAGGTCGTCAAGCGCCGCCGCGGCCGCGGGGCCTAGCCGGCCAAGCGCTTCGGCCGCACCACGGCGCGCCAAGGGCGAATCGCTAGCCAGACCGGCCGTCAACACGGGCAGGGTCAGCTCGGCAACCTCCGTTGCGGGACCAATTCGGACCAATGCCCAAGCGCTGACCAACGCCAACTTCCGGTCGGAATTCTTCAGCAGATCGGACAGTGCCGGCTTGGCGGCCGCGGCGTCGGGGCCGATCATTCCCAGAGCGTAGGCGAAGGCGTGCGAGGTCGAATTTTCGGACTTGTGCAGCGCCTCGATCAGCGCCGGGACGGCGTCTTTCGCCGCGGGGCCGATTTGTGCGAGAGCGACGGCCGCCTCCAGGGCGACGTGCTCGTCCTTGTCGGCAACGAGCTTCGTCAAAGCCGGCACGGCGGGCGCCGCGTCGGCGCCGATCCGCCCAATAATGTAGATCACGTGTCCGCGGGTTTTTTCGTGCTTTAAGGCTTCGATCAAACTTGGCACGGCCGCCGGCCCCATCGTGGCCAAGGCGTCCAGCGCGTGGCGGACGGTTGTTTCGTCGGCGTCGCGGAGTCCCGCCTCGATAAGCGGGATGGTGATCTCCGGCGCCGGCGGCAACGTGGCCAACGCATGCGCCGCCGCGGTGCGGACCAGAGGGTCTGCGTCTTTCAGCCCTTCGACAAACTGTGCTACCGCCGTGCGGTAATGCTGTTTATTTTCCGGATGAACCCGGGCCAAGGTCCACAAGCTGGCAATGCTCAGCAGTTTGTCGTTGCCGTTAATATTTGCGCGGATGGCGGGTTCAATGCCGGGGGGAATGCGGCCGATGCGGCCCAGCGCGTAGGTGGCCGCATGGCAGGTTAATTCGTCGTCCAGCGCCGCGGCGATTTGCGCGGCGGCCGGAGCGGCCGACTCTTCCATCGACGCCAGGGCGAGGATCGCCTCGCGGCGGATTTCGGGGCGCGAATCCCCAAGCAATTTCGTCAGGGCGGGCACCGCGTCCTTTGCCGGCGGGCCGATTTCACGCAGCACCAGGCAGGCCCAATATGCCGCATTGTCGTTTTTCAGGGCTTGGATCAGGCCGGGCACCGCTTCCGCACCCGCCTCTGCAATCGCGTGTAGACCTCGCACGCGCACTCCCGCATCCGCATCTTCCAATAACTTAACGCAAAGTGGAATGGCGACCCGAGGGCCGGGACTTATCCGCAGTACGGCCTTGACCGCTTGACGGCGAACCATTTCGTCGGGGTCTTTCAACAACTCGATCAGGGCGGCAACCGCCGGTTTGGCCGCGGGGCCGATCGCGCCCAGCGCGTGAGCGGCGCGGGCACGCACGTCGCCCGACGCGTCTTGCAGCATTTCCTTAAGCGGAGCAACCGCCTCGGCGGCCGCTTCGCCGTGTTGTCCCAGTGCGTCGAGCGCCTGCAACCGCGCTGATTTGTCGGCCGATTGCAGCTTGCCGACGAGCTTTGCCACCGAATCTTCGCCGGCCTGCGCGGCCACAGCGATCCAAGCGAGAAGCCCGCATAGCGCGCCACGCAAAATTGACGTTTTTGTGTTCATCTGAAATATCCCTCGCATGAATAGTATTTGGGTTTGCTGTTAAAGATCGGTTTTCGTGGCGGTGTACAGCGTGCTCCGCAGAAAATTGCGGCACGCGACGTAATCCTGAGGTGGAATATCCCGAATCTGCTCTTTCAACTTGCTGGACATCTCGTTTACTGCATGACGAACCTTTGTTTGGTCCGCGTAGTCCAAGGCGCCGTACTTTGCCAGCTTCTCAAACAGTTGGTCGATCTCGCGCCGTTGTGGCTCGAAGTCGGGCTGCTGCAACGCGCTGGGCCATTTTAGGCGGCCGTTGACGTGATCCATTTCGCTGTGACTCATCAGCTTGGGCGCGCCGTCCTTGGCGATTCTCGCCAACTGCTCCATGGTCGGCGGAGGAGTGCGCTCGGCGGCCCGCGCCGCCTTGTTCGTGGCGCGCATCTGAAAGTACGTATTGGTCGCCATGTTCCGGTTCTCGATATAACTTCTTTGCGCCTGAGTCAAGTTCATCACGGCCGCCGAGTTCGATAGATTGCGCTGCCCGGCGGCACTCATCATATTGGCCATGCCGTTCATGGCCGAACCGGCCGCCGTCGACGCGCCTCCGGAGTATCCGTAATACGGGCTGCCGTAAGGACTTACTATGGTCGGTGCAGGCACCGCGGGTTGATAGGGCTGCTGGCCGTTGTCGGAGCCAAACGCGCCGCTCGGCCCCGATTGTGCGAGCGTTAGAACTGGACACAGCAAATAAAGCATCGTTGTCCAAATGCGATTCATAATCCGCGCTCCCGAAAAAAGTTTTTTGCTCAAGAACGTGTTTTGGAATTCAAGTATCTCAAAAACACGTTCTAACGATCTGACGAAAACAAACGAGCATAAATGTATCCTCTCGATTGACCTTGGGCAACCCCCTCCGCAATTTGTCGGCATCGCCGCGCGTCTGTTGGGAATGGAAGTTCCCCGGCGTCCAGGCAGGGAAATCTACGCATTCCTGTCCCAAGGCGGCGCGCGGCGACAGAGGTCGCAGCATGGGGGAAAAAATACGTCGGATGCCGCGAAGGGCCTGACGGCGCTGTCGCGCAAAGATTTCCGAAACGCCGCCGGTCGATTTACCGACGGCGATGCCCTGAAAAACCGGGATGAGTAGAAGTGCTAATCCGGATTATCCCAAGCACGGATGCGTTCAGCAGAGTGCCGTCTAACATCGTATGACGGGTGCCACGGGCGGCTTGTCCACCCGTGTTTCCGCACTGCTGGGCAAGCCGGCAGTGGCACCCAACCCATCACTCGAAAATTGACATCACTCGCCGCCCGTTTCCGCCGGGCAAACGGATGATGGGACCGCTCCGGCGGTATGACGGTCGATTACGTCGCTGATCCGGCCGAAGCGGAAGCGGCGCAGCAGGCCGTCGAGTTTCCGCTGGTTTTTAGCCAGATTCACATAATGCCGGAACCGCGACAACCGCGAGCAGCCGCGGATGCGCGGCTGGCCGGGATCGAGTTCCCAGGGGTGGACGTAGAACATCAGCGGCCGTCGCTGGGCGCGATTGATGCGGCGCAGCCAATGCACGGTCCACGGCAGAGGGAAGAGGCGGAAGTAGCCGCCCCCGCCGACCGGCAGATTCATGCCCGCCAACCGGGCAACCGACGGCGGGAACTCCCAAATCGACCCGGACGGCGTTTCCAAGCGGTGCGGACCCGGTTGGGCGTCGGGGATGCCGTAACGGTCGTGCCGGACCGGGAAGATGGACGAGTCGATCCGGAAACCCTCCTCGACCAGCACGTCGAGGGCCCACAACGTCGATCGGGTGATCGAAAAGCTGGGCGCCCGGTAGCACTCGACCGGCGCCTGCGCCTGATCCATCAGGCAGAGGCGCGCGCGGCGGACATCGTCGCGGAAACCGCCGGGGTCCTGCCGGTGGATGCGCTGGTGGGCGTAGCCGTGGCAGCCGATCTCGTGCCCGGCCGCGGCGATCTGCCTCACCAGGCGCGGATGGCGTTCGGCCACCCAGCCAAGGACAAAGAACGTCGCCCTCGTGCGGTGCCGCTCGAGCATCTCCAGGATACAATCGATGTTCCGTTCAACGCGGCAGGGATAGGTGTCCCAGTCGGAAGGGGAAACGCAGGAGGCGAAGGCTTCCACGTGGAAATAGTCCTCCACGTCCACGCTGAAGGCGTTGAGCATGCGGCCGTCCTCCGGTTTCTTCGCCCGGGCCGGTTGGTGTGGCCTGATTATGATTTTACCTTTTTGTAGTAGTACTTGTAATAGTACTTCGATGACGCCAGGTGTTTCTGCCGGTTTAAAATGACGCCGCAGATCCGTTCCTTCCCGATCCTGGCGACCGCGTCCTCCACGAGCCGCGCCGAGGTGGAATTGGCCCTCACGACCAGCACCACCGCATCGCACAGGGGCGCCAGCAGCACCGTATCCGAAAGCGAAAGCACCGGCGGCGAATCGACGATGACCCAGTCGAAATGGGCGGCAGCCGTCTTGAGCGTCTGCTCAAGCAGGGGTGAACTGAGCAGTTCCGAGGGGTTGGGGGGAAGCGGTCCGGACGGCAGGAACGAAAACTCCGGGTTCGTGCAGGTAAAGAGAGCGTTTTCGAACGACACGGCCCCCCGCAGCACCTCGGAGAGACCCATGGCGGAGGTGGCGCCGTTGAGCCCAAAATTGATCCCCGAGCGCGGCTTGCGCATGTCGGCGTCGATGAGGAGCACGCGTTTGCCCGGCTCCTGCGCCAGCACCCCGATCAGGCCCGATGCGGTAAAGGTCTTCCCCTCCTCGGGCACGGTGCTCGTAACCAGGATCGTCTTGATCCCCCGCTGCTTCTGCATCAGCCCCAGGCGTGACCGGAGGAGCCGGAACTGCTCCCCGATCAGGGTCAGGGGATCCATGACGGTCTTGACCTGCGGGGTGGCGTCGGTGAGATCGAAGCGCTCGTCCTGGCACAGCTCGACATCCCGGGAAACCGGTTCGCTCCCCGGCGCGGGAGCCAGGGAGGATTCCACCAGCTCCGGCCTCACCCCGAAATCGGGCCTTTCGGCTTCCGGTTCAGGGGGAAGGATCACCTGCCTGCGTTCCTTTTCGGTCTTTTTCAGAAAATCGAATATTTCGCTCATTGAGAGTGCCGCGGCTCCCTACCGCTCCATACAGTAACGATTAGCATTCGCCCTGCCGCTTCAAGTACGCTATCGGCATCGGCTCGTGAAACGCTTACGCAATTTCAGGCGCTTTTCATCAACCTCGCGCTGCGGCCCGGTTTTTTCGCCCCCTTGCCGGGAACCTCGGAAATGGTGGCCAGCACCGGCAGTTTCAGCAGCGCCGTGACCTCCTCCTCATTGGCAAGCGTGGTATCGAACAGTTCCCTCCCGATGGCGGCCCCGATCCCTGCAACCAGTCCGGCGATGAGGCCCAGGCCGACGATCTGGATGCGGTTGGGAAAGATCGGCTTTTCCGGCAGGCTGGCCTCGTCGATCACCCGGTAGGTGTCGTTCGTGCGGTTGGTCTCGAGATCCGTGGTCATCTGCGACTGGAACTTCTTTGCCTGAAGATTGTCATGCTGGGCTTTCAGGGTGCCGTATTCCCGGTTCAGCGCCGTCAACTCCTGCTCGAGCGCCGGCGCCAGGTTGAGCCGCGCCTGCACGACTTGGATCTGCCGCTGGATGCTGGCTTTCTCCTTTTCCCGCCGCCGGATGTCGTTTTCGATCGATTCGATTTCGGGATTGGGGGTATCGGGCATCGGCATGGCGGCGAAATCGTCTATCCCGGAGGGCAGAATCGCCTCATCCCCGCCTCCTTCAGCCGCGGAAGCCGATTCCGCCTCCCGGGCCGCCTTCTGCTTCAGGTACTCGATCTCCCTCCCGAGCCTCACCACGTCGGGATACTGCGGGGTGTACTTCAGCAGCAGCGCCTCGAGCTCCCTTTCCTTGGCCTCGAGCACGGGATCGGTCCGGGGTGCGTCGATACCGGCATCGGACAGGTCGGGGGAAGAATTCATGAGCTGCTGCGTCATCAGCATCATCTGCTGCTGGTTGCGCGCCATGGTCTCCGCCATCTTCCGCCGGTCGTGCAGCTGGCCGATCGCGTTTTCCACCGAGGCCAGCTGCACGTCGAGCTGGTTCAGGGTGCGCATGTTGGCGTCGAACTGGTCGGGCAGCCGCCCGAAATGGGCCATCTTGAACTGCTTGATCTTCTCCTCCTGCTCCGCGAGCTTCTCGGCCGTCCGCCTCAACTGGTCCTCGAGGAACTGGTCCGTTTCCACCGCCTTGCTCCGGCGGGCGGAAGTGCTGGACTGGATCAACGTCTCCACCATGCGCCGGGTGAAGGCCTGCGCCAGCTGGGGGTTGCTGGCGTGAAAGGCTACATTGAAAGTATCCCTGGAGGAGGTGGTGATCTCGATGTTGTTGCTCACCCCGCGCACGGCCGCTTCCATGGAGAAGTCCTCCCCCATGCCGTAGCCGAAGAGCTGGAAATCCTGGATCATCCGCTCGAGCAGGCTCCGGCTCTGGACCGCGCTCCGGATCGAGGCGATCTGCTCCTCGGGGCTGGTCCGGATGGAGGGGCGCACGTAATCCTGCGGCATCGGGGCCGCCTCCACCTGGATGCGCGCCTCCGACCGGTAGACATCGGGCTTGCGCCAGGCATAGACCGCCGCGCCGATGCTGACGAGGAGGAAAACCGCGATCACGTACCATCGCCTGCGGTAGAGGAGTTTCACGTAATCGATCGGGTGCAGTTTGGTGAGATCCTTCATGGAACCCTCATAACCGGATCAGGCCGGATCCAAAGTCGATAAACACTAACGCTCCCGGGAGGGCCAGACGTAATGGAGCCCGGCATAGCCGGTCAGCCGGCTCAACTCGAGGCCCGAAACCGGAAAATCCCGGGGCTTCTGGTTCTGATAGGCCGCGTTGAGCGACAGCGACAGGTCCCGGCGGAGGGCGAAACCGAGGCCGCCGCCGCCCGAAAAGGTCTCGAGCGTCCCTATCGATTCGGGCTCCTTGCTCCGGTAATAGTAGGCGTTCACGTTACCGCTCATCCAGCCCGTGATCCGCCGCCCGAATCCGGCGTTGATCACGTCGGTGACCAGGACCCGGGAAAGGCCGATGGCGGAGGAAAATCCCCGCTGGTACGTCACGTTGAACGAATTCATCAGGGAGTTGTACCCGATCCCGGCGTTGATGTGTTCGCTCATCCGGTTGGGGCCTTTACGATCGTAAATGTCGATGCCTCCGCCGGCCCAGGTGCGCCAGGAGTCGCTCAGCCGGAATTCCAACCCGCCGAACTGGAGATGATAGATCCGGGCGTTGTCGCTGCCAGCGTCGGTCAGGTTGAGGTAGGTGGTGACGCTGCTGGCCATGTAGACCCAGTCGGCCAGCTGGTAGCGGAAATTCGCCCCCGCTTCCAGGGCCTGCGAATCCTGCAGCCCTTCCTGGGGATAGTCATACCAGCGGTGGCCGCCGGACAGGCCGAACTCGGCCTTGCGCGATATCCGGTGGTCCAGCTTCGCCCGCAGGGAGTTGCGGTTGATGCGCTGGCGGTTGAACAGCACCTCGTTCGACGACAGCCAGTCGTAGTCGAGGGGAGAATGGAGGGACAGGAAGGACCAGGCGTCGTTGTAGGAAGAAGTGAACTGGTTGGAGAGCCCGAAGGTCGTATCCTTCGAGATCACCCGCGAGTAGCTCGCGTTGCCGCTGTAGTCCCAGGAATCCCGCCCCTCGTATTGGTTATACGTCCGGTAGCCGGCCCCGGCATCGAAATGGAACCGGGACTTGCGTTTCCCGAAATTGAAGAAAACGCGGGGCATAAAAGACGTAATACCGGAAGATTGGCGGGGGCGGTCGGTCTCCGAGATATCGTTGGTGTAGGCCTGGTAGGCCGCCAGCGTGAATCCCCAGGTGTTCTTCGGATTTCGCAGGACATCGTCCACGAACGACTGCCCCCCGATCTGCTCGTTTTCATCCACCGGCTCGATCGGGACCGGGATGGGCATATTCTCGGCCTCCTCATCCCCCCGCCTGGGAGTCCCATCCGGCTCGGGATAGAGGATGTCCAGGGTCCGGTAGCGCCCCTCGTCGGGGCTCGAAGGCTCCCCGGCCGGAGTTTCCATGACTCCGGAATCCCCGGCCTCCGTCGCATCCTTCGAAGCCGCCGGGTCAGCCGATTCCTGGGCGGCACAGACCCCCACGCCTGCCAGCAGGCAGAACAATAACAGGCACGGGAACTGTCCCGCCGTTGCCTTCAAGCCAAAGACGCGGTTATGGAACAATGACGGTATCTCCATTTTTCAGTTCTATGTTCTGCTCCAGGTGCTTCCCCTTCGACACGTCCTTGTAGTTGAAGCGGTAGCTGACGGTCTTCCCCCCCTCGGTCCGGACGATGGCGATCTTCTTCTCCTCGGCGTCCGGGCCGATCCCGCCCGCCCGCGCGAGCAGTTCCAGCACCGTCATCGGCGCCCCGAGATAATAGATCCCGGGCTTGGCCACCTGGCCCACGATGGAAACCGACCGGCTGCCGATCCGCAGCACCACGATCGTCACGCTCGGGGCGGCCACGTACTCCTTCATCCGCTCGGAGACCCGCTCCTGCAGCTGCATGGGAGTCAGGCCGCTGGCCTGGATATCGCCGACGAGCGGCACGCTGATCTTGCCGTCGGGCCGGACCACCACCTCCTTGACCGACAGCTCCGGTTCCTTCCAGACATTGACCGAAAGGATATCCTCGAGCCCGATGACGTAATCCTCCGGCAGCGCCGGAGCGGACGGGTCGCCGGGCTGGCCCTGCTGGGCCCCAAGCGTCGGCGAAAGGAACAGCATCAGACATACAGCCAGCAAAACAGGTCTCATTTCTTCACCTCGTCAAGATATCTATCGGCGCAACCGGCCGAATAATGACATTTCTTAGAGAACATTATCGGGGGGAGCCGGCGCAAATTCCAGCATAACCTCTCGGAGGGCATTCCTAATGCTATCGCAGGCCCCGGAGGGATGCAACCTCGCGCGGGGGCAGGGACCAAAGGACATCCCCTTGATGGCGCCCGTCCTTTATGCGACAGTAAGGCCTTGCCGTCTTGAGGCATACAAGCATATTCCGGAAATGAAGGCGATACCATGATCCGCGTTGCGGCCGTCGGAGACCTGCTGCTGACAACCCCGCCGAACGCCCCGGCCCCGGGACGGGGGCTCGAAGCCCTGTCCCCCAGGGTCCGTGAACTCTTCTCGTCCTGCGACCTGGTGCTGGCCAATCTCGAATGCACCCTGCCGGGGGGCCGCCTCGTGCCGACGGAGCCGCGGGTCTTCACCAGCAATCAACAGCTCGAGAGCTTGGCCGAATCCGGGATCGGGTGCGTCAGCCTTGCCAACAACCACGGCTTCGACGCCGGAGATGAGGGATTTGCAAACCTGACGGCCCGGTTGGACGAGCTGGGCATCTCCTGGTTCGGAGCGGGCCTTAACCTCGCCCAGGCCCGCCGCCCCCTCCTGATGGAGATCCGGGGCATCCGGCTGGCCCTGCTGGGCGCGGTGGACGCCTCGACCGGCATGCAACGTTTCGCCGCCAACGGCTCGAGCGGGGTCGCTCCGCTCGACCCCGCTTCCCTCCGCGACAAGATCGCGCTCCTCCGCAGGGAGGCCGACCACGTGATCCTTTCCCCCCACTGGGGGGAGGAACGGTTCCGCTTCCCCTCTCCGGGGCAGGTCGCAGAGGCCCGCTCCTTCATCGACGCCGGCGCTTCCATGCTGATGGGCCACCACCCGCACGTGATCCAGGGGAT
>ENA-UOUL01005307-UOUL01005307.1-bioreactor-metagenome-genome-assembly--contig:-NODE-5307-length-11253-cov-3.025680_pt1 | contig 11253 bp, 9 predicted proteins | sample MGYA00249838_ERZ747220 | MGnify/ENA primary metagenome ERZ747220 (study PRJEB28778, sample SAMN05720191) | bioreactor metagenome | isolation source: Anaerobic biogas reactor | place: USA:Washington...
AGCCGCGCCTAGCCGGCCGCGCCTAGCCGGCCGCGCCTAGCCGGCCGCGCCTATCGGCCGCGATCACGAGGATTTCGACCCGGTAGGCCGCGGCAGCCAGCCGCGCCTCGGTCGTGGCCCGCGCCGGCGTATGGCCGGCCGGCACCCAGGCGTCCCAGACAGCATTCATCGCCGGGAAGTCGGCGATGTCGGCCAGGAAGATCTGCGCCTGAAGGATGCGGGTCTTGTCGCTGCCGGCCTCGGCCAGCAGCGCATCGATTGCGGCAAGGACCTGCCGGGTCTGTCCGGCCACGTCCTGCGACGGATCGTCGGCAACCTGGCCGGCCAGGTAGATCGTGCCGTTGTGGATCACCACCTCCGACATGCGCGGTCCGGGTTGCAATCGCTCGATCGTCATTCCGCCTTCTCGCTGAGAAATTCCTCGACCGCCGCGATCTGCGCTTCGGTGCCGACGAGCCGCACGGCCCAAGCCCAGAGATAGTGGTAGCCGAGCAACTGGCCGATTGAGCCGTCGGCACGCGAGATGATCCGCACGATCGAGGCACAGAGCGCTCCCTACCGGAATATCCCGATCTATCTGAGTCGCTTCGGCCTCCGCATCTGGGAGCAGAGCCAGAGCAACGGCGGGTGTTGAGCCCATGAACGTGGATAGCGCCTTTCCCGGCGGCAACATTATCGTTGACGGCGTGGATGGCGACACTGTGGCGCTGCATCAGGATCTGCGCGATACCGATATCTGGTGGTTCTACTGGCACTACCGTGTCCGCGGTGCCGCGGGACGTTCTTTGACCTTCCAGTTCGTGCAAGGGGACGTCATTGGCTCTCAGGGCCCGGCAATCAGCCGCGACAGCGGGGTGAGCTGGACGTGGCTAGGCCGGGATGGCGTGGTGGGCACATCCTTTCGCTACACATTCGCTGCGGATGAGCATGACGTGCGCTTTGCCTTTGCGCCCGCCTATCTCGAGGTCGACCTGCACCGGTTCCTCGGATGCAATGCCACCAACTCGGCGCTGCGTAGCGCCGTGCTGTGTCACACGCCCAACGGGCGTGCCGCGGAGGTGCTCTACCTGGGACGCCAAGACAGCAAGGAGCGCCACCGTGTTCTCCTCACATGCCGTCACCACGCGTGCGAAAGCGTGGCTTCTTTTGCCCTGGAGGGCCTGATGGCGGCTACCCTTGCCGATGATCCGCTGGGCACCTGGCTCCGCGAGCAAGTGGCCTTCATGGTCGTGCCCTTCGTCGATAAGGACGGCGTCGAGGACGGCGATCAGGGCAAGCAGCGCCGTCCCCGAGATCACAACCGTGACTACGACGGCGAGGGGCGCTACGTTACCACCCGGGCGATCCGCCAGGCTGTGCCGGCGCGGTCAATGGGCCGGCTCCGCCTCGCACTGGACCTGCACTGTCCCTATATCCGTGGGGATCACAGCGAGGAGATTTATTGTGTGGGCGGACCGGACGCGGAGAACTGGGAGGAGATCCAGCGCTTCTCCGTGCTACTGGAGCAGGTGCAGACCGGTCCGCTTCCCTACCGCGCGGCCGACAACCTGCCGTTCGGCGCTGGCTGGAACACGGCTGACAACCTGACGCAGGGTAAGGACTTCGCGCGCTGGGCGGGCGAGGTGCCGGGAATGCGTATGGCGACGACGATAGAAATCCCCTATGCCCTTGTACATGGGCAGGTGGTCACACCAGATGCCGCGCGGGCGCTGGGCCGTGACCTGGCGGAGGCGATCGGGGCCTATCTGGAGGCGCTCGCATGAGCCCCTGGCCCCAACTCGTCGAACTGGGCATCGGCGAAACGATCGGGGTCGTCCTGGGGGAGCGCGAGTATAAGGTGGCGCTTCGTGGGGTCGAGCACCTCTGGGAGCCCGATGGCTGGATCGAGGGCAACGTAGACCGGCGAACCCTCAGTGACGCAAAGGTCGTGCTCGAGGTCGATGGTGAACCGGTTACGCTGCGCCACCGCCCCTACGAGTTGCCCCACGTGGTTGGGGATCTGCAGATCTACGTCGAGACGACGCGGCTGTGGGCCACCGCGTGCGCCTTTGATCCCCTGCCCATCCAGAAGGACGTCCGGCTGTCGATTCAGCGAGACGGTTGGCCCTGGGGACCGGCGTCGCTCCAGTTCGCCATCCGCGACTATCGCTGGCGTGCTTCCAGCTACAACAACACCTGGTCGGCCCTGGTCCCCTACAACCTGCTCTACTACCATCGCGGCGAGGACTACGGCGCTATCCCCGACGAGCTGCCGGTCATCGCGATTGTGGATGGGACCGTTGTTGCATCGCCGGTCCCCACAGTGCGGGGCAGTAACAGCGTTGTCCTCCGGGGGGACGATGGGCTGACCGTACACTACGCCCATATGAACATCGAAACCATCACTCCGGACTTGGCGATAGGGACGCGTGTCGGAGCTGGGGAGGTGCTGGGGAAGACGGGGTGTACCTGGAATGGCCGGCGCTCGCAGTGGGCTGACCCTCATCTGCACGTGGGTTTCTCGCGCGCCTTGCCCAACGGCGAGATCCCCATCAGCCCCTACCCCTTTCTGGTCGGCGCCTATATGCGGACTTATCCAGACGCGGTCCTGCCCGTCGCCGGTGGGTATCATTTCACAGTGCCCGGCAGGCCGGTCGTGCTGGACGCTTCGCGAACCGTCATTCGGGCGGGCGAGCGCATTAGGGATGTCGAGTGGGTCTGTCACGATGGGACTGTCCGGACCGGCCAGGTCATCGATCTGGTCTACGACTCGCCCGGCCAGTACGTCGAGACCCTGGTGGTGAGGACAGCATCAGGCCACGAGGCACGGGATTATGCCCACGTGCGAGTCTACAACCCGAACGCCGAACCGGCGGGTCATGAGACAACAGCGATGCCGGAGCCGCGGCGCGAGTTGGCCTACGGCTGGGTCTACGCGTCGCCGGTGCGCGGCCTGGTGACGGGCGAGCCCGTCACGATCTGGAACCGGCTTGTCGGCACCGGCGGTCCTTTCTTGTCTGCAAACGTTCCGGGGTCTGCCGGGGCGCACTCTGGTGGCGCGGTCGCCGGGCAAGCGGCCGCCACTGTTGACTACGGAGACGGCAGCGTCGTGGCGAGCATAAGTGATGCCGCCGATCACTGCTATGCAGCGCCCGGCCTCTACACAGTCCACGTGCGCGGACAGGGAGCCGATGGTGAGCCCGTGATGGCCGCTCTGTGTGTTGTCGTCTCGGCTGGATAGATGTCCGGCGGCTGAGCACAGGAGGTGGAGATGCGGTTTGTGGTGGATACCCAGATCCCGTTTGGCAATGCGTGTGATGTCGAGCTGGGGGCGGCGGACGATGTCCTGACGGTCAGCTTCTCCCCCGATCCTCACGGTGGGCCCGAGACGCTATGGTTTTGTTGGCGGCTGCTACGGGAAGCGCAGACAGGTGCAGCGGTCAAGGTGTACGATGATGCGCGATCGATCTCGGTCTTCGATGCCGACGCGAGCATAGGCTCGGTGCGCCTGGTGCTCAAACACAGTATGAACATGCTGGGGGGACACGCCCCACAGATGATGCGCCCGGTGGTACGGTACGAGGGGGGCGCCTGGCGGCGCCTGCCGGTCGGCGATGTGCGTGTCCTACCGGATGGGCGACCCGAGGTCAGTTGGGTGACTGCAGTGCCCGACCATCATCTGGACGTTGCCTACTGCTATCCTTACGGCATGGACGACGTGCACGCTTTGGTAGAGGAGAGCCGCGGCTTCTGGCGCATCGACACGATCGGTGTGAGCCAGGGAGCGCGCCCTCTCATCCGGCTCAGCAACGACTATGGGAAAGAGGGTGGAAGACGCCCTGGGCTCTATCTGATGGCGCGCCAGCACTCAGGGGAGACGCCCGGCTCGTGGGTGATGGACGGCTTTCTGCGTCACATGGTAACATTGGGGGGAGATGCGCCTCTCATCTGGGCCGTGCCGCTGTCAAACATCGATGGCGTCGAGGGCGGAGACTACGGCAAGGACAACTTCCCGTACGACCTGAATCGCGCCTGGGGCCGCCCCCCTATGCGTCACGAGATCTCGGTCTTCGAGCGGGATATGTGGCGCTGGCGAGGGCGCTGTCGTCCAATGCTGGGCGTAGATTTCCACGCGCCGGGAGCTTGCGAGACTGCGGGCGTCTACACCTACATCCCCGACCCAGAAGTGGATCGTGCGGCCCACGATGCGCTGCTCCCGTGGGCTACCTGGACCGGTGAAGCTCTCACACCGCGCTATGCTGCTGAGGAGTTTGCCCGGGTTGCCCGCTATCCGTCGCGCTGGGAGACCCCGAACTTCAGGGTCTTCGGCTGGTCACAGCTGGGCCTGGCCTGCATCACGTACGAGACGCCCTACGCAATGGTCGGAGAGCACGCGTTGACCCAAGAGGACTACCGCGAAATCGGCAAGCGCATCGCCCAGGGCGTTTTGCATGGACTCGATGTGCTGCACTAACGACGAGAACGGCGCAGGCAGCCACCTGTCTGCCGGGAGGGAAGCGATGTCAGAAGCGCGTACAGACCTACCCTTGCTCGCGATCACCCTGGGAGATCCTTCAGGGGTCGGGCCGGAGATTGTGCTTAAGGCACTGGACCATCAGGGTCTGCACCGTCGTTGCAGGGCGCTTGTCATTGGCGACCGGCGCACTCTGACGCGGGCGATGGGGTGGCCTGGTGTGCCATCGCTGGCGATCGAGGCCGTCCGGTCGCTCGATCTTGCAGGCCCTGGGGGCGGTTCTGCAGGCGGTTCTGCAGGCGGTTCTGCAGGCGGTTCTGCAGGCGGTTCTGCAGGCGGTTCTGCAGGCGAGTGCTATGGCCCCGGTATGTTAACGCTACTCGACCTTCGGAACGCCGACCCGGCAGCCTGTCCCGTGGGCGAGGTTAGCGCTGCAAGTGGCCGGGCGGCAGTCGAGTACGTGCAGCGCGCCTGCGATCTGTGCATACAAGGGGTGGCCGCCGCGATGGTTACCGCACCGCTCAACAAGGATGCAATGAACCAGGCAGGATTCGCCTACGCAGGCCATACTGAGCTCTTGACTGAGCGGACCGGCGCTGGCAAGGTCACTATGTTGTTGGCTGGCCCGAAATTGCGCGTGGTGCATGTGAGCACGCACGTGGCGCTGGAGGAGGCGATCCGACGGGTTACAACAGAGCGGGTGAGCGAGGTGATCGAGCTGGCATATCAGGGCTGCCGTGCGCTGGGAATCGGGGCGCCGCGCGTCGCTGTGGCAGGACTTAACCCCCATGCCGGAGAACGCGGCCTCTTTGGCGATCAGGAGGCGCGGGAGATCGTGCCGGCTGTCGAGGCGGCGCGGGCTCGCGGACTCGACGTCTCTGACCCACAGCCGCCCGATACGGTCTTCTTGCGCGCGAGCCAAGGCGCCTACGACATCGTCGTGGCAATGTACCACGACCAGGGCCATATCCCTATGAAGCTGCTGGCCTTCGATGAGGGTGTCAATGTCAGCTTGGGATTGCCGATCATCCGGACGTCGGTCGATCACGGGACTGCCTTCGACATCGCGGGCACCGGGGTCGCGCGGGAAACCAGCCTGCTCGCCGCGATCGACGTGGCCCTGCAGATGGTTGCGGCGCGTCAGAACACCGCCCCCGCGCGGGTATGAGGCGTCGGGGTGAGGGTACGTGAATATGGCCGGTAGCGGTGGCTCCGTCCTGGTGAGACGCCGGATGCCGAGCGTGGTGGTCATCGCAGACGATCTGACCGGCGCTGCGGATACCGGCGTGGCGTTTGTTCGTGGTGGGGCGACGGCTGCCGTTGTGTGGCAACCTGGCACCATGCCTGAGGCTGACGTGGTCGTGATGTCGACCGAGAGCCGCCAGCTCTCGCGAGCCGAGGCAGTGCAGCGCGTGCGCGCCGCGGCTGTGGATCTGGGCCTGACACGGGGCTGCGGGTTACCATGGGTCTACAAGAAGATCGACTCCACTCTCCGGGGGCATCCGGGGCCCGAGTTGGCCGCTCTCCTGGATGTGATAGGGGCGCGCGTGGCGCTGGTGGCACCAGCTTTCCCAGCCCAGGGGCGTGTGACAGTCGGAGGCGTGCATTTGGTGCACGGCGTACCGCTGGCGGACACGCCTTTCGGTTCTGAGGTGACGGTATCTGACGTGTGTGTTTGTCTGGCTGCGGGGGTCTCGGCGTGTCAGCTAACAGCGCTGAGACTCTCGGCTGTAGACGACGGGAAGATGGCGTACGGGGGTGAGGCGTGTGTCCGGACGTTGGCCTTGGTGGCCGATGCCCAGACAGATGCGGATCTCCAGCGTATAGCCGATCGTGCGCTACGCGACGGTACGCGTGTCCTCTGCGGCTCCGCTGGTCTCGCCCAGGCGTTGGCCGAAGCCCTATCCCGCGGCGGGGCGTGGGAAGCCGGCGGCGGAGCAGCTGTCGTGAATCGGATGTTCGTGGGACGCCAACAGGCAGCATTGTCGCACGACCCGAGCGGCGTTGGCGTGTTGGTTGTGGCTGCGAGCCGCCATCCGGCTGCTCTGCGGCAGGTTGCGGTGGCCGAGGACGCCGGCGTCCGTGCCGTTCGCCCTGAGCGCGATTGGTTCACTGGGCACGGCAGCCAGGAAGCTATGGTCGATGCTGTCGAGGAAGCGCTGGCGCGTGGCCCGGCCATCCTAACGACGGTGGGCCTGCCCGATATGCCGGGGCGCGGCCCGGCGCTGACCGAGCGACTTGCCGGGGTTGTGGCGGGCGTCATACGGAAGGGAGCAGTCGCGGGGCTGGTCCTGACCGGCGGCGACGCAGCGATTGCTGTGAGCAGGGCGGTGGGTGCCGAGGCCCTCTGGTTGGGCGGCGAGGTGCAGTCGGGTGTTCCGTGGGGGCGCCTTGCGGGTGGTCTCGCACCCGGGTTGCCGGTGGTGACCAAGGCCGGGGGGTTCGGTGATGATGGGGCCCTGCTAGCGGCGATGCGCTTTCTGGAACGGGGCGCTTGGGCGGCGGTGTGCTGACTCATACGGAGGGAGAACACGATGGAACGGTTCATTGTCAGCCGTGATGACGAGATCTACGAGGCGTTTCCCGATGTGGCCCTGACTGCAGGCGCCAGGCTGGTATGTGTTTTCGCCGAATGCAGTCACCACGCGGACCGTTCCTATACGCGCATCATGGTGACGACCTCAGACGATCGGGGGCGCAGTTGGACGCCAAAACGCCCCTTGACCGAGGCGACACACGGTGGCCATTTCTTCAACTGCCCGCGCATCACGTGCTTGCGCGATGGGCGACTCGCTGTGCTGGTGGACAAGGTTCACGAACCCGGCCGGAGCAAAGATCCAGCAGGCTGCCACAATGTGCTCTACTTCAGCGCGGACGAGGGCGATACGTGGACCGGGCCGGTGGAAACACCGGCCCGCGGGATCGTGCCTGACCGGCTGCTGGAGTTGGCCAGCGGACGATGGATTGTCTCCTGTCATCACGATGATGTCGACTTCGGGTATCTGGTCCAGCGGCTCTGGACTTCGGACGATCAGGGCATGTCTTGGAGCGGGCCAGTGATCGTTGGTCGTCAGAGCGGGCTCAACCTCTGCGAGGTCTCGATTCTGCCGCTCGGGGATGGGACACTGGTTGGTTTTCATCGTGAGAACTCAGGCAAGGGCTGGGACTGCTACAAAACGATCTCGCACGACAACGGCGCGTCGTGGTCGGCGCCGGTCGCTTTTCCGATTCCTGCCTGCCACCGTCCGGTAGCGGGCTGGCTGGCGAATGGGCGAATCCTGGTGACCCACCGCTTTATGCAAGGGGGCAAGGGCTGGACAGGCTGGTGGACCCAGAACCTCTTCGCAGCGCTGACAGACGTTGAGTCGGTGCTCGCTGTGGACCGACAAGAGGCGCACACGCGCATCCTGCCGCTCGACTTCGACCGGTCGCCTGAGAGCGATACGGGCTATTCGGGCTGGGTGCAGTTCGATGATGGCGAGATCTATGTTGTGAACTACATTATGGATGATGCGCCGAAGGCTCAGATTCGCGGTTACGCACTCCGCATGGACGATTTCATTCTGACCCCAGGGCGCTCAGAGAAAGGCGGGAACCTATGAAGATCCTTGGCCGAACGCAACCACTGGCGAGCTATCCGGTGCTGCGTGCACTGGAGTTGCTGCAGGCATTGGGATTCGACGGTGTCGAGATCTGTCTCGAGAACGAGGATATGGCGCCTGGGAGACTGACGCCGCAGAAAATCGAGGTTGTGCGTCGGGCTGTGACTGAGCTGGGCCTCCATCCCGTCTCGATCAGCTATCACCAGGACTACCTGTATAGCGACGCCTACTTCGAGATGACCAAGGAAGCCATTCGACTGACACCGGAGTTCGGCACACGTCTGTTCGTCTTCTCAGGTCCGCCCCGGCGCTCCGGGGACCGGCGCGAGTGGGACGCCATGGTCGAGCGAACGCGCGAACTCGCCGATGTCGCGGAGCTGGCGAACGTCATCTTGGCTGAGGAGTTCGAGCCGAACTTCGTCGTCGGCTCGACCGCTGATCTGCTGCGGCTCTTCGAGGCTGTCGACTCCTCGGCTCTGGCTGCGAACCTGGATCTGGGTCACGTCTTTCTGTGCGACCCGGATCCCATTGCCGCAATCCACGCAGTCGGTGAGCGGATCGTCCATTGCCACATTGAGAACATGGCGGCGGGCGTGCACGAACACCTGCTGCCGCAGGAGGGGGATATGGACCTGAAGGTCTACCTTCAGGCACTGCAGAGTGTGGGATACACGGGCCCACTGTCTCTGGATCTCTACAAGCACGACTACGAGGTTGTCGCGCCGGGGGCGACTGCCTACTTGCGCGGCTTGCTAGTGGAGATCGGCGCGAAGATGTAGCCAGGCATCCATCAAAGAAGCCCAAGGAGGCTAGAAGAAATGCGGGGAACAGCACGCTGCTACGATGAGTTGAGGGCCCATTGCGAGGCCGTGCCTGTCGTTGATTGCCATGACCACTCGGGCGGTTGTGGGCCGAAATACGTTGACCCTATCCAGGTTGTGATCAGCGGCTATTTCCACAGCGATGTTCACAGTGCCTCTTCAGATGCCGATATGGAGTTCCTCCAGAATCACGAGCTCCCGATCGAGGAGCGCTGGCCCGTACTCGAGCGGGCATGGCGTCGCACTTGCTACACGGGCTACGCCCAAGTGACAAGGCGGGTGCTCAAGGAGTTCTACGGAGAGGATACGCTGACGCTTGGTGCGCTCCAGCGGATGCGGGACAAGCTGCTCGATCTGACCGACTGCGCTGCCTTTGACGCGCTGCTCGAGAAGGCCAGGATCGCCGGACGAGTGTTGGATATCTGGCCAAACGTCAAGAAGGTGTTGGATGGTACGTTGCAGCTATCGCCGCGGGGCTACCTGGCAATCTCGCTGCCTTCCTATCACAACGTTCGCAGTCAGGCTGAGGTGCAGCAGCGCGTCGCGCCGCTGGGCCGCACAGTGACGTCGCTGGACGAGTATTTGGCGGCCTGTCGCGAGATCTTCGCGGGTCACAAGGCGTTTGGCGCAGTGACCTTCAAGGATCAGTCGGCCTACACGCGGACACTCGATTACGGAAACCCCACGCGGGCCGAAGCCGAAGCGGTCTTCAACTGGTTCATGGCGGACCCGCGTCGATCGGCGGCCTACCCGGACCAGACACAGCCGCTGGATGATTTCCTGTTCCAGGAGTTCATGCGTATGGCTCGCGATCTTGACCTGCCGGTTCAGATCCACACCGGGCACATGGCAGGTATCCGCAACGGCATCGTCAAGACGAATGCCGCCGGTTTGACGAAACTCATTGAGTTACACAGGGATGTGCGGTTTGACCTCTTCCACGCGAACTGGCCCTATGGCGGTGAGTTTCTCTTCCTGGGAAAGAACTACCCCAACGTCACGCTCGACTTCTGCTGGGCCAATATCATCGACCCGGTCTATTGTCAGAATCTCTTCAAGCAAGTGTTGTCCGCCGTGCCGCACGGCAAGGTTCATGGCTACGGGTCCGATTTCGGTGGCAGTGCTGATCGCGCTTGGGCTCATGCCAGCATCGCGCGCGACAATATCGCGATTGCGCTGTCGGACATGGTTGAGATGGCTTATCTTGACCTGAATGAGGCCAAGGAGGTCGCAACCGCGTGGCTGTTCGGCAACGCCAATAGCTTCTTCCGTCTTGGACTGTGACACGCCATCCAGCAGACCAGTCTCAGCGCTGTTGGCTCGCCGGATAGCTCACACCCGCCAGCGCTGCTCGAGGTTACATCAATAGGGGGACCTTATGGAATCTTATCGGGCTAGATATGTGGATATGACGCAGTTATTGGCAATACACGCCGACCGCTATGCAGGCCGGCTGGAACGGGTTCGGGCAGAGCTCAGGTTCGCCGATCAACTCTGTGGCGCCTACCCGGACATGGCCGAGGCTTGGCGTGCGCTTGTGCTCGAGGCGGGCCAGGTTATCGATGCGGGGCTCCGGCAGGGCACCGCGGACGTGGAAAGGCTGACGGCGGAGGCCGAGGCGATTCTGGCGCCGCTGTGCGAGAGCGCTAAGCAGTACACGCTGTTGTGTATAGGCCACGCACATATCGACATGAACTGGCAGTGGTCCTGGCCAGAGACTGTGGCGCTGACGAACGACACGTTTCAGACAATGCTGGCGCTGATGGATGAGTTCCCCGGCTTTATCTTCTCCCAGAGCCAGGCGTCGGTCTACGCTGCCATCGAGAAGTTCAACCCGGCAATGTTCGAGCAAATCCGGCAACGCGTCCGGGAGGGGAGATGGGAGGTCATTGCCAGCCAATGGGTCGAAGGCGACACAAACATGGCCAGCGGCGAGAGCATCAGCCGCCACTTGCTGTATACACGGGCCTACTTCGAAGAGAAGTTTGGCCTGCGACCTGAGGATGTACGGATCGATTTCGAACCCGACACTTTCGGGCATCCGGCGACGCTCCCTACGATTCTGGCACGTGGCGGAGTCCGGTACTACTACCACTGCCGTGGAAGCCGCGGACCGCACCTCTACTGGTGGGTGGGATCCGATGGATCGCGGTTGTTGACCTTGAACGATATCCAGTGGTATATGCACTTCGACTCAGGGCGCCGTATCGCCGTCGGGCCGAATATGGCCTACCCTCTGATGGATTTCGCAGCGGCGACGGGCCTGCGCGTGATGCCGGTTCTCTATGGCGTTGGCGATCACGGCGGAGGCCCTACACGGCGCGATCTGCGCAAACTGCTGGACGTGCTACACCGGTTGTGCGACCTTGGCAACACG
>ENA-UOUL01005310-UOUL01005310.1-bioreactor-metagenome-genome-assembly--contig:-NODE-5310-length-11245-cov-2.270236_pt1 | contig 11245 bp, 8 predicted proteins | sample MGYA00249838_ERZ747220 | MGnify/ENA primary metagenome ERZ747220 (study PRJEB28778, sample SAMN05720191) | bioreactor metagenome | isolation source: Anaerobic biogas reactor | place: USA:Washington...
GCTCTCGTGAGGGCGCGTCGTCTCGCCGCCCAGAGGCTCGTCGCCGCGCGTCTCGTCGCCCATCGACCCATCGTCGCAGGCGCTCGGCAAGACCTCCTCGTCACCGACCCGTCGCGAGGCGATCGACGAGCGCGACGTATGCGGGCTTGACCCGGTACTCCTCGTCGAGGAGCGTCGCCGCCCCCTCGCCCGCGAAGAAGAAGGGCACCCACGAGAACGCGTCGCTGAGCCCCCACACCGTGAAGGACCGGCACGAGTCGACCTCAAGGCACGCGTCGAGCATCACCTCGTAGTAGCCGGCCTGTGCCGCGAGGTCCTCGGGCGACGCGACTCCGTCCTCGACGGCCATCCGTACGTCGGCCTCGGTGACCGCTACCTCGAGACCAAGCTCGGCGAAACGCTCGAGGTTCTCGCGCATGTCGCCAGGCTTGGGGTACTTCATGCTCAGGTGCCCCTGGAAACCCATGCCGTGCACGGGGACTCCGTCGGCAAGCAGTTCCTGGACGAGCTCGAAGTAGGCGTCGGACTTGGGCCCGATCGACTCGATCGCGTAGTCGTTGAGGAACAGCAGCGCCTCGGGGTCGGCCTCGTGCGCCCACCGGAAGACGTCGGCGACGATCTCGACCCCGAAGCGCCCGAGGAAGGGATTGTCCCGGGTGCGCAGCCGAGCCTGGTCGTCGAAGATCTCGTTCGCGACGTCCCACTGCTCGATCTGGCCCGCGTAGCGGCCGACGACCGTCTCGACGTGCTCGCGCAGCACCTCACGCAGCTCGTCGTCGTCGAGCTCGCCCGAGGTGAGCCACGCGGGGTTCTGCGAGTGCCAGAACAACGTGTGGCCGCGGACCGCGAGCCCGTGCTCCTGCGCGAAGGCCACAAGCTCGTCCGCGGCGGCGAAGTCGAAGGTCTCTCGCTCGGGCCGGAGCCACTCCCACTTGAGCTGGTTCTCGGGGCTCAGCGACGTGAAGTTCTCCGCGACGAGGCTCGCGTAAGTCTCGTCCGCAAGCGCGGTGCCTGAGCCGAGCCCCGTCTCGAGGTGGTGCCCACCGCCCGCGACGGCGACCCCGAGCCGCAGGTCGTCGGGGGATGCGCTCACGAGCTCGCCCGACGGGAGCGGTGCGGGCGAGGCCGCGCCGTCCTGCGGGTCCGCCTCGTCCCCGCTCGTCCCCGGGCTCGGGGCCGACGGCGCCCCCGGCGAGCAGGCCCCGAGGGCCGCGCCGAGCGCGAGTGCCGTCGCGAGAGCAGCGAACCGCAGACGGGCCGAGCGAGAGTTTCGAGTTCTCCTCATGCCTCGACCCTAGGAGACCCGCGCCCGACTCGCGAGGATCGCCCACGAATGACCGAAAGTATCGATCCCTTCCGGGTGGGGCCTTGCCTCAGCACGCCGAGCCCGCCGCTGTGCGCACGACGACGCATCCCGGGGGCGCCCCCGAGCGCGATCAGTCCCCGACGGGCTCGGTGAGCCGCGCGACGACGGCGGGCAACCACCCCGCGAGCAGCCGACGCACCTCGGTCGCGTGGTCTCGCACCCCCCGGAGGAAGGCAAGCTTCGCGCTGCGCTCGTAGCCCGCCATGATGAGCGCTGTCGCGTCGTGCGCGTTGATCACGAAGCGCTGCCCGAAGGCCTCGACCACGTCCTCGAGCACTGCGGTGAGCTCATCCATCAGCTGGTCCTGGAGCTCGAGGAAGCGCGGTGCGATCTCGGGCTGACGCAGCGCGAGCAGCTCGAACTGCATCTCGATCGACGCGACGTACCAGTCGCGCTCGGAGTGCTCGGGAGCGAGAACGAGCTCGACGAGCCTGGTCACCTCCTCCGCGCCCAGCCCGCCGCTCTCGCCCGGGGCGTCAAGGTCACGCACCGCGGTGCGCACATGCGCGAGCCGCTCACGGCGCTCACGCTCGATCACCGCGAGGAAGAGGTCTGTCTTGGACTCGAAGTTCGAGTAGAAGGCCCCGCGCGTGAAGCCTGCGGCCTCGCACACCGCCTCGACGCTCGCCCCGTCGAGCCCCTCACGCGCGAGCACCTCGAGGGCGGCGTCGAGCAGCCTCTCCTGGGTCCGGCGACGTCGCGCGGTGACGGTTGTCGCGTCCTGCGTCATCTGCCCTCGCTCCCGTGGCCTCGCGCTCCGAGGGCCCGAGCGGTCGCTCCGTCCGGCCCGTGCCGCCAATCCGGCCCGAGCGGACCGGCTCGTGGTGCGACCTTCGCCACACCCGACTGCGATGCACGAGTGTATCGAATACGCTCGTGCATCGAGGCGGGTCGGTCCGTCCCGCCACGCCTCGCCCCTTCCCCGGGCACACCGCCCCGGGGTCCGCACGGTTCCCCGGTGCGGGACCTCCACGCCCGTCACCCGATCCTGGAGTCCTCGGTGTCCTCCTTCCTGTACCGGCTCGGTCACCGTGCCGTCGCCGCTCGGCGCGCCGTCGTCGGCGCGTGGTTCGCCGTCCTGCTGCTCGTCGGCGGCGCGGTGCTCGGCGCGGGCGGCTCTCTCGACAACGACGTGTCGATCCCCGGGACCGAGTCGCAGGCCGCTCTCGACCGGCTCGCCGCGACCTTCCCCCAGGTGAGCGGCGCCTCAGCGCAGATCATCGTGGTCGCGCCCGAGGGCGGGCAGGTCACCGAGCCTGCGATCCGGGACGCGGTCGAGGCCACGAGCGAGAACATCGCCGCTCTCGAGGGTGTCTCGAGCGTCGTGACCCCCTACGACGAGCTCGTCTCCGGCACGACGAGCGACGACGGCCGCGCGGGCCTCGTCACGATCCAGCTCGAGGGCGCCTCGACGACCGTGACCGACGAGACCAAGGACACCCTCGCCGAGCTCACCGACGAACTCGCGGCAGCCCTGCCCGAAGGCTCGGTCGCGAAGCTCGGCGGCCAGCTGTTCAGCGCCGAGTTCCCCGAGATGTCGTGGGTCGAGGCGACCGGCGTCGCGGTCGCGCTCGTCGTCCTCGTGCTCGCGCTCGGCTCGCTCGTCGCGGCTGGCATGCCCCTGCTCAACGCGCTCGTGGGCGTCGCGATCTCGGTCGGCCTGATCTTCCTCGCAGCGAGCGTCGTGCCGACCGCGACGGCGACCCCGATGCTCGCGCTCATGCTCGGCCTGGCGGTCGGGATCGACTACGCCCTGTTCATCGTCTCGCGCTACCGCGAGCTGCTCGGTGAGGGACTCGCGGTCCCCGAGGCCGCCGCGCGTGCGACCGGGACCGCGGGCTCGGCGGTCGTGTTCGCAGGGCTCACGGTCATGATCGCGCTCGTGGGCCTCTCGGTCGCGGGCATCCCCTTCCTCACCACGATGGGCGTCGCCGCGGCGGTCGCCGTCGCGATCGCGGTCGCGATCTCGGTGACCCTGACCCCCGCGCTCCTCGGCGCCGCGGGCGAGCGGCTGCGGCCGCGCGGGGCGCGCACACCGGGCGCGCCGAGCACGGCGCACGAGCCCGCCGACGACGACGCGGCCTCCTCGGGTGCGACCGGGGACCAGGCGCACGCGACCCTCGCGGCTGAGCCCCAGGACGGAGCCCACGTCGCGGGCGGGCGCTTCTTCACGCGGTGGGTCACGGTCGTCACGCGCGTCCCGGCCCTCACGATCGCGATCGTGATCGCGGGGCTCGCCCTCCTGACCCTCCCTGCGACCGGTCTGCGCCTCGCCCTGCCCGACGCGGGCGCGCTGCCCGCCGAGTCCTCAGCCCGGCAGACCTACGACCTCGTGAGCGAGCACTTCGGCCCGGGAGCGAACGGCCCGCTCGTCGTGACCGGCACGATCGTCACCTCGACCGACCCGCTCGGCCTCATGGACGACCTCGCCGAGGAGCTGCGCGCGATGCCGGGCGTCGCCTCGGTCCCTCTCGCGACCCCGAACGAGAGCGCCGACACGGGCATCATCCAGGTGGTCCCGACCACGGCGCCGGAGTCGGAGGAGACCGCAGCGCTCGTGCACGCGATCCGCGACCGGCACGACTACTTCGCCGAGACCTACGGAGTCGACCTCGCCGTCACGGGCTTCAGGCCGTCGGGATCGACGTGTCCGAGAAGCTCGGTGGGGCGCTCGTGCCGTTCGGGCTCGTCGTCGTCGGCCTGTCCCTCCTGCTGCTGACCATGGTGTTCCGCTCGATCTGGGTCCCCGTCAAGGCGACCCTCGGGTACCTGCTCTCGGTCGGCTCGGCCTTCGGCGTCGTGACGCTCGTCTTCGAGCGCGGCTGGTTCGCCGGGCTGCTCCAGGTCGACCACGTCGGGCCCGTCATCAGCTTCATGCCGATCGTCGTCATGGGCGTGCTGTTCGGTCTCGCGATGGACTACGAGGTCTTCCTCGTCTCGCGCATCCGCGAGGACTACGTCCACGGCGGGGACGCGCGCCACGCGATCGTCACCGGGTTCCGCGGCGCGGCGGCGGTCGTGACCGCGGCGGCCGTCATCATGTGCGCGGTCTTCATCGCCTTCGTCCCGCACGGCGACTCGAACATCAAGCCGATCGCGCTCGGCCTCGCGGTCGGCGTCGCGGTCGACGCGTTCGTCGTTCGCATGGTGCTCGTGCCCGCCGTCCTGCAGTGGCTCGGCGGCAAGGCGTGGTGGTTCCCGCGCTGGCTCGACCGTGCGCTGCCCTCCTTCGACGTCGAGGGTGCGGGGGTGCACCGCGAGCTTGAGCTCGCCGACTGGCCCGAGCCCGGCGCCGACGACGCCCTCGCGGCCGAGGGTCTGCGCGTCGCCCACGCCCGTCGAGACGTCTCGCTGCGCGTGCCCCGCGGCGCCGCGCTCCTCGTGCACGGCCCCGTCGCACGCGAGGTCTCGGCGCTCCTGCTGACCCTCGCCGGACGGCTCGAGCCGCTCGGCGGCCTGGTCAAGACCGACGGCCTGCCCCTGCCCGAGCGCTCCGCGAGCGTCCAGCGCCGTGCGAGCTACGTCAACCTCGACCTCGCCTCCCTCGAGGCCGTCGCGGAGGCGGTCGCCGAGCGTCCCCGGCTCCTCGTGGTCGACCGGACCGAGCTCGTCGCCGACCCCGCCCACCGCGCACGTCTCGCCGAGCTCCTCGCCCGTGCGCAGACCGAGCTCGGCTGCACCGTCGTGCTCGGCGCGGTCGCGGCGTCCCCGCCGACCGACCTCGTCGCGACGACGGCCCGGGCACTCGTCCTCGACCTCGACCCTCACCCGCACGCGGAGCCGGCCCCCGGAGCCCTCGCTGCAGCCACCCCGCCGACCGCGCCTGCCACGCCGCGCTGAAGGACACCGACATGACCCTCACCGCCCGTTCCCCCCGCCGCCGGACCGCCGCCGTGGTCGGCGTCGTCGCACTGCCCCTCGTCCTGCTCGGCGTCCTGCTGTGGGGCCTGTGGGACCCCGCGAGCCGCCTCGAGACCGTGCGCGCCGCCGTCGTGAACCTCGACGAGCCCGTCACGATCGACGGCCAGATCGTCCCCCTCGGCCGCCAGCTCACCGCCGAGCTCGTCGGCTCGACCGAGGACCACCGACTCGCGTGGGAGGTCACCGACGCCGAGCGTGCCGCCGAGGGCCTGCGCGACGGCACGTATACCGCCGCCGTGACGATCCCCGCGGACTTCTCTGCCGCCGCGACGTCCTTCGCCGCGACCGAAGGCACCGCCCGCCAGGCCGTCGTCGACGTCGTGAGCGCGACGAACGGGCGCGACCTCGACGAGATCCTCGCCCGTGCGGTCGCCTCGAGCGCGACGCACGTGCTCGGCGCGCAGCTCACCCAGACCTACGTCGACAACGTCCTGCTGGGCTTCACGACGCTCTCCGCGCAGCTCGGCGAGGCCGCGGACGGCGCGGGCGAGCTCGCCGACGGCGTCCGCGAGCTCGCGGACGGGACAGGAGAGCTCGCCGACGGCGCCCTGACCTTCACCGCGGGGATCAGCGAGCTCGCGGACGGGGCGGACCAGCTCGCGGGCGGGATCCGCACCCTGGACTCGGGCACGTCCCGGCTCGCGGGCGGGGCACGGGACCTTGCGGGCGGCGCCGACGAGCTCGCCGACGGTACCGCGGGCCTGCTCGACGGCACCCGACGCAGCGCACGAGGCGCACGCGAGCTGTCGGGCGGGGCGCGCGCTCTCGCCGACGGGACCGGTGAGCTCGCCGACGGCGCCCGCGGGCTCGCGAGCGGTCTGGGCACCTTCGCCTCGGGCGCCGGTGACCTCGCCGACGGTGCGGGCACCCTCGCGGGCGGCGCGGGCCGGCTCGCAGGCGGGGCGTCCAAGCTCGCGGGCGGCCTCGGGTCGCTGCGGGACGGGGCCGATGAGCTTGCCGTAGGCAGCGCAGACCTCGCGGGCGGCGCGATCGAGCTCGCGGACGGCGTGGGTGGGCTCGCGACCGGTGTCGCGGGCCTCGCCACGGGCCTCGAGACCCTCCAGGGCGACGTCGCGACCCTGCCCGCCCAGGTCGGCGAGCTTGCCGGGGGCGTCGAAGGGCTCTCGAGCGGGCTCGGCGAGCTCCTCGCGGGCCTCGAGGACGAGCGCGCGACGCTCGGCTGCGCGACGCCTGCTCCCGAGACCGAGGCGGTGTGCGAGGTGCTCGACTCCCAGGTCGGCGCACTGACCCCGCTCGCGGGTCTCGCGAGCGGGCTCGGCGCCGGGATCGGTGAGCTCGTCGGTGCCCCCGCGACCTCGGAGGAGCCGCCGACCGGCCTCTTCGAGCTGCTCGCAGGGATCGACCGGTTGGTCGGTGACGAGGACGCCCCCGGTGCGACGGCCCTCGCGGCCGGGGCCGGGGCCCTCGCGGACGGGGCGACCGAGCTCGCCGACGGCGCGCAGGGCGTCGCTCGTGGGGCCGCGGGTCTCGCCTCGGGCGTCGGTGACCTCGCAGACGGGGCGAGCGAGCTCGCGGGCGGCGTCACGTCACTCGCCGCGGGCGCGGTCGACCTGAGCGCGGGCACGGGCGAGCTCGCGGACGGCGCGACGCTCCTCGCGGACGGCGCCGACGGCCTCGCGGACGGCACGCGCGAGCTCGCGACCGGGGCCGACGGTCTCGCGGACGGCACAGGAGCTCTCGCGGACGGCCTCGGCGAGCTCAGCTCAGGGACCCGGCTGCTCACGCACGGTGCACAGGACCTCGCCGACGGCGCGGGCCTGCTCGCCTCCGGGGTGGGCGAGCTGAGCTCGGGCACGCGCGAGCTCGCGAACGGTGCGGGGACCTTCGCGGACGGCGCGCAGGCGCTCGCCGACGGCGCGAGCGAGCTCACCGACGGGATCAGCCAGGCGACCGACGGCGTGGGGCAGCTCGCGGACGGCGCGGGCGAGCTCGCGAGCGGTCTCGGGACCGCGGTCGACCAGATCCCCACCTACGACGACGACGCGCGCTCGGACCTCGCCGAGGTCGTCGCGTCGCCCGTGCGCACCGAGGCCGCGGACCCCGTCTCGGGGACCCCCGCGGCACTCGCGGTGCTCGCGCTGTGGCTCGGGGCGCTCGCGACGTTCGTCGTCCTGCCCGCCGTGCCCTCGCGGACCCTCGGCTCGACGCGCTCCTCGGCCTCGCTCACGGCACGCGGCCTCGCGGTGCCCCTCGTCCTCGCGGTCGTCCAGGGCGCCGTCGTCGGGCTCGTGCTCGGGCAGGTCGCCGGGGTGGGCGCGGGGACCCAGCTCGGGCTCGTGCTCGCCGCGGTGCTCGTCGCGGCCGCCTTCGTCGCGGCCAACCAGGCCGCGGTCGCTCTGCTCGGCAACCTCGGGCGCGGGCTCGCGCTCGCCGCGGGCGCCGTGGTCGTCGCGACCGCAGTCGTCGCGACCGTGCCCGAGGGCCTGCGCGCCGCGCTCGACGTCCTCCCGGCCGGGCCTGCGCAGGACCTCCTCGCGGGAGTGCTCAACGCGACGGGTGGCCTCGGCTGGCCTGTCGTCGCGCTGATCGCGTGGGCCGGGTTGTCCTTCGCGGCCGCCGCACTCGGCCTCGCCCGCTCGCGACGCTCGCTCGCACGCCGCGTCGTCGGGCTCCGCGCGACCGCGGCGTAGCCGGGTCGGTCCACCGCGGCGTCGCGGCTCGTCAGGCGCGCGCCGAGACCTAGGGCGCCCCGGGCTCCTCGACGGGCCCCGCGAGCTCGGCGGGGAGCTCCTCGTCACCGAGCACGTCCGTCGTCGCGAGCAGCACGAACCGGCCCTCGTCGAGCGCGTAGGTCGCGATCCGTGCCGGACCGTGCGTGTCGCAGCGGTAGACGAAACGGAGCTCGGGGTAGCCGACCTCGTCACGGTCCGGGGTGAGCCCCACGATCACGAGCTCGCCGATCACGACGTCGGTCGGACGCGCGGTCCACTCGACCCCCGGGTTGTCCGGGAATGCCGTCGCGGCCTCCCCCGGCGCCTCGAGGAGCGCCGAGTCGCCGCACTCCATCGACCCGACCGCGCCGACCGGGGGCGAAGCGTGCTCGCTCGGGGGCGACGCAGGCACCTGCGGCTCCTCCGCGGGCGAGCACGCCCCGAGGAACGGCATGGCGGCGAGCGCGAGGGCAACCGCACGCGGCACACGCACCATGGAGTGATCGTAGGGGCACGAGGCATGGCACAGGGCCCGTTCACCGCGGTCGTCCGCCGAGGTCCCCTTGTGAGGGCCCCGCGGATCGAGTTGAGTGGGACCCGTCGACCCCGGGAGGCCCGCGATGGCAGATCTCGACCGTTCGGCCGCAGAGCACCTCGCCGCGGCGCGCGAGTCGCCGCACGGGCGCAGCGCCGAGCTGCTCGTGCGGGACGGCGTGCTGCGCCAGTCGATCCTCGCCCTGCGCGCCGGGACCGAGCTCGCCGAGCACAACTCCCCGCACGCCGCGAGCCTGCAGGTGCTGCGCGGGCGTGTCCAGGTCACCGGGATCGACGCGACCGAGCCTCTCGAGGCGGGCGAGCTCGTCGTGCTGACCCACTCGAGGCACGCCGTCCTCGCCCTCGAGGACGCGGTCTTCCTGCTCACGACCGTGACCGGGGTGCCCCAGGAAGGCCCCCCGGAAAGGGCCCGCTGACCAGGAGTTCTGTCAACCTGGCATGGGGTTGTGCGAGCATGTCCCGCGATGCGAGACCTTCCCCACCCGCAGGACGTGCCCCATGCCTGACCGCCCCGAGACCAGCCAGACCTCCGCACCGGCCGCTGTCCCCCCGGCCAGCACGCCACGGCGCGGCTCGCCCCGCGGGCTCGCCCGAAGGCTCGGTGCAGCGCTCGTCCTCGTGCTCGCAGGCGCCGTCGTCGTCCCGGCCGCTACGGCCGAGCCTGCCGCCGCAGCGTCGCCCGCGACGTCCGCGCTCGCCGCGACTCCCAGCGGCGCACACCTCGCGGCGACCGCTCTCCCGGCCCGCGCGAACGGCACGGACTTCGACCCGGGCAACATCATCACCGACGAGGTGTTCTTCGACGGCAAGGCCCTGACCTCGGGGCAGATCCAGGCGTTCCTGCGCCGCAAGGTCCCCACGTGCCACGCCAAGCCGGGCGATCCGGACTGCCTGCGCAACTACCGCGAGACCACGCCCACCCGCGCGAAGGACGCCTACTGCAAGAAGTACACGGGCGCGAAGAACGAGAGAGCCTCGAAGATCATCGCGAAGGTCGCGAAGGCGTGCGGCGTCTCGGCCAAGGTGCTGCTCGTGCTGCTGCAGAAGGAGCAGTCGCTCGTGACCGCGACCGCACCGACGCGGCGACAGTACGAGCGGGCGACCGGTTTCGCGTGCCCGGACACGGCACCGTGCGACCCGAAGAAGTCCGGCTTCTTCGAGCAGGTCTACTCCGCCGCCCACGCGTTCAACCGCTACGCCGCCCCGAACGCCTACGCGTGGCGCCCGCTCGGCAAGAACAAGCTGCCCTACCACCCGGACAGCAGCCGCGGGTGCGGCACGGCCACGGTGAACATCAAGAACCAGGCCACCCGCGGCCTCTACATCTACACCCCGTACGTGCCCAACAAGGCCGCGCTCGACAACATGTACGGCACGGGGGACCGCTGCTCCTCGTACGGCAACCGCAACTTCTGGCGTGGCTTCACCGACTGGTTCGGCTCGACCCGCTACGCGGTGCGCGGTGCGATCCAGAAGGCGTGGCTTGCGGCGGGCGACGTCGACTCGTCCGTCGGCGTCCAGCGGGGGCACGAGACGTGCCACTCGAAGGGGCACTACTGCGTCCAGCGCTTCACGCGTGGCACGATCGCGAAGTCGCCCAAGAAGGGCACCTTCCTCATGACCGGCGCGCTCGAGAAGGCCTGGCGCAAGGCCGGGGCCCAGAAGGGCCCGCTCAAGTGGCCCTACTCCCCCGCCAAGGCGCGCCGTGCGGACTCCTCGACGATGCAGCGCTTCTCGAGCGGGTACCTCGTCGACACGCCCCGCTGGGGCATCCAGCAGGTCGTCGGTGACGCCGCGAAGGTGTGGCGCAAGAACAAGCACCGCACGGGCCGGCTCGGCCTGCCGCGCGCCGCGGCGAAGTGCAAGGGCTCGGGCAAGAAGGAGCGTTGCGTCCAGCACTTCGTCGGGGGGTACGTGACGGTCCACCCGAGCCGCGGGAACCGCGCCGTGACCGGCGACATCGCGAAGTACTGGAAGTCCAAGAAGCTCGACCGCGGGAGCCTCGGGTACCCGAGCTCGAACGAGAAGTGCTCGACCAAGAAGAAGGTCACCACGTGCCGGCAGTCCTTCGGCAGCACGCGCGTCGTGTCGAGCACGAAGTACCCGATCCGCACGGTGCGGGCCAAGATCGCCAAGCTCTGGGACTCGAAGCGTTCGGCGGTCGGCGAGCCCGTCAAGAACCGCAAGTGCACGACGCGCGGCAAGGGCGCCAAGCGCTACAAGGTGTGCGAGCAGCAGTTCACGAAGGGCTGGATCTCCGACAGCAAGAAGCACGGCACGTTCTACGTCTCGGGCCAGTTCGGCAAGGTCTTCACGAAGAACAAGAAGAAGCTCGGCATCCCGACCTCGAACCGCACGTGCACCAAGAAGTCGGGCACCAAGACCTGCACCCAGACCTTCACGAAGGGCAAGATCGTCAAGAAGGGCTCGAAGAAGCCGCGCGTGCGCACCTGAGCGAAGCGGCTGACCCGGCCGCCCTCCCCGGGGGAGAATGACGGGCATGGATGCCGACGTCGTCGTCGTAGGTTCAGGCCTTGCGGGGCTCGTCGCGACCGCCGAGCTCGTCGAGGCGGGGCGGCGCGTCGTCGTCGTCGATCAGGAAGGTCCGCAGGACCTCGGGGGGCAGGCCTTCTGGTCGTTCGGCGGGATGTTCCTCGTGGACTCCCCCGAGCAGCGGCGCATGGGAGTGCGTGACTCGCTCGCCCTCGCGTGGCAGGACTGGCGCGGCTCG
>ENA-UOUL01005313-UOUL01005313.1-bioreactor-metagenome-genome-assembly--contig:-NODE-5313-length-11241-cov-49.173862_pt1 | contig 11241 bp, 12 predicted proteins | sample MGYA00249838_ERZ747220 | MGnify/ENA primary metagenome ERZ747220 (study PRJEB28778, sample SAMN05720191) | bioreactor metagenome | isolation source: Anaerobic biogas reactor | place: USA:Washington...
CAAACCACCCAGTCAGCTGATCCGCGAGGTATTAAGAAATAAGGAAAAAGCTCTCACCGTGGGAGACATAATCGAAGCCTTTGGTTCCCAGAGTTTTGGGTTGGTGTTTATAGTTATGGCATTACCTTTAGTTATTCCCCTGCCCCCGGGGGTAGGTTTTATCCCGGCTGGCATTCTTTGTATCTGGGCCATACAAAGGGCTTGGGGAGGAACCTTTTTGTGGGTGCCGAGGAAAATTGCCAAACGTGAACTATCGGAAAAGTTTATCCACAACATTGAAACTAAAGCTATACCCTTTTGTGAAAGATTAGAAGAGAAGTTTTTTCATAACGGCCCCACTAGAAGGCTAAGTGAAATGGAACTGCGAATGGCATCTGTTATGGTGGCGGCTTTAAGCATTCTGATCATGCTGCCCACTCCCGGGTTAAACTCGATCTTCGCCGCACTGATAATTTTGTTGGGGATCACTATCTTGAACAGCAATCGCAAATTGCTCTGGCTCAATATGAGCTTCGGTCTCCTGGCAGTGTTTTTGGTTGGCTCCACTCTGTACGCTGGATCAGAGCTCCTGTTTGACGAAATCGGTGATTTGGATGATTTCTTTTAATTACCCAAAGTAAAAATTCACCGCGATGCACGAAAACTCTCCTTGGCTGTCGGGGAGGCTTTATCCTCCCATCGGAAGCTTAGGTGAAGAGTTTTTTTGCGTTAGATAGATCTACTGGGTGCTTTGATCGGTTCTTCCAAATCATCCCTCACACTTATGTCGGCCAAAGGCACCTGGGCCCTATAGGCAGAACGACAAATCATGTGAGAAGAAACGGGAGAGGTTAAAAACACAAAGAAAATTCCTAAGAATAGTTTGATACTGAAATACCCCTCTAGAAATAGGAAGAAGAAAAACGCACCCAGCAGTGCAAAGAGCACTCCCAGAGTGGTGCTTTTGGCTAAAGCGTGGGCACGGTTATAAACATCAGGCAAACGGATAAAGCCGATGGCACTGATAAAGTTAAAGATCGTCCCGATAAGTATAAGCATGGCCACACTCAATTCGATCCAATCACTTGCGCTCAATGACAATCCCCCTTTCGATATACCGAGCTAAAGCAATGGTACCTATAAAAGAGAGAATCCCTATGAGTAAGGCCACCTCGAAAAAAGCTGTGGTTCTAAGCAAAACCGAAAAAATAGCAATGCCAGCTATAATAGTGGTGCCTAAAACATCGAGGGCTTGAACTCTTTCTGAAGCCGTTGGACCCACCACTAGGCGATAGATGATAGCAAGTATAGACAGGGTAATAAAGATCAGTGAAAAAGTAAGTATCCATTGGATCATGGTCGGGTCACCTTCTTTATTGCTTTTTCAAACCTTACCTTAGATTTGTTTACCGCAAAACTTAGCTCCGGGATGTCCATGATATGAGTATAGAGGATATTGTTATCCTCTGACACTTCCATTACTACAGATCCCGGGGTCAATGTCACCAAAAGAGCCAAAAGTGTCACTTCCAGATCGCTTTCAAGACTAGTCTCCATGGCAATGATTCCTGGTTTTATATCGATCCGACGAGCCAGGATCTTTCTCATGACTAAAATGGCGGAAACAAATAGTTCATACATAAATATCAAAGTGAGATTGATTATGGCATTAATAGTAAAGATATAAAACTTGTCGTTAAAGAAGCGACGCAGTATAAATAACACCAGCAAACCGAAGAGATACCCGACTGCAAAAGTAAGGACACTCCAGTCATCCTGTAGAAACATCCAAAGAAAGCCTATGAATAAATTGATTAACACCTGCATGGACAAGGGCATCACCTCTTTTCAAGGATCTCTACGGCAATTTTCCATCTAAAACAGCAGCAATATATAAACTTGGATCCATTAAGCCCTGCACTGCCTGATCCACTACTCCATAAAGACCTTGGGCACCTAATCCCAAAAATATGGTTAAGGCCGTCAATAGAGCCATAGGCCTCAAGAGCCCCCGCACCGAAATTCTAGGGTTGCTTTCCAGATCATCAGGATATCCCCAAAATACGTTCATGAAGATCTTGAGCATAGAATAAATGACCATCAAACTGGCTAACAAGCCAAGGCCTCCCAGCCAATAATACCCGACCCGAAAGGCTCCCTCGGTGATAAGGATTTTGCCGATGAACCCACTCAAAGGTGGAATGCCAGCAACGGAAAAGGCAGTTATTAAAAACATCCACCCTAACCGAGGATAGGAGCGAATAAGTCCGCTCATTTCCCTGATTCTGTCGGTACCCGTCAACAGGATAATGCTACCCCCGAGAAGAAAGAGCAGTCCTTTGATGATCATATCGTGAATTAGATAATAGACAGATCCACTGAGACCCGCTTCACAAAAGGAAGCAAAGCCCGCCAGGATCAATCCCACACCAATGACAACGTTATAGGTGATGATACGTTTAATATCATTGAAAGCCACCGCACCCATAGCCCCCAAAATCATAGTCACCGCTGCTAAAATCCCGATAAGGTAGTGGGTTGTCCCCGGTTCATGATAAAAGACCAGAGAAAATAACCGGATAATAGCGTAGATCCCCACCTTGGTCAACAAGGCAGCAAAAATGGCTGCAATAGCTGGTGGCGGGGCACCATAGGAACCCGGTATCCAATAGAAGAGGAACAGTCCCGCTTTCAAGCTGAAAACCGTTAGAAACAAAAAAGCTACCGTTGTCATCAGTCCACCCTGCCCTATTTCTGCGACCCGCACTGACAAATGCGCCATGTTCAAGGTTCCAGTCATGTGATAGAGATAGGCGATAGCCACCAGAAATAAGAATGAAGAAATCATATTGATCAGCACATAGGTGAGCGACTCTCTTAATTGAGTTTTGGCTCCTCCTAAGGTGATCAGCACATAGGAAGCTACCAGCATTACTTCAAAACAAACAAAAAGGTTAAAAATATCTCCCGTTAAAAAGGAACCGTTTACTCCGGCGATCAAGAATAAGGCGAAGGGATAAAAAAAGTGCTTCTCTCGTTCTTCACCTATGGAAAAAAAGGCATACCAAATACAACAAAAGGCTACCACAGCGTTTGTGAAAACCAAGAGAACGGAAAACATATCTGCTACCATACTGATCCCGAACGGAGCGTGCCAACCTCCCACATGGAGGACTTGAATCCCATTCTGCTGTATTTGCCCCATGAGCATAACGGCAACAATTCCGATCAGAGTCAAGGTACCAAGGCTCAAGGCACGGTGCATCCGTATTTGGTTTCTAAACACCACCATTATCATTCCAGCTATTACCGGAAGGATAATCGGTAATATAGTTAAGTTATTCATCCTGATATCCCCATATTTTCCCTACATCATCGGTTCCCGTTACCTGGTAAGCTCGGTAACTCAACACTAGCAACAAAGCGGTAGTAGCAAAATTGATGACTATAGCCGTCAGTAGCAAGGCCTGGGGCAAAGGATCAGTGAAAGTAGTCACACCCAGTCCCAAAAGAGGTGGCGCACCGGTTTTTAAGCCACCCATGGTAAGTATCAGCAGATTTACGCCATGACCGATGATGGACATTCCCAAAATAATGCGCAGCAAAGTCCGGGAAAGTATTAAATACGTTCCTATCGTAAAGAGGCTCCCTATAGCGATGGACATCACGGTTTCCATTTATCGATCATCACCTATGCTTATAATTATCGTCAAAGAGGCCCCAATCACTGCCAAGGCCACCCCCACATCAAATAAAACTGCCGTGGCCAATTCCGTTTCTCCAAAAAGGGGCACATAGACATGGCCAAAGATCTGGGTTAGGAAAGGCTCTTTCACCAACATTCCCCTGACTCCGGTGAGAACCGCAATTAAAACTCCTACTCCAGCCACTACTTTAAAATCAAAAGGAATGTTATTTCTTATCTTCTCAATGCCATAGACCAAAAACAGGAGCACAATAGCACTCACAAAAGTTAAGCCGCCAATAAAGCCGCCTCCAGGGTTATGATGACCGGACACAAAAAGATTAATAGCAAAGGTCAGAATAATGATCACCGCTACCCCGGTCACGATTCGCAAAATCACGTCATTAGGTTCTTTCACGTTCTTCACCCTCTTTGCGTAGTTTTACGAGAATATATACCCCTAGTCCGGCCATGGTCAGAACCAAAATCTCCAACATAGTATCAACACCACGAAAATCCACCAGAATCGCATTGACAATATTTTGGGCCCCAGCCAGATCATAGGCGTTCTCATAGAACCAGGAGATAGATGGGAAAAAGCGACTTCCATTCACTGATAAAGCCACCAAGGTCATCACCAGACCCATACCGAGGGCGATCGTCCCCTTGGTGGCTTTGACCCGCCAAGAAGAGTTGTCTTTTTTTATTTTAGGCAAATGATAAAAGCACAGCAAAAAGAGGACAGTGGTCACTGTTTCCACCACCAATTGGGTAAGTGCCAGATCGGGGGCCCGAAACAGAACAAACAGGAAAGCTACCATATAACCCAAGGCCCCCACCGCCAAGATGGAGGTCAGCCTACTTCTGGCAAACAGAACCGTCACTGCTAAAACCACCATAGCCAAGAGCAGAGCGATTTCATAAATGCTTACTGGTGCATCCTGGAAAGGAGCGAACTTAAAACCCTGACCTAACAGCAGAGCACCGCCCACGATCATCACGATAAATATAAAAATGTATACCAAATAGTCCCGCACCGAGCCGGTCATGTACCTCTGGGTCACAGCTCCAGAGAACGACTCCATCCCTTTTAAGAAACCATAATAGATGTTGTTCAAGGTTAAGGATTTGGGATACCAATGATAGATTCCCTGCCACTTGGACAAATTTTTGTAAAGAAAGGCTCCTATGATAACTACTCCCACAGTCATGAAAAGTTCTGGACTCAACCCGTGCCAGGCACTTATCTGGACCTGCAGAATACCCTTTTGAGCTAGACCAGGCACAATCGCTGCCCAGGCAGGTAATAATATGGACTGAGCCAGATGATTGGGGAAGAAAAAGACCACTAGCACTAACCCAGCTAATATCGTAGGAGGGATCAACATACCCACCGGCGCTTCGTGAACATTTTTCCCCACCTTGGGGTAGTGAGGTTTGCCCGTGAAGGTTTTGAATAACATGATCATACAATAGATAAATGTAAAGATACTTGCTATCCAGGCGATAATCGGGATAAGTATACCAATGGATTCCATATTAAAAAAAGTCATGTGGGATGCATTGAGAAGTGCAGTGAAGAATAACTCTTTGCTTAAAAACCCGCTGAAGGGAGGCAAGCCCGCCATGGATAAGGTTCCGACCATGGTAAGAGTGAAAGACACCGGCATGATATACATTAAGCCACCTAGTTTCCGAATATCACGTGTTCCCGTTTCCAAGTCAATTATCCCTACAACCATAAAAAGGCATCCTTTAAAGGTAGCGTGGTTGAATAAATGAAAAACGGCCGCAAAGAAAGCTAGGGCAAATAATCCACTGAGGTTCCCTGCCTCTGGCCAGAGGGCGGCCGACCCCAGTCCCAACAGACTCATGATCAGACCCAATTGGCTCACGGTAGAATAGGCCAATAGAGCTTTCAAGTCGGTCTGCCTTACAGCATTGATGGCTCCGTAAAACAAGGTGACCAGACCAATGCTTGATACCAGCCAGAACCAGAGGGCTCCTCCTGCAAAAATAGCAGTAAGACGAGCAACCAAATATATGCCCGCTTTCACCATGGTGGCAGAATGCAGATAAGCACTGACCGGGGTGGGTGCCTCCATGGCATCGGGTAACCAAATACTAAATGGAAACTGAGCCGATTTAGTAAAGGCTCCTAATAAAACTAAGAGCATAGCGGGTACAAACAATCCATGAGACTGGATCTGGGCCACTTGCCCCATCATTTCCCTAATGCTGCTGGTATCAGTAATAATATAAAGTAGAATAAACCCTGCCAACATACAGAACCCACCAAAAACAGTGATCAAAAGAGATTTTAGTGCACCTGCCCGAGAGTTCTCACGTTGAAACCAGTAGGCGATCAATAGAAATGACGACACACTGGTTATTTCCCAAAAAACATACAGACCAAAGATGTTATCTGAGAAAACCAGCCCCAGCATTGCCCCCATAAACATTAGCAAGTAGATATAAAAATTATGTAAGGCTTCTTTCTTAGGGGACAGGTAGTAGATTGAGTATAATACCACTAAAAAGCCCACACCGCTTATGATCAGACCGAAGACCATTGATAATCCGTCTATGGTCATAGTCAGGTCGATGCCGTAAGAAGGGATCCAGGGCAGTTTTCCCCACAAGGTCTCCCCTGCCAAGATCAGCGGTATATAAGAGAGCAGATAAACGAAAACTGACAAAGGGATCGCCAGAACAAACCAACCAATATGGATTTGGGGGGTAAATCTTTTATATAAAGTTGGGACAATGAGTGCAAATAGGAAGGGCAAACCCATCATGAGGAAAAACCATTCCATGTACATTTCTCCTTTGTAACTACGAATTTAACCACAGTTGACTGAATTTGTCCCATGAGCTATAGTCAAAAATAATTATCGAATATGAGGTGCAAAATATGTTTAATAAAATAAAACAGATGGATGAGGGAATTCTCGTTTGCATCAATTATGGACCAAACGGCGAGCGCCTCATACGTCGTGGCAACAAGATCGCCAAGACATTTCATTGCCCCTGTTACATTCTTACCGTGGATCCCAAACCTTTTGATGAATTAGATGCTGAGAAATCCAGCTATATAGCAAAATGGAAACATTTGGCCCAGGAGCTTGGCGCCGATGCTTTTATCCTCAAAGATAACGACTGCCGCCCGGTATACAAGGTTATCGCTGAAACAGCTCGAGAAAGAAAAGTAACTCAAATTGTGATGGGACAAACCGTTCAAAGCCGCTGGGAGCAAATTACACGAGAGTCCATCGTTAACTTGCTCTTGAGGGAGATTCCCTTTGTAGACCTACATATAATCTCGGTCGCCCGCTATCTTAGAGACCCCGATAGCAATTATGAAAAAGGTGTACGTGCCTATCTCATTAAAGAAGGAGAAGAATTCCGCCTAGTTTTTCGACACCCAAAAGACTTTTGTTATGAAGGGATCTTCTTTAAAGAGATTGGAACAGACTTTAATAATGGGATTTTTAGATTTATAAAGGATAAGGATGAGACACTGCAGGTTCACGTCATCGAAGACACGGTCAGGGATCTGACCAATGTAGATATAAAAACCTACGATAACGGAGAGTAATTATTCCCTGCGCCCCAGACATCTTTCCTTTCCACTAAATCATCATAACTAAAATGTATTCTAGCATGAATCATATAACATAACAAATATAGGGACACAGTGGGGCTTCTAGGCCATCACACTGTGTCCCTTGATTCTTGTTGAATGATTTGTGATTAATATTTAATGAACTTATCTCCGGGAACACCACAGATGCTGCATTTTTCGGGCTGGAATTTCTCGATGTTTCCGCAGACCGGGCATAGATAGTAAAATACTTCTTCGGTCTGGTCAAGGGTCTCAAGGGCTTCCTGATAAAGTCTCGCATGCACCTCTTCCGCTTTCATGGCAAAGGTAAATATCATAGCTGCCGCCTTATTGCCCTCAGCTTCAGCTTCCTTAATAAAGGGTGGGTACATTTCCTGATATTCATAGGTTTCTCCAGCCACCGCATCTTTGAGATTATCAGCGGTTGAACCAACTTTTCCGGCTAACTCAAATTCTTTTAGGGCATGTAAGGTTTCAGCATCGGCTGCAGCTCTGAATAATTTGGCTGCGTTCAATCTTCCCTCTTTCTCAGCTGCCTTGGCGTAGGCCATATACTTTCTGTTAGCCTGAGATTCTCCGGCAAATGCCTCCATCAGATTGTCCTTGGTTTTGCTTCCACTCATTTTGTCATCCTCCTTATGCGTATTAAAAGTTTGTAATAACTTTCCTACCACTTCTTTGGGGAAACCTTCGGGTTGTTCCTTATCCAAAAGTGATTGGAGAAAATCTTGAGTATTCTGGCTCTGAGAAATCATATATCCTGCTTCCCGGATAATATCCTCTGCCATGATACGGTTGGATTTTTCCAGGGCAACAGCCAATTTTCCAGGTAATCCAGCTGCTATGTTTTCCTGCTGGGATTTGCTGCGCAGAAGCACGTTCATCGCACCAACCACAGCCTCTGTTTTAGGCTGCTGCGGTGGATACTTAAAAGGTACCATGGAGATAGCTCCCGATGGACAGGCAGCGGCACAATCTCCACAGCCGTTACATTTACTTACATCAATAATGCTATTTTCTGTATCGGTGGCACCAGTTGGGCAAACATAAAGACACAAGCAGTCCTTGGTGCAAAGACGAATATTTCTTACCGCGTATTTTTCGTACATTCGCGCTACCTCCCTTCTACCTTTTCAAATTTCCAGTTGGGCACTTTGCAAACCGGACAAACATCCGGCAGATCATCTCCTATGTAAATGAAGCCACAGATAGTACAGACATAAACACCACTATTTTCAAGCATGGCGTTGCCCTCTTTCTGATAGCGAGTCAAAATGGATTTTAGAATGCGAGTAACTTTTTCATTCCAGGTCAGAGCTCGCAACGCGCCTCGATCTTTATTTTCGGATGCCACGGCATGGGCGTTGGGCAAACCTTCCTCCAGGTCTCTTTCAATGAGAGCCAGTAACTGATCAAATTCGGGTGCCTGAGCAGATGCTGAAGCGGCTTGGAAATATGCGCCCAGTTCCTTGAAGGCAGCAGCCTCTTCCGGCATATACTGTTTTTCGCATCCACGGGCTAGATTAGTGCAAAGAGCACTCATTTCCAAGGCAGACATCTCCTTCATATCAGAGGAAGTCTCCATCACAGTTACCGTCCGTTTTTCGACGACTGTGTCAGGTTCACCCTGTTTCTCAAATGCGTCTTTATCAGCTCCGCAAATGGGGCACACCCAATCATCCGGCAGATCCGCAAAGGAATGGCCTGGCGCAATACCAGCTTCAGGGCTGCCGTCTGTCTCGTCATAGATGTATCCACAAACAGAACATACATATTTTCCCATGTCATTGCCTCCTTTATTTAATTAATGTTGAGAGCATCTCGGACAGATGCCTTTGAAATAAACATCTTTATCACTGATTTGAAATTTCTCTAAATCAGGGGAGCTTAAGACATTCATATCAATCTCAAAATCATATATCTTTCCACAGGATTTACATTTGAAATGACCGTGGTTCTCAACTTCAATATCATATCGGGTTTCCGTACCTTCGATGGTAATTACCCGAACTAAACCAGCGTCTTCTAGTACCCGCAGGGTGTTGTATACGGTTGTTTTTGACAGTGTAGAAATATCTTTGTGCAGATCAGTAAAAATCTGTTCTACGGTGGGATGGTTGTGGTTTTGAATAAGGTACTCTAAAACCTTTAGCCTTTGGTGGGACAGATGAATATTATTATCTAATAATTCTTGTTTCAAGACTTCTAGCGAAGTTTTCATTAACTCACCACCCCTTAGTAAGAAATCACTGCACAGTTGTAATCATTACAACCTTGATTATATTTGTTAACAACAAAAAGTGCAAGAGTGATTTGATAAAAAATCACTCCTGCACTTCTTTAGTTCATGTCTACCATGTTTACCATTGATTGCGGCGTACCATCTCATCCAATGGTCGTCTGGGACGAGGATCTGGCTCTTCCGCTGCTTTGCCAATGGGCAGCAAGGCCATGACACGAAAATCCTCAGGTAATCCCAATACCTTTTTGACCCCGCTTTCACTAAAACCACCCATCCAACAAGAACCGTAGCCGAGGGCATGAGCAGCCAGCAGCATGTTTTGGGCGGCATTGGCGCAATCCAATAGACACCAGAGTTTCATGCCTCGCTCGCCATATTCAGAGGTACGTTGAGGATCGGCACATACTACGATAACCAGGGGGGCGGTATTGAGGATCTCCTGCCCATAAGCAGCTTCCTGAAGCTCTTTGCGCTTATTGGCATCATCAACCACCACGAAATAACAGGGCTGATAGTTACCAGCGGAAGGAGCCCAACGACCCGCCTCCAAAATGGTTATCAAATCCTCCTGGGGGACTTCCGCCTCTTGGTACTTTCGGATACTTCGCCTGGTCATAATCGCTTCAATACAATCCATTTATCTCACACTCCAATCTAAAATGCGATAACTACCTTGATTTCACCGGTACACTTTCCTTCACAGAGAGCATTGTCAGCTCTATTAATTATTTCTTCAATGGCTTCTTACTATACGACCCTATCATTCGACAAAAGAACAAGGAAGCCTTCATTTCAAGCCTAAATCAAGTCCTATTTCACAGTACTCTTGCACGAATATTAACCCTTATATAGTAAGCAGCTGTAAAAACTGCTTAGATAGTGTCAAAAAAGCTACAGAAATTAGATGGCCACGCCTGCTGCTTGCAATGTCAGGTTTTCTAGTGTCATTGCACTTTCAGTACTACTGATGCTCCCTTTGCTCGCTACTAAGGTGCTAGCCGAAGGCGCGGCAATCTCAACCTTCTTGTTATTTACAGTTTATCAACGGTCTGAGTAACTTCAAAAGCTACTTTATAGTTGTCTGATAAATATTTAGCCTGGTCATATCAAACCAGATCTTTGCAGCAATCTCTGCACAATTACTGCTACTTCGGCTCTGGTGATGTTGTCCTTAGGTGCAAGGGTATTGGGGTTCCGTCCGGATATTAGGCCGGTTTTCACACAGGCGGCTATACCGGGTTTAGCATAGTCGGCGGCTCTGTTGGCGTCAGTGAATCCTGCCAGTACCTTGTTTGTTTCACTGTCGGTAAGATTGGCCTCCAGTTTGGTGACTTGCATGGCTCTGGCAATCATGGCCATGGCCTGTTCCCGGGTGATTTGGTCATCAGGTCCGAATTTTCCGTATCCGTATCCGGATATAATACCATTCTCACCGGCGATGGTAACGGCATCATAGTACCAGTTCTTCTGGATAACATCATCGAAATTGTCCTGGCCAACTCCGGGACGCATAAGCCCTAGACCCCTGACTACAATGGCGGCAAATTCGGCTCGGGTAATATCTCTACCAGGCTCAAATGTATCCTGGCCTACCCCGCTTACCACTAATCGCGATGCCATATCATTGATGGCATCCCTGGCCCAATGTGTTTCAACATCCTTAAATACTTTGGGACTATAGATGACGGAGTAGGTACTGTTGGTCAGGCT
>ENA-UOUL01005318-UOUL01005318.1-bioreactor-metagenome-genome-assembly--contig:-NODE-5318-length-11231-cov-3.676439_pt1 | contig 11231 bp, 9 predicted proteins | sample MGYA00249838_ERZ747220 | MGnify/ENA primary metagenome ERZ747220 (study PRJEB28778, sample SAMN05720191) | bioreactor metagenome | isolation source: Anaerobic biogas reactor | place: USA:Washington...
AGGATCCGCAGGCCCTGCAGGTCGCTGAACACGGTGGTGGCGAGGACGTTGCTGATCACCGATCCCAGCACGATGGCGACGACGGCTCCGATGGCGCTGCCGAGGAAGCCGATGAACACCGCCTCGGCCGAGAAGAGGCCGAAGATCTTGCCAGCCCCCATGCCCATCGCCTTCATCAGGCCGATCTCGCGGGTGCGTTCCTGCACCGACATGAGCAACGTGTTGATGATCCCGAAGCCTGCAGCCACCAGTGCGATGGCGGCGAAGCCGTTGAGGATCCCGACGATGGCGTTGAGCACCGTCTGGAACGACCCGAGCTGGTCGGCCAGCGTCATGCCCGCCAAGCCCTCCTCCGCCAGGGCCGCTTTGATGGCATCGACCTGCGCCGGGCTGGACCCGGCGGCGAAGCGTGCCGTGGCCGACTGGTACATGCCCGTCACCGCGGCAGGCAAGCCGCTGGTCTGGGCAGCGAACAGGGCCTCGCTCAGCTCGTGCGACAACAGCGCGGAGTCACCGAACAGCGACGCCTGCTGCACGCCAGCCACGCGCGCCGTGACCTCGTGCTGGGTGCCGAAGGCGTCGGTCACTCCGATGGTGACGAGGCTGCCGACGGCAGCGGCAGGTGACGTGAAGCCCAGCGGTTCGACGTACGAGACGGGCAGGTAGAGGGCCCCTGCCGTCTCGGCGTCTGCGGCATTGGAGAAGTACGCCCCCGCGACGAGGTCGACGGACAGCTCGGGCGGTGAGGGGTTGACCTGCAGCTCGAAGCGCGGCCCGTCGCCGTACTGGATGAAATCGGGGGCGACGACCCGCAACGGCTGGACGTCGAGGATGCCGGGTATCGCCGCGATGGTGGCGATGTCGACGCACTGGAAGGCCTCCTTGCCGAGTTGGGCGCGTACGTTCTGGCCGGTGATGGCGATGAGCGGGATGGAGTCGATCTGCGCCGTATAGAGGCCGGTGACGAAATTCGTGGCGCCGGGGCCCGAGGTGCAGATGGCCAGCGCCATGCGGCCGCAGGCGCGGTAGAACCCGTCGGCGGCGTGCACCGCCCCCTCCTCGTGCCGCGCGATATAGTGCGCGATGCGCTGCGACGTGCCGAGGAACTCGTAGACCGGGTTGATGGCGGCGCCGGGGATGCCAAAGGCCGCCGTGATCCCCTCATCCTCTAGTATCTTGACCACTACCTCTGCGACGCGCATCGTTATCTTCCCTCCATGGATGAGTAGCCGCGGATGGGGCGAGCGCCCGGCCCCTGAATAGACGACGCCCGCCGATGGGAGCCCTGGCTCGCCATTGACGGGCTCGATGCCGACGCGCCCGCGCTGCGGCGGTCGGCGACACTATGGCAGCATCTTAGGGCAAAGGGTGGCGCGGCGCAAGCCGGCCGCACGGCCGCCGCTGGCCCTAAGGGGCCGGGGTTTTGCCCGCCCGGCGCCAGGCCCGGAAGCGCTCCTCCATCTCGGGGCCCATGGGGTACAGGCCCCGCTGCGAGGCGCCCTCGGCCAGTTGGATGCGTATGAACTCTTCCCGCTCCTCCTGGAGCAGGATCTCGTCCACCACCTGCCCCACCAACGCCTGAGGGACCACCACCACGCCGTCGTCGTCGCCCACCATGATGTCGCCGGGGCAGACGAGGATGCCCCCGCAGCCGATGGGCACGTTGAAATCGACGTTGAACACCGTGCCGCCGGGGCTCGCCGACCCCCGGCAAAAGATGGGGATGCGCTTCTCGGCCATGTGGGGCATGTCGCGGATGCACATGTCACAGATGAGGCCCGCAGCGCCGGCCGTCTTGATGCGCAGCGTCAGGAGGTCGCCAAAGAGCCCCTCGTTGGTGGCGCCGCGGCCGTCGAGCACCACCACGTCCCCTGGCTGCACCGCGTCGATGGCGTCATCGGGGTGGCCGGGGAAGGGTGTACCGGGCTGATAGGCGATGGGCTGAAGGTCGTCGCGCCCCGGCACGCTGCGGATGGTGAGGGCCGGGCCAACCGTCTTCATGCCGGGGAAGAGGGGCTTGAGCGGGGCCCAGATGTTGCGTATCCCCTGGCGGCGAAAGATGGTCGTGATGGTGGCGGTGCTGGCGCGACCGAGCACCTCGATGAGGGCGGCGTCGGGCCGGGCGAAATCGGGTCCTTGCACGGTGGGCCTCCTGTGGTTGCGGGCAGGGATGGCGGGGGCCTGAGCGTCAGAGTAGTGCTGGCCAGCATGATACACGGCGAGTGGCCATGACGCCAGTGCCGTGCCGATCACGCCGAGGGGGGCGCCCCGCTGTGCGAGGGGGCTGTGCGCTCCCCTCCGCCGCCGGCCGGTGAGTGGTAGATGCGCTGTGTGGGGTAGGCAAAGGCGATGCCGGGCTCGCGCTCCACCGCCGCGAGGATTGCCTCCCAGACGGCGCGCTGCGAGGCGCGCCGCTGGCGGAGGTTCGTCAGGTAACGCATGGTGAGTAGGATGCCGCGCTCGTCCACGGCGGTGTACACCGCGGGCGCCGTCTCGCGCTCCAGGGAAAAGTAGCGGCGCGACGCCCGGTCGATGTCGTCCGGCAGCGTCTCGGGCAGGGTGGCGTGCTGGTCGGCGGCGACCCCCTCGAGGAGGGCACGCGCCCGGCGCCAGTCGCTGTCAAAGGTGATGTGTACGGACGCCTCGTCCCACACATAGTGGAGGCCGGGCCTGCTATAGTTGGTCAGGAACTCGGTGAACACCATGGCGTTGGGCACCCAGATGATGCGGCCGGTGGTCTCGTCGCCGTCGATCCACTCACCGATCTCGGCCAGGGCGAACTGGAAGGGGCTGACGTCTATGACATCGCCGGAGCGGTCGCCGATCTGGACGCGATCGCCGATGGTGAACGGGCGGCGCCACTCGATGAACAGCCACCCCGCAAAGCACTCGACGAGTTCCTGCAGCGCGATGGCCAGGCCGGCCGTCACGATCCCGAGGTGTAGCGCCACATTGCGATAGCCGCCCAACCAGGTGACGGCCACCAGCAGGATGGCCAGGGAGGCCGCCAGGTAAAAGGAGGAGCGCCGCCAGCGATAGCGGGTGGGGGCATCCTCCTGGCGCCGAAGCGCCACGAGGAGCAAGAGGTGGCGCAGGAGCCATATCGCTGCGACGACGGCGGCTGAGACGATGAAGTTGCCCAGGGCCCCCTCGCGGCGGATCCAGTCCGCCAGGGCCGCGCCGATATCCATGACAGTACCACACCTCCATGGCGCGCCGCCGGCCGGCATCGTGGGGTGGCCATGGCGGAGGGGTGGGGTGGCGCACGGCGGGGTGGTCGAGAGATCGGGTGGTCTAGGTCACCGTCTCGCCGAGATGCCGGGGCTGATTGCTGACTTGGCCGTCCGCCAGGTCATAGATCCAGTAGGGGTGCGGGGCCTCAGCAAAGGCGGGCACGGTGGCAAAGAACGTGTCGCCGATGCGCGTCAGGGGCACGCCGGCGTGGTAATGACCGCTGAGCACCAGCCGCACGAGTCCGCTCTTGACGATGCTGTCCAGCAGGAATCCCGCCTCGCGATAGGTGTAGGGGTACGATTCGTTGCGCCGCGGCCAGATGAGATAGTGCTGCACGTGTACCTGCGGGGGCGAGGCAGGGTCGGCCAGGGCGGCCAGGAAGCGCTCGCGCTCTCTCCCGAGCCGCTCCGGATAGAGGTCGCCCGCTTGATGATCGTTGAAGCACAGTACGCGGTACCCCGAGATGGTCTGATCGCTGGCGATGTGGCCAAAGACGCGGCGCACCAGTTGGGGGACGTCGTGGTTGCCCTGTACCACCACGTACGGGCATCCCGCCTCGCTGAGGATGTCGGCTATCATGCGCAGATCGCGCTCGGCGAGTTCGAGCACGGCGGGGCTGTCGATCCCCTCGAAGGGGAAATCCAAGAGATCGCCCGAGACGACGAGCAGATCGGGCGATTCCGCGCGCAGGCGCAGCATGGCCCGCTCCAGCAACTGCGGCACGGCGCGGCTCAACTGCTCCGTCGCCGCGGGGGAGCCGGGCAGGTAGTGGCGAAAGTGGGTGTCGGTCAGGTGCGCGATTCTCAGCGTCCACCTCCCATCCACCCGCACGCCCTGGGTGCTGGTGGAGGACCACTAGGGCGTCCGGTAGAGCATCTCCAGCCGCTGGGCGGCCGCCGACTGATCGAGCTGCCTGGCGATGGCCGTGCGCGCCAGGTCCAGCGCCAACTGCTCCTGGTCCTGCGCGCAGAGCCTCCGAGCCTTGTCGGCCCACTCGGTTGGCACCGCCTCGGCGCCCCCGAGCGCGCCGGCGATGGCGCCCGCCATAGAGGCGATGGTGTCGGCGTCGCGGCCGAGGTTGGCGCCGTACATCACGCTGCGCTGCACGTCCCCCTCGGCCAGCAAGACGATGGCCAGGGTGAGCGGGACCGTCTCGCGGCTGTCGCAGATGACGCGCTGGAGGAAGCGATCGGCATCCGCATAGATGTGAGCGCGAAAGGCGACATAATCGTTCGACGAGCGCGCCAGCGTCAGCGCGCGTTCGATGGCGTCGAGCATCTCGCGACCGCTCAGCGGCTCGATGTAACGCGTGGCGGCGTCGAGCACCGATGCGACGGTGGCGTCGGGCGCGAACGCCGCGGCCACGGCGGCGGCCATGGATGCGGCGCCGTCTTGACAGAATCCCACGTCGTGCGTGTGGATGAGGGCTGCCAGGTTGTAGGCCTGCATCGCGGCGGCGCGCGGGTTCGCGGCGTTCACGATGCCCACGGGCGAGATGCACATCGCCGAACTCGAGCTGGGCATGTTGCCCAGGGCGGCCAGGCGCGGCGTGCAGTGGCGCTTGAGCTTGTGAGCGGTGTGCAGGACAGAGATAAAGAACTTGGCTTGTTTCGGGCCAAAGATACTGTCCCAGCGGTCGAGCCAGACCTGCGCCCAGGCGTCCATGGTGGCATGGCCGCCGGTGCGGATGAGCGCCTCGGCGAGCAAGTTCTTCATCACCGTGTCGTCGGTGCCGTCGGTGGCGAAATCGTCCACCCAACCGAACCGCGCCTCGATCTCGCGGTAATCCTTCCCCTCGGTGGGCGTCCCCATGGCGTCGCCGATGAGGCCGCCCAACAGGCAGCCGAGCGCCTTGCGATAGAGGAGGGTGGATCTGAGATCGGTCTGCATCGATGTCTCCTCGCGGGTTGCTTGCGCCATGGGGTGCCTGCGGTGGCAGGAGCATGCGCGTCTGATCGGATTCTACTCGATGGTCAGAATGCGTCAAGCAACTCGAGCGCTGGCCGGGGCGCCCCGCCTCTGCCGGCGTCTCTCGCAGAAGGCATGCGCTGCATGACTCGCCGGTCGCCATGTGGTACACTCTTGCGCCGATGGGAGTACAGTGCCGTCGAGTGCCGTCAGCGGGCGAAGGTGACGAGGCGGACTAGCAGGAGTCACATCGGCCAGGGTCTTTCTCGATGCCCTGGGCGTGGGGAGCGATCTGATCTCATGCGCATCATCATAGTGGGCAGCGGCAAGGCGGTGTACTTTTTGACGCGGCAACTGATGGAGCAGCGCCATCACGTCACGGTCATCAACCGCAATGAAGCCGACAGCCGCCGCTTGGCCCGTCAGACCGGCGCCACGGTGGTGGTGGGAGACGGCACCGATATGGACATCCTGGAAGAGGCAGGGGTTCGTCAGGCCGACGTCGTACTGGCTCTGACACCCCACGACCAGGACAACCTCATCGCTTGCCAGATCGTGAAGCGCATGTACGGCGTCGCGCGCACGCTGGCGTTGGTGAACGATCCCGATAACGAGCCGATCTTTCGCGCCCTCGGTGTGGAGCAGTGCTTTTCCGCGACGCGCACCATCGCGGCGCTGATCGAGGAGCACGCTACGCTCAAGCAGACGCTGCTGGCGCCCCTGACGATCGACGGTGTCAACGTCATCGATACCACCCTGCCCAAGGACGCGCCGGCGGTCGGCAAGACGCTCCGCGCCCTGGCCATGCCGGATCGCTCGCTGGTGGCGTGCATCATCCGCGATGGTCAGGTCATCGTGCCCGATGGTGGCAGCCAACTGCATGCCGATGATAGACTCATCGTCATCACCAACCCGGCGGACCATGTCGACGCCATGGCGCCTCCTCGGAGAACAACGCTAGTCCATGCACTATGCCGGCTATCTCCGACAACGCTACGCCGCCGTACTGAGTTATATCGGCGAGAGCCTGATAGTCGTCGCGGCCCTGTTCCTGCTGCCGCTGCTGGTCGCGCCCTTTTACCCCGCCGAGAGCCGCTGGATACCGGCCTTTATTGGCAGCGCGCTCCCCATGGGGCTGCTGGGTTTCGTCCTCTGGCGCATCCCCCACTCGCGCCAGGCAAGCCACACCATCAGCGTGCCCGAAGGGGCGGTCGTCGTGGTCCTCGTCTGGCTGCTGGTGATCGCCTTTGGCGCCATCCCCTTCGTGGCGACCATGAGGCTGCGCCCCCACCTGGCGCTGTTCGAGTCGGTGAGCGGGTTCACCACCACCGGGCTGTCGGTCATCGAGCCGGAGCGCGCGCCGCGCACGTTGCTGTTCTTCCGGAGCCTGGCCCAGCTCATCGGTGGAGCCGGCTTTGCGCTCATCGTGCTCAGCTCCATCATTCCGGGCCCGGCCGGGGGCGGGTTGCTCGCCGCCGAGGGGCGGAGTTCGCGCTTTGTGCCCAACATCCGTGGGTCCGGCAACATCGTCCTGCGCATCTATCTCGTCTACACCGTGACGGGCGCCGTGGCCCTGCGGCTTGCCGGCATGGGGTGGTTCGACGCCGTCAACCACGCCTTTGCCTCGATCTCCACGGGCGGTTTTTCCACGCGCACGGCTTCCATCGGGCACTGGAACAGCGCCGCCATCGAGGCGGTGGTTGCGGTGCTGATGTTCCTCGGATCGTTCAACTTTATGACGGCGTATGCCCTCTACCGGGGGCGATTCCGGATCGTGGCCCGCAACGGGGAGCTGCGTTTCGGCCTGGCGCTGCTGGCCGTGGCCTTTCTCGTCGTGCTGGCGGGGGTGGGGCTTTCCGTGCACGCCCACGTTGGCGAGGGGCTGCGCGCCAGCATGTTCGAGGTCGTCTCTGCCCTGACCTCTACGGGCTTTGCCAGCACGAACATGCTCCGGTGGCCCGACCTGGGCTGGCTCGTCATCGTGGGGCTCATGCTCATCAGCGGAGGCGCCGAGTCCACCGCCGGCGGGATCAAGCAGTTCCGTATCTATGTGCTGTTGCGCTCGGTGGCATGGGAGATCCGACAGGTGTTCCAGCCGCGTCACGCGGTGAACGAGCCCGAGATCTGGCGTGCCGAGGGGAGGGAGTACCTGAGCCCGGCGCAGGTGCGGGAGGTCGGCCTCTATGTCTTCTTGTACCTCGCGGTCCTCTTTGTCGGCAGTGGCGTCGTGGTCGCGCACGGCCACACGCTGCGCGACAGCGTTTTCGAGTTCAGCAGCGCGCTGGGTACCGTGGGGCTTACGTCGGGGATTACCACCCCGGACGCGCCCCCCTCGCTTCTGTTGACGCTCATAGCGGGCATGTTCCTGGGGCGCCTCGAGGCGCTGACCATCGTGGTCGGCCTGACCAAGCTGCTCTCCGACGTGCCGGCGTTGGCGGCGTCGCGCGTACCCCCCGACACAGAGCGTCCCGCGCGCTCGGGGCGCGACGAGATGGCGTCGGGCGATGCGGAGCAGGTTGCCTCCCTCGCGACGGGCGCCCTGCAGCGCCTGGCGCCGACTCCTGTCGATAGTGCTCCTTACGACGATGATAACGCCTAACCACATGTCGCTCGACACTGCGGGACGAGGAGGGACTATGCGATTCCGCAACCAGGTAGCTATCGTTACGGGCGCGGCCTCGGGCGTTGGCAGGGCAACCGCCATCCGGCTGGCTCAGGAAGCGGCCCGCGTCGTGCTGGCGGACATCGACCGAGACGCCGGCCGCGTGGTGGAACGCAGCATTCGCGATGTGGGCGGCGAGGCGGTGTTCGTGCCCACCGATCTTACGTCGCCGGCCGACGTGGAGGCGCTGGTGCGGGTTGCGGGCGAGCGTTTTGGCGGCGAGGAAACATATGGTCGCGTCGATGTGCTTGTGAACGCCGCCGGAGTGATGCGCCACGGCCCCATGCCGGAGCAGACCGAGGAGGACTGGGACCTGACCGTGGACGTGTGCCTCAAGGGCACGTTCCTGTGCTGCAAGGCCGTCATCCCCTGCATGGTGCGCCGCGGCGACGGCATCATCGTCAACGTGTCATCCAGCGGGGCGCGCGTCTCTCCGGCGGCCTACCCGGCGTACGTCGCCGCCAAGATGGGCGTGCTCGGGCTGACCCAATCGATGGCGAGCGGCCTGCGGGAGCATGGCATCGCCGTGGTGGCGGTGTGCCCCGATCTGGTGGACACCCTCACGGGGCGCAAGGCGTTCGCCGAGCAGGTGGGCCGCGAGCCGGGGACGGAGGATGTGGCCGGCATGCTCCGCCCCGAGCAGGTGGCCGGAGTGATCGCCAACCTCGCCGACCCCGAAATGCGCTTTGCGTCGTCGACGGTGGTGGACGTCCGGGCACTCTGAGGCGCGCAATCGGCAGTCGGCCATCAGCGATCGGCTCTCGGCCCTTGGCCATTGGCTCTTAGCTGCTGGCTAGGTACAGGCGCGCAGGGGGCCAAGAGCTAATAGCCAATGGCCCGATCCCCGATAGCTGAGAGCCGATAGCTGACAGCTAACCGCCGACCGCTGACCCACTTGACGCCGCACGCGGCAGCATCTAGACTGGCCGCCGTGTGGCCTGATGTTAATGCGCCCCAAGCAAACCCAACGGGAGGGTGGTCATGCGCGAGAACGCGCTCAAACGGAAGCTTCAGAACGGCGAGTATGTCATCGGTCCCTTTATGAACTGCAGCTATGGCGCGTTCATCGAGATCGTGGGGATGGCGGGGTTCGACTATGCCATCATCGACATGGAGCACGGCCCCCTCGAGGTCGAGACGGCCGAGGACCTGTGCCGCGCCGCCCAGGGCGTAGGCCTCTCGCCCATCGTGCGGGTTCGCAAGAACGACGCCCCCCAGATCCAGCGCGCGCTGGACATCGGCTCGGCCGGCGTGCAGGTGCCTCAGATCGAGACGGGCGAGGGCGCCGAGGCGGTGGTGCGGGCGGCCAAGTACGTCCCCCTGGGGATGCGCGGCCTCTCCTTCTATACCCGAGCCGGCGACTATACCATCCACGGACTGTCCGGCATCACCGACCGGCTGAACGCGGAGCAGATCGTCATCGTCCACGTCGAGGGGGTGACGGGGCTGCAGAACCTCGACGCCATCATCGCCGTGCCCCACATCGACGTGGTGTTCCTCGGGCCGTATGACCTCTCCCAGTCCTTCGGCATCCCCGGCCAGGTGAACGATCCGCGGGTGGTGCAGGGGATGGAAGAGGCTACCAAAAAGATCCGTGCGGCGGGCAAGGCGGCCGGCACCTACGCCGGCGACGCTGATACCGCCAAGCGCTGGATCGATGCCGGCGTGCAGTACATCTCCCTCGGCGTAGACGTGGGCATCTTTGCCAACGCCTGCCGTGACCTCGTCCAGCAAGTCAGAGGATAACCACCAAGGCACCAAGGACACCAAGGAACGCCTGGATTGCTAACGCACTGAACCAGGGCAGAATCAGAGATCTTGGGCGCTCCGCATTCTATGCGTATTCTTGGGTTTCTTCGTGTCCTTGGTGTCTTGGTGGTGAGTCCTCCTCATATGGGGGGAGCATGAACGATCGTGAGCGTCTTCTCGCCATTCTCGGTCGGCGGCCGCCGGACCGCATCCCCTGGATCCCCCGGCTAAAGCTGTGGTACGACGCGCGTGTGCTCACCGGCACCATGCCGGAGCGCTTTCGGGGGATGTCGCTGCGCGAGGTGGAGCGGGCGCTGGGCGTCGGCACGCCGGCGCGCGATGGCCGCATCTTTCGCCTGGAACGCCAGGGCGTGGAGGTGGTCACCCGGCGCGAGGGGCCGCTGCACGTGACCGAGTACCACACGCCCGTGGGCTCGGTGCGCACCGCCGAGCACCAATCGTCCGACCTCGAGGCGCAGGGGCTGCCCGGCCGCGTCGAGGAGTACCCCCTCAAGGGGCCGGCCGACTATCGCGTCTGGGAGTGGATCGTCGAGCACACCCACTGGCGCCCCGATGATGATGCCTATCGCGCCTACGACGCCGACATCGGCGACGAGGGGCTCCCCATGGTGGGCGTGGGCGACGTACCGATCCACGAGTTCATCCTCGACCTGGCCGGCTACGATCACGCCTTTTACCAGTTGGCCGACTATCCCGACGAGATCGACCACCTGCTGCAAGTGATGACCGCGGTGCAGCGCGAGCGCCTCTGGCCCGTGATCGCCGCGTCGCCGGCGCGCCTGGTGCTCCACGGCGTGCACCTCTCCTCCCAGTTCACACCGCCGCGCATCTTTGAGCGCTACATCATTCCCTACTATCAGGAGTTCATGCCGCGCGTCCACGAGCACGGCATCGCCGTGGCGATGCACGCCGACAACGACACCTCGCGCATCCTCGACCACATCGAGCGCGCCGGCTGGGACATGGTCGAGTGCTTTGTTACCGCCCCCATGGTGCCGCTGACGCTGGAGCAGGCGCGCGAGGCCTGGGGCGATCGCGTCATCATCTGGGGTGGTCTCCCCTCCCTCTTGCTGGCGCCCAGCGTGCCGGAGGACGAGTTCCGCGGCTACGTGCACCACATGTTCGACGTCATCAAGCCGGGCAACGCCTTTATCCTCGGCGTGGCCGACAACGTCATGCCCGATTCGCTCATCGACCGCGTGGCGTGGGTGACCGACGTGGTGCGGGAGCGCGGCGCCTATCCCATCGGCTGACGGGGATCGGTTGCGGGTTTCGAGTTGCGGGTTCCGGGCATGGGTTGTGCGCTGGATCGGCGGGAGGTGACAGGTGGCAGGTTACAGGGCTGAGCGCGGCGTGAGCCGCTACCTCGTGGAGCGCCGCCGTCCCGGCGGCCTCGCTCGCTGAGCCCTGTCGCCCCGAGCCTGCCGAGGGGCCTTGACTGACTGTGGAAGACCCCTGGCTCTGCGAGAGAGGCCCTGCGGCCTCCGCACGCCTGCCGCCGAGGGCGGCGGCGCTCCGGGGATCCTTCCGGCGCAGCCCGCCGCCGTGGCGCCCCAAATTCGTACCGCCTGTAACCTGTAACCTGCAACCTGTAACCGCCCGCAGGGCGTCAACCCACAACGCACAACCCACAACACGTATCGGCCCGCAACCCGCA
>ENA-UOUL01005320-UOUL01005320.1-bioreactor-metagenome-genome-assembly--contig:-NODE-5320-length-11229-cov-3.809272_pt1 | contig 11229 bp, 9 predicted proteins | sample MGYA00249838_ERZ747220 | MGnify/ENA primary metagenome ERZ747220 (study PRJEB28778, sample SAMN05720191) | bioreactor metagenome | isolation source: Anaerobic biogas reactor | place: USA:Washington...
CGACCGGGCGCGGCTGTGCCGAGCTGGGTGACCAGTGGATCCCGGCGGTTCAGGGCGAGGTGGTGGACGATCCGAACGAACTCATGTTGCTGCAGGCATTTCGCGCCTGTGGCACGACAGGCAGGCGTGCGGTGCTCGAGCTGCTGGCGGGTCTGACCGGAGCAGCGCGCCCGCATATGTATGTTTCCGAAGGTTCGGTGCAGCGGCTCAGGTTGCGTGCGAGGGTAAGAGCACTTGGAACGGACGCCTCGGCGGTCGACGCAGGCCAAGGCTAGTTCGTCGGCACGGCCGATCCCCTGAACCCCTGCACCAGCAACGTGTTTTCGACTGCCCTGGAGAACAGGTAACCCTGCGCCCGCTCCACGCCGCACTTGCGCAGGATGTTCGCCTGCGCCTGCGTCTCCACGCCCTCGGCCACCACGTCCAGGCCGGTGCTGCGGGCCAGGCCGGCGATGGCCTGGACGATGGCCAGGTCGCGCGTGTCGCCGGGCAGGCCGGAGATGAAGCTGCGGTCGAGCTTGAGCACGTCGATCGGCAGGCGCTTGAGGTGGGACAGCGAGGAATAGCCGGTGCCGAAGTCGTCGAGGGCGATCGAGATCCCGAGCTCGCGCAGGCGCTTGAGGGTGTCCACGGCGGTGTCGATGTCCGGCAGCAGCGCGCTCTCGGTCAGCTCCACGCACAGCCGCGACGGCGGCAGGCCACTGTCGGCCAGGGCCTGGCGCACGTCGTCCACCAGCGAGGCCTGGGCGAACTGGCGCGCCGACAGGTTCACCCGCAGCCTGGGCGCCGGTCCGTCCGCGGGCGCGGGCCAGGCCAGGGCCTGGCGGCAGGCTTCGCCCAGCATCCAGCGCCCGATCGGCAGGATCAGCCCGCAGCCCTCGATGATGTCGATGAACTCGCACGCCGGGCGGCAGTTGCCGTCGCTGTCGTGCCAGCGCAGCAGGGCCTCGGCCGCGATCCAGCGGCCGCTCGACAGGTCGACCTCGGGCTGGAAATGCACCTTGAGCTGGCCCGACTCGAATGCGTCGCGCAGCGCGCGCTCGGTGCGGATGCGCGCGACCAGTTCGCGGTGGCGCTCGGCGTCGAACACCTCGCAGCGGTGCAGGCGCGAGCTGCGCGCCGTGAGCGCGGCGGTCTCGGCGTTGCGCAGCAGGTTGTCGGCCGATGGCGCGGACAGGTCGCGCGCGAAGGCGATGCCCGCGGTGACGATGGCGGCGGTGCCGCTGACGTCGAGCTGGGCCTGGACCAGGTCGGTGCAGCGTTCGGCCAGTTCCAGCGCCTCGGTCTCGTGCATCGGCCGGTGCGGCAGCACCGCGAACGCGTTGCCGCGCACGCGCGCGAGCGTGGCGCGTCCGTCGAGCTCTTCGAGCAGGCGGCTCGCGGCCTCGACCAGGACCTCGTGGCGGGCGTCGCCCTCGTGCGGCGAAGCGTCCAGGTGCAGGTGGATCACCACCGGCCCGGCCTCGCCGCCCGGGATCGGCCGCAGCGCCGCGTGCACCAGCTGCACCACGTGGTCGCGGTTGGGCAGGCTGGTGTGCGGGTCGAACAGTTCGAGGTGGCGCACCTGCCCTTCGAGCCGGCGCCGCCGGTCGATCTCGTAGGCCATGGCCACGTAGTCGCCGATGCTGCCGGCGAAGGCCTGGTCCTCGGGCGTCCACACCCGGGACGGGCCGACGTGTTCGTGGCAGATCACCCCGAGCAGCTCGCCGACCGAGCGCACCGGCGCGTCGAGCAGCGAGCCGATGCCGTGCCGCCGCAGGTACTCGCCCAGGCCGTTGCCACCCCCGTCGCGCTCGACCGAGGCCATGTTGATCACCCGCACCTCGTCCAGGGCCTGCGAGTAGTCGGCGTCGACGTGCAGGACCATGTCCCGCGGCCGGCAGTGGCGGCCGGTGCTGCGCTGGTAATGGTGCAGGCAGGTCAGCAGGCGGGCATCGGGATCGTGCTGCCAGATGTTGACCCGTTCGACCTCGAGCGTCTCGGCCGCGGTCTCGCAGATCACCGCGAACGCGTCCTCCAGGCTGCACGCGTCCTGCCACACGCGCCGGGCCAGCGACACCAGCGCCTGGTTGTGGCGCCGGGCCCAGGCTCCGCGTTCGCGCACACTCGCCTGTACTTCGGGTGACATCGGCCTCCCCTTGGCCCCGGCTGGCGTCGGTCCAGCCCCCGTGGGTGTTTGTTGTATACCCCTCACGGGGTCCGCGGCAAACCTGGGTCCCGGGATGCCACTGTTACAATTGAGACTATCTATCAGGACCGGCGGCGATCCCCGCGCCGCCTGCCAAGCGAGCTTCCATGACCAGCACCGCCGAACTCTCGTCCCCCGCCTCGGCCCATACCGGACTGACCCGGGGTGTGACCGACCCCGACTACACCCTCGACCACAAGTACACCCGCACCCGGGGGCGGATCTACCTGTCGGGCGTGCAGGCGCTGGTGCGGCTGCCACTGATGCAGCGGCTGCGCGACCAGGCCGCGGGGCTGGACACCGGCGGCTTCATCTCCGGCTACCGCGTGGTCGAGCGCGAGGGCAAGCCCGGCAAGCCTCCCCGTGAGAACAGGTCCGGGGACAGCGCGGGAAAAAAGAAGAAACTTTCTTATAGAGAACGCAGGGAACTGAATGCCCTGCCGGATAAAATAAACCGGCTGGAGGCGGAGCAAAAAGATATATACGCCCTTTTAACGGACATGAATTTTTATCAGCGGGAAGCGGCAAAGATAGCCGGGGTAAAGGCCAGGTTGATCGCCCTGGAAAAAGAGCTTGAAGAATCCTACAAGAGGTGGGAATTTCTGGAAAACTGAGGATAGTTGTATTACCTTCCGCGCTTAGTCTTACGCAATGCGAGGGACCCCAGTTCTTTAGAATCCCTAACTCATATCATTCCCACGGCGGTATCGTATTTGGGTTGCTTTCCGGTTAAATCGGTATATAATATAATACCTATACGCGATCAGAAGTGTTGATTTTCCTTCTAAGCGTATTTGATCTGTTGTCCCGGCATTTCACGGCAGCTAACCAGCAAGGAAGAGAAAGGATTCATAATGAAAATAGGCATATTCGGCATAGATAGTATTCAACCCGGTAAGGCTAACGTCAAGGACGACAGGGTTGACGCTCTGGCAAAAATGTTCAATTCCGGGAAGAAGGTTTATATCCAGGCAGACCTTATCACCGACCGGGAAAAGATCAAAGAAGCCGACGGTATCATCTGCCCGGCGTTGAATAAAGACGATCTTATAATTTCCGATATGGAGTTCGTGGATCTGCGCCTGGAGCGTTCGAGCGACGAGGCGGAAAAGAAGCTCATGGCGAGATTCAAGGACCATCTGGACAAGGTCAAATTCCTTTCGGAACTGGAGATAAGCGCGGAAGAAGCTAAATTCATCGCCGGCTATCCGTTGTTGACTGTGAAACCGGTATATCTGGCCGCCGCGGAAGAGGTCGCGGACAGGGATAAACTGTTGCCGCCTGCCTACGCAGAGTTCGGATATATTTCATATTTTACGGCCGGAGACAAGGATTCGCACGCCTGGTCCCTGAAAAAAGGCGCCAACGCCTGGGAAGCCGCCGGGTGCATCCATTCGGACATCCAGAAGGGCTTTATCCGCGCGGAGGTCGTGAGCTATACCGATTTAATCAGCGCGGGAAGTCTTTCACAGGCAAGGAATAACAACAAGATAAGTCTGGAGAATAAGGAATACATCGTTAGGGACGGGGATTATATAGTTTTCAAATGCAACAAATGACCGTTTGACCCGGCGGAAAGAAGGTTGTCGGATGATAAAGATAAAAAGGGCGTTGATCAGCGTTTTCGATAAACAAGGGCTTACGGAGTTCGCCGCCTGCCTGCGCGATTTCGGCGTGGAGATAATTTCTACCGGCGGAACCGCCGCCATGCTGCGTGAGAAAGGATTTAAAGTCAAGGAAGTTTCAGAACACACCGGTTTCCCGGAGATGCTGGACGGCAGAGTGAAAACCTTGCATCCGGCAATACACGGAGGACTGCTGGCGGTCAGGAGCAACCGGGAACATATGGAAAGCCTGAAAAGCCGGGGTATTGAAGAGATAGACATGGTGGTGGTGAATCTGTATCCTTTTGAAGCAGTAGCCTCCAGGTCCGGCGCCGGTGACGAAGAGATCGTCGAGAATATAGATATCGGAGGCCCGTCCATGCTGCGTTCCGCGGCCAAGAACAACGCTTCCGTGGCGGTGATTTGCGACCCCCGGCGTTATCCAGCCGTGATCTCGGAAATGAAACGTAACAACGGATGCCTGCCGGCCGAATTGCTGCGCTCCCTCGCGGCGGAAGCCTTTGCCAGGACCAGCGCCTATGACGGCGCGATATACGCTTACCTTTCCGGCGGCGGACGGCGGGAAGAGCGTCTCCACGGTTTGCCGCGCGATCTGCGCATGGAGTTCGTCAAATTGCAGGATCTCCGTTATGGGGAGAATCCGCATCAGCGCGCCGCCTTCTACGGCACGTCCGGCAGAATATCCGGCCTGGCAGCAATGCGCCAGCTGCAGGGTAAAGAGCTTTCCTTCAACAATTTTCTCGATTTGAACGCGGCGGTGGAGATCGCACGGGAATTCAATAAGCCGTCTGCGGTGATCGTGAAACACAATAACCCCTGCGGCGCCGCCTGCGCGCAGACTCTATGCAAAGCGTATCTGGACGCCTGGAAATGCGACCAGCTTTCCGCTTTCGGCGGCATCGTCGCTCTGAATAAGCCTTTGGATGCCAAGACCGCGTCCGCGATATTGCGCAGCGGTTTCTTGGAATGCGTGATCGCCCCCGGGTACGATAAAGGAGTCGCCGAACTGTTCAAGGGCAGAAAGAACCTGCGCCTGCTGGAACTCCCGGATTACAACGATCTCCGGGGAATGGATTTCAAACGCGTAAACGGAGGATGTCTGCTGCAGGAACGCGACATATTCTCTTTAGACGAGCAAAAACTTAAGGTTGTGACCCGCAAAAAGCCGGGACGTGCACAGATGAAAAGTCTCTTTTTCGCCTGGGAGATCGCCAAACACGTGAAGTCGAACGCGATCGTACTGGCTAAAGGGACCCGCTGCGCCGGGATAGGCGCCGGGCAGATGTCCAGGGTCGAGTCGGTGGCCATCGCCGCCAAGAAAGCCGGCAGGAAAGCCGGGGAGCTGTGCCTGGCTTCGGACGCCTTCTTTCCAAAACCGGATTCCATCACCCTGGCGGCCCGGGCCGGCGTGAAAGCGATAATACAGCCCGGAGGTTCGATAGCCGACGAGGAGATAATCCGCGCCTGCGATAAATACGGTATAGCGATGGTCTTTACAGGCATCCGGCATTTCAAACATTGAACCGTTTTTAGCCTCCATGACTTATCCCCAGATCCTGGATTATCTCGAATCCCTGATAAATTACGAAAAGGTCTCCCGCTGGGCCTATAAAACGTCTTTTAAACTGGAGCGCTTCGCGGGTTTTCTGAAGCGCGTCGGAGATCCGCAGCGCGGCCTGCGCTGCGTGCACGTGGCCGGTTCCAAAGGGAAAGGGTCCACCTGCGCCTTCACGGCTTATATGTTGAGAGAGATGGGCTACTCCGTAGGGCTTTACACCTCTCCGCATTTGAGCGGCCTGCGGGAACGCTTCAGGATACTGCGTCCGGGCGCGCGGAGCGCGGACGGGCGCGACCCTTTCGAGGGGATGATCCCGGAGGAAACTTTCAGCCGCCTCGCCGGAGAATTGATAGAAGCTAACGGGGAATCCGGCGGCGGGGACGGGGAAAAAGGGGTTACGTATTTTGAGTTCTGCACGGCTTTGGCTTTACGCTATTTTTCCCGGGAGAACGTAGATTTCTGCGTGTTTGAGACCGGACTCGGAGGCAGGCTTGACGCCACTAATTGCGTGGAGGCGGCGGTTGCGGTAATCACGCCGATAAGTTACGAGCATACGCGGGTGCTGGGAAGGACATTGGCGGAGATCGCCGGGGAGAAAGCCGGGATCATCAAGCCGGCAGTCAATAAAAAGCAGCTTTTGGAAGTGATCTCTTCTCCCCAGATGGGACCGGCGGCGGAGGTAATCAGGAAGAGGTGCGCCTGGACCAAGGCCGGGCTCTGGGAGGTCGGAAAAGATATAACCTTTAAGATAAATGACGGCACATTCGGCGTGAAAGGGAGGTTCGCCGAATACGGCGGCCTGCGAGTGACTCTGCCGGGAAAGCACCAGGTGGTAAATTCCGTTACCGCGCTGGGGGCGGTGGAAGCCTTGGCTCATAGATACAGGCTGCAAACCGATATTGATTCTTTAAGGCGGGGACTTTATAATACCGTATGGCCCGGCAGGTGCGAGACGATCGCGCGGGATCCCCTTATCCTTCTTGACGGGGCGCAGAACAGGGCCTCGGCCGCGGCATTAAGAGAGACTGTAAAGGAGAGTTTTTCTTTCCGCAGATTGATACTTGTGCTGGGGTTGTCTGCCGATAAAGACATCCGCGCCGTTTGCAGGGAATTGGTCCCTTTGGCAGATAGCGTAGTAATAACCAGGGCGGATAACCCCCGCGCCAGCGGCACTGATGTGATAGAAAAAGAAGTCTTGCGTGTTAGCGAACGCCTTGGAGGCTGCGTTAAAGTCCTGAAGACCGTCTCCGTCGGGGAAGCGATGGAAAAAGCGAAATCCGAGGCGGAAAAGGAGGATATGATACTGGTCGCCGGGTCTTTATTCCTGGCGGGAGAGGCGCGCGATGTTATTACGGGACGACTCTGATACGATAGCGGCCCTTTCCACCTCTCCCGGCGAATGCGGGATAGCCATAATCAGGATCAGCGGTAAAAATGCCCTCGGCGTAGCGGACAGAGTGTTTAGGACGGCGGCCGGAGGTAAACCGTCGGAGCTGCCGAGCCATTCTTTGAACTACGGCTGGGTAGTCGAGGCTTCCGGGCAGGCCGTGGATGAAGCAATGCTGGGGATAATGAAGGCCCCGCGCAGTTATACCCGCGAAGACGTCGTGGAGATCAACTGTCACGGCGGCGTTATCAGCTCCAGGCGTATTCTGGATTTGTTACTGCAAAACGGCTGCCGCCCGGCCGAACCGGGTGAATTTACCAAGCGGGCTTTTTTGAACGGGCGCATAGATCTTTCGCAGGCCGAAGCGGTAATGGACGTTATCGGAGCGCGGACGGAAGCGGCTTTAAGAAGCGGAGTGATGCATCTCAAAGGAGGGCTCTCCGCCCGGATAATGCCGTTGAGAGCAGAGCTCATGGACCTGCTGGCGGGGCTGGAGGCCGCCATCGATTTCCCGGAAGAGGAAGCTTACGGGGGAGTAACGGAGAACGCCCCGGCGTGTTTGGAAAAGGCAATCGAAGGCATACGTTTTTTGATCGAGACTTCCCGCTGCGGCATCCCTTTAAGCGAAGGCGCGAGCGTGGCTATTTGCGGCAGGCCTAACACCGGGAAATCCTCGCTTTTGAACGCGCTGTTGAAAAGAGAGCGTTCCATCGTGACTCATATAGCCGGCACGACGCGTGACACCGTGGAAGAAGATACGGATATTAAAGGCATCCCGGTCAGGCTTATTGATACGGCCGGTATCAAGGAGCCGCAGGACGCCGCCGAAAGAAAAGCCGTTCTGCGCTCAAGGCGCTATATGGATTTCGCCGACGCGGTCCTGCTTCTGTTCGACGGCGGTAGAAAACTGGAAGCGGACGACAGAAGCTTGATAAGGCGGTTGAGCAGGAAAAAGAACGTGCTGGCGGTGGTCAATAAATGTGATCTTAGATTGCGGGCGGAAACGGGACTGCTGGAAAAAGCATTCGGGGAATACGTTTCGGTTTCGGCTAAGAAAGGGCTCAACCTCGGACTGCTGGAAGAAAAGATAGCCGGCCGGATATTCAAGGGAAGGGCGCCGGAGGGCGGAGAGGTTTTCATCTCCAGCCGCAGGCACCTGGAATTGTTGAGAAGGACGGAACGGCATCTTTGCGCGGCAGGCGCGTCGTTTATTGACGGCCTTTCTCCGGAACTGACGGCACAGGACATCAAGGACGCCCTTGCCGGAATGGACTCGATCTTGGGGCTGGATTTCTCGGGAGACGTATTGAAGAGGATATTCGGCAGATTCTGCATAGGGAAGTGAAACGGAGGACAGCTATGGATAAGGTGAAGATGGATAAGGCCAAGATAGAGAAAGCGGTGAAGGATATCCTGGAGGCGATCGGTGATGACCCGGGCCGCACCGACCTGCTGGAAACGCCGAGGCGGGTAGCCGATATGTACGAGGAGATATTCTCAGGCATCGGGCGCGATCCCAAAGAAGAGCTGGAGGTAATCCTGGAGCAGAAACACGACGAGATCATCCTTCTCAAGGGGATACCGCTTTACAGCATCTGCGAACACCATCTGCTTCCTTTTATCGGCAAGGCCAATGTGGCATACATACCGAAGAACGGCCGTGTTACCGGTTTGAGCAAATTGGCGCGGGTAGTCGATATACTTTCCCGCCGCCCGCAGGTGCAGGAGAGATTGACCACGCAGATAGCGGACATAGTGATGAAGGAACTCCAGCCGCGCGGATGCATGGTGGTGATCGAAGCGGAGCATCTCTGCATGTCGATGCGCGGAGTAAAAAAACCGGGGACGCTGACGGTCACTTCGGCGGTGCGCGGGATATTCCAGGAAAGCGAAAAGACCAGGGCGGAGACCATGGCGTTGATGAAATTTTAAAAAGGGGAGGCGGAATGGGCATAGAAAGAAGGAAAGAAAAAAGGATGCACGTGTCGCTGCCGGTAAAACTTGTTTTCAGCAAGAAAGAGGAATTATCCGGCGTTACCGTCAACATCAGCCGCCTGGGCAGTTATATCGAGGTTTCCAGGCAGTTCGATTCCGGAGCGGAACTTGATGTTACCCTCGAGATACCTGATTACGGACAGGACAAGAAATCGGGCGGACAGGTCCGGTGTAACGGCACGGTATTCCGCTGCGACCTTAGGGAAGGTCCGGGGGCGGAACCCTTTTACGGGATAGGAGTGTTTTTTACTTCTTTTGCCTCCAGGGAAGAGCGCGAGAGGCTCTCCAAATACGTCGATTTCCTGATCGTCAAAGAAGAAGAAGACGCCAGAGAGGGTTTTAAGAAATGGAAAGAAAAGAAGCTCGGCGGCGATTCGCGCAGGCGGCTTGAATATGAAAAGATGCTTGCCGAAATGAACGAGATGCTCAAGAAAGCGCTCGCAAAGCTCGAAAAGATCGAGAAAGCGCTTCAGTCCAGGTGAAACCGGCGTGGTTCCATAAAAAGGGGCTTAATGAGCAGAGGATAAGGGCTTTTTTATTCTACAGCAGCGTCGCGGTCTTTTTCGCCGGCCTGCCGCTGATCCTCTCTTTTTCCTTCGGTTACAAATTCGACAGGCGCACCTTTAAATTCAGCAGGACGGGGTTGTTGTATCTCAAAACCCAGCCGCCGGGGGCCGAAATTTACCTGGACAAAAAGCTCCTGGTTGAAAAAAGCCCCGCGACCGTCAACGAACTGCTTCCCGGCACTTACGAGGTGCGCGTTGAATTGCGCGGATACTATCCCTGGTCGGATGACGTCCGGATAGAGGAAAGCAAGATAACGCGCCTCGACAAGATCCTGCTTTTTCCCCTGCGTAACAACCTTAAGAAAGTCAATAAGACCTCGGTGGCGTATTTCTTCCTCGACAAGGAGAAGGAGGCCGTATATTATCTGGACTCCAGGGACCGCATACTTTATCGCTGCGGGCTCGACGGAGAACGCCGGGTTCCGGTCGGCAGGCTGCCGGAACTGCAGTCTCATGCAGCCGGATACCTTTTTTCCTCCGACAGGAATAAATTACTCTACTTTTCCCCCTCCCAGATCGGCATAGCCGAACTGCAGCAACGCAGGGATGCCGAACCCGAGCGCGTTCCGTTCATCCTGGATTATCCGCAGTCGGATATCCAGGATGTCTTCTGGCACTCCGACAGTTTTCATCTGGTGATAGTCACAGCTCGTTCCGTGGAGGTGATGGAGGCGAGGCCGCGCGCTTGTCCGATCACGCTGGCAAGGCTTAATCGGCGCGACGCGCAGGCGTATTACGATACCGGCAGCGATACTTTATGGTTCCTTGACCAGGAGAGGTCTCCCGAGGGAGACACGCACGGCAACCTGTATAAGCTGGAGCTGGACAGCCGCACGGCGCCCTTGTACGATTTGATCAGGACCAGAAATGAAGAATAAGAACATCGGGATAAGAAGAACGCTGGAGATCATCCCGGGGGCATTGTCGTGGGGAGTGATCCTTATGCTTGTGCTTTTGTCGGCCTGGAAGCCGGTTTTTTGCGCCGCCCTGATCATCACGTTCGATTTTTACTGGATTATCAGGACGTTATACCTGACTACCCTGTTGATCATGGCGCACCATAAATTATACCGGCAGCGTAACCGCGACTGGCTTGCCGATTGCCGGTCGTCCGGGGCGGGCAGAGAGTGGGAACGGATATACCACCTGGTGGTTTTTCCGGTTTATAAAGAAGGGCCGGATATTCTGAGGCCTTCTCTTGCGTCGTTACGGGATTGTCTTTATCCGAAAGAGAAGATGATCGTTATAGTATCTTTTGAGAGCAGGCATCCGTCTTCCCGTGAGACCGCCGCGCTGCTGGAAAAGGAGTTCAAGGGATGTTTCTTCGGCTACATCTCGACTTTTCACCCGGATAATCTCCCCGGCGAAGCTAAGACGAAAGGGGCGAACGCGACATGGGCGGCCAGGAGAGGGAAGGAATTCGTCTCTTCCCGCGACATCCCTTATGACGACGTGGTTATCTCGTGTTTCGACGCCGACACCTGCGTCGACCCCGGTTACTTCGGCTGCCTGACGTATCATTTTATTACCAACCCCCGCCCTCACCAGGCCAGTTATCAGCCGATACCGGTTTACAACAACAATATCTGGCACGCCCCTTCTTTCGCGAGGCTCGTGGAGATCAGCGCTTCGTTCTGTCAGATGATCGAGAGCATGCGCATAGAGAAATTCGTGACTTTCTCCAGCCACAGCATGAGCTTCAAGACGCTGATCAAGATAGATTACTGGCCGCTGAACATGGTTTCCGACGACTCGGTGGTTTACTGGAAGGCGTTTCTTTTCTACAACGGACATTACAGGGTGGTCCCTTTGTATATAACCGTGTCCATGGACGCGGCTTACGGCGCCTCCCTCTGGAAAACCGTCAGGGTGCAGTACAGGCAGAAAAGGCGGTGGGCATGGGGCGTCGA
>ENA-UOUL01005322-UOUL01005322.1-bioreactor-metagenome-genome-assembly--contig:-NODE-5322-length-11225-cov-7.981611_pt1 | contig 11225 bp, 7 predicted proteins | sample MGYA00249838_ERZ747220 | MGnify/ENA primary metagenome ERZ747220 (study PRJEB28778, sample SAMN05720191) | bioreactor metagenome | isolation source: Anaerobic biogas reactor | place: USA:Washington...
CGGTCATGATCCGAGAGGTCGTCGCATCCAACTTGAACCTGAGTGGCTCTCCAAGAAGATCGATCATTGCCCTACCTTCTTCCCGCCAGAAACCGTCTGGCCTTCCTACGTGACTAGGTAGTCTCTACCTAGATTCGACCGTGCCGTTCCTCTCCTTTAGGAAACCCGAAACGCCACACGCTCGACCTTCACTCTGTGCGACATGTTGTGAATGTCGGCGTGCCTGAACCGGCCCAGACGTCCGAAGCCTCACGCAGCTCTGGTCCGAGAGTTCCTCAGCACTTCCACGTCGAGAACTCGGACCAGCAGTCATAGCAGTCTGCACAGCTTCGAGAAGAAACCGCACATCTGTGGTCGCGGGTGTGCGAATCGGCGCCAACATGGGAACGCCAGTCTCTGGGCCTGCATCCTGCGCCGGCGCTTCACTCAACGGCCTAGAAGGCAACTTCGAACTCATACTTCTGCTCTTCCAGGAAGACATCTGGGCCGCCCAAATAGACCCTGCAGTCCAACAATTGGCCCACAAGGGCGTCGTCAAGAACCATGATGTACATGGATGGGTTGTCCCTGTAGGCGCATCTCTGGGCCTCGATCATAGGCCTGCTCGTCTTGCGGCAAAGAATAATGCCGAAACGGCCAATGCTCTTCCTCATCAGGTAGATCCTCAACTGCTCGACGGCATCCTTGTTCGCAGTTGCCCAGTTCTTGAATTCACAGACTACGTGTTTGCAGTCGAGCTCCTGCCGAAGCGTCTCCCAGAAACCGTCATGCCGTGTGTTGGTCAGGATGGCGTCCCGCCGGTGCAAGCCATCGACAGTTCTTGCCTGCGTCCTCACGGAGCGAAGTGTCGGAATGAAGACGAATTCCAGGATATCCTCACACAAGACCTCGTACTTGCGAAAATGCTCTTTGCCGGTCGGGCACCCCGCGAGCGCTTGTCTGAGCTGATATGCCCGTGTCTGCAACTCCTTGAGGAACACCCAATGCGGGTATATCGCGGCGATTGCCTCACCCAGAGCGGTGTGGAACTCCGGGTAGGCGTCGTCGTCGACAACGACGGCGCGAATCGCCCTAGAGAGGCGGCGGCAACCCTCGACGAAATCGAGCCCAAAGACCAGGTCGGAGAAGAACCTGTTCTCGTCAAGCAGTTCTGCAACCTGCTGCAGGCCCTCACGCGCATAGGTGCGGTATTCCTCTCGCTCCCCCGCGCCAGAGTACGCTCTCTCCCCACAGAGGTGCGATCCCATGGTGCTCGCAAGCATCATCAGACTGGCAGTACGGAAGTGTTTGGCCCCAACCGGTCCATAGACTTGCTCGATGCGCTGGAGAATCGGGTCCCGAAGAACCAATGATGCTACGAAAGCAAGCTGGTTTTGGGTGAGGATAGTTGCCGGCTCAGGCCGCTTTGGCAAGGATAGAGCCAGTTGCCTTGTCAGCAACTCTATCCCGGTGGCTTCGCCGTCAACACGCTCCCTGATCTCCTGGCTACTGCCCGATCGGATCATGGTCCACAGGTCACCAGCAAAGATCGTCCGGACGATCCCGAGCAGCCGCAGTCGTTGAGCGATGTCGGGCGGGAAGATGGGCTCGTCAAGTGCGCGCATAGGATGTCTCCGCCTTGGGAGCGCTTCCCCGGCGTGGGTCGTAGCCCTTAGTGCGGGGCCGCTGATGCTTCGGCTCGTCACGCCAGAGCCCGATGCCCGCGTCGATTCTGCCGCCAGGAAATGGAGCGCATTCACTACCGCATTCCTGCTCAGTCATGAGATCCGACGCTTCTTCTCTCGAAATGACATGCATTCCTGGTCCCTCCCTGGGCTCCGACCGCATCTGCACCCGAACAGCGTGAACACGATGACGGCATCAGTCAAGAATCATTCACTGGTTCGTCTCGGCGTGATGCAAGATCGTCCTACAAAGGCGTTCCAACCTCGGCGACCTGTACCCCTCCGCCCAAAGTCCCTCCAACGTCGCCGCAATCAGGAGACCGTTCTTCTGCTGGACCCCTGCTAGGCAGTGCTCGGAACGAGCGGCTTCTTGGGCATGACTCCAAACGTCTTGCCCCACGTCAGCGGCCACAGAAGGCTGGATTTGCGTCGCCCACATGACCAGATCGGACGCCCAGAAGTCTTCAGCGGGCACAGCAGGCGCCTCGCCGTAGCCACAGAGGGACAGGAGACAGGCGTTGTCCCTTGCGTTCGCCTTGATCTGCACAGGCTTTGCATCGGAGTCGCCATCGAACACGATGAAGGCTGGCACCCTGAGGCATCGTGCAATTGCAGCGAGTCGACTCATGCTGTTCTTGCCGCCGGACTGAACGAAGTGGCACCCCAGCTCGCGGAACCTCGACCAGCAATCAGTAAGCCTCAGATAGGTGGCAACCACCGCAATATCCTCAACACCCTCAACGATCACAGGAACACTGCAGAAGAACAGCTCATTCTGAGAGGGCTGAAGTATCTGCTCGACCCTGGCTATCACCGAGGAGTGCGAGCCCGGCGACTCTCCCAGGGCAGCTGCCAGCATGTCCGAAATCTGACTTCCCGTGGCCTGGCTCACGGTTGTTCCACCGTTGTGAGAGCGTCGCACCATCCGCACATCCTCGAAGCCCCTGCCCGAGACGAAGAGAGGGCTATGCGTCGTTACAAGGACCTGGCAGTCCTTTTCGGCGAGCCGTTCCAGCACCTCTGACAGGTGCCGCGCCTGTGGTGGGTGCTGGTACAACTCGGGCTCTTCAATCGCCAGTATCAGAGTAGGCTGTTCCTCTTCGCCAGTCTCTGCCAACTCCTGCAGTAGCGAGACGATGAACGCCCTTTGGAGACCGTGGCCCATGTTGACCACCGAACCCATGAAGCCACCCTCGGCCAGCCGAACGCACGCGGTAGGATCGCTGACAACCACGGACTTGTCTCTCTCGTAGTTCCAGGCGAGTTTCAGTTCAACCCCGGGATGCGCCCACCCCTTCAGACGTCGTTCGATGGATTCGGATACGCTCGAGAGGACCTCCTCATGCCCCCGAATCATCGCTTGATACTTGTCGCCGAATTCCGAGCGCAGGCGCTCAACCTCCTCGTCAAAACGGATCTTGGCCCCGATGGTCCTTTGCAGCAGTATCCCAAGGGCGGTGTTTCTGCCTTCGAGCTGTTCGGTAGCCGCGTCCTTGACTGCGGGGACGTACACCCACTGCACATGCCTGGCCAAGAGGTTCTTGCCGCGCGACCAACCGTAGAACTCGTCCGGACTCTCCACGAACTCGCAGAGCTCCGGGTGTGACTCCTCGTAGTCGCGGAGCGCTTTGGTCATCTCGGCCTTGGTCTTCGCCGCTGTGAGTTCTGGGGTTCTCTTCCTCGTTTCTGCGTAGACCTTGGTGAGAGTTGCCACGTTGGCCCCATTCTTCTCCTCCTCAAAGAACCTCGCGAAGTCGCTCATCACAAGACGGGATCCGTGCTGACGGACAACCGCCTTCTGTGTGGCGCCATCCCAGGTCGCGACAGCCGAGATTGCCAGGCGGTCCTGCCTGACATAAGCCTTGAGATCCTGGTACGCGACGTCGCTCAAGTCGGCGAAGGAGGCAGTAATACGCACAGGCTTACTCGTGTCTCGGTCGTGGAAGTCCTCGGCTCCAAGCTCCGAGATCGAGGACGATCCAGTAGGGTTTCGAAACAGCACGTTCAGAGCCCTGAGTACCGTAGACTTGCCCGCGCCATTTGGGCCAACGAAACAGGCGTAGCCATCAAGGTGAACGGTCTCGTCTGAGAATGACCGGAAGTTCTGGATCCTCAAGTCGACAAGTCTCATGACCCTCCCGGGTGGTAGCGGGTGACGGCGCTGGGCCCGCTCATGCGAACGATAACCTCAGTTCATTGCAGCCCGAGCCAGTCTCAGCAATCCTCACTTGAACCATCGGGCAATCCGCTCTTTCAGTTCTTGCGATGTCTGCTGCGCGATGAAATCGTTGAGCCTCTTGGGGTCCGGGGTCTGGCGCTCAGCCTCAACGCAGACCTCCCACGTGTAGAAGTCCGTGGGATCCTCCGCGACCATGACTCCCACGCTCCACTTCTTTGCCTCCGATATGACATCGTTCATAGTTGTTTGGAGCGCCTCGGACCAGTCCGGGGGGATGTGCACGACAACATATGCCTGGGTGGCCGCTCGACGGTGAGCCAGAGCCTCATAGACGGCAGCAACATTGGCGCAGCCTGATGGCTTGACCTCGAATGTCACTACTTCGAAGAAGTGGTCGGGTACGTATGGGTAGGTCTTGTGAGCAAAGACCGTGATATCCGGCCTTGACCATGTACCCCCGGTCTGCCTAGAGCCTTGGCGAGCAGTGATCTCAACCGCGAAGTCGTCAAAGCCCTGATCACGGCACCACTGCGCACTGATCACGTTTCTCATTGGAACGTAGAGTTCCTCTTCTCTTGTGTACCCGCCGGTCTGCAGTGCTGGAGGCTGCTCACCATTGTCTGAGCTCGGGCTAGGTACAACCTCTTCAACCGAGGGAGCGGCTGGCAAGGACACCCGCCTCACTTTGCCACCTCGGCCCGGCATCTTCTCCAGGACACCCTCCTCAATCAGCGGGTTGCGTACGTACCAGTACGCATCCTCGCCCCATCCCAGCTTCTCCCGAAGCGCCTTGTTCGTGATGGCGTCCACCTCCGGAACCCCATCCAGCAGCTGATGCCTCCTCTCGGCGAGTTCTTCGGCAGACATCTCTTCGAAGGACATTCGACCCCCTCTCAAGCCTGAAGCGACCTGGCTGCATCGCGAGCGACAACCATCTTGCTGTACTCCTCCAACACCACCCTCTTCGTCCGATACTCCCCCCACTTCGCCTCATCCTTGCGCTTGACAATGGGGAACGTCTCCATGATGTACTCCACGTCGTCGCGGCCAACGCCGTAGATATGGAAGAAAGCAGCATCAATCTCGCACCGCAGTTGAAACCGCCGTTCCTCATCCCAGGCGAAGGGGGGACCGTCGTAGCCGCACCTTGCGGCGAACTCTTTGAGGTCCCAAGACGTGTAGGTCAGTTCCAGCGCCCGGTCGATAAGCCATGAGGCGGCAGTCAAGGGCCGTGTCCAAGCGTGCTGCTCCTGCAGAGCGTGGGGCGAGATGACCGGCAACTGACTGAGCACGAAGAAGGTGAGGTGAATCCCACCGACCTTCTGCCGGGCGACGTAGTCGAGAGCGTAGGAGTTGAGACTCGCCTCAAGCAGCAGTAGGTCGGCTGCCGACCTCGTTCCGACGATGAGAGGCATCGAGTGTCCGACGCCGTACGGTGGGACTATGGCCGCGATCACCGTCCGTTCATTCGTGGGACTCGTGACATCTGTGAAGCCGAGCAGTCCGCCGTGGTGGTCTCCGAGGCGGAGCTCCACTTCTCTCTCCGCCACCCAGTACCGAGGCACCGGCGAGCGCGTAGGATCTCTGTGGGTAGCTGAGTCGATTCGAGCCGGCTGCCCCTGCCGGACGAGGGCGGTCTCACTGGTGATCACGTCCGCGGCGCGGTGATCGTAGTGGTGCATCATCTTCGCCTCATACAGCGGCAGATATCGCTCGAGGGCTCCAGACTCCCCGCCCCGCACAAACACATTCCCCTCCAGCCGCCACCCTTCGCGCTCCAGCACCTCGCGGGTTCGGAAAAGGTGCGAATCGTTGGCCATGTCGAACATCCGCAGGAATGAGATGCCCCACGGGTTCTCCTCCGGCGGACCTTCCTTGACGAGCACCGGCACCCGCCGGTACACGGCCTTGGTAATCTCGGCGTCGCGCCGGGTGCGAAACACTGGGCAGGTGCGCGTGTTGGGGTTGAGGAGTGTGAGATTGGCCGCGGAGAGGGTGAAGCGCCGCTCCGGGTCGCGCAGGTCCTCCACCTGACGGGCGAAAAAGGCGAACTCAGCCTCCCCCTGCTCGGCCGTCCGACGCCCGGCGCCGGCCAGTGTCAGCAGGCAGAACTTCATGCGGCTGTCGACCGCTGGGAACAGCTTCTGCCGGTTCTCGAAATCGTACAGACTGACCAGTGACTTCGACTCCATGACGTCCTGGAAGAAGAACTTGGTGGTGTCGTCGGTGGCCACTCCTGAGGGGACGATGGTACCCACCCGCCCTGAGGGCGCAATGAGCATGCGCTTGGTCTCGGCGAAGATGGCGTAGGTGTTGACGTCTCCACGTCCGCAGAGCGGGTACCGCTCCGAACTCCGCACCAAGTGGCTTTCGCCTTCGGCCTGACGTCTGGCGTCCAAGAAGGCGCCGTAAAGAGCCGGGTCTTCCTGTGCCAGCGCGCTGATCATCCGCTGCCGAGCGGCCTTGTTGGCAGCCTCAGCGATGTCCGGCCGTTTGGCGGCGAAGAACTCCTGCTCCTGAAGCTTGATCCGCTCCCACGGCGGGTTCCCCAGCACAACGTCGAACCCGCCATCCCATCCCGCCTGCGGACTGTCCGAGGCGGCCCCAGCATTCGGCAGCCGGAACACATCCGGAAACGCCAGGTGCCAGTGGAAAAACCGATACTGCCCGGTCAGCCGAGCGATCTCCTCCCGCACCTCGACGGGCGCTGCGCCAGGGTCACGGGTCAGGCGCAGGAAGAGATCGTGAGTGATGGGCGGTGGCGCATCGTTGTGCTTCTTCCACACGAAGGCGGCGCACCAGGCATCGGCCGCCATGCGGGCGTGAGCCAGCTCCGGCGACTCGGTCAGCAGCTCATACCACGCCTCCTTCTCGTGCAACGCGGCGACGGAGTCGTCGGGCGCTTGGGCCAGCTCCAACGCCGCGTCCGCCAGAGTGCGGAAGGTCACCGCCGGGGCGTCGCCTAGGAGGAGCGTCGTCTGTCCCGTACGTTCCTGCTTGTTGCGCTTGCGAAGAGCCGAGACGTACGTCTTGTCGTCGCCCTCGATGGCCTGGAACGCCTCATCGGGGATGCCGTCCGCCAGCAGCGCCGGCGTGGCTCCCAGCAGGCTGTTACCACAGAGGATGCGGTGCTCAAGGAAGGAGAGCGGCTTGCCGGGCTCCAGAGCCTCCATCCACAGACTCACCTTGCAGAGCTCCACGGCCATAGGATTGACGTCCACCCCGTAGAGACAACGGCCGATGACGGCGCGGAGCGCCTCCCGCTGGGCCTCGGGGGACGGCTCCTCGTCACCGGTACGGAGCGCGGCCAGCCGTTTGGCGATGCGGTGGGCGGCGGCCACCAGGAAGTGCCCGCTGCCGCAGGCCGGGTCGCAGACCTTGAGGTCGAGGAGCGCCTGCTCGGGATCGGGCTTGCGCAGCGCCTCGGCGACCACCGGGTCAAGGGCGGAATCGAGCAGGCACTGGATGAGGCTGGTGGGCGTGTAGTAGCTGCCGGTGCTCTTGCGCTCGCTGCCGCCTCCGCTCACGAGCGCGAAGGTACGGGCGGGCACGTTGACCTCGGGATGGAGCTCCAGCAGCGCCTCGTAGACGCTCCCCAGCTCCTCGCTCCCCAGATTGCGATAATCGACGGCGCGGCGGATGTTCTTGTCGAGCGTGAACGCCAGCCCGCGGACGGCGACGAGCAGGTCCCGGTTGGCGATGTCGAGCGAGCCCAGCCCGGCCGGTCCCTCCTCGGTGAAGAGAAAGCTCCCCAGAGCCGGCAGACCCAGTTCCGGGCACCCGGCGTCTTCGCCCAGCTTGCGCATGACCAGGCGCAGACCCTGATAGAGGTCGGAGTGCCGTCCCCCGCGCCGGCGCTCGGCCAGGCGGCGCAGACGGGCGGTGGAGTAGAAGCGGGTGTAGAGACCCTTGGCCCCGGCCGGCGCCGTCGGATCGAAGAGCAGCCCCCGGTCCTCGGCCACGAAGAGAAACAGCAGGCGATAGACCAGGCGGAGCAGGTCGCGGTAGTAGTCGTGGGCGGAGAGCTCCCCGGCTTGGAGCTTGCGGCGCAGCTCGGCGTTATCGGAATGAGCGAGGAAGCCGGCCCCCAGGGCGCTGATGGCCTCCTCCACGCCCTTGCGCAGTTGATCGAGGGCCCGGGTGCCCTGGGCTTCTGCCGCCCGGCTCCAGCGCTCCAGCCAACAATCCTCGGGACGCTCCCCTTCCACCCGCGACTGATGGCACAACAGATACAGGAGCCCAAAGTCGGCGTAGGCTTCGCCATTCATCATGGCCTCGAGATCGAACTCCACGTAGGCCTGGCGGGTGAGGCTGCGGTTGTCACGCAGGATGCGCAGCCGCAGACCGTTGGAGACGAACCCCCAGAGGTGCTCGTCAGATCGATTGAGAAACTCCTGCAGCAGCGAATGCGGGCTTGCTTGGGCGGCCCCGGCCACACGGGCAGCACGGGTGTCGAGGTCGACGTTCAGGCCCACAAGGTGGATGGGAACGTTGCCCCAGGCATGGGAGATGGCGTAGGAACGCCCGTCTATGTCGCGTGCCTTGGTGGTAGGAAGACGCCCATAGCCCAGCTCCTGGAAGAGCGGCAGCAGCCAGCGCTCGCGGGTGGGGCTGGTGCCGGGGTCGAGGGGGGCGTTGGCGCCGCGGGCGCCTGCGGCCGCGGCCGCACTTTCGGCGCCTTCGCCACACGCCTCGGGGCGGAGCGCGCCGGTCTCTTTGCGGAAGGCTGCCCAGGCGCCCTGGAGACGATTCCAGGCCCGGTTGGTGGCCTCGTTCAGCCGCTCGCCGGAGAGATGGTAGTCGTCAGGGGTGAGCCCGCCGAGGTCTTTGTCGCCCGCCACGATGCGGGCAAGGAGATCGCGGGGCAGCACGGCACCTTCGGTGCGGACCGTCGTGAAGCCGTCGTGGTGGCGGGCGCGCATGTCAGGCTCCCCCGCCGGGCAAGACTGATGGGAGGCCCGAATGGGCCGATTCCGCTACAGCTCTTCTGTCGCGGTGACGAACTCCGAAACGGTGAGATCCGCAGACCGGATGAGCGACCGGAGTGTTCCTTTGGCGAGCGGCCGATGGTCTGGAACCGACAGGGTGGCCAGGGAGCCATCCTTCACCAACACGATGTGACTCCCTCGCTGTCGTGCAACTTCCCAGCCAAAGGATTCGAAGACCCGCACAACCTCGCGCCCGCTCAGCGAAGGCAGGGGAGGCATCTAGAGAGCCACCTCGACCTGTTTTGTCTCGATGGTGAGCGGCAGCCCACGCTCGGCACGTACTTCCAGGCAGAGGACGATTGCCTCCTCCACGTTGGAGAGAGCTTCCTCCCGAGTGTCCCCCTGGCTCACGCAGCCGGGAATCGACGGACACTCCGCGATCCAGACTCCATCCTCGTCCCTGTCCACCGTTACGAAGAACTTCATGGCAGCCATTCCCTTCAACTGCTTGCCGCTGCACATATGGTACCCCAGCTGGGGGCCGTTCGGTCTCAAGTCGCCACGCGAGTTGGCGCCTCATGCCGCACCCCCGCCCGGCAGATAGACGTAGACTCCGAGCACGTCCACCGGCAGTTCGGGCTCGACCTTGGCCGCCGCGCCCGCGCTTCGCGTCACTGCGCGCCGCACGCGGTCGTGCGACTCCGCCAGGCTCAGGGCCCGCTCCCGCGCCACGTCCTCCAGGTGCGGCAGCACCTCATCGAACTCCAAGAGAATCCGCTCCAGCGCATCCCGCTGTTGGTCGGGCGCGACGGAGGCTGTCGGCGTCACCGCGAGCAGAGCCTCGACCTCGTCGTCAGCGAGCCACTCGGGCGCGCCTGGCGCTCCCCGGAATGCGACCAGTTGGGACTCCTCCGCCAGCAGGGCGCCGGTGCGCCCCACGGAGTCCGTGATATGGAAGCGCAGTCGCAGGAGCAGGAGCGTGGTCCGTTTCTCCACGGCATTGGTGCGGATCGCTCCCAGCCGCTTGGCGGGCGCTTCCTCCAGACCGTCGAGGGCTACGTCGGTAGTGTGTGTGGCCAGACCTTCGACATAGGGATGGGTCCGCGACAGATAGACCTCTCCCTCGGCCACCGGCAGCTCGAAACGGCCCCGGAATGCGGAGACGTCGAAAAGACCCATCGCGTCGCGCAGCGCCTGAGGAGCCTCGGCCAGCTCCACCTTCACCGCGTCGTCGCCGGTGACCACCGCTCTGTTGGCGGTAAGCGCATCGCGGACGAAACGCTTGACGTCCAGCCCGCTCCCGATGGCGGTGCGGACCTCGGCCAGCTCCTTGGCCACCTCGTCCACCTTGATGGTCTCCTGCGCAAACATGGTGCGTGAGCGCTTCTCCCGGTCGGCCGCCGCCTCCCACTCGCGGTGGACGGTGTCGCGCCGCTCCACCATATCCTCCAGATCGTCCAGCTCGAACATGAGCTGGTCGGCGCTCCGTCCACCCCTCTCGCGGAGCAGGATCCCTTCGAGCAGAGCCTCTACCAGAGCTTCGGTGTTGACCGGCACCGGCACCGAGATGCCGAGCGACCCGCGGATGGTCTTGTGCTTGCGCAGAAGCACGTTGAGCACGATGCCGTCGATCTGGTTGTCGGTGCCGTAGTAGGTGAGCACGCGCACCTTGGGCTTCCTCTGGCCGTAGCGATCCACCCGGCCCTCGCGCTGCTCGTGGCGCGTGGGATTCCAGGAGAGATCGTAGTGGAGCACGGCGTCGAAGTGCTCCTGGAGGTTGATGCCCTCGCTCAGGCAGTCGGTGCAGACCAGGACGCGCTTGGGATGCTCGGCAAGGGCAGCCACGCGGGTCTCGCGCTCGTCAGGCGGGAGGGTGCCGGCGACCGCGGCCACCTCAGTGTCGGGGAGGGCCTTGCGCAGGGCCTCGGCCACATACTCCGCCGTGTCGATGAAGCGGCAGAAAACGATGGGGTGGTAGCCGTCGCCCAGGAGCTCCTTGACCAGGGCGGTAGCCTTCTTCAGCTTGGCGTCCTTGGCTCCGCGCAGGGCATCGGCCTCGCGGGCCATATCGAGAAGACGTCTGCGGATGGGGACGTCGCCGCCCTCCTCTTCCGCATCGCCGCCGGGGATGAGGTCGGTGCCTTCGGACAGGTCGGCGTCCATGAGATCGAGGACGGTGCGACGGCCGATCTCGTCGGCTTCCTCCGGGGTATCGGTGTCGGCAGCGGCGGCGCGGGTGCGCATTGTGGCAGCCGCCGCGGCCGGACTGGAGGCGAGGGAGCGCAGCAGTGCGAGGGCCGACCACCAGCGGACCCGGCGGTGATGGTCGCCGGCGGCGTCTTGCACCGTCTCCCTGGCGTAGCGAAGCACGCGGTCAAAGAGCTTCTTGTACTCGGGCGAGAGCTTGTAGGTGTCCTCGGCCTCTTCGCGGTCGGGGAAGGGCGTCTCTTCGTC
>ENA-UOUL01005324-UOUL01005324.1-bioreactor-metagenome-genome-assembly--contig:-NODE-5324-length-11223-cov-6.696483_pt1 | contig 11223 bp, 8 predicted proteins | sample MGYA00249838_ERZ747220 | MGnify/ENA primary metagenome ERZ747220 (study PRJEB28778, sample SAMN05720191) | bioreactor metagenome | isolation source: Anaerobic biogas reactor | place: USA:Washington...
TAACAGTTGCAAGGAGCAAAAACGAGTTGACGACATTCTGGACGGCATATATTCCGTTCCATATTTTTTTCAGAAGAGGAACTGGCTTCATGGATCATCATCCCTTCTCTCAGGCGTGAAGGACACCTGATATATTTTTTAGTAGTCTACGAAGGGGTACTTGCCGCCGATTCCTTTTTCCGCTGCACGTTTCCATGCCAGGGATGCGACTCCGATATCCATTGCCCCCGTGCCGATGGGAATGCACAGGATCCTCTGACCCGCTGCAGGAGCTTCTTTCTTCCCGGCCGCTATCTCGCCGATCGTGGCGTAAATATTCTTCTCGGTTATTCTCCCCTCGCCCACAAGCTTCCCGAGAGCGCCGCGGTGCAGAGCCTGCCCTATGTGGTCCACCACAATGCTGTCTGCCTTCAGAATGCATTCGTCCGTGCACTCCTGGTACGATCCCATGGGGAAGAGAAACTTGCCCGGGGTAAACCAGCCATACTTGAAAAACTCGTCCTTCGACTGGGTCACGCACACGCACACATCAGCGTCTGAAGCCTCTTCCGGAGCCCTGACCACCGTGATCTTTCCCTTGACGAAATCTTTCATGTCCGCGGCATATCGCTCGGATGCCGCCGGATTAATGTCATACACCTTTACCGATTCAATATCGAAGAGCTCTGATATTGCCATGGTCTGGGTGTGCCCCTGCATCCCGGCGCCGTAGAGGCCAAGGCGGAGGCTTTTCCCCTTTTTGTACATGTACTTCAGTGCCACTGCGGTCTGGGCGCCCGTGCGCATGTTCGTTATAAAGGCCCCGTCCATTACCGCACGGAAATTACCGAGCTTGGGGTCAATCAGCAAGATCATGGAAGTAATATAGGGAAGCCCCTGCTTTTTCCTTTCACCCAGGAAACCACCCGCCCACTTGATCCCCGCCGTGTCCGACCAGCCGATGTAGGCCGGCATGGCGTTCATGAACCCTTCATAGGGCGGAAACGGAGCAACTTCCCCAAGGTCGAGGTTCACCTTTGTGGGGTTTATCACCGTCCCGTTGCCCATTCCCTGGAATGTCTTGTCCACGCACTCAACGACGTCCTTCATTGTGACCAGTGTTTCGATCTCTTTCTGGCTCAGAAGCATCGTTTCGATCTGCATAAAAAAATCCTCCTTTTTGATGTTGATGACCGGAAAAAAGTTCATATATCAAGAGGCACCCCGAATATTGTTGACCATACAGCCACTATGTGATTGACCATGGCCTTTCTGGCCCCCTTCGGGTCATGGGCCTTCAGATGATGCAGCAGTTCGGAATGGCTGTACATCAGGTTTTTCAGCCCCGCTGTATGAAGCTCTTTGTATTGCTCTCTCTGGACAGAGATTTCATTTTGGATTGACTTCAGCAGCCGCTTCAATAACCTGCTGCCGGAAATCTCCGCAAGCCCTTCATGGAATCTGACATGCATTTCATGAGAGGCGTCAAGATCTTCCGTCTCATACAAAAGTGATTCGAGCCGTACAAAATCCTCCTCACTTCCCCGTTTCGCAGCATAATAAGCTATCTGCCCTTCCACAAGACAGCGTGTCTCCACTAACTCCTTCAGGTTGATCTTGTCAAAAATATACTTGTCCGATTTTGCGAAATACAAAAGGGCCTTTGCATTCTCCGATAAAAAAGTGCCGCTTCCGGGTTTTGCTTTTACTATTCCCCTGTTCGCAAGGACCTTCATTACTTCACGTATACAATTGCGGCTCACACTGAACTGCCTTGCTAAATCAAGCTCGCCGGGAAGCCTTGAGCCCGGTTCCCATAGTCCGTTTTCAATGGCGGTGTACAACTGCTTCAGTACATCTTCATGCAAAGTAGACCGGGTAGCTGCAGTAATCATGGGGTATTTCCTCTTTCATTCCGAATTGTTTTATAAAGCTGAACAGCTGTAGGATAATTGGACAGATGAAATAAATAGTATCAGTATTGATAATTTTGTCAATATAGTCTCTGACCGACTGTTACGAGACAGTTATAATGTCATACCTGAAACGGGACAGGAGGGCTCCGAATGCTCTTTTATAGGAGACGAGGGAAATAGTGTGCGCCAAAACTGCCGGGGAATACAGGGGTGCAAGCCTGAACCACATGTCCGAACTTCTGGAAAAAATCGAGGGCGTGTTGAATCTCCACGGAAGGAGGCAGCGGAAGAGTTGCTGCCTCCAAAAATCAACGCGGTTCCCTCTTCTTTATTGGAAAGAGTATTGCCCTGTTTTCAGCTCTTCCTCAGCACTTTTCCGGCCGTTGCTCCCGTGAACTCACCGTTTTTCATCGCAAGCTTCCCGGCAACAAAGACGTGTGATATTCCTTTTGGTTCCCCGAAGGGGCTTTCAAACGTCGCCCCGTCGATGACCGTGTCCGGGTTGAAGAGGACCAGGTCGGCGTCCATCCCGGCTTTCACGAAGCCTTTCTTCGCCAGGCCGAGCCGGGTTGCCGGGAAACCACTCATCTTTCGCACCGCTTCCTCGAGACTCAAAACCTTTTCCTCGCGGACATATTTGCCCAGCACCCGCGGGAAAGTTCCGTTGGTACGGGGATGGCACTTCGCGCCCGGAGCCGACGGAATCGTGTCCGAGGCCACCATCACGAGAGGATGCCTCATCACGTACTTCACATCTTCATCATCAAGCATGAAGTAGCATGCGGTATCGGAACCATGGTTCGCAAGGATCACATCGAAGGCCGCGTCAAGAGGATCCCTCCCCATGATTTCCCCTATTTCGGGCAGCTTCTTTCCTTCAAACTGAGGGGTCTCCGGAGAATAGACCACCATGACTCCCTCCGGACCGCCGCTGCTCATGAGCATGTTCTCCCAGTTTTCGGTCGTCAGGATCTCTTTCTTCATGCGTTCACGGAGAGCGGGATCGCGAAGCCGTTCCATGAGCTTTTCCAGCCCCCCTTCATGCACCCAGGGCGGCAGGATGCTGCGGAGCGTGGTGCTGCTGGCGGCATAGGGGTACTGGTCCACGGTCATGTCCACTCCCCGCTCCCTGGCTTTCTCAAGCAGGGCAAGGGTTTCCCTGACCTTTCCGAAATTTTTCCGCCCGCACGCCTTGTGATGCAGGACCTGCCCGGGAATTCCGGCTTTCTCCGCCGCCGCGATCGTCTCGCCCACCGATTTCACCACTTCAGATGATTCATTCCGCATATGGGAGAGGTAGAGCCCCTGCCGGTCCTTCAGCCCACGGGCGATCTCCTCCACCTCTTCAGAAGTGGAATACACTCCGGGAGGATAGATAAGCCCGCTGGTCATGCCGAACGCACCCTCCTCCATGGCGGTGTGCGCCAGGTTCCTCATCTTTCCCAGCTCTTCCGAAGTCGGAAGACGGTCCTCGAAGCCCAGCACATTCAGGCGGATCGTGCCGTGCCCGACGAAGGATCCCACGTTGACCCCGAGATCAAGACCGTCCAGGGCATCGAGGTATTCAGCAAAGGATCTCCAGTTCCATTCCGGTTTCACGCCGGCCTTGACGAAGCCCGTGTACGCATCCAGAAGGGGGACCTTGTCCCCCTCGATTGGGGCGGCGCTGATGCCGCACTGCCCTATCATGATCGTGGTGACTCCCTGTTTGAGCTCCGGAACGGTTTCAGCGTCCTTGAGCAGCAGGAAGTCATTGTGAGTGTGCATGTCTACAAAACCGGAAGCAAGCACCTCGCCGCCGGCATCGATCTCCGAAGCGCAGGGCAGTCCGGAGGGGAGAGATCCGACGTATTCGATCATCCCGTTCCGTACGCCCACGTCTCCCCTGTACCATGGGGTTCCGGTCCCATCCACTATCCGCGCGTTCCGTATCACAAGATCAAAATCTGCCACAGCTGCACCTCCGGAATTATTTCTGCAGAAACTCAAATTAGAAAAAAACAGGGCAAACCCTGTTTTCACAAATTAATGCCGCGTTCGGCCCCCCGTCAGTCTGGAAAAACACCCTGATGTTCAGGGAAACCTGGGAATGTTCCTTTACCCAGGGAAAAAGCTGCCGGGAAATTCCATCCACAGTATCTTATCATCAGTACATTGTTCCCACGGTACTCCAAACATCAGCAAGAGCCCGGTGAAGCGCAGTATCCGGATATTTCCGCGAAGACCTGACAATCACGCTGCCGATTTAAAGCAGTGACATCCGGGAAAAAACTGGTAGAATAGCCCTATTTACCAACTGTGAACCATATTTTGAATATCATATATTTCTTAAATAGGAGTTGAGAGGAATGAAAGACACCGCTGCACATCCGGCAACACCAATGCACTCCGAACGAACCTTCGACAGGAAAAAGCTCCTCATGATCTCCATCGGCACCTTCGTCGGCTCCGGCCTTGTATCCCTTCTCGGCGTCGCCACCGCACGGACGGGCTACTCCGTCTGGCTCTCCTACATGCTCGCGGTGATCATCGGCTTTCTCTCGGCTCTGCCCTATTTCCTCATGTCCAGCGTCATGAACTTCCGCGGAGGCACCTACACCATCGCCTGCACCTTCCTCGGGCACCAGATGGGGGGAGCCTATGTCCTCCTCCAGGTCCTCTACGCCCTGATCCTCTCCATCGTCGGAACGGGATTCGGCCTCTACATGCAGAGCGTGTTCCCATCCGTCAGCGCCCAGTACAGCACCCTGGCAATCCTGGTCATCTTCTGGCTCATCAACTGTCTCGGCCAGAATGTCATGGCCGGCGTCCAGAAATACTCCACCTACATTCTTATAGCAGCCATGCTCGTCTTCTGCGGCGTCTCCTTCAAAAACCTCAACCCCGCCGCCCTGGACTTTTCTCATCCCGAGTTCTTCCTCCACGGTGCCAACGGGCTCTTCAGCGCCATGGCGCTCCTTGTCTTCTCGAGCCAGTCATACGACAACAACGTCTACGCATTCGGGCGGTACACCCTGGAACCCCGGAAGAACATGCCCTGGGCCATCTTCGCCACGTTCCTCTTCCTTCTTGTGTTCTACGGCATCTGCGGAATAGCCGCAGTCGGGGCGGTCGATCTTGCGACCTTCGCTGGCAAGCCGCTGACCAACGTGGCCAGGGCAGTCTTCTCCGGTCCCTTCTTCGTGGCGTTCATAACCTTCGGCCCCATCCTCTGCCTCACCACCACCGTCAACGGATGCTACGCGGCCTTCACCATCGGCCTTGCGAAATCCAGCGAGGACGGATGGCTGCCCCGGTTCATGAGCGGCAAAAACAGGTGGGGCGCCCACTGGATCATCCTTACCCTTCTGGCTGCGGCGTGCATCACCCCCGTGCTGTTCAACATCCACATCGGCATCCTCACCAGCGCCGCGACCCTCCTGATCAGCCTGTTCCAGATCCCCCTGCTCATCTCCTTCTGGAGACTGCCGAAAATGTTCCCCGACCAGTTCAAAAAGAGCACCCTGCACCTCACGGTCACCGTGTTCCAGGCGTCCATCGTCATCGCGATGATGGCGCGGCTGCTCATCACCTACTATTCCATGAGAAACCTCACGTGGACCACCGCGGCCGGAGGTGCCGCCGTCGCAGCCGCAAGCTTCGTCTTCTCGTACTTCAGGTACCGGACCGGGGTTCCCAAAGTGGAGAACAGCTATTTCTTTGATTAAGCGCGCAGCTGCACCGCACATCCGCAATTTCTGAAAAAGGAGCTGTAGCAATGAAACATTTCGTAAAAGTACTCCATGGGCCGGACCATGCGGAAAACGCCTACAGGGCCATTTCCGCCGTGTGCACCCATGATGTGACAGGAAAGCAGGTCCTCCTGAAGGTCAACACAGGCTTCAAGGCGGAGCCCAAATCCGGGATCTGCACCAGCCCCGACGTGGTGGAAGGGGTCATCCGGTATTTCCGGGAGAAGGGCGCGGGAAGGATCCTCGTGGGCGACAGCTCCATCGTGGGAGTGGACAGTCTGGAGGCCCTCGCCTCGGCGGGCATCCGGGACGTTTGCGAAAAAACGGGCGTGGAGTGCGTGGACCTGAACAGCTTCGATCCCGTGGACAAGAAGATCCCCGGCGGGGTCATGGTGGACAGCATCCTCTTCTCATCCGCCCCCTTCGAGAGCGACATCGTTGTCTCCATGCCCGTGATGAAGACCCACATGTACACGGGCGCCACCCTGAGCATCAAGAACATGAAGGGGTGCATGTACAAGCGGGAGAAAACCAGGCTCCACCGCCTCAGCAAGCCCCTGCCCCCCGACGCCAGGGGACGGGCCCTCGACTACGGCCTCCTGGACTTCACAAAAGTGTGCTACCCCGACTACGCCGTCGTGGACGGCACCGTGTGCATGGAGGGGTTCGGCCCCAGCGGCGGCACTCCCGTGCAGCTTGACGTGGTCCTCGCAGGCAGCGAGCCCGCGGCTGCCGACCTTGTGGCGCTGAAGCTCATGGGGATCCCCCTGGAGGAGGTCGGCCATCTCCTCCTCATATCGGAGGCCCGGGGCGTTTCCTACGACACCATCGAGACCGACCCCGCCGACTGTTCCCCGTACTCCAGGAAGTTCGTCACCGCCGGGGAGGCCCGTCTCGGCCTCCATTCCGACAAGATCGTCATGGAGGATGAAAGCGCGTGCAGCGCCTGCCACGCCGCGCTGATCCAGTTCCTCAGGTACCATCGGCATGATTTCGAAGACGGCGAAGTATATACCATATTCGCCGGAAAAGACGTGAACAAAGACGACATCCTGAAGGCAAAGAACCCCTGCCTCGTGGGAAACTGTACCGCACAGTTCAGGGACCTCGCCCCGTTCTGCAGGGGCTGCCCGCCCATCCCGTCGGAAATCAAAAAGACGCTGAAAGGCGAGGCCGGCATTTCCATCACCTTCCTGGGGCACTCCTGCTTCCAGGTGCGGTCGAAGGAGTACTCCATCCTCTTCGACCCCTTTCTCACGGGCAACCCGGCGGCGAAGATCAAGGCGGACGATGTATCCGCAACCACGATCCTGCTCACCCACGGCCACGGCGACCACCTCGGCGACACGGTCTCCATAGCACGCAGGTGCAAGTCCACCGTTTTCGCCACAGTGGAGACCGCTTCCCTGCTGCCCGAGGATATCAAGGTCGAACCCGGCCAGATAGGCGGATACATACGCACCGACTTCGGCGGGGTAAAGTTCCTGCCTGCCTTCCACGGAAGCGGCGTCGCCGGAGGGCTCGCATGCGGATTCCTCCTCGAGATAGAGGGCAAGAAAATATACTTCGCAGGGGATACGGGGCTGACGGTGGAAATGTCCCTTCTCGCAGAGGAGGAGATCGACGTCGCCCTTCTTCCCATCGGCGACAGGTTCACCATGGGCCCGAAGGACGCTGTGCGCGCCGTGTCTATGATCAGGCCGAAGAAGGTCATCCCCATGCACTACAACACCATGCCCGCCATCGAGCAGGACCCGCAACGCTTCAAGGAAATGGTGGAACGCGACACGGGAACGGAGTGCATCATCCTGGAGGTCGGGGAATCACTCAGCCTGTAGGGGCTGGGGGAATTTTTCCCAACATACTGCCCGCACTTGCTCTTCGGCTCTATATTCCGAAAAAAGCTCACTCCCAAAGTCGGATTTTCTCTCCGGTTTTGGGAGTGAGCTTTCAGGAACCTCTGAATGGATATTACGGTCTCCGAGAGCCACTGTTCCGATTCTGACGGAGCCATCTCTCCGGCGGAATTGAGCCGGCCTTCCGGAGAGGGGGGCACCCTCTCCGGAAAGAGAAGATTCTTTTCTACCCGGCAGCCGCCAGGCCCTTCTTCTTTCTCATAGACTCTTTGCCCTGGATCCGGATCATGTGCGCATTGTGGACTATCCTGTCCAGGATGGCATCGGCGACGACTCCTTCACCGATCTTCGAGTGCCATCCTTCAGGAGTGAACTGGGAGCTGAAGATGGTGGACGATACCCCGAGCCTCCGCTCCACTATTTCCAGCAGGTCTCTCGCCTCGGTGGTGTTCAGGGGAAACAGAAGCCATTCGTCGAGGATCAGCAGGCGAATCCTTCTGTACCCTTCGATGGCGTCTTCAAACACTCCCATGCCGCGGGCTACGGCGAGTTCGTTCAGCAGCTCGGGGAGGCGGATGTACCGGACGGAGTAGAAGCGTCTGCAGGCAGCCACTCCAAGGGCGCAGGAGAGGAATGACTTTCCACATCCCGAGGCTCCGATGAGTATTACATTCTGGCCGCTGTCGATATAGGAGCACGACGCCAGCCGCGTTATCTGCCCCCTGTCCAGCCTGCGGTCGTCGTGGTATTCGATGTTCTCCACGCAGGCGCCGCTGTCGTGAAAATCCGCCTTGCGTATCAGGTTCTCGACACGGGTGCTCCGCCGCCGCGCCCACTCGGAATCCACCATCATCCCGAACCGTTCCTCGAATCCGAGGGAGCCGAAGGCGGGGTCCTCCATCTGCCTTCTGTAGTTTTCCGCCATGGCGTGAAGGCGGAGTTCATGGAGCTTGTTCAGCGTCGTCATGTCCAGCATTATTTCTTTCCCCCGTAGTACTCGGCGCCTCTGACCAGTCCGTAGCTTTCTCGTTCTTTGTCCTGCCGTGCCGTTTCCGGGACGGCAGGGGATGTCTTCACTCTGTCCTGTCCGGTGGTCAGGATGGTCTTGACGTTCCTGTACCCCGGCCGGGGGGTGTAGAGCAGCGCCTTTTCACAGGCGGCTTCCAGTCTTTCGAAGGAGCAGGTGTCACCGAGCCTGACGAGGCCGTAGCAGCTTCTGTAGCTTTGCTGCTCGACTGCGTGGGCGGAGAGGATTCCCCGCATGACGACCGCTGTGTGGGGTCCCACGTCCTCGGCCCACGAGACGAAGCGGCTGCCGTCCCAGAGGCTGTACTTCCTGTGCTCCGGCGGCATGTGGGACGGTACGGTGGAGCACTGGCCGGAACGGCCCCTCAGCCGGGTGTGGGAGCACACCCTCTGGCCGTCGAAGAAGATTTCCACGACGTTCCGGGTCAGCCGGATCTCCATTTCGTGGCCGATGTATTCGTACGGGACGCTGTAGAGCATCTTTTCCACAGAGACATGGTACGACTTGTCCGCTACGGCCTTCTTCCACGAAGAGAGCTCGTAGGGGATTTCCGGCAGGGGCAGAAGAGCGGCCTTCTCCTCGGCGAGAAAGGCGTCGAGCCTGCTGCCTTCCTTTTTCTGGAAGGGTTTGGCGTTGAACCGCTCGAGCTTCTCGGCTATCCCCTCGTTCAGTTCACGGATACTGAAGAACACCCGGTCCCGGAGCGCCGCCAGGATCCACGTGGTGACGATTCCGACCGTTCCTTCGGCATTCGCCTTATCCCGGGGCTTCCTGACCCTCGCAGGGATGACCGCCGTGCCGTAGTGTTCCGCCAGTTCTCGGTAGACCCGGTTGATGACGGGGTCGTACCTGTCCGCCCTGGTGATTCCGGTCTTGAGGTTGTCGGGAACCAGGATGCGGGGCACGCCGCCGAAGTACCGGAACATGTTCACGTGCGCGGTCAGCCAGCTCTCCTGGTCCTGGCCGGAGAAGGCCTCCACGTACGCGTACCGGCTGCTGGAGAGTACACCGACGAATACCGGCGCTTCCATTCGCTCTCCCGTATCCGGGTCAAGCCAGAGGGCCTTCTGCCCCGCCCAGTCCACTTCGGCGCTTTCTCCCGGTCTGCGGACCAGTCTCATGGTGGCTTCCGCGCTCTGTGCGTATTTCTGGCAGCACAGGCAGAACTGGGAGTACATGAGGGGAATGTCGCCGTTTGTTCGGCACTTCTCGCAGTACTCCTGCCACAGGAGCGTGAGCGTTACACCGCTTTTGCCCATTTCCCTGTGGATGTACTCGCAGTCGGGCCTGGTGCGGGAAAACGGCGCCGGAACACCGGGGAAAAAGAGGTCCCGGAGGTCCCCGTTGGTCTTTTCCTCGGCACTCTGCCACGTCATCCCGTGCTCCCGAGCCTTGCCGAGCACTCTCGCCACGGTGTTGCGTGAGCATCCGCAGCTTTTCGCGATGTCTCTGCCGCTTATTCCCTGATGGTTCAGCCGAAGTATCTCCCGATAGTCTGTCATGACTACCTCCTGTAGATGGATTCGCGCCCAAGATGCAACGCGTTCATCCATCTTATGAGAAGGTTCTGAATATGGCTCTCCCGTCGGAAGGCCGGTTCAGTTTTGTCGGAACACCGGCTCCACATCATCGGAACGGTGGCTCAATTTACTCCGGTGTACCCACCTCTGAAAGAATCACCGACAAATTAAATTGCCCTTCGGCCCTATAAAGGAGAAGAGAAAGAAACGAACCATCCGCTCTCCAAAAAGATAAGCCGGAGGGAGCACATCTTCCTCATAACCGGGAAGATCTTCTGTTCCAAGAATAGTCCAGAGGTTTTTATTTTTTCTGCCTGCAGATCAGGGGTGCCGATTATCTTTTGACTTGTAACGCTTTTGGCGTTATCATTCTTTACGAAGGAGGTGTTTCAATGGGTTTGCACCCTGCGAAAACCAAACGCCCCGGTTACCGCATCTCTAGGTTTAGTCTTCATTGTTCTGCTTTTCCATGCCAAAACGGCTAAGCGCTGACGCGCTCAACTTGTTCATCAAAAGAATACCACCCACAACCTTGTCCAGCATCCGGAAGAAAGACTCCATCTGACGGATTCGCTCTCGTTGGAAGACGATCTCATGGGGATTATCGGAAGATGATTCTTCAACATCCAGCATCGCCAAGCTCTCATTGACGCTCGAAAGAGCAGATGAGAACTCGACTTTTCGCCGCTGTTCCAGAATCCCCCTCACCACCCGCCAAAGATCCGGCTCTGCCACATAGTAATCCTTGCGATCGCCTGGTCTGAACTCCTGCCTAACCATCTGCAACCGTTCAAGCACACGCACATTTGTACTCACGGATCCTTTGCTCAGTCCGCTCTGATCTACCATTTCGTCCAGAGAAACCGGAGAAGAAGAAAGGTATATGCAGCCATAGATGACGCCCATAGCCTTGGGCATCCCCCAGAAATCCGCAATTCGACTCATACCTTGAATAAAATGATTCTTTGCGTCGCTCATATTCTCAACGTTTAGTCCTTTCTGAACGTTGCGCAAGTCAAATCCGATTTTCATTTCCATTCTTGTGATAGAATGACTCCCAACCGGCACCCCATAATCCGGAATCCCCGGCGCCTACAGATGATTCATACACAACCCGGCACTGCCTTTTGCAGGGCGCCTTCATCAGAAGTGGATGTAGGTCGGAATTGGTTTGAATGATTTCGTAGCAGGCAT
>ENA-UOUL01005327-UOUL01005327.1-bioreactor-metagenome-genome-assembly--contig:-NODE-5327-length-11221-cov-3.629128_pt1 | contig 11221 bp, 8 predicted proteins | sample MGYA00249838_ERZ747220 | MGnify/ENA primary metagenome ERZ747220 (study PRJEB28778, sample SAMN05720191) | bioreactor metagenome | isolation source: Anaerobic biogas reactor | place: USA:Washington...
CTGATCGCGGTGATCCTGACCTTCGCGGCGTTTCTGGTTTTCCCGGCGGAGCTGCGCTCGCTTGCCGATTGGCTCCGGGCGCAAGCCGTCCCCGCCGAGGTAGCCCCCCCGCCTGTCTAGAATCCCCTGCAAAAAAAGAGCCTTGCGGCTCTCAGACCATCAACAAAGTATCACAGAACGACCCTGCAATCAAATTCAGCGACATGTGCGGTGAATTTGATTTTTATGGAGCGTTAGCGGAGTAAAAATAATTCCTACAGTCAGGATCGCGCCCGGAAATCCGTGAGGATTTCAGCGAGCCGAAGCATCTTCTTCCTACGCATCAAAAAACCGCAGTTTTTTGATGCTTTGGCGACCCGATGCGTTCGCATCGGGTCGTCCCTTTGTCCGGGGCCCCGGACTCCTTCGCGCCCTTCGATCGGGCTTGCCGCGTTTGAAATGGCATCCCCCTCCTTCCGCCTTGTCCGGGAAGCGTGCAGAGATTATGCCGGCACGAGCTGCTTGGTCGGCTGACGGCCCCAGTGGCGGTGTTCCGCGATCGCCTGGATGAATGCCTGGCAGAAGGCCGTCAGGTTGGGCACGTTGCGAACGGTCACGACGCCCAGCTCCGACTCCAGCTTCGACGAGGTTTCGTCTGCCAGCATAACCCGCTGAAGCTGGGATTTCACGAGCAGGTCCACGCCGGCGTTGATCGCTGAGATGGCCTTGAAGTGCTTGAACGCCTCGTTGACGAAGTGCTGCGCGTCCCCGTTTTGGATAAGCTGCTCGATGTGCTTCCGCCCGCCGGGGATGAACACCGCGTCGTAGTGGATCGAGCCGGCGTTTACATAGGACTTTCCGACGTCCAGCTTCTTGCCGGCCTCGCTGGTGATGGGCTTTAGGTCGGTGCTCACGACCTCCCAATGGACGCCCGCCGCCGTCAGCGCGTCCGCGACTGCGAAAAGCTCGCGGCAGCTGAAGCCGTCCTCGGCGAGCACGGCGACCTTGCGGGTCGCGGCGTGGCGCGGCGTGTTCTGCTGGCTGACCGCCGGGGACCGCATCGAGCCCGGCTTTCCCACGGCAATGCCGGGCGCGGGGGCAGAGGCGCCGACGAGGTTCGCGATCTGCGCGGCCAAATCGCGGTCGACGTTCGCGAACATGTCGACGACGCGCTGGCGGACGCGCAGGTCCCTGACGCTGCCCACCTCGAAGTGGAACGCGTCGATGATGTGCTGCTTCTCCGGTTCCGACATGCTGTTCCAAAAGAGCGCCGCCTGCCCGAAGAAGTCCTTGAAGGTCTCGCTGCGCCGGCGCACCACGACGCCCTCGACCTTTTCCTCGCAGTGCACGTAGCCCTCCGCGGCGGGCATCGGCGAATTCATCGCGAGGAAGTTCGGCGAGTAGCTCACCTTCCCCTGATCGATCTGCATGCGGTGGTAGCCGTCGCGCTGGTTGTTGTTGACAACCGCGACCGGGCGGTTGATCGGAATTTCGTGGAAGTTCGGGCCGCCCAACCGGATCAACTGCGTGTCGAGGTACGAGAACAGCCGCCCCTGCAGGAGCGGATCGTTGCTGAAGTCGATGCCCGGCACGACGTGGCCGGGGTGGAACGCCGCCTGCTCGGTCTCGGCGAAGAAGTTGTCGACGTTTTTGTTGAGCGTCATCTTGCCGATCCTCTGCACGGGGATCAGCTCCTCCGGCCAGAACTTCGTCGGGTCGAGGATGTCGAAGCCGAACCTGTGCTCGTCCGCCGCCTCGATCACCTGAATGCCCAGCTCGTACTCCGGGTACTCGCCGGACTCGATCGCGTCCCAGAGGTCGCGGCGGTGGAAGTCCGGGTCCTTGCCGGCGAGCTTCTGCGCCTCGTCCCAGACGAGCGAGTGGACGCCCAGCACCGGCTTCCAGTGGAATTTCACGAACCGGGACGTGCCCTGCTGGTCGACGAGCTTGTACGTGTTGACGCCGAAGCCCTCCATCATGCGGTAGCTGCGCGGGATCGCGCGGTCGGACATCAGCCACATGACCATGTGCGCGGTCTCCGGCGTGCTGCTGACGAAGTCCCAGAACGTGTCGTGCGCGGCGGACGCCTGCGGAATCTCGTTCATCGGCTCGGGCTTGATCGCGTGCACGAGGTCGGGGAACTTGATCGCGTCCTGGATGAAAAACACCGGGATGTTGTTGCCGACGAGGTCGTAGTTGCCCTCGGACGTGTAGAACTTGACCGCGAAGCCGCGGACGTCGCGCACCGTGTCCGCCGAGCCGCGCGAGCCGACGACCGTCGAAAAGCGCGCGAACACCGGCGTCTGCACGGCCGGGTCCGAAAGGAACTTCGCCTTCGTCAGGTGCGCCATCGACTGATACACCTGAAAATAGCCGTGCGCGCCGAACCCGCGCGCGTGCACGACGCGCTCGGGGATGCGCTCGTGGTCGAAATGCGTCAGCTTTTCCCGAAAGTGGAAGTCCTCCATCAGCGTCGGCCCGCGCGCGCCCGCCTTCAAAGAGTCGTCGGTGTTCGCGATGGGCACGCCCTGATCGGTGGTCAGGACCGCCGCGTCGTGCGCGACCCTGTGCCGGTTCAGAAGTTCCTGTTTTTGCTGTGCTGATTTAAGCTGATAGTCCACGCAATCACCCTCCATGGGCGAAAGTTTTCCCATGGGGAGGAAGAAATATGTACCGGGCGAAGGGTCACCAGTTCGTCAAATCCCATTGAGACGTGGCGTCCTTCACGGTCGACGCGCGCACGATGATGCGGGCATCGAGCACGTGCGCCTTCGGCGGGGCGTCCGGGTGCTCGATCCGGTCGAGCAGCTCGCGCATCGCGGCGGCGCCCATCTCGTAGTTCGGCACGTCGACGGTCGTGATCGCGGGCGAGACGAGCGTGCTCGGAAACAGGTTGTCAAAGCCCGAAATCGCGACGTCGTCCGGCACGCGGAAGCCGCGCTCCTTGAGGATTTTCAGCGCGCCGATCGCGGCCTGGTCGTTCGAAGCCTGCACCGCGTCGAAGCGCACGTTTTCGTTGAGCGCCTCCATGACCGCGTTGTAGCCCGATTCCGAAAGGTATGTGCCGCTCTTCTGGAGCACCGGGTCGGGCCCGATGCCGTTTTTCAGGAGGCAATTCCGGTAGCCGTCGAAGCGCGCGCGCTCGTGCTCGATGTGCAGAGGGCCGGAGACGTAGAGAATCTTGCGCCGCCCGCCGTCGATCAGGTGCTGCGTGATCTGGCCGGAGTAGAGCGCGTTGTCCATCGTGATCGACGAGAGCCTGTCCGAAAACAGCCGGCTCTCGAGCGACACGACCGGGGGCATGACGCCGCCCTTCCCCTCGAGCGAGTCCGCCCACGCCCGCGCGCGGTCGATCGACACGCAGGAGTCGAGTATGATGCCGTCGACGCAGCTCGCCTTGAGCATGTTGATGAGCAGCCGCTCTGTGTCGTGGTCGTAGGAGCTCGAGAGTATGTTGATCCGGTAGCCGTTCAGAGACGCGACCTCGAGTATGCCGATGATCACCTTCTGGAAGAACAGCTTCGTGATGTCCGGGAGGATGACGCCGATGGTGTTCGTGCGCTGCGTCTTGAGTCCGCGGGCGACGAGGTTCACCTGATAGTTCATCTGCTCGATCGAGTCGAGCACCTTCCTGCGCACGTTCTCGCTGACGGAACGCTTGCCGGTGATCACGTTCGAGACCGTGGCGACGGACACGCCCGCGTGCAGCGCGACCTCCTTCATGCTGACCATCGATCTCACCCCCGTGCTCGCTATTATACCGACGCACTCCCGCGGATGTCAAGCGCCGCGCGCTTTTCCCGGCACATTGCCGAAATGTTTAAAAAATTGCTTGACGAACCCGGGCCGTGTGGCTATAATAAAAAGTGAACATTGTGGAATTGAGGACGGGCACTTGAAGCAAATGTCGCTGCCCCAGCGCGAACGAGGACTGGACGTTTTTTGTTGGACGTTGTTTTAAACGATTAAATTTTGTTTGCGGACAAATTTAATCGTTTAAATCCTCCCAAGCTCCGCCAAAAGCCCCCGAATTTCGCGCCGGCCGACCGTTTTGACTCGCGTTTTGCACGAAGTGCAAAAAAATGATAGTTTGGAGGCGGAACCATCATGAAGAAACTCGTATCCCTTTTGCTGGCGCTTTTGTTGCTCGCGGCGCTGACCACCGTCGCGGCGGCGGAGCAGAAGCCCCTTCGCATCATGCTCTCGAACGCGTACTTCACCGCGCCCTACTGCGCGGCGTACAACCCGTCCGCCGAGAGGACGGCCGAGGGGCTGGGCATGGAGCTGACGATTCTGGACGGCGCGGGCAACCAGCAGACGCAGCTCGAGCACGCGAACCTGGCGATCGCCGAGGGCTATGACGGCTTCCTGTACTTCCCGGCGGACGTCGACGGCGCGCTGCCCGTCATCGAGGCGCTGAACGAATCGGGCATCGCGTGGGTCGGCGTCAACGCCTACCCCGGCGACGCGCTCGACGCGGTCGGCATGAAGTACTACGTAGGCCCCGACGCGGCCTCGCACGGCCACACGATGGGCGCGACCATCAAGGAGCTGTTCCCGGACGGCGCGAAGCTCGTCGCGATCGAGGGAACCGCCGGCCACATGCAGACGATCCAGATCAACAGGGCGCTGGCCGAGGACCTCGGGCCGGAGTACGAGTGGCTCGACCGGCAGGACTGCAACTTCCAGGCGGAGCTCGGCATGACGAAGATGACCGACATGCTCACGGCCTACGGCGTCGCCAGCCAGGGCGGCCAGATCGAGTGCATCGTCTCGCACGACGGCGGCATGCTGACAGGCGTCATGTCCGCGCTCGAGGCCGCGGGCCTGCAGCCGGGCGACGTGACGATCATCGCCATGGGCTCGAACAAGGTGCTCTACGATGCGATGGCCGCCGGCTGGCTGTCCGCGTGCTCGACGCAGGACCCGGTCGCCGAGGGCAAGCTCGCGGTCGAGACGCTCTACGCCGTGATCAACGGCACCGCGGAGCCGGGCTGGACGAGGCTTCCCACGCCGGTCGCCTATCCGGACACCCGCGACGAGTTCAACTGGTTCTAGAGAAATCCAACGCTCACGCCGGGGGGCCCTCGGGCTCTCCGGCGGTTCCGCGGGAAGGGGGTTGCCCATGCAGGACTACATTCTCGAGATGAAGGACATCACAAAGACCTTCCCGGGCGTCGTCGCGCTCAACAAGGTCAGCTTCTCGGTCCGGCGCGGCGAGATACACGCGCTGGTCGGCGAGAACGGCGCGGGGAAGTCGACGCTGATGAAGATACTGAACGGCGTGTACCAGGCCGACTCGGGCGAGATTCACCTGAACGGCGAGCGCACCGTCATCCGGGACACGATCGACGCCCGCAAAAAGGGCATCGGCCTGATCTTTCAGGAATTCAACCTCGTAAACACGCTCAGCGTCGCTGAGAATATATACATAAACCGGCTCAAGACGCGCCGCGGCAGGGTCGCCTGGAAGGAGATCAACCGCGAGACGCAGCTCTTGCTCGACGGCTTCGGCTTCAACTTCCGCGCGACGGACAAGATCGAGGACCTGTCGGCGGCGCAGAAGCAGCAGGTCGAGATCGCGAAGGTGCTCTCCTACAACGCAAAGCTCGTCGTCATGGACGAGCCGACCTCGTCGCTCACGACCAGCGAGGCGGAGAAGCTGTTCGGCATCATCGACAGATTGCGCGCCGAGGGGATCACGTTCGTCTACATATCGCACAAGCTCGACGAGATCTTTCGGCTCTGCGACACGGCGACGGTGCTTCGCGACGGCAACATCATCGAGACGCGCGAGACGAAGGACTTCACGACCGAGCAGATCATCGAGCGCATGGTCGGGCGCAGCGTCGACATGGAGTACCCGCGAAGGAACTGCCCGATCGGCGAGGTCGTCCTGAAGGTCGAGAACATCACGCGCACCGGCGTCATCCGCAACATCTCCTTTGAGCTTCACCGGGGCGAAATCCTCGGCATCGCGGGGCTCGTCGCGTCCGGGCGCACGGAGCTCGCCGAGGCGATCTTCGGCGCGGAGCGCTACGACGGCGGCGCCATCGAGATCAACGGCAAAAAGGTCGCGATACACTCGACGAACGACGGCAAGCGCCACTCGATCGGGCTTTTGACCGAGGACCGCAAGGAGACCGGCCTCGTGCTCTCCTACGACCTGATCCGCAACATCACCATCACGAACCTCGACAAGGTCAAGCGCGGGCCGTTCCTCTCCGCCCGGCTCGAGCAGGAGCTCGCGACGCGCCACGCGAAGGAGCTCAGCGTCAAGACGCCTTCGATGAAGCAGTTCGCGATGAACCTCTCCGGCGGCAACCAGCAGAAGGTCGTGTTCGCGAAGTGGCTGTTCTCGGACGTCGACATTTTGATCCTCGACGAGCCGACGCGCGGCATAGACGTCGGTGCGAAGTACGAGATCTACCTGCTGATGAACCAGCTCGCCGCCGCGGGGAAGTCGATCATCATGATCTCGTCGGAGCTGCCGGAGGTGCTCGGCATGTCCGACCGGCTGATCGTCCTGAGCGGCGGCGAGAAGGTCGGGGAGCTCGACCGCGACCACGCGACGGCCGAGGCCGTGATGGCGCTCGCGGTCAAAAATTGATGCAGGGGCGGTGACGCAAGTGACGAACACATCCCTTCCCACGAGAAGATTCAATTTCGTCGGATTTCTGCGCGAGTGGGGCATGGTGCTGGCGATCGTGCTGATCACGATCTTCGCCTCGACCGTGCGCCCGGCGTTTCTGAGCGGGCGCAACATCACGAACATCCTGCGCGCGTATTCGACGATCGGCATCGCGTCGATCGGCATGGCGTACGCGATCATCGGCGGCGGCATGGACCTGTCGATCGGCTCGACGATCTCGCTGTCCGCGGTCGTGACGATGCTCATCATCAACGCCACGACCGTCGACACCGTATCCCCCTGGTGGGCGGCGCTCCTCGTGCTCGCCGTCGGCATCGCGATCGGCGCGGTCATCGGCGGCATCAACGGCTCGATCATGGCGATCGTCAACGGCAGGATGGGCGAGAGCTTCATCATCACCTTCGCGATGCAGATCGTCGTCGGCGCGGTCGCGCAGGCGGTCGTGCAGGGCATGTTCCAGGCCGCGGCGTACAAGAGCGGGCTGTTCAAGCAGTTCGGCATCGGCTTCGTTCCGGTCGTTTTCTTCGTCGGCGTCGCGGTCGTGATGCAGCTGATCCTGATGAAGACGAAGTTCGGGCGTTGCCTGTATTTCTTAGGGGCCAACATGAGCGCGGCGAAGATGGCCGGCATACGCATCCGGCAGGTCAGGCTGCTCTCGCACATGCTCTGCGGCATGTGCGCGGGGCTCGCGGGCGTATTGGTCGTCAGCCGCGTGAACTCCGCATCGGTCCTGCAGGGGCAGAACTACGAGCTCGACGCGATGGTGTGCGTCGCGGTCGGCGGGACGTCGATGGCCGGCGGCTCCGGAAGCGTCGGAAAGACGGTGCTCGGCGTGCTCGTCATCGGCTTTCTGCTGACGGCGCTGAACGTGCTGGGCGTCCAGTCGAACGAGCAGCTGATCGTGCGCGGCGTCGTCATCATCGTCGCGGTGATCCTCGACACCATCAACAAGCAGGCAAAGCTCAGGGAGGTGGCAAGGTAATGCAACGCTCCTCCGGAATCCGGCGCTTCGCGCGAGAGAACGCGGTTCTTCTGCTGTTCATACTGTTCATACTGCTGATGATCTCCGTGAAGCCCAGCTTCGTGCGGATCAGCAACATCAAAAACGTGCTGATCGACGCCTCGATCTACGGCGTCGCGGCGCTCGCGATGACCATCGCGATCATCACCGGCGCGTTCGACCTGTCGCTGTCGTCGAACTTCGCGTGGGCGCAGATCTTCTTCTGCTACCTGCTGAACCTCTGGGGCCGCACGCCGCTCGGCATACTCGCCGCGTTCGCCGTCATGGCGCTTACATGCACGCTGTTCGGCGCGGTCAACGGCATCGTCGTCGTGTTCGGCAAGATTCCGCCGTTCATCGCGACGCTGGGCATGATGACGGCGATCAAGGGCTGGTGCCTGCTGTTCACCGACGGCAACATGATCTCGACCTCGAACGCGTTTATTACGATGATGGGCAAGGGGACGTTCCTGGGCATCTCGTACCTGACCTACATCTTCGCGGCGATCGTGCTGCTGGCCAGCTACGTGATGCGCTACACGCGCTACGGGCGCAACCTCTACGCGACCGGCGGAAACCTGAGCGCCGCGAAGCTCTCCGGCATCAACGTGAACTTCTCGCGGTTCAGCATATTCGCGATACTGGGCCTGTCGGCCGGCATCGCGGGCGCGATGTTCGTCTGCCTGATGCGCGCGGGCTCGGTGCTCTACGGGACGGACCTGTCGCTCACCTGCGTCGCGGCGACCGTCGTCGGCGGAACGCCGCTGACCGGCGGCCGGGGCAGCGTACGGCGCACCGTCGGCGGAATCCTGCTGATCTACGTGCTCTACAAGGGACTCGCGTTCCTGGGGCTGCAGGGCTACTACAATACGATGATACGCGGCATCGTGCTGCTGCTCGTCGTTTCGTTCGACGCGTTCATGACGCGGAATGAGAGCTCGAGAAAATGAGAATCGCAATCGGATCGCTTCAGTGCGAGAGCAACACGCTCTCCCCGGTCAAGACGTGCGAGGCCGACTTCGACCGCGCGTACGGCCGGGACATGCTCGAGAAGGTCAATATCGGCGACATGCTCGAGGAGGCCGGCGCCCAGATCGTGCCGACGCTGTACGCGCACGCGCTGCCCGGAGGCCCGGTCGCGAGGGAGGACTTTCTGAAACTCGCGCACGGCATCGTCGACGCGCTCCCGGCGGACGGGCTCGACGGCGTGTGGCTGTATTTGCACGGCGCGATGGTCGTCGAGGGGATCGGGAGCGGCGAGGAATACCTGCTCGAGAGGGTGCGCGCAAAGATCGGCCGCCGGGTGCCGGTCGCGCTCGCGCTCGATTTCCACGCGAATAACACCGACCGGATCGTGGAATTGGCGAACGTCGTCTGCGGCTTCCGCACCGCGCCGCACATAGACCGCGTCGAGACCGAGCGCAAGGCCATGCGGCTTCTGCTGCATTGCGTGCGCGGGGGCCTGCTCCCGCGGCCGCGGATGGCGCGCGCGCCGGTCGTGATCCCCGGCGACGCGGTGCAGACGGCGCTGCCGCCTTTAAACGCGATCATGGCGGAGGCCGACCGGATGGAGCAATTGCCGGGCGTGCTCTCGGCGCAGGTGTTCAACGGCCAGCCGTGGGTCGACGCGCCCTACATGGGGCCGAACATGGTCGTGACGCACGAACATGACGAGGCCGAGGCGCAGAAACTCGCCGACCGGCTCGCGCGGATGTTCTGGGACGCGCGGCACGAGTTCCGCTTCCTCGTCGAGGCGGTCGAGCCGGAGGAGGCGGTGCGCCGCGCGATGGAGGCGGACGGACAGGTGTTCATCTCCGACAGCGGCGACAACACGACCGCCGGCGCCGCGGGCGACAGCGCGCAGATGCTCAATTTGCTGATGAAAATGGGCGCGGAGCGCGCACTCGTTGCGGGCATCATGGACGCCGATGCGGTCGACATATGCTACCGGGCGGAGATCGGCGACACGCTGACGCTGACCGTCGGCGGATCGCTCGCGCCGGACAGCGAGAAAGCGACGATCACCGGGCGTCTCGTCCGCCGCGGCGACATACTCGGCTACACCGGAGACTCCGCGGGCGAGAGCGCGACCGTCGACTGCGGAAATATCACGGTCTTGATCACAAAGCGCCGCACCGCCGTCACCGGGCCGGAGGTGTTCGAGTCGGCCGGGCTCGACTGGCGGCCGTTCAGGATCATCGTGGTCAAGCTGGGCTACCTCTTCCCCGGGCTTCAACGGATCGCCGGGCGGTCGATCCTCGCGTTCACGCGCGGCGGCTCGACCGAGCGGCTTCGGGGCATGGGGCATCGCCGGATCGCCCGGCCGATGTTCCCGCTGGACGACGATTTCTTATAAGCATAAAGAAGGAGGAAAACGGTCATGTCGTACTACAATCTGGAGGAGAGCAAGCTGCGCATCGAGAAGCTGCGCGGGATTCTGGCGAAGAGGGGCCTCGACGCCGCGCTCGTCTACTACGACGAGCTGAACATCGCCAACGGCTGGTAGCTGACGGGCTGGTGTCCGCAGTTTGAGAAGGGCGCGGTGCTCGTGCCGATTTCGGGCGAGCCGATACTGCTCGGCGGCCCCGAGAGCGAGCCGTTCGCGCAGATGTCCGCGGCGATCACGAAGACGCGCTGCTTCCCGGTGTTCATGGTGCCCGACGAGGAGTACCCGAACGCGACGATCATGAACTTCGGCCAGCTCAACGAGGAATTGCGCGCCGGGGGAACCGAGCTCAAGCGCATCGGCTTCGTCGGCACGACGACCATACCGCATCAGGTATACCTCGACTTCCAGAAGGGCTTCGAGGGCATCGAGCTCGTCGACATCACGGACGAGTACGAGGTGCTGCGCGCGTACAAGTCGCCGTGGGAGATCGAGCAGATTCGCGCGGCGACGGGGCTGTGCGACCTGGCGTTTGACAAAATGGTCGAGAAGATACGGCCCGGCGCGTATGAGTACGAGGTCGCGGCCGCGGGCGAGTACGTCTGCCGACTCAACGGCGCGAACAGCTTCGCGTACTCGTGCATCGTCGGCTCCGGCGAGCGCGCGAAGGCCGTCGTGCCGACGGCGACGAACAAGGTCATGAACGCGGGCGAGCTCGTGATGATCGGCATCGCGCCGAGGATCAACGGCTACGCGGGCACGTTCGGGGACACGCTTCCGGTTTCCGGTACGTTCACGCAGCGGCAGAAGGACCTGTTGAACCACATGCGCGAGACGCTGCGCCTTACGAAGGCGATGCTGAAACCCGGCATGACCGGCCGCGAGATCGACGTGCCCGGCCGCAGGTACTACGAGAAGCACGACCTCGCCAAGTACATCGTCTGCCCGTTCGCGCACTCGATCGGGCTGATGGAGGCCGAGGCGCCGTTCTTCGGCCCGAACGGGGACTTCGCGCTCGTGCCCGGCATGGCGGTCATGGTCGACATCAGCTTCTTCAACCATCCGGAGCTGCACGGCGGGCGCATCGAGACCGGCTACGTGATCACCGAGACCGGCTGCGAGCCGTTCTCTAAGAAGATGGACGCCTATTTCATGAAGGATTTGTAATCCCGGAAAGGAAGGAACATATGGAACTCGGAAAGAA
>ENA-UOUL01005328-UOUL01005328.1-bioreactor-metagenome-genome-assembly--contig:-NODE-5328-length-11221-cov-2.645101_pt1 | contig 11221 bp, 10 predicted proteins | sample MGYA00249838_ERZ747220 | MGnify/ENA primary metagenome ERZ747220 (study PRJEB28778, sample SAMN05720191) | bioreactor metagenome | isolation source: Anaerobic biogas reactor | place: USA:Washington...
AAGCATATCATGATTGCGCGTGAAAATGGAGCACGACCCGGCAGGCTTGCCCAGGGCCGGATGGGCGCACGCGGCAGGTTCCGGCGCCGCGCAACTATAGCATTTCCGGGGGCGGGTCTGCAACGCGGTCGGTGCGTGGGAAAAAACAGCCCGTCCTCGCGTGGGGCATTCCCAGCGAGGACGGGCTTTAGTGAGGAGTGCGCGTCGTCGATGTCAGCTAGTTGGCACTCGCGGGGGGAATGTTGAAACCAAAACGGAAGCGATTCTCCGGGTCGTAGCTGGCCTTGACCGCCATCAGTCGCTGGTACGATTCAGGCAGATAGGCGTCCTTCGTGCGCTCGGCTGCCGCCTTGCCGTCCAGGAAGTTCAGGTAAACGCCGCCGGTCATGGCCGGGCGAAGCTCTTCCAGCATGGCGCTGGTGTGGCTTTCCATGCGCGCGCGGGCTTCGGGCGTCGGCGTCGCGCCGACCAGGTTGAGAACCAGCGACGCGTTCCGGTTGCCAAAAGCGCTGGCGTGCTTGTCGACCCGGGCGATGGCGCCGCCCGCGTGGCGGATTTCGGTGACGGTGAGCGGTGACGAGCCATCCACCGAGATGCCGTACTTGATCAGCGTGTCAATGGCCGCGTCGGACAGCACGCGCATCCACGCTCCGGTGATCATGCCCGGCATGGGATCTTCAGGATCGCTGCTGATGGTCGCCACCTCGGAAAACGGCATGGCGCGCCACATGTTGGCCAGTGGGGGCTGCCAGTCGAGCCACGCCTGGATCAGCGCCTCGCCGTCCTTGACCGATCCGGTGTAGCAGCCACGGATCATGACCGCTGACTTGCCGCGCAGGAAATCGGGCACAGCCGGGATGGGCGGGAAGTTCATCAACACGATCGCGGAGGTCAGCTCGTCCGGCGCGCTGGCGATCCAGTCGCGATAGCGCAGCATGACCACTTTCGCCATGTTGGCCGGGTAGATCAGGTTGCCGCCGTAGACGGTCGAGACCGGGTGGAGCTTGATTTCCATGCCGGTGACGATCCCGAAACTGCCGCCACCGCCGCCGCGCAGCGCCCAGTAGAGATCGCTGTTTTCGCTGGCGCTGGCGCGCACCAGCCGCCCGCCGGCGGTCACCAGCTCGAAGACGAGCACGCTGTCGGCCGCCATGCCGTACTTGCGGGCCAGCCAGCCCATGCCGCCGCCCAGGGTGTAGCCGACCACGCCCACGGTGGGCGACGATCCCAGCAAGGGAGCCAGCCCGAAGGCCTGGGCTTTTTCCAGGACGGCGCCCCACTTGACGCCAGCCTCAACCCACGCGGTTTGCTCATCCGGATCGATGTGCACGTTGTTCATGCGAGATGTGACGATCAGCATGCCGCCATCCGCTGGACGAACCACGCCATGGCCCGTCGATTGAATGGCGATTCCCAGGTTCTCTTCGCGCGCAAAACGCACGGCCTTCAGGATGTCCGTGGCGCTGGCCGCGACCACAATCACTGCCGGGTGCTGGTCCACGGAGCGGTTCCAGGCCTGGCGTATGTCATCGTAGTGGGCATCGCCCTGGACCAGCACGGTGCCCTGGATCTTCGCTTGCAGGCTGTCGAGGGCGACCCGGATGGATCCAGATGTGGTGCGCAATAGTTCCATTGCGTGGTTGCTCCTTGATGGTTGTGTTTCCACTCATGTGACTTCATTCAACCATCACATAGTGGGATTTTCATCTGGCTTGTGATTGATTTCGGATCCGCGTCCTGTGGCGGAGCGCCTGCTCCGACTTTAGGCGGAGAGGATACCTGTCCGGGGTCATGGCAAAGCGGCACAACTCGCCGGGATCAGCCGCCCAGCGGGACGGATACGGTGAGGTGCGCGCCCTGTCCCGGCGCGCTGCTGAGGGCGAAGGAGCCGTTCACACGGGCAGCGCGCTCGCGCATCGAGTGCAGGCCCAGGTGGCCGGGGAAGGAGTCGGCGGGGTCGAAACCGACGCCGTCGTCACTGATCTCCAGCGAGACATCGCCCTCGCAGCACATCAGGCGCAGGGTCACGCGGCTGGCGCGGGCGTGCTTGACGATGTTGTGCAGCGCTTCGCGCGCGATGCGGTAGAGCGCTTCTTTGGTCTCCATCGCGATGTCCGGCTCAGCGCACAGATCCAGCTCGACGTCCAGGTTGTGCCGGGCCTGGATCGACGCGGCCTGGCTCTTGAGCGCGACGGTCAGCCCTTCGTTCTCGAGCAGCTCCGGGCGCAGCTCGAAGATCAGCGCGCGCATCTCGGACAGGCCGGCCTCGGCCAGCGACATCACGTAATCCAGCGGCTCGCGCAGCAGCGACGGATCCCGTTCGAGCAGCGTCTGGGCGGTGCGCGTCCCCAGCGCGATCCCGTACAGGGCCTGGCTCACCGAGTCGTGCAGCTCGCGCGCCAGCCGGTTGCGCTCCTCAAGTGCGGCCATGGCCTGGGCCTTGAGATTCAGCCGATCGGTCTCTTCTTTGAGGCGCATGCGGTCCACAGCGGCGGTGACCAGCTCGCCGATGCCGACCGCCAACCGCTTTTCGCGATCGGTGAAGGCACGCGGGGCGTTGCACTCGAAGCCCAGCAGGCCCATGAACCGCCCGTCCAGGCAAAGCGGGACCGAGATCAGCGAGTGGTAGCCTTTGCCTTCGGTCGTGGCGGCGGTCACTTCGTCGATCGACGAGCGATCCGCGGTGTCTTCGATCACGATCAGGTCGGCGCATTCGTAATCGCGCACCATCGGGATGCTGTCCACCGGCAGCCGCGCGCCAAGCTCCCAGGTGCTGTCCTGCGATTTGGCGACCAGCTCCATGTAGCTTGCTACCGCGAGATCGTAGCCCTCCCACACCCACAGCACGATGGTCAGCTCGTTCATGTTGAGCTGTTCCAGCGCGTCTGCAATGGCCTGGTACGACCGCGCGGCGTTGATCCCGGCGCTGGCGCGATAGAGCAGCTCGCGCTCGTCGCGCGCCTGTTCGGCAGCCAGATAGGCGCGGCGGCTGGCGACGACCGAGGGCAGCGTCTGCAAGAGCGCGGTGTAGGTGGTGCGCTCGTCGCGCGAGAAGACGTGCGGCTCGTTCCATTCGATGGTGATCAGGCACTGCCACTGCCTGTAACTGAACAACGGAATCAGCGCGATGGCGCGAATGCCAAGCTGCTGGCTGAGGCGGTGGGTCTCCTCGTCCACGCGAGGGTCGGCCTCGAGGTCTTCGATGAACACGATCTCGTTCGATTGCGCCGACCAAAGCCGCGCCACCCCATAATCCTGCACGCGAAACGTCCGGTTCATGCGCGGATCGTCCGGGCGGATCCGGCCATCCTGCCAGACAGCCATGACCGTGTTGGAGATTGCCAGGCCGCTGTCGCCGCTGTCGATGTAGCTCAGGGTGAGCGAGTGGGCGTGGTGCTGGTCCGAGTAGAGCGCCAGCGCCGCGAGAATGCCGTCTTCATTGGTGGCCTGCGACAGGGCGGTGTTGATCGCCAGCAACTGCTCGGCGCGGGCGGCGCGCTCGCGGCTGATCGCGTACAGGCGCATCGAGTCGATGACCGGCCCGGCCTGCTGGATGATTGCTGTGAAGATGCGCAGATCGTCTTCGTTGAAGTAGAACGGCACCGACCAGTTGAAGATCAAGCCGCCGACCCAGCGCCCCTTGATGTTGAGCGGCAGCAGCGCCATGCCGCGAATGCCCAGCGAGGCGAACAGGGCGCGCGTGTTGCCCGTCACGAGATCGCAGTTCAGCGCGTCAGGGATCAACAGCGGGCGCTCGGGCTGCGCCATCCACGCCCGCGTATAAGCGTCATGCTCGTCCAGCTTGAGGCGCTCGCCTGTCGTACGGTGCGGGGCGCCCTCGCTCACCCAGACGGCGGCACTTTCGGTGAACGCGGGCCGGCCATCCTCGTCGTGCTCGATGTACACCAGCACGCCCGATGTCGCGCCGTTGTCGCGCGCGTAGTCACTCACCGCCTCCAGCCACTCGGCGGGAGTCGAGGCCTGAGTGAGCTTGTTGGAGATGGCATAGAGGATGCTGGTTTCGTCAGGCCACGTCCTGCTATTCAGCATGGCGCACCTACAGGCCCTCGACCAATCCGATCCGCACGGCGTAGAGCGCCGCTTGTGTCCGGCTGGCTACGTTCAGCTTGCTCAGGATGTTGCTCACGTGAGTCTTGACGGTCTTCTCGCCGATGCTCAGCAGCAGGGCGATTTCCTTGTTGGACCTGCCCTGCGCCAGCAGGCGGAGCACGTCGACCTCGCGCTCGGTGAGCTCTTCCGGGCTGTTGGGGGCGCGGACCTCGCGCATGAGGCGGGCGGCGGCCTGGGGAGAGAGCTGCACCTGGCCTTCCGCCGCGGCCTTGATCGCCTTGACGAGCACGTCTGCTTCGGTGTCTTTCAGCAAGTAGCCAATCGCGCCGGCGCGGATCGCGTTGACGACCGAGCTGTCTTCCAGCACGCTGGTGAGCGCGATGACTTCGGTGTCGGGCAGCTCAGCGCGGACGCGCGCGGTGGCTTGGATACCGTCCATCTCCGGCATGAGCAGGTCCATCAGCACGACGTCGGGCCGGAGTTCGTGGGCCAGCTCCAGCGCCTGCACGCCGTCGCACGCCTCGCCCACGATGTCGATGTCAGGATCGAGCGCGAGAAACATGCGCAATCCCTGGCGAACCACACTGTGATCGTCGGCAATCAGCACGCGAATCGACATGTCGGCCTCCGCTAGGGGAACATGGGGTCTCCCTACAACTATAACATGCCTCATGATTTTGTAAATGGTTATCTTTCAAATGGTTCCGACTTTAGTCGGAGCGGCATCTGCCCCAAAAGCAGGACGCAGGATCGCCGCTTTTGTTGGACGATTCTTCGCGTGTCTGAGAGGACAATTGGAGTCAAGCTGTGTGAAGGGAGAGGGCCTCCCAACACGGCGTGGGGTGGAGGGTCTGGGCTGGTGTCCGCGCGCGACGCGGCAGTGTGTGTAGAGGGGCGAGATGTCGAATCGATTGGCGCAGGCGACGGTCGTAGCGCGGCTGGCGGGCCAGAAAGGGCGAGCCATCCTCACGGCCAAGAATCATCATGTGGTCGTCGACTCGCCGCTGACATTGGGCGGGCCGAATGAGGAGCTCAACCCGATCGACATGCTATTCGGAGCTCTGGCGACGCACGTGATCTTCGTCTGCGAGCGCGCCGCTCAGGAGAATGGCTGCGCTCTGTCGGGGGCGGTCGCCCGGGTGGTGGGCGCGTTCGATCCGCATACCGGGCAGGATCCGGCGGCGGTGCCTTATCTGCAGAGCCTGTCGGTGGACGTCCGCCTGGCGGGGCCGACCGAGGAGCAGGCCGCGATCTTCCGCGCCGCCATCGGCAGCCGCTGCCTGATGTACACCACGCTGGCGCGCGCTGTGCCGATCGCGCTGGACCTGGACATTGAACCCGTCACCAACCCAACCTGATATCCGCTAGCCAGTGCATACCCATCCGGAGAGATGACCGTGAGACTCAAGTTCGTAGTGCTTCTGCTCGCCCTGCTGGTGACGGCTGCCCCGGCGCTGGCCCAGGAGGGCGCTCAGCATAGTGTCGCTTTCGACGGCCTGCGCTTCAGCTATGACGCCGCGCTGGCGAGCGGCGTGGCGATCAGCGCGCAGTCCGGGAGCCAACCTGACGTCTTCCCGCCGGACCCGTGGCGGAGCGAGTTCCTGCTCTACACCGCGCGCCCCATCCCTGAGTCGATCTGGGACGCTGTGGGCGCCGTGCGCGTCTACCCGGCGGCGGACCTGGCAGCCCATGAGGCAACAGCCGCCGTGCTCGATCAGCTCCAAACCCTGCTGGCCGACCGGCCCGATCTGGCCGCCTTTGGCGCGTCGCTGGCCGAAGAAAACAGCCTGACGCTGCCGTTCCTGCCGGTCCTGCCCGCCGGGCAGATCATCCGCGCCCGCGCTGAGTACGTCGACAGCCCGGCGCTATCCGGCATCCGCTACGTGACCGCCTACAGCGAGGCGGCGGAGCCGTTCACGGCGGACGCGTTTGTCTACACGTTTCTGGGGATCAGCGCCGACGGCGGCACGGTCGTCTCCGTGATCATCGACCTGAGCGTAGCAGGGTTCCCCGCCGAGCTGGAGCCGATCGACGATTTGGGGGCGTTCGTGGACCGCTTGCCGGAATATTTGGCCGAGAGCACCGCCCGGCTGAATGAGGCCGCGCCGGAGTCGTTCACGCCATCCCTGGCGCTGGCCGATGCGCTGGTCGAGTCGCTGGCCTTCGACTCGTAGCGACCGCGCGCGGTATGGCGCTGGCAACCAACAGCACGGGCCGCCGGTGAGCGAAAACCGGCGGCCCGTCGTGTGTTGTGGCGTAACCTCCCGCGCCGGGGCTAGCTTGTCGGAATCTGCAGCACCTGGCCGGGATAGATGATGTAGGGATACACGATATTGTTGACCGTCGCCAGGGTAGACCAGTGCACGTTGAACTGCTTGCCGATGCTGACCAGATAATCCCCCTGTTTCACCGTGTACTGCGTATACCCGGTCGGTGGCGGTGGCGTGCCCGTGCCCGGAATGACGAGCACCTGTCCGGGGTGAATCACGTAGTTCGGCGGCTGGACGTTGTTGGCCTGAATGAGCGCGGTCAACGTGACGCCAAACTGGCGGGCGATGGCCGAGAGATAGTCACCGGCCTTCACCACGTACGTCTGCGAGCTGGGCGGCGGGGTGACCGGTGGTGGAGTTGGTGTTACCGGGGGCGGCGGCGGTGTTGTGCCGTCCGTCACCGGCAGGACCGTGATCGGCACGGTAGTCGTGAAGGCGTTCGCCGGGCCCCAGCCCACCGCACCATAGGACGGCGCCGGGCGTCGGAGTTGGACCCACGACGCGTCGCCGTTGCGTCCGATCATGCATACCACATCGCCCGCCACCAGGCGCACGGTGATCGCCGAGCCGTAGCCAGGCTGGGCGCGGGTGATCAGCGCATCATACATCGTGATCAGGATCGGGCAGTCGGTTGTGCCCTGGGCCAGGGCTGGCGCCGGGGCTGCGAAGGCGATCGCCGTCACCAGCACGACGGCGATCAGAGCGGTGGTAATCCAACGTCTGGACAACAGGCTATCGATAGTCATCAGGTTTTCCTCACGCGTGTGCTTCATGTATGGGCCATTTATGATGCTGTTATGAAGATTTATACAGCATTCCCAACACATTGGCAAGCGGCGTTAGTGACTAATATTGTCACGATATGTGCTGCCCGGCTTAACCGCCTGGGTGGGCCGCCAGCGAGCCGGGCGGTGATCGGACATGGGGCGTGCGGGCCAAGACAGCGCGCGCACGAGGGCTGATGCGCTATAATCTAGTCAACCTGCCGGAGCACCTGCTGCGGGAGGGAGGGGGGCTTGTGCTGGCGGAGTTCGCGGGGTAATCTACTGATTGACGCCGGGAGTACGTCGATCAGAATTAGGGCAGATTTCCTTTAAAAGTGGTGCTGCAAATCGAGTTGTGTAGTTATCGCGTGTGGGAGTGACGATGCTCTGGCAGAAGCGGGTCGCGGACCTGTTAACGTTCTCGCGGGTGTTCCTGGCGTTGGCCGTGGTGTGGGTGGCGGTCCAGAGTGGCCGAGACGGAATCGAGGTGGCGCTCGCGCTGCTGATCGTGGCGGCGACGTTCGACACGCTCGACGGGTATTTCGCCCGCCAGAGCGGGGCTGCTCGCCAGACCTGGATCGGCGCTCACGACCTCGAGTTCGACGTGATCTTCAGCACGAGCCTGCTCGTGTACCTCGTCCTGGCGGATTTCGTGCCGGCGCTGCTGGGTGCGGCGCATCTGCTATTCTGGATGTGGGTCTTTCGCCAGCAGGACGAGATCCCCAATTCGTACGCGATTCTGTACCAGGCGCCGCTCTACGCCGGGATAGCATTGGCGGCGGCCAAGAACGATCCCAGCGTGCTGCTGAGCGTGGGGGTCTGGGTGGCCGTGATGTTCGTGTTTGCCCGGCGGCGCTTTCTGTACGTCCGGCTGCCCCGCCTGGTTCAGGACTTCCACCACAACGTGCTTGACGTCATCCATCGCAGCCGCGCGCGCCAATGAAATGACTCGGTCTGGCATTCCTCGAGCCGAGAAGGCGAGGTGAACATGACTGAAGAGCTTCAGTACGTGTACGTGACCACCACCGGCTGGAAATCGGGCAATCCACACACGATCGAGATCTGGTTCGTGGCGTACGACGGGCGCTATTACATCGTCTCCGAGCACCGCGAGCGCTCGCACTGGGTGCAGAACATCCGCCGCAACCCGGCGATCGCGTTTCGCGTGGGCGATCGGCACTTTCGGGGCCGCGGGCGCGTCGTCGATCCCGCGGCGGAGCCGGAGCTGGCGGCGGCGGTCTGCGCGCTGATGGATGCCAAGTACGACTGGAGCGATGGCCTGATCGTCGAGCTGCACCCCGAATCCGAGATCGCGGGAGGCGGTTAGGCCCTGGCACCGGCCCCATCCGGCGAGCGCGCAAGACCACGTTCGACCACGCGCCGGGACTGTCCTCACGGCACCGGTTGCACGTCCTGCAGTTATGGAGATAATCTCAAGTGGGACCCGCGCGGTCCTTACTTCACCTCTTGATTGACTTGCTAGCCATGCTATGATAGTTTACCAGTGGCGTCTCAAGATTAAACCATTGGCGTGAGGACAGTCCATGAGTGAAGCTCTGGTCACGATGGAGGGCATCGAGAAGTCGTTCCCCGGTGTCCACGCGCTGGCCGACTGCCAGTTCGACCTCTATCCCGGCGAAGTGCATGCCCTGGTTGGCGAGAACGGCGCCGGTAAATCGACGCTCATGAAAGTGCTGGCCGGTGTGTATTCGAAGGATGCCGGGCAGGTCTTTGTCAAGGGCAGGAAGGTCGATATTCCCAATCCCCGCGCGGCGCAGGACCTGGGGATCAGCATGATCCACCAGGAGTTGAACCTGATGCCGCACCTGACCGTCGCGCAGAACATCTTCATTGGCCGCGAGCCGCGCAGCGCGCTGAATTTCTTCCTCGACGAGAAAGCTATCAACCTGCAAACGCAGGACTTGCTGGAAACGCTGCACCTGAAATTGAACCCGCGGGCGCGCGTGTCGAGCCTGACGGTCGCCAAGCAGCAGATGGTGGAGATCGCCAAGGCGCTGTCGCTCAACGCCGAGGTGCTGATCATGGACGAGCCGACGGCGGCGCTCACGCAGGCCGAAATCCAGGAGCTGTTCCGTATCATTCGCCAGATGCGGGCCAAAGGCGTCGGTATCGTATATATCAGCCATCGCCTGGAAGAGCTCAAGCAGATCTCCGATCGCATCACCGTCATGCGCGACGGTCGCTACATCGACACTGTGCCAACGCCCGACGCCTCCATCGACCAGATCATCAGCATGATGGTGGGCCGGACGATTTACGAAGCATCGCCCGAAATCCCCGATAACGGCCACAGCGACGTGATGCTGGAGGTCCGCAACCTGAACCGGGGGCGCGTGCTGCAGGGCATCAACTTCAGCGTGAAGCGCGGCGAGATCGTCGGGTTCGCGGGCCTGATGGGCGCGGGGCGCACCGAAGTGGCGCGCGCGATCTTTGGCGCCGATCCGATCGACTCAGGCGAGATCTACGTCGCGGGCAAGCGGGTCCACATCAAGAGCCCCAGCGATGCCGTCCGGCACGGCATCGGCTACCTGTCCGAAGACCGCAAGCGCTACGGCCTGACGTTGGGCATGGATGTCGAGGCGAACATCGTGCTGGCATCCTTCTACCGCTTTCTGAACCGGCTCGGGTTTGTGGACCGCGTGCGGACGAGGGCCACCGCCGAGCAGCTTGTCCAGACGTTGTCGATCAAGACGCCGAGCCTCCAGCAGAAGGCGAAGAATCTGTCGGGCGGCAACCAGCAGAAACTGGTGATCGCTAAATGGCTGACGGCCGATACGACCGTGCTTATCTTCGACGAGCCCACGCGCGGCATCGACGTGGGGGCCAAGAGCGAGATTTACAAGCTGCTCAACGAGCTGGCCCGGCAGGGCAAGTCGATCATCATGATCTCGTCCGAGCTGCCGGAGATTCTACGCATGAGCCACCGCATCATTGTGATGTGTGAGGGCCGCATCACCGGCGAGCTGGATGCAGCCGACGCCACCCAGGAAAAAATCATGCAGTTTGCGACCCAGCGCGGCGGCATCTTGAGCGCCGATGAGCCGGTTTCGTCCTGAGTCTGGTCAGAGGACTATCTTGAGATGGATATGTCGATTGCCCCTACCCAACAACAGCCCTGGTACCGCGTTCTGCTCCACTCCGACGCCACACGGCGGCTGCTAGCTTTCGCCGCGCTGATCATCCTCGTCGTCGGCTTTTCAATCGCGTCGGACAACTTCTTCCAGTACAACAACATCGTGGGCATCCTGCTGGCGACGTCGGTGAACGGCATCCTGGCGCTGGGCGTCACGTTCGTGATCATCACCGGCGGGATCGACCTGTCGATCGGCACCGTGATGGCCTTTTCAGGCGTGATGACCGCGGTGATTATCACCGACTGGGAGCTGCCGGTGGCGGTGGGCATGCTCGGCGGCATCGCGACGGGGGCGCTCGCCGGGCTGATCAACGGCGTGCTCATTGCCCGGATGCGCGTGCCGCCGTTCATCGCGACGCTGGGCATGTTGTACGTCGCCAAAGGGTTGGCCCTGATCTTCTCCGACCTGCGGCCGATTTATTTCTCCAACGCGCCGGGCTTCCGCGACATCGTCGCCGGTTTCAGCGCGGCGGACCGGCGCAAGCTGTTCTGCGACAACGCGATCCGGATCTACGCGATGGAGGGATTGCGCAGCCCGCCCGCCTAGGACGCGTAATCCGGCTCCTCGCGGTCGAGGATGCTGGTGCCCACGAGCGCCGGCAGCTCCCCGGCCTTGAGTTTCTGCTCCAACTCGAGGCGCGTCTCTTTCGACACGCTGCCGTGGTGCGCCCTGAACGGCCCACCGATGCGCCCAGTGCCAAACATCCCACGCGCCACGCCCACGCCATCGCGCATCAGCACGCTCGGTGAGCCGGGCTCGACCTCCTCTTCCTCCTCCACGGCGTACTGCTCGTTCAGGCGATCCGCCGCGCGCTCGGCTCCGCGGCGACTGTTGGAGAACACCAGTGTCGTGCGGCGCGAGCGGATCGCTGTCGACCATGACGGCGGCGTGGCGGACGGCCTCGAGCCGGGTTTCGAAGACGTGGCCGGCCGGCAGCATGCCGAGGATGCCGAGGCTGGCC
>ENA-UOUL01005330-UOUL01005330.1-bioreactor-metagenome-genome-assembly--contig:-NODE-5330-length-11214-cov-35.905899_pt1 | contig 11214 bp, 11 predicted proteins | sample MGYA00249838_ERZ747220 | MGnify/ENA primary metagenome ERZ747220 (study PRJEB28778, sample SAMN05720191) | bioreactor metagenome | isolation source: Anaerobic biogas reactor | place: USA:Washington...
GCGGCGTCCCCGACGAACCGCCCTCCCTCCTCCCTGCTCCTGAGCGTGGCAATCAGTGGGATGGCGGTCTTCTCCCGGATCGCACGGACCTGGTCCAGCAGGTCTCCCTCCATCCGGTCGAGCCTGACCTCGATGAACGTCGGGTTGTACTCCACCACCTCGTCGATAACGCCGGCATCCTCCACAGAGACGACGATCTTCATACGCACCGGAGTATAATCGCTCCATCATTTAAATATCTGCCCGGTCATTCCCGTCAACTCCTCCCCACCGCACCGCAACGTTCCAGCATGGCGGCGACTACCTCGTCAAAGACCCCCGGCAGCCGTTCCCGGAGCCCTTCCACCCCGGCCTCCGTGACCCCACCGCCGGTCGCAACCTCCCCGATCAGGTCCCCCGGCGCCTTGCCGGTCTCCCGGAGGTAGGCGGCCGTGGCCGCGACCATCTCCGTTGCAAGCACGAGCGCCCGGTCCGGCGGGAGTTCGCTCGCACGGGCTGCCGCGCCGGCCAGTTCCTCGATGATTGCGGCGAGCAGTCCCGGCCCGCAGCTCGAGAGGAGCGTGGCCGCCGTGAGGTCCGCCTCTCCGACGCGCATCACGTTCCCGATGGACGAGAAGAGCCCCTCCACCCGGCGGGCGTCATCCTTCCCCACCCGCCGCCCGTGGCAGACTAGCGTTGTCCCTTTCCCGATCGCGGAGGTGACCGTGGGGATGACGCGGGTGACCGGCCCCGGATATAGCCCCTCAAGGTCTTCAAGGCTGACGCCGGCCGCGAGCGAGACGAGGTGCTCCCCCCTGGAGAGCACCGGCACGATCTCGCAGAGGACCTCCCGGATCTCCTGCGGCCGAACAGCGAGGATGATCGTGCGGCACCGCCGGGCGAGTTCCCTGTTCGTCTCCGCGATGCTGATCCGGGGCCATGCGCCGGCGCAAATGTCCCGGCTCTCCCGGCTCCGGGACGCGACCACGATCTCGCCGGGACAAAGCGCCCCCGACGAGAGGAAACCCTTCACCAGCATCCTGCCCATGTGCCCGTAGCCGATAACTCCTGCGCAGTCCATACTCCTCTCCACATCGTCTTCTTTCCCAAAAAGGATACCCGCCGCCGGGGTGGAGTATATAGGCCGGCCGGGCGAATGGTATCCAACAGATGCCGCACGATCATCACCCGGGATCCGGGTCACCGGAACTGCTTGCGCCGGCCGGGTCGCCGGAGGCCCTGTCCGCAGCGGTCGCCGCCGGCGCCGACGCCGTCTACCTCTCGGGGAGGCGGTTTGGGGCCCGGCACTACGCTGCGAACTTCTCCGACGAAGAACTCCGTGCTGCCGTCGATTACGCGCATCTCCGGGGGGTCAGGGTCTACGTCACGGTAAACATCCTCGTCCGGGAGACCGAACTCCCCGACGTGGCCCGATACCTTCTCTGGCTCTACGAGACCGGGGCCGATGCCGTCCTGGTGCAGGACGCCGGGGTGGCATCGCTCGCCCGGGAGGTTGTCCCGGACCTCCCCCTCCACGCCTCCACCCAGATGACGATCCACAACCGCGAAGGTGTGGCCCGGGCCGCGCGGGAGGGGTTCTCCCGCGTGGTCCCGGCACGGGAACTCACCCTCCCCGAGATCGAGGATATCGCGGAGGTGCCGGGGATCGGCATCGAGGTCTTCGCCCACGGTGCTCTCTGCTACTGCTACTCGGGGCAGTGCCTCCTCTCCTCGGTCATCGGGGGCCGGAGCGGGAACCGGGGGATGTGCGCCCAGCCGTGCAGGAAACCCTACCGGCTCGTGATCGCCGATAAGGACGATTACGGTCGCCCGAAGTCCCTCCGGGCGGTGCCTGCAGAGGACCGCTACCTGCTCTCGACCCGGGACCTCGCGGTATACCCGCACCTCGACCGCATCGCGCGTGCACCGGTGGCGTCGCTCAAGATAGAGGGGAGGATGCGCTCCCCGGAGTACGTCGCCACGGTGGTGGATATCTACCGGCGCGCCCTCGACACGATCGCCGCCGGGGTCCCCTGGTCGCCCTCGCGGAAGGATATGCGGGACCTCGCCCTCGCGTTCAACCGGGAGTTCACGGAGGGCTACATACTCGGCGCTCCCGATATCATGGCCCGCGACCGGCCCGGGAACCGGGGCGTCCTCCTTGGCACGGTCAGCGGCTACGACCCGCGGAGGCGGGAGGCGAGCGTGCGCCTCGCCGGCGATACCTCGCCCCGCTCTGGCGACGGGCTCGCCTTCTCTTCCGACGACCCCGACCGCGACGTGGGGGCGATCGTCCGCGGCACCCCCGCCGTGAAGAACGGCATGGTCCGCATCGGTGTCGGCGCCCCCGTCGGGGCGGGTGCCCGTGTCTTCCTGACGAAGAGCGCCGACCTCGAGGAGCGGGCAAAGCGGATCATGGCAAAACCCCTGCCGCAGATTCCCATCGATATCCTGGTCACCTGGGAGGGCGGCACGCCCTCTCTGGAGGCGACGGTTCCCGTGTGCGGCGGCGAACCGCTCCGGGTGCTCTACCGTGCCGATATCGTGATGGAGCCTGCACGGAGCCGGCCGCTTACCGGGGAGCAGATCGCAGAACACCTCGGGAAGACCGGGGGGACGCCGTTTACCGTCCGGAAGATGGACCTCCGGTACCCCGGGGGACTCTTTACACCGATAGGGGAGTTGAACCGCATCCGGCGAACATTCTTAGATAGAGTCGGGGAGGCCGTGCTCGCCGCACGGCGCCCGGGGCCGGATGCGGTGCATGCAGCCCGGGAGCGGGTCGAGGCAGCGATCGAAGGGATGACACGCACGGCAGGATCGCGCCGCACACCCCGGACCCCATCGGTCTCGGTCTACGTCGATACCCTCGAGGCTGCAGCGGCCGCCGCACGGGAGGGCGCCCGCACGATCTACATCGAACCTTCCGGACCCGTGGGCCTCCGCTTCCTCGAAGAGGCGGCCACCGCCTGCCGGGAGGGGGGCGCCGATCTGGTCTGGAAGTGGCCGACGGTCACCCGGCGCGGGTTCCTCGATGCGGCGGCCCCTCTCCTCCCGTCGCTCTACGATGCGGGCATCCACGGGGTTATGGTGAGCGGGATGGGGGCCGCGGATGCGGTCCGGAACGCCGAACCCCGGATGCGCCTCTACGGCGCCGCCGGGCTGAACGTCTGGAACCACCGCACTGCCGGTTCCCTGTCGGCGCTCTTCCTGCGGTGCACGGTCTCCCCCGAACTCCCGGCCGCCGATGCTGCAGAACTCGCGGGGTCGGTCGGGAACACCCCGGAACTCGAGGTGATCGTGCAGGGCACCATCGAGGCGATGGTGACCGAGGACCGGCTGGTCGCAGCGGTCGCCGGCAAAGAACCCGACGACCGTTTCCTGGGGCTCGAGGACCAGCGCAGGCGCATCTTCCCCCTCAGGCACGATAGCGAAGGGCGGACCTATATCGCGAATGCCGCCGAGATCTGCCTGATCGATCGCCTTCCCGGGGTGGCCGGGATGGGCATCGACGCCGTCGCCATCGATGCGCGGGGGCGGGGAGCCTGTTATGCCGGGGATATGGTCCGGCTCTACCGGGAGGGGATCGATGCCGTGAACAGGGGCGACACCGGAATCCTCCCCGCGCTCAAAGATGAGGTGAGACGGCGGGCGCTCGGCGGCATCACCGGCGGGCACTTCGTCCGGGGGCTCGCGGAGTGAATCTCCGGGGCCGCCCGTCGATTCTCCCCCTGCCCCGGCACCAGAGTAAATATCAGGAGGAGCAACCTATTGGCAGATGTGATGGATATGGTCTCACCCTTCATTCTTGTCAACCTCAAGACCTACCAGGAAGGTATGGGCAGCAACGCCCACCGGATCGCCGCTGCGGCCGAGGCCGTGGCAAGGGAGAGCGGGGTCGCCATCGGCATTGCGCCGGTCTTCACCGAGATTCGCCCGCTGAGCCAGCATTATGCGATACCGGTTTACGCCCAGCATATCGATGCAGTCACCCCCGGCGCCCACACCGGTCACATACTCCCTGAAGCGGTCAGGGCCGCGGGCGCACGCGGCACCCTGATCAACCACTCCGAGCGCCGCCTGACTCTCGCCGATATCGACGCCTGCGTCGAGAACGCCCGGAGGCTCCACCTGGAATCGGTCGTCTGCACGAACAACGACGCGACCAGCGCCGCAGCCGCGGCCCTCCGGCCCGACTACGTGGCGATCGAACCCCCGGAGCTGATCGGGAGCGGGATCTCGGTCTCGAAGGCCGACCCGGGGATCATCGAGCGATCCGTCAGCGCTGTCAGGGCGGTGAACCCGGATGTGAAAGTCCTGACCGGGGCGGGCATCCAGTCGGGCGAATGCGTGAAGATTGCCGTCGACCTCGGGACCTGCGGCGTCCTCCTCGCGTCGAGCGTGGTCAAGGCCGCCGACCCCGAAGCGGTCTTCAGGGACCTGATCTCCCTGCTCTGATGCCCTACGTGATCAGCGATATCAGGTCGTGCTTGGTGATGACACCCTGCACCTTCCCCTGCTCGACCACGATGACCGCGTGGTTGTGGTGCAGGAGATGGACGATCGTATCGATGGGCGCTGTCGGGGGAACGGTCGGGAAACCCGGCTCCATGTAGTCCTGCACCAGCTTCCGGTGCGTCTGGTGGAGCCCTCCCTCCTCCATGGCGCTCATGATGGCCGATTCGGATATGCATCCTACCGGCACCCCACCCTCGAGCACCGGCAGCTGGGAGATGCCGTTCTGGCCCATGATCTCGACGGCACGGTTGACAGGGTCGTCAGGAGTAACGGAGAGCACGGGTGCGGTCATGACGGTGGCCGCCGTGACCGTCGAGTGCTCCGCCGCCTGCAGGACATCCACGATCTTTGCAAGCGTGCTCACCCTCGGGTCGACGCTGCCCGCCTCGATCCGCGCGACCATGGATTGGCTGATCCCCGCCATTCGGGCTACGTCTGCCTGTTTTAAGCCCATACGAAGCCTTTTTTCCCGCAGTTCAGCCGGGGTGGGTATCTCCATATTATTACTATAGGTAATTTTTTCACTTATACGTTTGCCCGCCGGTGCGGTCATCGGCGGTGTCGCGATCCGTCGCCCCTTCCCGGGCAGGTTGATATAGGGCAGGGTTCCACTGGATGGTATGGCCGTAAACAGGGAGCAACAGCAGAAGGTCCTCACGAAGGTCCGCGAGATCCTCTCGACCTATCACACCCGCGATGCCGTCAAGATCGAGCTGGAGTCTCGTGGGTTCACTATCAGGGCAGAGCACGGAGATGTCGTATCCCTGGAGAACACGCCCGCAGAGATCTTCGTCCAGCTCTTCGTGAATGACCGGGGCGACATCGTCGATACGCACGTCGTGACGTTTGAGGAGATCGAGCTCAGGCCGCCGGCTAAAGAATAAACTGCGCTCTACCGAGAAGAGTTGCAAGGAGTGGGAGGAGTAAGCCTCCTTCTGTTCTGTGCGGCATTCAGCTACGCGCCATACCTGGGCGGATACCAGACGATCCGTCTGCCCTATTCTGGCTTGCACCCGCAGGGGTTCACCGTTTCATCGTATCCCGCCGCTACGTTCAACGAGTCGCGCGGAAACCCGCGCAAAGCTCGCCCGGAGGGCTCGATCGTTTCATCACTGACGGCGGACCGTGTCGTTTCTGTGTCATTGCCGTGACTCTCGCCACCCGCACTTGCATGCGGCTGCGTGTCTGGCCGGTGGGAGGACTTTCCTCAGCAGCACAGAGCATGTGCCACCGTCGGCCGCACTCTCCCTCTCCTATATACTATGGTGCGGAGCAAATATATATCAGTACGGTGATCCGCCTCCATCGTCTTGCACTGCGGATCCCTTCAAAAGTCACCGGATCGGCCGCGCATACCCCCGGGCATGAGATAGGTTTATATAATCAACCTCTGTTCTTACCACCGGCGTTATCACCATGGGGGGAAGTGAGGCATCTACACAGCTGGAGCTTGCGGCAATTTTCGCGGCGTTCGTTGCCGTTACGACGCTCTTCTCGTTCGTCTCTATCGGGGCGAATGCTCTCGGGGGTAAAATCCCGGAGGGTGCGGGTGTATACCCGGTCCTGGCCGCCGGCGAACCGCGTCTTGCGCCGGTCGGGGATATCATCGGTTATCCATCGGTCCCGGGGCCATCCGGCACCCGGATCGACGCCCTGACCTTCGTCATCGCCAATACCGGCGGAGAGGGGGCGGTCGACCTCTCGCGGGCCACCGTGACGGTCATGGCGGGGAATTACCTTGAGGTTCTCACGCGATCGGAGGATCTCCACCCGGAACCGGGCGCGTGGACGACGTCGCTGCCCGGGGACAGCGACGGCAACGTGCTCCTCCGGACAGGCGAGGAGTGTGCGGTCCATATCCGCCTTGACCACCTCATCCCTGCCGGGGAGACCGTGACCGTCAGGGTGCGCCTTCCCGGTGACCGGCCCTGCCTGATCGCCGGGCAGGCCGGCCACCCGGAAGACTAAAAGTATTCAACATCATACGCCCCATTCTGATGGAAATGCTGACCCCCGAAGAAGGCAGAACGGTAGTTCGTCTGGCACGGAGCGCCATCGAAAAGACCCTCAGCGGCGAGCGGGCAGTACTGCCCGATCTCCCGGCGGTCTTTCGCGAGAAGCGCGGCGTCTTCGTCACGATCAAGCGGCAGGGACATCTCCGCGGGTGCATCGGCCTCCCGTACCCGATCAAACCCCTCGGCGAGGCTGTCGTCGAGGCGGCCATATCGGCTGCTCTCGAGGACCCCCGGTTCCCGCCGGTATCGCGGTCGGAGGTTGCCGGTATCGATCTCGAGGTGACGGTGCTCACAGAACCCCGGCCGCTCGACTGCCCCCCGGATGAACGTCCCGGTTGCGTCGAGGTCGGGAGACACGGCCTGATCGTCAGCGGTCACGGGACAGGAGGCCTCCTCCTCCCCCAGGTTCCGGCCGAGTACGGCTGGACCAGCCGGGAGTTCCTCGACCAGACCTGCATCAAGGCCGGCCTTCCGCCCGGATGCTGGAAGCGCGGCAGCGTCGCCGTGCTGACATTCGAGGGGCAGATATTCGATGAAAAGGCGGTTTAATCTGAATGACAATCACGTTTGAGGTCATCCACAAGGATATAGCGGGAAGGGTCGGGAAACTCAGGGTAAACGATAAGGCGGTCCGGACGCCGGCGCTCCTCCCGGTCGTCAACCCGCACCTCCCCCTGGTGACCCCCCGCGAGATGCAGGAGATGGGCGTCGAGGCCCTGATCACGAACGCCTACATCTTCCGGCGGAGCACGGAGTTTTGCGATCGGGCGCTTGCGAAAGGGCTTCACGCGGTCCTCGACTTCGACGGCGCCGTCATGACCGACTCAGGCTCGTTTCAGCTCTCGGTCTACGGCGAGGTCGAGGTGAGCAACCGTGAGACGCTTGAGTTCCAGCAGGCGATAGGAAGCGATATCATCGTCCCCCTGGATATCCCCACCCCGCCGGATGCAAACCGGGAGAGGGCCGAACAGGAACTCGCGGTCACGATGGACCGGATCCGGGAGGCACAGGCCCTCTTCCCCGACGCAAACCTCGCGGGGCCGGTGCAGGGCGGGATCTTCACCGATCTCCGCGAGGAGGCCGGGCGTGCCGTTCGGGACCTCGGCGTGGCTTTCGCTCCGATCGGGGCCGTGGTGCCGCTGATGGAGAACTACCGCTACCAGGACCTGGTGAGGGTCGTCCTCGCGGCCAAACGCGGCCTCTCCCCGGCGACCGCGATCCACCTCTTCGGTGCAGGCCACCCGTCGATGTTCGCCCTTGCCGTCGCGATGGGCTGCGACCTCTTCGATTCGGCAGCATACGCTCTCTTTGCCCGGGAGGGGCGCTACATCACACCGTACGGGAGCCTCAAGATCGACGAACTTGCGGAACTCCCCTGCCCCTGTAAGGTCTGCCGCTCAATGACCGCCAACGAACTCCGGCAGGCAGAAGACCGGGAGCGGTTGCTTGCCCTCCACAACCTCCACGTCACCCTCGCGGAGATCGCCCGCATCCGGCAGGCGATCCAGGACGGGACCCTCTGGGAGCTCGTCGACGAGCGGTGCCGGAGCCACCCGCGCCTGCTTGCCGGCTACCGGGAACTCCTCGCCCACGCGGCCGAACTCGAACGCGACGACCCCGTCTCCAAGCGCCGGTTCTTCTACCGGGGCTCGGAGACCTGCCGGCGGACGGAGGTGCTCCGGTTCCATGAGGTCGTTCCTCGCATTTCCCTCGGCGAGCGGGTGCTGGTAACATTTGACGGGCGCGAGGTCCCGGGATTTGATACGGTGCTGAACTTCAAGCCCCCCTTCGGGCCGTATCCCGTGGAACTCGCGGAGACGTTCCCGATAGGCCAGAGCGAGGTCCCGGATTGGGACGACGATATGGTCCGGTCGGGATGCGCCGGTATCCGGGCCCTGGTGGAGGCGCACCCGGAGAAGAGGTTTGCCATCCGGTGCAGCGATGCGTGGGTAAGGATCGTCCTCGAAGAGGTTCCCGGTGCGGAGGTGTACCGTGAGCAGGTATGAGGCGCAGAAGCGCGACGGCCTGGCACGGATCGGGATCTATGAAGAGGGAGGGACGACCGTCTCCCTCCCCGCCGCCCTCGATACGGGTGCCCTCTTCCCGTCGCTCCGCGAACGTGCCTTCTCAAACGTCCCGCTCTCCGCCGACCCGGCGTTCGTCCGCGACTACTTCAGCCCCGGCGAGGGGCAGCCGGTCGCCGTCCACCCGATCGCCCCGCCGGCGGTAAAGTCCGGCGACTGCGCCCTGGTCGCGAACTGGCACACGGCACTCAAGAACCCGCGGAACTACACGGCATGGCTTGCAGCCTTAAAAGAGAGCGTCCCCCCGGATACCGCGTGGTACGCCCCGGGAGCGGCACTCCCCTCGACCGCCTGCCTCCTCGCCTACTCGGGCTTCGACCTCTTCGACTACCGGGCGGTCGACCTCGCCTCTGCACAGAGGATCTTCTGCCTCCCCGAGGGCGGGTTCCCGGCCTCGATCATGGCAACCGGGGTCTGCGGGTGCGAGGGCTGCCGGGATGGCGACCTTATCCGGCACAACCGGCTTGCGCTCGACCGCGAGCTCGCCCTCATCCGGCACTACATCGAGGCCGGGCGGCTCCGGGAACTTATGGAGTCGCGGTGCCGCACGGACGCCGCACAGGTGGGCATCCTCCGGTTCCTCGACCGGAACTACGCTCTCATGGAGCGCTCCCTCCCGGTGGTGCGGGCGGTGCCGATGCTTGCCGCCACCGCCGAGTCGCAGAACAGGGCGGAGATCCGGCGGTTCGCCGACCGGGTCATCGAGCGGTTCGTCCCGACCAGGACCGACGTCGCGGTCCTCCTCCCCTGTTCTGCGCGGAAACCCTACTCGCTCTCACGGAGCCACAGGCTCTTCATGAACACGGTGGACCGGCGGGCGCACGAACTGATCGTCACCTCGCCCCTCGGCCTCGTGCCGAGAGAACTCGAACGGGTCTATCCGGCGGGCCACTACGACGTGCCGGTGACGGGTTACTGGGACCGCGAAGAATGTGCTTTCATCGCCGACATACTCGCCCGTTACTTCGCCGCACACCCCTACCGCCGGGTGATCGCCCACCTCGAGGGCGGAGCGCTCACCGTCGCAGAGATGGCGGCGGAGGCCTGCGGCATCGAGCTCGAGGTGACCTGCCACGGCCACCCGACGACGCCAGGCTCCCTGCGCGCGCTCGCCGCCGCCCTCGAAGGCGAGCGACGGGTGCAGACCGATATGGTCCGGGGCACGGTCTCCTGGCAGTTTGCGACCGATATCAACACGAAAGGCCTCCAGGTCCGGGGCAGGAGCATGCAGATGGCGGTCCTTCGCGGAAAGCAGCAGCTCTTCAGCATCGATGCCGGGACCGGACTCTTCCGCCCGACGTTCGAGGGCTGGGGCCTGATACCGGAGGGCTACCGGGTCAAGATCGATGCCTTCGTGCCGCAGGGCGACGTCCTTGCGCCGGGGATCACGGACTGCGACCCCCGGATACGGGAAGGCGACGAGGTGCTGGTGGAAGGACCGCTCGCGGTCGCCACCGGCCGGGCGATGATGGGGGCGGACGAGATGCTCCGGTCAAAGCGCGGGGTCGCGGTGAGAGTGAGGAAGGTGAAGAAACTCGGGGAGTGAGGGGGGTCGGGGGGTTTAGCCCCTCGGGGCTCATGTTTTGTGGCGGTTGACCATGAAACTGCTGCAGGACGTCTTTTTTTATCTACGACATTAAGTCAACACGGTCAAGTGAACATAAGGCCCGGTACAGTGGACCGTGGGAGTATCGCCATTGGGGGTGGCGGCTCGCGGGGAGGGGGCATGCCCCCTCCCCTGTCTCTACCAGACATGAAAGATACCTGTAGCCCCCGCCCCAGGGGGCGGGGGCAGTGCGTGGTGATAAATGATGTTCCGGCAGGAACGGAGTTTGAGCACTGCCGGGTGCGCAGTCCAGTGGAAATCCGTGTGATGGCCTATACAATTCCCGTGGTCATTGCATCTCTGCCCTCTACATCGCAGAGAGCGTCGCAACTAATCAAAAAGAGGCTGTGTATCTGCCCTGAAATACCCAAAAACCTCTTACTTCTTCGGGACGAGCTTCACCGCCGTCCCGTAGGCGAGGAGCTCCGCCGCGGTCGCCATCGTCTGAGAAGTCGTAAAGCGGATATTCACGACGGCGTCGGCCCCGAGGTCGCGCGCGGTGTTGACCATCCGGTTGTAGGCCTCGGTCCGGGCATCGGTGAGCATCGATGTGTACTCCTCGAGCTCGCCGCCGACCAGGCTCTTTAAGCCCGCCATGACGTCCTTTCCCACGTTCTTTGTCCGTACCGTGTTGCCGAAGACCACGCCGAGGACCTCCCCTACGGCGTAGCCCGGTACTTCTGCAGTCGTTGTCAGTATCATATTTCATTCACTTCTTGATCGCTTCGATGGTCTCCTCGCGCCCCCGCCATATGATCAGCGCGACGCCGATCAGGATGAGCGGGATGCCAAAGAAAGGAATGAGCAGTGCAAGAACCACGCCGATGACGATCAGCGCGATCCCCCAGCGTACCGCACTCTGCATATTGTACCCATGCGACGGGTGGAGTGATAACCGTTCGTGTTTCTGGTCAGGTTCCTGACCGGGCTTCCGGATCTTCGGAGGATTATTCCGGCGCACGGAGACCCCAACTTTATATAAGACAGGTGAAGTAAAGAGGCTGGAGCCACA
>ENA-UOUL01005337-UOUL01005337.1-bioreactor-metagenome-genome-assembly--contig:-NODE-5337-length-11206-cov-24.587025_pt1 | contig 11206 bp, 13 predicted proteins | sample MGYA00249838_ERZ747220 | MGnify/ENA primary metagenome ERZ747220 (study PRJEB28778, sample SAMN05720191) | bioreactor metagenome | isolation source: Anaerobic biogas reactor | place: USA:Washington...
GATCGTCCGGTAGAACCATTTCTTCCCCACTTCTAGGGGTGAAAAGTTTGTGTTCCACCGCTTGCAGTTCTTCTTCGTCGCGGCCGCAACATCCTCCACGACCACGTCGGTGATCGGCAGGATCTTCTGCAACTGCTGGAGAATCCGGATTTTGGCGTTCCAGCGGGCAAACGTGCTCGGCGGTATGAACTTTCGTCCCTGTAACCGGTTGTTGAACCGGGCAGGTCGCCGCCAACAGTTGCGGAACCGCCGGGCTCGCCGCATGGTTCGCCGGGTCTCTACTGCTTTCTTGACATGCTTGGGTGCCTCAGACATACCGTTGACGACGGTTTCCTGGGTTCCGACCACCGACCAACCCTCGAACGAACTGCCGGGATCGATCCCGACAACCAGCGGCTGGTTGTCAGGTTTTACGACATAGGTCAGAATGATGCAGAAGATGCCGATCTTGTTCCAGTACGGTCGGGCTTTTCCTTGTTTCAGGAGCAGCCGTGCCCGTACCGGTGTCGTCGGCATCAACGGCGTTCTGTTGGTATCCAAAACGGGTACTCGCATAGTATTACCTGCTTCCGGTTAAACCGGAGTTATATATCCCTTCGGAGTTGCGTAACAGGCTTAACCCTTGTAAGAGGGTGTCGGATTCGGCGTGTCCAGAAGATGGACAGGCTAGGGAAGCACCCGCCCGTTCTTGTAGCCCGTAACGCTGCTGCATTGTTCAATGCCTCCTAGTCGAACTGTTTAGTCTCGCTTAGCCGTTTGCAAGCCACCGGTTTCAACCGGTGGTAGTTGACACATCATCCCTCCACAATATCGACATTACATTCATCCACCATCTCCATACCACGCTGCCGCAACTCCCGGCAGACCAGGGTGTACATTTTTTGCAGTTTTTCCAGTTGCCGTTCGTTCTTGTCGTTCTGCAACGTCTTTCGGCGCATTAGTGCAACTTTTTGCTGCATCTTGTTGCAATAATACGCTTTGTTCTCATCCGTAATATTGTCAACTGCATCACGGATGAACGTCCGGCACATCTCGATGATCTCCCGGTTCTGGTTGATCTCATCGATGCACTTGGTGATACTCGTCGCGGTATCGTGGTGCATATCGAACAGCAAGCCGTTCATAAGATTTGCAAGCTGTTCTGTAAAGAGCGAATGGTTGCAAAGCACGTCGTCGGGCTTAATCGTAGGTAATACTTCTTGATACATAGAATCACCGGGTCATGAATTATAGAGAATTTACAGCAACAATATTCCGATACCAGGAGCAGAACGGAACCCGCCATCCCGTACACGTTATGGCGTACCGATTGCCCTCTTTCAACTGTACATAACGATTCGACGCATCGAACTGCATCCGAAACCAGTTATCTTCGACCGTGAACATCTCCCCTTCTTCGGAGACGATGAGGTACCGTCCTTCTTCGCCATGTGCGCCGATTCGCTCCTCAACCGTGATCGTTGTCTCTGACACAACGTTTGCGCCGACTGCGGCGATAAGAGAAACGATGACGATGACCACCATCAGGATGATCCCGATAAGTCCTCCAATTTTATCGCCGTTCATTTTCGTTCATCTCCAGATGTTTTGCGAAGTAGGCCGTTACAACGACTCGCGATAACATCAGGCCGGGTGACGTCACGATGTCATGGCCGTTGAACGTCGCCTTATACCGATCGTATCCGTTGCCATTGCCGGCAACCCGGCCATATACCTCCAGAGCCTGTCCATGGACGAACATCGTGTCGAGCAGCACCCATGCAGGATACGCTGCGGCTGCAACGAGCATAGGTACCAGATCATCGGCACTGACATACCCGATATCACGATCGTCATACCGGTGCTCAGGGTCGATCTCTTTCGTCAACCATGTGTCATCCCGGAAAAACGCAACTTCAGCGTTCGGACACTGGTCCCGTTCACGTGGCAGTAAATGCTTGGTCGAACAGTGATGCCGTGTACTGAATTGGACCGACGCCGTCACCCCGTTCTCGAACGTGATGTGGAATCCATGTTGGCTGGTCACACGAAACATTTTCGCACCACCCCGTCAAACAGATCCATAAACTCGTTGATGTTCCCTTCAACGATCTGCACGACCGGCAGTTCCGCATACTCGGCGTAGAACTCATCGAGTGTCCGGCGAAATGCGCTGTAAGACAGATCGATCTCGCCCATCCATGCTGCGTTCTCAACGAACGCCGAAAAAAGTTCTTCAACATCCAGTACCGGGACGTCAATCTCATACTCATACTCATCGTCCATCATTCATATCACCATCATCGATACGACCGCGGATACCGGGTGTTCGTATTCCCGACGCACCCTTCGGAGGCCGAAGTCATAACTTCATACTTCCGACAATATCCTTCCGATGAAGAGTTCCGACGCCAATTCTTGCACCGACTACATTGCATAACCGACGGTGCCGTCTTCAATAGTGACTTACGTCCTATCGTCCGTCCTACCATAATATCACCATAATTACTAATAATAAAAGAGATGAACGTTCCAGTTTCGTATGGACGTTCTCACACCGAAGTGCAAAATTCCATTTGGTGGCAGAGGAGATAAACCCTTCGACCCTAATTAATATGCTATTATATATTAATGACTAAGTTTTGACACACATATATTAATTACACCCGCTTTTATTAATGTGCAATACGGGCGGGTGGGTGCGCGACGGTCGTAGGCACAGGCAGCCGCGCCCATGCCCGTATTAATTCGCGCGTATACAGGCGTGTACATAGTGTATGCGTATGCGTGGTTACTATTAATTGTATAATCGCGATAAAAAAAAGAGAGTTATTCGTGCGCTACATAACATGGCGCTCTGCAGTGGTGCGTCATTGACTTCTCGATGGCTGTTGTAATGATTGCATCTAACGATTCCGGGACCGTTTCTGTCCAGATGTTGCCGGTGAATTCATTGATCACGTTCAGCATTGCCGATGCATTGTCGCGGTCGATACTGTCGACCCGATATATGATCACTGATACCACCCGCCAGTGGTCAACAAATGCCTCCACGATAATATCACCCGGCTTAATGACGAACAATGCATGTTCTTTACACGCCAGTTCGCCTTTCGATCTGACGAAGAGCGGTCTCTTTGCGGCTCCCATATGGTTGCCGATCACGACGGCAATCCCACATCCATCGTTATCCATGCCCCCACGCTCCCAGTATGCCGGAAGCCCTTTGTTCGTGATCTCAATACCGACATTGATCTTCTGGATCTGTCTTTGATATACACAGTGTCTCTGCATTGAAAAAGTCCTCCACATATGCGGTTCGTTCCATCGCTGAAACGATAAAAATCCATTTGGCGGTCGTCGGGATAAGGCTAGTGGGTATATTAATATGCTATTATATATTAATGGCATGCTGCGTTACAATCTCTATTAATTATATTGCGTATATTAATGTGTGTGAGCGAGTGAACGTGCGCGATTGCGTTTACCACGCGCCCGCCCACGCATATTAATTCGCGCGTGGGCGTATGGGGATCTGTAATGCGTGTGCCATTACGCGCGCGCGTGTATTAATATTGGTCGAAAACGAAAAAAGAAAAGATTAGAGGATAAGGACATCTTTGGTGTCCCCAATCTCCTTCGGAGATGCTGCGGCACGCCCGCCTTTGGGCGTCGCGATCTCGCATCCCATCTCCGGCGTGACCTGACCGCCCGCGGCGGACCACGCGAGGAACGCACACCCCTTCAGTTTGACGGAGCTGTCCGGGGGGAGCTGTGCCAGGAACGGCGATAACTTCGCCATTCCAAACGTTGCCCCCTTTCCGAGCACCAGGAGTGCGTACACCTTGGGTGCCTGTCCGTTCTTCGCGTCGGGCATGTAACCCTTGACGTGGAACCTGATCCCCGCGAACGTCACGGGCACGGCACCGAATTCCGTGAGCATCTGCTCATCCGTGAGTTGGGTTCCGTCAAACTTCCGAAGGCTGACGGCGGCCTCCAGAACCTTCGTGCGCTGCTGTTCGAGCGTAAGCCCAAGCACGTTCTCGATCGCGGGGGTGGTCGTCTTGCTGCTCTTGCGACCACGGGTGGTGGTCTTTCCGGTGTTGTTGGCTTTCGTTGCCATGCAAAGTCATTTGGCGGCTCTGGGCATATAACATCCGGGTATATTAATATGGTATTATATATTAATGTCGTTCGGGGTGTCAGTATTAATTACTGACAGTTGTGGGTGACAGTATTAATGATCGCACGCGCGCGGGCAACGTCGTATTAATATATAATTTGGCGTGTACCTTTATTCTATTAATAACAAATCCCTCATTTTATTAATTGCCTCATTCGCACCTGCGTATACAATTAATGACTGTATTGGTATTCAATTAATACGTATCATGCGGGAGCACGCTCGTTATTAATAGATAATATTGTATATATTAATAAGTGGAAAATTGATCATTAATTAAGAAATAGTGATCCTGTTTATTATATTAATAAACAACTGTCTCCGTAGACATGTTATATTAATATAATAGATAGCCGTCGTTTTTATTATATTAATATACGGCCGTAGGCCGGGGGTTAATATATTAATAAATGGCCGTAGGCTGAGCCTTAGTATATTAATAAATGGCCGTAGGCTGAGCCTTAGTATATTAATAAATGGCCGTAGGCCGAGCTTTATTATATTAATACACGGCCGTAGGCCGAGCTTTATTATATTAATACACGGCCGCAGGCCGAGCTTTATTATATTAATACACGGCCGCAGGCCGAGCCTTAGTATATTAATAAATGGCCGCAGAACGGCCTTATTATATTAATATACGGCCGTAGGCCGAGCCTTAGTATATTAATATACGGCCGCAGGCCGAGCCTTATTATATTAATATACGGCCGCAGGCCGAGCCTTAGTATATTAATATATAGTCGATTTATATATTAATGTGTGGTTGCTAATAGGTCGTATTATATTAATATATAGTCGATTTATATATTAATGTGTGGTTGCTAATAGGTCGTATTATATTAATATACAGCCGGGGTTTATATTAATATACAGCCACTCATCTGAAGAGAGTATATTAATAAATATACTATATTCCACCCTGTCATGGCTTTATTATATTAATCTACAACCATATTCCTATCAGTAATATATTAATATATGTCCGGAGCGTTCATGCCGGATTTGTTTATATATTAATATATGATAAAAACGCCGGGTCATCGAAGTTTATTATATTAATATATACAGGACCGGACGCCCCGGATGTCAGGCATGGGGTGGGGGTAGGCAGGGGTGGGGAAATAAGCCGGACATGCCACCCCCCGTTGTATACCCCCCATATATATTACATATATATACCGTATACGGTGGGTATACCCCCCACCCCACCCCAGTTGACGGGGGTATCCATCCCGATTCCCAATGGAAAAAGAGATTATTGTGACCGCCGAGCAGTCGGTTTAACGGTAGAAATCGACTTCTTCGCCGTCCCACGTTTTGCCGCAGGTGCTTCGGCCTTTTTCCGCTTTCTCTTCGGTGTTGACGTCTTCGCCGGCTCATCCTCATCATCGAAAGAGGCTGAATTTATCGTCTCCGAATACCCCTCCTGTAGGTTCCCATCCCGATACCACGACGCATGGTGAGGAGTAACATACCCGTTGTTGACATCCTCCTTCGACGGTGTCACAATCGGTCCCTTGGTGACATCGTTGATCAGGTCGCCGGGTTTCGGTTCATAGTTCATGATCCCCTTCTCGTTGCAGTAGATATTGATGATCTTCTTGTTCCTGAGATATGCGGGGGTATCGCTCAGTTCGTCTTCCGGCACAATAAACTCCCGGATCGTGCCGCGGAAACTGTTGACTTTCTGGATGCCTTTCGCATACCGGGTCAGGTTCGACCGGCGTTTCTTACCCCGGTTCGCCTCCCGCTTGGCTTCCCGCTTCTCCTCCTCCTCATACGCGGCTCGTTCATCGTCCGACATCCCGCGTTTCCGTTCCTCGATGATCTCCCGCTCCCGCTTATGGAGGGCGACATCCATCATCGCAGCCTGTTTCGGATCGTTCAGGTTGAGTTTCGCCATCTGATCGCCGGTCAGTTGTTCAGCATCTGCGATCTCTTCCGGCGTCAGCGCATAGTCTCCATCCCGTCGCCGGGTCCGACCCCGGATCATCCCGGTGGTCTTCTTCACCGGTTTAACCTCCGGCATCTTAAACCCTCCAATGGCGGTCTGGTTCCCGAACTGCTGCATCACGGCCGCAATCCCGCCATCAGTTCTCTTCTTCGTCGTCGGCATCCCGAACCCGGTCAGCCCGGCAACGTTAATGGTCGGGATCGTAATCCCCATCATACCCTTCTTCTGATTCTTCTTCATCATGTTCACCTCACTCAATATCCAGAACGCCCCGGTCGACCAGCAACCAGTAGTCCTGGTCCGACACGTAGTATTCATCGCCCCGCACCCCGATGCTGTAGACTTTGATCAGCCCGCACTTGTCGGCCGCGGCAAACGTTTTCAGCAGGTACAGCGCAAGGTTCGGCTGTAACTGTTTATGATGGATCGTGCTCTTGATTCTTGGAAATTTGTAGTGGCTGTGCTCCAGATAGTGCCGGGCCATCCCGTTATGCTCGGTGTCCGGACAGAAGTTGTCCTCCCCCTGCTGGGTCAGGTCGCGCCATCGGGCCGACGCTTCGTTCACGGTATACCGGTCGCGGCGCCGCAGTGCCTGCATCTGGCTCTTCATCCGGTTGATCTTCTCATCAATCCCGGTCTCGTCAATACGTCGGGTCTTGCCTGTTATCGCCTGCTTTGCTGGTTTCTTTTTCGACTGAACCGATTTTTTTGTTGCCGGGACCGGCTTCTTCGCCTTCGCCCGGGTCGACGATGTAGGAGCCTTCTTCGATACTGTCTTCGGTGTGCCTCCCTTACATTTCTTCGTTGCAACCATAGGATCACCTCAAAATATTGGTGTTACCGCCGCCGCTTTCGCATAATGGCAGGGACGGCGATATCGATATTGACACTGGTCTTCGGCGTCTTCTTCTTTGGCGCAGGGCCGCCGATCTGCCCCTGCCCGATTGCCGGAAAGATCGATGTGCCGAACATCGGCCCGGTCTGAGCGCGGGTGACCATCTTCCTGGCACTCGCGACCGTCCCGGCGCCGATATTGGCGGTAGGAGCCGGTTTCTTTGCAGTCGGCTGCAGCATGGTAAACGACGGAACGCCGATGACTGACGCCATCTTACCAAAGACCGGGTTCCCCTGCTTCTTCGGCCCCGCCCGGTTCATGACAGCCTTCGCCCGTTTGCCGCGCCGTTCGATCTCACGGCCGCTTTCGACCTCACCCCCCTCTAGGTTCGGCAGGGTGATGACATCGCTGGCATCGTCCACCGGCGCCTGGGGCTGTTCGACCGGTTTCTCGACCGGCTGAACGGTCTTGTCCTTATTCTTGTTCTTGCTCCGATTCCGTGCCGGCGTCGCGTCACCATGCTGCCCCTTGTCCTCCGGAATCTTCATACCGATCTTCTTGAGCAGATCTACAACTTCTTTCTTGATGTAAAACGCGTATACTCCCTTCTGCGATCGACTATAGCTGGCCCGGATATTCTTGACATCATACGATCCATGGGCAATGCCCGGAAACAGTTTGACCAGTTGCAGCATCTGGTATGCCGAGAGTTTGTGTTCGTACCACCCTTTGCTGCTCTTATTGCGGAACTTGAACAGAACGTTCTTCGGATTGGTGGAATCCGTGATATATTCGTGAATGATCTGCTGGCACTCCGCCTCACTCTCCGAGATCCTGATATCACTGGTCGGAATCGACCTCCCATGAAAGATCAGTTGCTGGTAAATTCCCAGTAACTTCTGATCGTTTTTGATGATTTTATCCTGTTCCGGCGTGATGTGGGTCGGGATAAAGACCCGCATCTGCTCCCGCTCCCGCTCCACCGTCTCGTCCCGGTTCACCAGTTTATAGACGTTGATGATCCCGGTATATGCCGGCTCGGCCGACTGTGTCCGCACCTTCCGGGCACCCCGGCGGTCACGGTTGCTGCGGGTCATGGTGTCGTTCTCTTTCGCCACCGTCTTTAAATATTCCCGCAGTTCGGTTGTTGATCTGTGTTCACCCATATTGTCACCTCACACTTACTTATGTTTCCGTTTACCCTTATTAGACTTTCTGTCTCCGAAAACGAATCTCATCTGGTTATTCGCTTTTCTGAACGTTGTTATCGATTCTTTTCCGAAATCACCCATCTTCGGCATCTCTGCAGTTACCGGTTGTTGGACCGGCGGTTGAGATGGTTGCGGGGCGGATTGTTGCGGCGATCCGAACGAGCGCACATCCGGCAGGTTGACCGTCAGTTTGCCCATCCCCTGGCCCGGCCGACCGGCCAGCCGGGGGGCGGAGAGTTGCGGCATCTGCACCTGTCCCGCCCGCACCGTCGGCTGGATCTGCCGGCCAATCCCGTCGTGGACCGAGCCCGGCGCACCGAGCGGGGTCACGCTCCGGCCGGCGTTGATGGTGGTCAGGGAATCGACCAGGGCCCGGTTCCGGTTGTTGTTGGCCGATCCCACGACGACGTCGGTGACGGACCGGGACGGGTGGTACCCGACGTTCCGGCCGACAATCCGGCTGACCCCATCGGCCGCGCCCGACCCGGGTTTCGCGAGCAGCTTGTCGTTCCACTCGACCCCTTTGGCGCTGAGCATGTTGCCCATCCCGGTCATCGTCTTGCCGCGCTCGCTCATCTCCCGCTTGAACTTCTTGTAGAGCCCGACCTCTTCCTTCTTCTTGTTGGCCAGCCCCCGGTAGAGCGCGGTCAGCAGCAGGTTTTTGTCATTTACCAACTCCTTCTTTTTCTCAACAGTATTGGTAATTTTTCGTCCGATATCATCAAGTTCGTTTTGAATGCGTGCTTTGTTCCGCTCTTCCCGCACTCGTTCTTCATCCTTCTCATTGTAATCTGTTTCTGCCTTTAACAGATCATTTGCTTTCGTAGTTATTGTCGATTCTAATTGATCTTTCTCAGGCCCCGGCTTCATTCTACTCCAGGAACTCAGCAGATTATTATATTCCCGTTGAGCCCGGTCCCGTTCCAGTTTCGCCTTATGCGCTGCATTGCCTTTTTCACGAACGGTTATCTCAGCCTGTGAAAACTCCTCTTTCTTCTTTGAAATTGCGGCATTGTATTGCGCAACTGTGTTGTCTATTTGACGAAGGGACGTCGCGATCTCAGCATCGGTTTTTCCATTATACCCACCAAACGTCCGGGCGATCTCGTCTTTCTGATCCGACGTCATGCTGTTAATATCGACGTCCTTGCTGTGCAGTCCGTCTTTCGCCACATCAATCACCGAACGGGCAATTCCGGTTGCGCCACCAGCCTTCGTATACCGGTCGTGCACGTTATCCTTTGCACGATTCCACGTTGATTTTGGTTCTTCCTGCTTTGGAATATAATTCCCCGAAGAATCCCTCACGAATTCTTTCTGTTCCGGGCGGTTCTCATCCAGTTCTTGGCGTTGCGATGAATCACCCGGCGACGAACCAAGAACATCCGGTATCCAATCGGGGATTCTCTCTCTTGGTTCGGTGTCTATAATATCAATGCCGACATCTGATTTTTTCACTTCTTCTTTTAGGGCATCGGATTTTGAGAATGCAATTTCATTCCATGGATTGGTATCGCCGGTATCTGACGGTTTACCATCGTTATTGAACGCAATGTCATCCCAAAGATTGTCTGGTTGCGATGACGATTCCCGGGGATGTTGCGGTGTCGTCTCCCGATACTCATCGATGGTTCCCGAAGAGTCGGCCTTTAACAGTCGATCGGTTGCCGTTTCTCCTGTTACATCCTGTATTTCCATCCTCCGCGTCTTTCCCCGACGATACTGAGGTTGCACTTTGCCTTTCTTCTGTACCGGTATGGAGACCAGACGGGGTGTAGTTTTAGAAACCGTATCCATCGTCTTGAGAATTGATACCGGTTTCTTATTCGGACCGACCGTATTCTTTACCCGATTCGCCCCCTTCTTGACGGGAGAAGGGGCGAACCGTTCGATCGTCGTTTTCGAAACCTCTTCCGTCATCTTCCGGATCTTTGCTGCTCGCTTATCCATCATCTCCTCCTAGCGTTGAGTCGCCACCTTGTTCAGGTTCTTGACAATCGTTCGTCCATGGCGCCGGACGTTCGTGGCCGTCACCACGTCGACCTCCGTCTCATCGAGGAGCGCCCCGAACTTCTGTACGTCATACGCCGTCTTATTGCAGGCGGCAACGATCGGGCGCACCTGTTTCTTCAAGAGTTTCGTTGTATCTGCAACAGTCTCAGTAACATATTGCGAAGCCTCACCCGGCATGATCGATATCACCTACTACCTGATTTGGCAGCGCCGATATAAATAATCTCCGAACGATAAAAAAGAAGAAATAAGAGTTACGCGTTCCGCCGCGACTTTCGCGATTTTACCGCCTTGATCACAGGGTTCCCCTGCTTGTCTTCCACGATGTCATACTTCAGGTCCCCGGCCTTTACCGTATAGGTTCCCTCCGTAATCCCCATCGCCTGCAGATGGGCGATGGCATCGAGTTCCAGTTGTTTGGCAATCTCTTTAATCGGATACCCTTTCGGAAACCGGGCGTCCCGAATCGCGGCCGCAATCGAGTGTTTGTCGATTATAATCATGATCACCGGTGCGACTGTTTTGCGGTAATGGTTCGTGGTCGTTGCGATTCTCTCTTGAGAAATTTCGATAACTTCTTCCGTGTTCCCAGGTTCTTCATCTTCATGATTTACACCCCAAGTTGGTATACATACTTGCATACAAAAATATATAAGGGTTCCGCGCGCGTCGTGCGCGGATCAGAAAAACTTCAGTTTGACCTCGTTCAACTTGTATTTTCCCAACCGTGCCCCGCTCTTGAAATCAATCACTTCGACCGAGATGACGTTGTCCAGGGTGTCCTGCAGGTCCTGCACCCGTATCAAACCATCTGGCGTTTTGATCTTAAATACCAGCATATTTTTACTGGCTTTTCCGGTTTTCTCCCGCACGCTGTTCATACCGGCCGTCCCGCACGATGTCCGACGGCCGCAGGGTACCATACTACCGTTTCCATTGTCTGTCATAAAAAAACAGGCAGGAGACCCCCGGTTTTAACCGGGGGAGGAATGCCGTCTGCCTACCCCGGCATACCGTGTTGTTCGCCA
>ENA-UOUL01005338-UOUL01005338.1-bioreactor-metagenome-genome-assembly--contig:-NODE-5338-length-11201-cov-7.844211_pt1 | contig 11201 bp, 19 predicted proteins | sample MGYA00249838_ERZ747220 | MGnify/ENA primary metagenome ERZ747220 (study PRJEB28778, sample SAMN05720191) | bioreactor metagenome | isolation source: Anaerobic biogas reactor | place: USA:Washington...
CACACGGTAACCACCGTGCCTATTTTCATGACATAAAACAACTCTTCCCAAAATCCCATCTCACGCCTCCAACGCCTTCCTGATAGTCTCTACCGCCTCGCCACTCTTGACCGCCTTGCCGTCAAACATCAGCACGCGCCAACCGTCAAGCGTAGCCAGGTTCGCCTTCTCGTAATCTCGCGCAATGCCTTGTCCAGTCGAGTGAGCGCCCTTCGTGTACGTTCCGCCGTTCACTTCCACCAGCAACCGCTCTTTTTCCCAACAGAAATCGTAGCGGAATTTACGCCCTGGTATTGCCCGATACTCGCGCACCGGCTCTGGCAAGCCCAACGCCCGTATTTGCAAAGCCAACTCTGCTTCCAACGCCGACTTGCTCACTGTTGATCACCAATAAAAATTGAATCAGAACGATGCAAGTAAGCAATCATTCTTTCGGCAATAACAGGATTGTCCTGTAAAAACCCAACACCTGAATTGCATTTATTACACAGAACTCCGCGATATGCTTGTGAAACGTGGTCATGATCTATATGTCTGTTTCTAAAGTCTGGTATTTTTTTCCCACAAATTTGGCATCTTCCAACCCTTAAATCATTTTTGATTTTTTTTATAGTCTCTTCGTTAAAAGTTATTCCTTTAAGACGTAAAACATTGAGCCTCAATTCAAATTTATGCTCAAAGTTTTTTTCAGGGTCTTTGTAATTATTTATATATCTGCATGAATTTGAACAGGTGTTTTTCGATTTATTGCGAGAATAATCAATAAATTTTTTTCTACAAACAATACAAATCTTTTCTACTCCTGCCGACTTGCTCACTTCGCCGCCTTCCTGTGAATGCCCTGTGCCACGAACCACTTTGACACCGCTCCGGCATTGCGGTCATTCAGCCCAATCTGCATTGCCATCCAGAAGTAGGAGCGCCCCTCTCGCTCCCACTTCAACATCTGCTCGCGGTTGGCTTCAATGCGTTCCTTACTCGTCATCGCCACCACCTTCCATAGCGTTCGCTTTCCCTGTTCAGCTCATCAATGTAACACCATACGAAGATAGCGGACGGGATCGCCAGCGCTATCAATATTATCCCAGCCAAGAATAACTGCATTAGTCACACTCCTTACCGTACACAATTGTTTGCGTTTGTGTATCGTTAGGTGACTCCGGCAGCGGCATCCAATGGGTAGGTACGATCGGGTCTGTGCACCATTTTCCATCATCACACTCATTTCGCCATGCAGTCCCAAACCAGTCAATCTTTGAGCCGTCTAATGCTTTTCCCCAAAAAACAAGAACATCCTTCTCGCACTCCGGCAATCTCTCACCTACCGGTATCCAGCGTTGCGCCGCCTCAAGCTCGGCAATGTAAGACTTCAACGAGTCCAATTCGCCTAACAATTCGATGACATCAAAGTACGTCAATCCCATCCCGACTCGTGCTGTTTTCGCAAGCTTCATTGCCATAATTAGTTTGTGCATATCTGTCATTTCGCTCATTTCTCACGCTCCTTCCTCATCAGATGGTTCGTCCGCTAACATTTCAAGCTCTATCTTGTCAAAACCTTCTCTGCCATATTCAGCAATGAATTCAACTTGCTTCTCGTTCAACCCAACGAGTGTTACAGTTATAGTTACTGGTTCATCGCCTATTTCTAACGCATCTAAAGCTGATTCAATAAAATTCATGGCTTCCGATGTAAAATTAGCCCCAAAAAAATAAGAATCAAACTCTGTCGTCGCAGGGTTGTTTTCTATCTCTACAACAAAATAAGGATTCGTCATTATTCACCTCCGAGTATAAAAACTAATTTTACATAGAAACTATACAATACAAACAGAAGCGGGAGGGTTGCCCAAAGTAAGGCATAAATACCCGCTATGTGCCTTATTCGATACATCCAATTTTGTTTATCAACATAGCCCGCATCAACTATCCACCAAACATGTATTGCTACGAGCCACGAAATCACTATTAGTAAGGTCATTAGGAACTCACCAACCATCATTCACCCTCCTTTCAAGCTGTCTACTATAAGTTTCCAGTCCGTTCGCAGCCGAAGTATTTCCTCTGACAAAACATAAAAGGGAATTTCAGCTTCAGCTATTCCATTCGATAATGCGTTTCCTGCCTCAATCAGCCTATCAATTTCCGCCTCAAGCTCGGCAATGCGGGCTTCCAGATTCTTGACCGCATTAGATGCTCCGATTAACCAGACATTGTGTTCATTCTCCAACTCGGCAATGCGCTTGCGAAGGTCATCCTCAATCGGGCGGGTGTTCCAGTCACCTGGCATATAGCTGTCGGGAGCCATCGGGCAAATATAATTGTCACAGTAACAATCGCCATTGGGTTCTACTTCTGGCATTTCGCCACAAAACGGACAAGGTTTAAGCGCGTTCATTCCTGCACCTCCGGCAATTCTGGCAAGGGCATCCAGTGGGTGATGTCAGGCACAAATATTCCAGCATGCCAGTTTTTACCGCCATACATTGCTATGAATGGGCGGTCTCCGTCTCCTTCGCAAACAAGAAAGGGTATAAATTCGCCGTCTTCATCCCGATACACCTCCGGCAACTCTCCATCTGCAACAACACGCCAGCGTTGCTTTTCCTCAAACTCGGCAATGCGCTTGTTGAGCCCCTCTTCGATTTCATCTCGCTGATTCAGCATAATGTTCGCCTGTTCACAAACGTCTTCGAGTCTGTGTATCTTGGCATAAAGCAAATCCATTTCTTCGAGAAGATTTATTTTGAACTCTTTACTCATCTCATCCTCCTAAAACGGCACTTCAGCAGGCTCACTATCAGCCTTGCCGTCTAAGAACCTTACGTTCTCTGCGGTCACCTCGAAGCTCGCGCCCCACGTGCCGTCCTTGCGCTGGAACGTGGTCGGGTTGCCGTTCGAGTCAGGGCGTAACCTGCCTTCCACCAGCACCTTCGCGCCTTTGTGCAAGTAAGTCTGGCACGCCTCCGCTTGCTTGCCCCACACGCTCACTCTGAACCAGGTCGTCTCGCTTTCGCCCTTGATCTTGCGCGATGTTGCCACGCTGAAGGTCGTGACTGGATCGCCAGCGGGGGTAAAACGCATTTCGGGGTTAGAACCTAAATTGCCAATAAAAATTAGTTTTTGGTACATGTTTGCTCCTGTGTCTCTAATTGATTGATTCGTTTTCCTATCCACTCCGCCACATTCACCGTGACGGCGTTTCCCATCTGCTTGTACCTGTGCGAGTCCGCTTGCCCGTCCGTCCACCCGTCCGGAAAGCCCTGCAAGCGTTCGCACTCGGTTGGCGTTAGTCGGCGAACACCTGAAGTCATAACGCCATTGAACATTGCCGTAGTTTCTGATCCAGTCTGTCCGTTTAGTGTGTTTACCTTTTCGTTGATTTTCAAAGTTGCGCCGCCGGAATGACCAACCGCAAGTTGCACCAACGGCACGTTCCCTCCGCCCGTTCCCATTCTGCTCGTGAGCTGCTGGCTGATGTCGCCCGTCTCGGTTATGCGTGAGTCGGCTGGATGATTCTCGTAAGCCATCACTATCGGCTGATGCCCGTGTTCCTGTGAGCGCAAAGTTGCGCTCACATTTTCCGTCACGCTCATTTGTGAGCCGCCCTGGTCGTTGAGTACCACTATCGGCTGTTCGTGCAGACCCGTGAGCGAAGGACTTCGCTCACTCAATATTTCGGCGTTAGCTTGACCAGATGACATGACAAGCGTTTGGTTTATTCCGCCATCACCTTTATCGCAACTGTGCGAAGGGTTTGCTCTAATTGAGTAGGCAATGTCTTCCCCCGTTTTTCTGCCCTTCTCAGTATTCCAGCGCACGCCTTCGCGCTCAAATAGTATTTCGGCTGAACTTCCGTTTCCAAAACTTCCGATAATGAACACCCTTCGGCGTCGTTGGGCAACTCCGAAATATTGAGAGTCAAGTATCCGCCACGCCACGCCATACCCCCGTTCCGCCAACCATCGAATGACGGTGGCAAAATCTCGTCCTCTGTGGCTGGATAAAAGACCGGGAACATTTTCGATAACAACCCAGTCCGGCTCAAGCTCGTCAATAATGCGTGCAAACTCACTCCATAATCCAGACCGCTCTCCAGCAAGACCTTTCCTTTTTCCGGCAACGGAAACGTCCTGACAGGGAAATCCACCGCAAATAACATCGACTGGTTTGAGGTTGTGCTTTCCAACTGTTCTGACATCATCAAATAACTCCGTTTCACTCCAATGTTTTCTCAAAATGTTCTGGCAGTTCTTGTCAAACTCAACCTGCCATTCGCACTTCATTCCGGCTCGTTCGAAGCCAAGATCAAAACCACCAACTCCCGTGAATAACGAGCCGAACTTCATTGCGCCACCTTCCGGTACTGCCTGAACGTGTCAGCAGAACGCTCGTCGGCTTTCACCGGCGCTCGCTTTGAGTTGCGGCCTTCTTTTTGCCAGCGTTTCAGGATTGCCTCCGTATAAGCCCAAGAACGCTTATTCTGCACGGCCGTCTCTTTCAAAGCATCCATAATCCAGGAAGGCTCATATTCGCTGTAAGCCAGTTTCAGCTTGTCAGCGGTAACTGAATTTAGAACTCCACAAACATCTTCATAGGCTTTTGCAACGTCTGAAAAAGAAGTACCGGTAGTAGTATCTTTAGGGTTATCTGGTAATGGGAATGGGTTATGGGTTATGGGGTTGAATTTTGCTTGAGCATCTGCTTGAGCACTTGCTTGAGCATCTGGTATGCTCTCTGTTTTCTGTTTGCTTTCACTTGAGATTAGTCCGCCCTTGCGTCCTGCTTTTACTTTTGCTTGCCTACGTTTTTCAATTTCTGCTTTTGTCAGGTTATATTCTAAAAAGTCATTCACCTGGTAACCACCATCAACTTTGATCCAAAGACCGACCTCAAGCAATTTTTCAACTGTAGTTTTTGGCCTTTTACAAAATGCGTCTGCAAACAGTTGCGGTAAATAAACTTCGTCAATATAACCGTCTGTCAGGTTAGTATTGCAATGAATCAATCCGTAAAGATAGAGTAAGACTCCATCACCACCAGCCTTGCGGACTTTTATATTATTCTTGAAGTTGTCGTCAATCCGGGTCCAAGCCATTTTCAACCTCCTGTCTTGCTGTCATAAGTAGCTATGGATTTTGGTATAGCATCTATCGGAATTGAGAAGTTAATCGTAAGCCCCCACCCTTTGTCGCTAATCACACTGTATGGGTGCTTATTCTTCGTAAGATAATCAGTCAAGCACCAACTCTTGAATTTATTCCAACTCAACCTGACAAATCTACTGATAAATCCTCCAGCTTTGTCCATGAAGATGTAGTGTAAATAATCACATCTTGTTTCGTAAAACCAACCAGGAGCGTAACTTACAGCGTCTTGGATAAATTCAACAAGAATATCGGATCGCTCTATTTGTCGAATTTTCTCTTCGATTTTATCCTTGCCATCTAATATGCAGTCGTAAGAAATGCACGAGGTTGATCTGTCTACGGTGTGTCCTCTCAGCACGTAATATTGGTCGATGATTAGTTGAGAATCCTTTTCGAACTTGAAGTATTCTTTCTTTTCCTGTTCTGTCATATTTCATTCCCCCAGCCATCCCAGCCATCGACAGTTTTACGTGCGAATAACTCTATTTTTTTCGATAGCGGATACATCGTCTCAATTAGTTGCCGAAAATATTCAGGTTTTTCGCTGTGTTCGTCCGATCGCTCGATTTCAATAACGCTGTCGTGTAAAGTATTAGACTGTTTTGGAAAACTTCCCTTTGTGCAAAGTAGAAGGAACTCATGCCTGACACTGTTATAGTGCCCCATGACATGTTTCACTTTGTCCCAGACGAAGGAAGTTTTATACTCAAATCCCCATGCCTTTATTACAGCATAAGAATCAAATAACTTTGGTGATGTCGTCCACATAAATAAGACTGCGTTGTCTTCGGTCAAGTCTCTTATCGGCAATTCACAAAGTTCATCAATTGACATAGTGGAGTAGTGTCTATCGGCTGCCCCATGAATATCAAACCCAAATGCGTATTGCCAGGGAGGGTCAGCATAAATGACGTTGTATTTCCCGTTTGGAATTACAGGAGTACTTTCTATGCGCTCTTGCCTTCGCTCAATGCGCTTCTCGCGCTCAACTTCCTTTACAGCCTTCAAAACAATCTTGGCTGTAACATTGCCCTCCGGCGTTGATGTAATAACGCGCTTCCATGCTTCAACCTGTTCTTCTGGCTCAAGTGACGCAAGCGGGCGGGCTTGGCGTTCAGAGGTTGGTAAAAAGTCAACCACGGTTGACTTTTGTTATCCGCTTGCGGTAACAGCAGAGATTTGTCTACAATTGTAGACAAATTAGTTACAACTTGCGCCATTGAGCCCGTAGAATGCCCGCTGTTAAATCTATGTAACTTTGTTAGCCTGGATCAATAAGAATAATGCCCTAAATCCCGATAAATGCCTAAAAAAACGCCCTTTTTAGGCATTTTTTGACTGTTTTAGGTTATTTAGATCGTATATTAGCCCAGCTTATTATTGCCCTGATAGACCTACCGCAACTAGTATAGTTACCCCTGGTTAGAATAGCTATAATAAACAAGTATACATACCCTTTACAAGCCTAGATTATAGGTGTATTATTGCTTATGTAAAGGGAAGTTTACTAAACTAACTGGAGGGCTTGCCATGAATAAGATAACCGCTATAGAAACTAAGTCTAAGGCGCTTACCCAGGCAGAGGCTATTACTTTACAAGCTGGAAGGGCTGACCTAAACCCCGCCCTGGCTTATTTACGGGCTATGAGCCCTAAGACTAGGCGAGTACAATCTAACGCCCTAAATACCATAGCACGCCTGATAAACCCCGCCCTGGACCTAACCAGCGTAAACTGGGAGTTATTAGAATACCAGCACGCCCAGGCTATTAGGGCTGAACTAATAGAGCGTTATAGCCCTGCAAGTGTAAACCGCATGCTAAGCGCCCTGAGGGGCGTTGCTAAACAAGCCTGGCTAATGGGATTAGCTAGCCCTGAGCAGTATTTTAGAGTTAATGAGGTAGGGAACGTAAAGGGGGAGACCTTACCAGCTGGGCGGGCTCTTACAAGCGGAGAGATCAGCGCCCTAATGCAGACCTGCATAATCGACCAAACCCCTGCAGGTTTTAGAGACGCTGCAATCATTGCGGTTTTAGCGGTAGCGGGGCTTAGGCGTAATGAGTTAGTTAATCTAAACCTGGCTGACTTTGACCCTGAGAGCGGGGCGCTAAAAATCTTACATGGCAAAGGCAATAAACAGCGCAAAGTCTTTTTAGATAACGGGGCGGCTGAAGCGCTAGCGGACTGGCTGATACTAAGGGGCAATGAGCCTGGGGCGTTATTCTTACCTATAAACAAGGCGGGTAAATTGACCTATAAACAGCTTACAGATCAGGCTATCTATAACATGCTAAAAAAGCGGGCAAGCCAGGCGGGGGTTAGTCAATTTACGCCCCATGACTTAAGGAGAACTTGCATAACCAATTTACTGGAAGCTGATGTAGATACCCTGACTGTAGCAGCTATAGCAGGCCACGCTAGCACCGACACAACCAGGGGCTATGATAGGCGACCTGAGGCAGCTAAACAGCGGGCAGCTAAAAGGCTGCATATACCTTACAAGAGGCGATTAGGCTAAACAGTCTAGTTATGGCATGTTTTATCAAACTGGCATAATTATTGTATACTAATAGGCAATGAGAATAATAAGCATAGCTAATCATAAAGGCGGCACCGCTAAAACCACCACCGCCCGCACCCTGGGCGATTATATGGCCATGAAGGGCTATAAAACCCTGCTAATTGATTTAGATCCCCAGGCGGCGCTAACTATGGCTTGCGGGTTTAGAGACGTTTACCCTAGCCTGGTAGACGTTATAGGGGGCGGCCAACCTGGGCATATGGAATTAGAGCAAGTGATCAGGAAGGTAAAAACCAACCTGGATTTAGCCCCTGCTAATCTGAATTTATCAGGCTGCGAGCTGGGCATAACGTCTAGAATAGGGCGGGAGTATATCCTAAAACGGGCGCTAGAAGGTTTAGATTATGACCTGGCAATTATTGACAATCCCCCCAGCGTTAGCCTATTGACCATAAACGGGCTGGCTGCTAGTCATGGCGTGCTAATCCCTACCCAGCTAACCCCTTTAGATGTTAATGGCGTTATGCAGTTTATTAAACTGATAGAAGGTATTAGGGCTGGGTTAGGCATGGAATTAGAGATAATAGGGATTTTACCCACCTTTTATGATAGTCGCTATAGGTTGCACCAGCAGGCTAAGGCAGCGCTAAAAAAGGCTAAAATGCCTGTTATGGAAGTCTCCATAGGCAGAACTGTAAGGGTAGCAACAGCAGCGATTAGCGGGCAAAGTATTTTGACTAGTAACCCAGATAACCCCCAGGCAGAGAATTATAAAGAACTAGGAAAGGTGATAGAACAATGGCTAAAGATAAAGACTTAACCCCTGAATTTACAGACTTGATTACAAGCGGGGCGGCTGTAGAACAACCCCAGGCTGAACAACCTGAACAACCTAAAAAAGCAGAAAAACCTAAAAAGAAAAAAGAGCCTTATAGGACTGTTAGTTTAGGGCTTAGAGGTGATGAGCTGGTCGAAATCGAGAGAATAGCCCAGGAATTAGAGCAAACCAGGCATGCAGTCCTAAAATATGCCATAGGGGAGTTTATCAGGCGCTATAACGAAGGGGAACGCCCAGAACTGGTTACAGTCCTAAAACTAAAATAACATACCGTAACTATATATAGTTATATAAGCTCATAATAGATTATGCTAATTAAGCAATGTCTATTATGAGCTTGACTTAATTATATTAGTCAGGCATAAATGCCTTACGCTGGCAGGGGCTAGCCCTGTATATCAGAACGGGAGACAGCACGACTAACAATAAAAAGAGTTACCAATTATCCAAAGGGATCAGGATTACCCCCACTTATCGCAAAGGGCAATTAGTTTTAAAGTTTACAACCCAGGGCGGGCTAAAAAGAACTTTTACGCTATCGCCCCAGGGCAAGCCCAAGCGATAAACCTAAAGAGCGGTTGCAGAGATAATGCAATCGCTCTTTTTATGCCTGTAGGGGCAATCCAGGCTCAGCTAAACACCCGCATAAATGTTACAAATAATTTGAGACCAATTGGTCTTATTTTGCCGATAACAGAAAGCCAAGCCCGCACGCCTAAAAGCGGATATGAATTACAGAAAGTATATGAGTTTTATTAGAAATCTAAGCTAAATGTCCTAAAACACCCTAGTTATTCCCCTAATATATAGGAGCACAATTTTTTGAGTAGCACGACTTTTGAGCAAAAATTTATAAAACACCCTAGTTATTCCAGTAATATATAGGAGCACAATTTTTTTAGTAGCACGAATATAGAGCAAAAATTTATAAAAAGTCTCTGAAAGTGGCTGTAGTAAGTGAGGGGCAATGTGCAAAAGCCCTCTGAAACTGCATAGTTAATAGAGAGACAAATATTTTTAGTAGCACGAGTTTTGGCAAATATGAGTAAAAGTGCTTAGTTATTCCCCTAATATATAGGAGCACAATTTTTTGAGTAGCACGAATATAGAGCAAAAACGCATAATGGACATTGATTTTTCACTATAAGGGTTAAGAGGCAAGTGACACGATCTTAGATGAAAATATCACAAAAGACCTCTGAAAGTGCATAGTTAATAGAGAGACAAATATTTTTAGTAGCACGAGTTTTGAGCAATTTGTCCGCTTTTGTGTCCATAATGGCACAGGATTAATAGGGGATAGTATGCGAAGACAATGTCCGCTTTACCCTCTAAAAGTGGCTGTAGTATATAGAGAGACAAATATTTAAGTAGCACGAGTTTTGGCAAATATGTCTAAAAGGGGTGAGTAATGCCACTAACCTTATGGAGTAAGAAAATTATGTGCAAAAGATATTGTGTATGCGTTTGGGCATACGCAGGAAGAGGTAGCAGACATTGTTGGCTATACACAGCAAAGAATTAGCCAAATTATAGCAAATATTTGTAAAAGTGCTTAGTTATGGCACTAAATAATAGAGGAACATTTTATTTGAGTAGCACGAACTTAGAGCGGGAATGTCCTAAAAGAGGTCTGAACGCGACTACAGTACATGAGAGCACATTTTTTAGTAGCACGGAATTACACGAGTCTAACAAAGGATAACCAGAGCAATGGAAAGCAAAGTAATTTACAACAAAGTACAAACCGTAAGGGCTAATGACCTGTGGCAAGCGTGGTTAGACGACCTGGCAGCCCAGGCAGGTCGCAAACCTTCAGTATTTCTGAGAGACGTAATCTATTGCCTGAAGTTTACAGATCAGGGCAAAAAAGTGATCGACACGATGAAAAAACGCGAGCTTGATTATACGAACTTTGCCAGGGCAGCCAGGGGCTAGAAGCCAGCCAGGATTATTGAGGGCTAATGCAGACTGATAAACCTAACCAATTTACCCAGGATGAACTACCAGCCAGCCCAGCTGTAATTATGGAATGGCTAAAAATAGATCAGGTAGCCATGTCTTTATTGCAGGGCTATCTAGCTGCCTGTAAGTCGGGTTTAATTCGCTCTCAGAGCCAAAAAAACGCCCTTTTTTCAGGATTACAGCTGAATGTCAAGGATGACTACGGATAACAATAAAAACCATGCTTATTATGTATAGTGATACCATGATTAAAGGGACTTGCGCAGGAATGAAAAAGAGATTAGAATCAGTCCAATTAAAGACTAGACCCGCCTGTTATAGCGGGTCAACATTTGAAGTCTATAGCAGTTGGCGCTGCTAGTCAGAAGGGTCAAGTACAACCAAAGGACATAACCGAAACAACCGACTATGATTATTATAAGCAATTTACGCCTAATGTCAAGGCTATGGGGGGGATAGCGTGATTAAGGTATTCCCTGAAGTCATTTACTCAGCAATCAGGCATAACCGCCCAGCTGGGGCGTTTAGGTTATGGTTTATTGCTAAGCATTTTGACAATGGGAGCGGGTTTATCCCTGCTAAGGATTTTAGGCGCTATGTGAGCTCCCTGGGCGTAAATGAAAAAACCTATTACCGCTGGTTAGACCAGGCTATCACTTTAGGGCTAATGAGACGGGAAGGCGGGGCTAATCCTGTTTACCGCTTAGCAGCCTGGGAGAGCGGGGCTA
>ENA-UOUL01005347-UOUL01005347.1-bioreactor-metagenome-genome-assembly--contig:-NODE-5347-length-11189-cov-4.282667_pt1 | contig 11189 bp, 3 predicted proteins | sample MGYA00249838_ERZ747220 | MGnify/ENA primary metagenome ERZ747220 (study PRJEB28778, sample SAMN05720191) | bioreactor metagenome | isolation source: Anaerobic biogas reactor | place: USA:Washington...
CCGGTGACCACTTCGACCGGCTGCCGCGCGAGCACCCGCTGCGCGCCTTCACGCTCAACCTGCTGGCGCGCGACGCGGCCGCGCCCCTGGCTGAGTTGGTGGGTTATTACAAGGGGTCCCTGGCGCTGGCCGATCCGCCGCTCAACGACGTGGCATTGCTGGCGGATGCCGCGCCTGATCCCGCGGACTACAACACTGATTTCGATCTGCTGGACCCGCGCATCCAGCTGCCCTCGGCGGTGAGCGAGCGCCTCGCCGGTGCGGGCGCGGTGTCCGCGCTGGACGTGAACAGCGAGTTTGTGGCGGGCTTTGCGCCGGCCGGGTGGGCAGCCTTTTATGCCGGGGTGTCGCCCGTCACCGCCCCCTACGAGGACAGCATCGGCGTGGCCGCGCAGGCCTATCACCAGATCTACGACGCGCTGAACTACAATCTGCTCGTCACCGCGGTCGAGCGCCTGTTTCAGGCGCTGGCGCGTCTGGCGGCCGAGGCGGCCCGCTATCTCACCGAGTCGCTCACAGCGTTCGACGGCCACACGCCCCATTACGGGCTGTGGCTGGCCTTCCTGCGCCTGTGGCGGCTCAACCAGCAGCACCTCAATACGCTTACACAGCGCCACCTCGACTACTATTACCGCGAGGTGCTGCGCCTGTATCCGCAGGCCGCGCTGCCCGATCAGGTGCACCTGTTGATCGAGCCGGCCAAGACCGTGAGCGAGGCGCTGCTGCCTGCCGCCACCACCGCGTTCCGGGCCGGCAAGGATGCGGCGGGTCGCGAGCTCTTGTATCAGCTCGACCAGGATTTTGTGGTCAACCGGGCGCGGGTGGCGCAACTGATGGCACTGCAGCGCCCGCGCATCGGGAGCGGCGGCGCCGTCCTGCCTCTGGCCTCTCCTGTGGCGAATTCGCGCGATGGGCAGGGCGAAGAGCTGCCCAAGGACGATCCGCAGTGGCCGCCGTTTGGCCCGCCTGGGGCGGCGACGGCACGCGTCGGCTTCGCCCTGGCCGACCGCCAACTGTTCCTGCGCGAGGGCAAGCGCACCATTGCGGTGATTGTCCAACCGGACACGGCGCTGGCCCTGGGGGCTTTTTCGGGCGGGATCAAGGCATCGCTGAGCGCCGAGAAGGGATGGCTTGACATAAGCGATCCCGGACGCCTGCTGGCAACCACGTTTCTCGGGCTGCTGGTGTTCGTGATCGTGGTCGAGGGTGAGGATCCCGCCATCGTCCCCTATGATCCGGCCGTGCATGGACCGGGTTACACCGTGACTGAGCCGATCCTCAAGATCGAGCTCAACCTGGCGGGCGACCAGGCTGTGGCTGCCGGGCTTTTCACCGCGCTGCGCGACCTGCGCTTCCAGATGTTGCGGCTGCAGGTGGCCGCGGAGGACGTGCGTGACTTCACGTTGCAGAACGAGGCGGGGGCGATCGATGCCTCCAAGTCTTTCCTGCCCTTCGGAGCCATGCCCCAGCAGAACGCATCGCTCATCCTGGGCAGCAGCGAGCTCTTCAGCAAGAAGCTGAGCGGCATCGTGCTGCGGGTCGAGTGGGAGAAGACGCTCACGACCACGGGTTTCTTCAGCAAGACCGGCCCGTCCGATCACCAGGCCAGGATGCACCACCTGGCCAAGGGAAAGTGGGAGCCGATCACCAACGACTACACCATCGGACTGTTCCCGGCGAGCGGCGCCAGCTCCGACATTACGCTGGGTGACCTGGCCGCGGTAAGCGCCTCGATCGCCCAAACGCTGGAGAATGAGTTTTATGGGCCCACATCGCGGGCTGGCTTCCTGCGCCTGGAGCTGGAGGCGGGATTCGGCCACAAGGCCTGGATCGACCAGAAAACGATCAACCTGATCAACCTGGCCAACGACCCGAACTGGGCGCCTCCCGGCACAGCGGCCTACAACTTCGACGGCAGCACCAAGCTGCCCAAAGAGCCGTATACCCCCAAGATCAACAGCATCTCGCTCAACTATGTCACGCAGTTGGCCCAGCCCGCCCATTTCCTGCACCTGCATCCGTTCGGCTTCACCGAGGAGAACGGCGCCGCGGGCCGGCTCTTCCCGGAGCTGGCGTATGAGGGCGAGCTCTATTTGGGGATCGGCGACCTCGACCCGCCGCAGCGCGTGTCGCTGCTCTTCCAGGCCGTCGACGGCACGGCCAACCCCCTCAAGGGCGAGGCGGCGCTGCACTGGCACTACCTGCGGGGCAATGCATGGGTCGAGCTTGCGGAGCAGTCCATCGATGACAAGACGGATAACCTCTCAGGCGCCGGCATCGTAGGCATCGCCGTGCCCGAGGACGCCGATACGGCGCACACGATCTTGCCCGCCGGACTGCATTGGCTGCGCATGGCGGCCGCAGCCGACTCCGACGCGGTCAACAACATGCGGAGCATCGACGCCCAGGCCGTGGCGGCTACCTTCCTGGACGAGGGACATGACCCGCTGTCCGTGAGCCGCCCGCTGCCCGCGGGCACGATCGCCAAGCTCAAGGTCGCCAACGCTGCGGTCAAGAAGGTGACGCAGCCCGCGGCTTCTTTCGGCGGTCGCCTGCCCGAGAACGACGCCGATTTCACGGTGCGGGCCAGCGAGCGTCTGCGCCACAAGGACCGGGCATCGACCCTGTGGGATTATGAGCGGCTGGTGCTGGAGCATTTCCCTAACGTGTATAAGGTGCGCTGCATCAACCACACGGAGTTGATGCGGGATGTGGCCAACAACATCGCGGCCGACAACGAGCTCAAGCCCGGGCACGTGCTGGTGGTGCCCATCCCCTACGTGACGGCGGGTGTACGCGATCCCTTGCGCCCCTACACCGACAAGAAGACCATCGTAGCCATCGACGCGTTTCTGCGGGGTCGCATGTCGCCTTTCGTGCAGCTCGAGGTGCAGAACCCCAGGTTCGAGGAGGTGCAGGTGAAGTTCAAGGTGGCCTTCGCTTCTGGCATCGCCGACATTGTGTTTTACAAGCAGGAACTCAACCGGGCCATCATCCGCTATCTCTCGCCCTGGGCCTACGCCGAGGGCGCCGAGATCAGCTTCGGCGGCAGATGGCACAAGTCGGCCATCATCGACTTTGTCGAGGAGCAGCCGTACGTTGACCACCTGACGGATTTCGAGATGTATCACAAGGCGGACATTTCGCTTGCCGAGAGCGCGTGGGCCCGGGTCGACGAAGAGGTGGTTGAGGCCACAACCTCGCGCTCGATCCTGGTCTCGCACCCGCAGCATATTATCTGCGAGCTGGCAGGAGATGGCGCCGGATGTCTATGAGCGGGATGATGCAGAATGGTTGACACCTTGCAGATCGATAAGAGCCGCACCCTGCGCCCCGCCGAGGACTACGCGTTCCTGCGGGAGCGGGGCATCGCCTACATCCAGGAGCTGTCGGGGCGCATCTGGACCGACCATAACGCCAGCGATCCCGGCATCACGGTGCTGGAGGTGCTGGCCTATGCCCTGACCGACCTGGGCTACCGCACCGGCTTCGACATCAAGGACCTGCTGGCGACGCCCGACGGCAGCGCCGACCCGCCCGAGATCAGCGGCCTGTTCCCGGCCCACGAGGTGCTCACTGCCACCCCGTTGACCCTCTTCGATCACCGCCGGCTGCTCTTAAAGATCGAGGGGGTGCGCAATGCCTGGCTGGACCCCATGACCGACCCCACCCAGTCCGGCAATTACCGGGAGTCGGAGATTCCCATCTACGCCGACTGCCAGGCCGGCGAGCTCTCCTACGAGTCATTGAATGCCGGGGACCAGGACAACACGCGCGTGCGCCTGGGCGGCCTGTACCGGGTGCTGCTTGAGCTGGAGATCGACGATGAGCTGGGCTCACTCAACGAGACCCGGCTTGTCTACCGCGTGCGCCGCGGGCCGCTCAAGGGCGTGGTCCTCTCGCTTGACGGCGCCCCGGCCGAAGTGGACTTCAGCGACGATTTCGAGGCAGTCAACCAGGTGGTGAGCGTAGTGCAGGCCGGCAAGGCTTTCTCGGCCCAGGTGCGGGTGGGGATTGCAGGCGGCGGCGAGGTGCTGCTGGACGAGCTCACGCTCCGCGTGGTTGACGACCGCCCGCGGCCCGGAGAGGCGCCGGTGATCGTGAACCCGGCCGGCGTGGAGAATCTACTGGCCGACTCGGCTCCCGACGGCCTGGCGCCCCGCTTCTGGGCCAAGCAGCAGGCCCGCCGACGCAGCCTGGAGACGGTGCGCTGCGTGCTGAATGCTCACCGCAACCTGTGCGAGGACACCCTCAGTGTCGAGACGGTGCAGCTGGATCAGGTGGGTGTGTGCGCAGACATCGAGCTGCGGCCCGACGGCGACATCGAAGCGGTGCAGGCGCGCGTCCTTCACGCCATCGAACTTTATCTGAACCCACCGGTTCGTTATTACTCGCTTCAGGAGCTGCTGGACGAAGGGCTGTGCGCCGACGAGATCTACAACGGGCCGTACGTGAATCCGGCCTTTGCCTGTGGGGAGGCGCCTGCCTTCACCAAGCCCGGCTTTGTGAAAACCGAAGATCTGGAGGCCAGCGAGCTGCGCCGCTTCATCTACGTGTCGGACATCATCAACCTCCTGATGGATTTCCCCGAGATTGTGGCGGTCAGGAACGTGCTGCTGCGCCGGTACAGCGCCGAAGGCGAGCCGCTGGGCGGGAGCGAGCACTGGTGCCTGGCAGTCACGCCCGGTCGCCAGCCGGTGCTGGCCATCGAGCGCTCGAAGATCGTCTTCTTCAAGGACCAGATCCCTTACCGCGCCCGGCAGACGGAGTTCCTGCAGACGCTGGACCACCTGCGGGCCATGGCGCGCAAGGCGGCATATATCGAGGCCAACCAGGTGCTGCCGCTGCCGCAGGGCCGCTACCGCGACCCCAACGCCTACTTCTCGATTCAACACGACTTTCCCCAGACTTACGCCATCGGCGAGGCGGGGCTGCCTGCAACGGCCGGGGCCGAACGGGTGGCGCAGGCGCGCCAGTTCAAGGCCTACCTTGCCTTTTACGATCAGGTGCTGGCGGGTTACCTGGCGCAGCTGGCCAACGTGCGTACGCTCTTTTCGCTCGACAAGACCCTCGGCCGCACCTACTTCTTGCCGTATCTGGACGACATCCCGGGGGTGCGGGGCGATTTTGAGGACGAGTTCTACGTCGACAAGGCGGTCCTGCAAGATGAGGTGCAGCGCACGCGCCTGATCGAGGACGAAGGGCTCTTCGTAGAGCGCCGCAACCGCGTCCTCGACCACCTGACGGCCCGCTTTGCGGAACAGTTCACCGACTACGTGCTGATGATGTTCGACCTGGAAGGGGACCGGCTGCACACGAGCAGAACGCTGATCGACGACAAGATTGACTTCCTGGCCGAGTATCCGGTGATCAGCCGTGAACGCCACAAGGCCTTCAACTACCGGCCCGAAGACCCACTCGAGATCTGGGACACCGAGAACGTGTCGGGGCTCGAGAAGCGGGTGGCCCGCCTGATGGGCATCGACGACTACACCCGCCGTGACCTGGCCTGCGCCGAGGTGTTCGAGCTGTTGTTCACCGCGGAGCAGGACGGGAGCGGGTGGCGCGTGGTCGTGGCTGATGCCGGGGGCGGTGTCATCTTCCGTTCTGTGGAAAGCTTCGCCGACCCGGCAGTGGCGCAGGCGGCAGCCCAGGCTCTCTATCCCTTCATCCACGATGAGGCCAGCTACGAGATCGACGCCAGCGGCGGGACCGGCCAGGTGCGCTACACCATCAGCGCCGGCGGCGCCAGCCTGGAGCACGAGGGCACATTCGAGACCGAGGCCGCAGCCGTGCAGAATGTCCGCTCCCTCATCGCGCGCTATGACGAGATCCTGCTGGGTGATCCGGCCTGCGAGCGGGAAGGTCTGCACCTGATCGAGCATATCCTGCTCCGGCCCTTCACAGACCAGGACAGGTTGATGGACGTGTGCCTCGAACCGCCGTGCGAGATGTGCGGCGATGAGGATCCCTATTCGTTCCGCATCCACGTCGTGCTGCCCTACTGGCCGCGTCGTTTTCGCAATCTTGATTTCCGGCGCATCTTCGAGCAGACGGTGCGCCTGGAGACTCCCGCGCATGTCCACGCCACCATCTGCTGGGTGAGCAATGCACAGATGGTCGAGCTGGAGCAGCGGTACAGGGCCTGGCTCGAGGCGCGGGCGGCCGCTGACTTCGACCAGGGGGCATTGACCCAGGCGCTGCAGGACCTGATTGACATTCTGCAGCGGCTGAAGAGCATTTATCCGGCTGCCACTCTGCACGATTGTGTCGAGGGTGAGGACGAGAATCCCGTGCGCCTGGGCTCTACTGTCCTGGGGCTTTTCTGAGAGAGGGCACCCTATGCAAACCTCATATCCCATATTCGAGAATGGGCAGGTGCTGACTTCCAGGCACCTCAACGACGTGGTCGATTATCTAGAGCAGCAGGACCGGCTGACACGCCACAAGCTGATCGGCATCGGCATCGTCTGCGGCCTGGAAGTGAGCTATGAGCCCGACCAGGGTCGCATCCGGCTCAGCGCGGGGTGCGCCCTCACCTCGGACGGCTATCTGCTGGTGCAGGATGATGCGGTGCTGACCCAGGCGCGGGCTTATACCCTGCCCGTGCCCCAGGTTGAAGAGGCGCCCGAGGACCTGGACCTGCGCGCGCCCTATCCATTCTTCCTGGATGCCAACGGCGCCCAGGTTCCCCTATGGGAACTGCTGCCCGCCGACCATACGCCCGCGCCCGGCGAGCCGCAGCCGGCGCCAACCGATGCCGGCTTCATCGCCAACAAGGTAGCCCTGCTCTTCCTGGAGCGGCGGCTGGAGTCGCTGAAGAATTGCGAGGCCGGCGACTGTGCCGACAAGGGCATGGAGGTGCGCCTTGTGCCGCGCATCCTGGCGGCCAACCGGGCCGATGCCGAGGCCATGCTGGCACGCGAGGCCGGCATCGCCGGGCGCCCCGTCGACCGCAGCAGGCATCCCGGCTACGATCTGGCCGAGCTACGGCTGGAGAAGATCGGCCCTGCCGCGCTCCAGATTGCTACATTCGAAGCGCTGGCCGCGCGCATCCTGGCCGTGACTGGTAACCTGGGTCCGCAGGTCATCGACGCGTTCAAGAAGAGCTATGACGCGTACAAGTACCTGCTGGCCGACATCTACCCGGAGGCGCAGTTCCCCAACGGGCCGTTCGGTGATCCCAACTATTTCGCCAACCTGACACAGCAGGTGGGGCGAAACATCTACCTGATCCTGTATTTCTACGGCTACATGCTCGACCTGGTCGACTCGTACAACGAGTTCCTGGCCGCGGCCATCCGCATCGAGGCCGAATGCTGTCCTAATCCCGAGCGCTTCCCGCTCCACGTGCTTCTGGGCGAGATCCAGCCGCAGCCGGTGGCCTTCGCGGCTGCCCCCAACCTGCCCGGCCCGGTCGATCCCCTGGCGGCCAACAGCGGCCTTGGCCCCCCCACCCGGCCAACGCCGTTCCGCCATCACTTCATTCCATCGCCTTTGTTTGACCGGCAGCACGAGAAGCTACAGGCGCTGCGTTCCCTGCACTATCGGACTTACCTGCTGGCCTATCGTTTCAAGCTCGACGATCTGCTCAAGCTGGACATCCGGATCACGCCCAGCAAGGCGATCGACACGACGCTATCCGAGCAGGCCATCCCCTTCTATTACGCCTTGCTGGTTGACAAGACCAAGGATGACCTGGCCCGCAACTGGTCCTTTGACAAAACCGTGCGCAACCGGCTGGACCGCCTGTTTTCTTACCAGTACACCGCGGCAGCGGATCACCCGCTGCGCTATCGCCTCGACGACCATGACTTTTATCGCATCGAAGGCTGTGCCGGCAAGGGCTTGGGCCAGGTCATGGCCGCGCTGAGAGAGCAGAAGCGGGAACTGGGGCTGTCTTTCGCCGTTGAGCCGGTGTTCCTGGGTTTGGCGACGGGGAACGACGTCGAGAGCGTTGTTTTGGACAAGGATGCCCAGGCGCGCGCGATGCAGGCGCTGGTCAAGCTGTTGGTCTGCCGCATGCGCGATCTGGACGTTCTTTTCCTGATCCTGATGGCTGCCATGTTCCAGTATGTGCTGACCATCATCGCCCGCCTGGCCGCGGCCAACACGTCGCGACTGGGCGGCCTGGCGATCGCGACCCAGCCCTCGCGGTCCACCAGGGTGGGGCGCGAGGGAGGGCTGACCGGCGACCTGCTGGGGGTGGGCATCTCACCGAAGCGGGCGCAGCTCTTCCGCCGTTCGTCCGAGACGCTGCTGCGCCAACTGCGCCCACAGCGCTACGAGAAGGGCGTCATCACCGCTAAGGCGGTCACGAGCGACGATGCCAAAGCCTCGGTGGGCAAGCTGTACATGGACATTAAGGACCCCGACTCGAGCGCCAACCTCTTCGACCGTACGCTGGAGTTCGTCAAGGGGCTGGGGCAAGCTGCCAACATCGAGGTGGTGACACAACGCATCTATCCGGCCGTCTCACTGCTCGACAAGAGCGAGGCGTTGGTGGAGGTGCTCAGGGCGCCCTCGCTGGCCGGCTTCGACTTCGCCGAGTTTGAGAGCCGCTACGATGGCTTCGTGCAAGCCTACGAGGCGTACCTCGACCGGCCCAAGTCCGACCAGCCTGAAGAGGCGGAGATCGTCGAGCTGGATAAGACCCTGGGCGTGGCCTACAGCTCTATCGTCAGTACCGGACCCCAGTCGGTGATCCGCGGGCTGACCGGTGAGATGCGCGAGCGCCTGCTTAACATCTTTCGGGAGCTAACGCTGGGCGGCTATGTCCAGCGCCATCCGGGCGTCGAGCACAAGGGAGGCGTGCCGGCCGGCGGCACCTTCGTCGTGCTCTACACCCACCGCAGCTTTCTCACGCGCGTGGTCACCGCCAATAAAGCGGTCTACAACGAACGGGTGACCAAGATGCGGGCCAAGTACGTGGGCAGAGCGGACCGCGCGGAGATCGCCGATCCGGAGCAGTTGCTGGCGGCTGCCCCGGCCAGCGAGGACCCCCTGGACGACTTCGTAGTCCTGGGCGACTTCTTCCTGCCCTACCTGTGCTGCGATACCGACTGCAGCGACATCGATCTGGCCGGCGGGAAACGTCCTTCAATAACACCGGTCGGGGTTACGGGCCAGGTGTTGGCCGAGGCCGGCGATAACAACCCGCCTGGGTTGGTGGCCGACGCCGCGGTGACGGTGATCGACCTGAATACCAACCAGCCAGTGCCGGTCGAGGTGAAGCGTGGACGCTACGCCTTTACCGCACCGCCGGGCACATACCGCATCGAGGTGAAGGGCCCACGTACCCTCCTGCCTGCGGAGCGCATCGTGACCCTGACGGCGGGCGCCGCGCGTGAAGAAGATTTCGTGTTGCGCCGGCGCGGGTGATGAGGACCTTTGAGCGAGTGGGATGGTGAACGGCATCGCCGATAAACCCAGGTTGCCGCATCGGATCCGCCGGGCCGTCTTCAAGCTTCGTTTCTCCGACGAGCGCTCGGCCCTGGGGGCGCGGCGCCAGATGGAGGAGCTCGTCCAACAGGCTATTCTTCCGCTGGTCGAAGAGGCCTTCGACGCCTACGCACCCAACGGTCGGGTGCTGTCTTTCGATCGCCTTGAGATCGACCTGGGACGCCTCGATCCGGGCCAGCCGGACCTGGACCAGCTGCGCCAGGCCGTCCTGGCCCAACTGAGCAGGCAGTTGGAGGAAAGCGTGGCATGGCCCGGCGCGGCCCAAGCCCTCCTCTCGCCGCCCGTCTCAGCCGGGGAGACGCTGCTCGCGTTCCTGGAGACGGGCCGCTGGCCGTGGCATGCCGTTTTCAAACGCGCCGGGGAGCTGGAGGCCGCCGTGCAGGCACTGGAGCCGGACCGGGCACAATACCTCGCCCGGCGCATCGGCGCGTTGCTGGGCAAGCCGGCCGTGCGCCAACGCCTGGCCTACCAGTTCAGTCTTTCCTTCGTACATTGGCTGATCGCCGCGCTCCACCCGGGCCGGGCGGCCGAGATCCTGCATCTGGCGCAGGAGGTAGGTGTTGGACTCGATCCGGGCCAGGTGGCGGTCCTGGCATTGGCGGTGGGTCCGGCGTTCGAGCTGAATGCGACTGGGGTGATGGTGCGCCGGATGGAGGACGAGCGGGAGCGCCTGAGGATCGCCGGGGACCGGGCGGCTGAGTTGGCGGCGCCGGCCGTGCGCGTCGACGCGGCCGGCATGGGACGGCAGCAGGGCGGCGACGACGGTGCGGGCGGCCTGTACGTGCGGCACGCGGGGATTGTGTTGCTGCATCCGTTCCTGGAGCGGTTTTTCGAACGGGTGAGGGGGTTGGGCGCCTCGCCCGAGGGGCGTACGGACCTCCGCGGTCGCGGGGAAGGCGATCCCCAGGGCACGCTGTTGGCGTCACTGGTGGAGCGGGAGCGGGGGGTGCATTTGTTACACTTCCTGGCCACGGGAAGAGAGCAGCCGGATGAGCATGAGACGACGCTCTTGAAGCTGCTGTGCGGGCTGCCGTTGGCGTATCCTGTGGTGAAGGACCTGGCCTTGTTGCAGGCCGAACGAAATGAGGCCGAGGCGCTGCTGCTGGCTGCCATTGGGCATTGGGAGAAGCTCAAGCATACCTCGCCCGCGGGGCTCCGGGAAACCTTTCTGGAGCGGGACGGCAAGCTGGCGCCGGCGGAGCGGGGCTGGCGGCTGGTGGTCGAGCAACGCCCTCCGGACGTGCTGCTCGGCTATTTGCCCTGGGGGCTCTCCATCGTGCGCCTGCCCTGGATGGCCGGGTCCCTGGGGGTGGACTGGGCATGACGCATGAAAGCTGAGCCATGAAGACGCGCGCCACTGTTCCGCAGGCGGACCACAAGCCCAAGGCCCGCTCATCGCAGCCCTTCTTTCCCAGGCAGGAAGGGGAGGCGTCGACCGCTGCCTTCTTCCAGGCCGGCATCCAGCCCGCGCTTATCCTGCGCCGGGCGGGCGATCCTTTCGAGCGGGAAGCGGATGTAGTGGCCGAGGCGGCGACGCGAGACTCAACTGTGGCTGAGCGCGGGCCGCGCGTGGCGGCCGGCATCTCGCATGTCGTCCAGCGGCAGGCGGAGGCAGAGCGCGAGGAGCCGGTGCAGGCCGCGATGGAAGAGGAGCGCGAGGAGCCGGTGCAGGCCGCGATGGAAGAGGAGCGCGAGGAGCCGGTGCAGGCCGCGATGGAAGAGGAGCG
>ENA-UOUL01005352-UOUL01005352.1-bioreactor-metagenome-genome-assembly--contig:-NODE-5352-length-11182-cov-3.773345_pt1 | contig 11182 bp, 8 predicted proteins | sample MGYA00249838_ERZ747220 | MGnify/ENA primary metagenome ERZ747220 (study PRJEB28778, sample SAMN05720191) | bioreactor metagenome | isolation source: Anaerobic biogas reactor | place: USA:Washington...
GCATCGAAGACTCGATGCTCTCCGGGTCCTCGCCAGCTTCCAGGCGCCCGACCACTTCTTCGAACTCGGGACCAAGATCCTCACCCGTCTCATCCGCCATCTTGCGCATGAAGCGGGCAAGCGATTTTGGATCGTTTTCATCCACGCCCTCTCCGAGCATATCGTCTGGGCTGGATATATCATCCAGGTTACTGCCTTCGGAACGAAGGACGGCAACGCGCGATATCAGCCGTGTCAGGTTCTTTCCGCCGCAGCGCGGGCAGATCGCCTCGCGGCTTTGAGCGTCGGCATACGAACGCCAGAGAAGGCTGACGCGTCGATTGCAGTCTTGACAGTTGTACTCGTAGATCGGCATGTGGCGATTATAGCGTATGATGGGACTTGCGTCCAGGCAATCCTGGCAACGAGTGAGTTTTCTGTTGTGTGACGAGGATGCTTCGCAATGAGCGACGAAGACCAGGCTGCCCCGGCAGGCCTTGAACAGGTTACGAGCGATTGGTATGGCTCTCTTCACCTGCCGCGGCCGCTGCTGGTGGTTATCTCGGGCCCGTCAGGCGTCGGCAAGGACGCGACAATCCAACTCATGAAGGAACGGGGCTACTCGTGCTATTTCGTGGTGACTGCGACCACGCGCCCCCGCCGGCCCACTGAGATCGACGGGGTGGATTATCACTTCGTTTCAGAGGCCACGTTCAGCGACCTGATCGCGCGCGGCGAATTGATAGAACATGCGCTGGTTTACGGTCAGTACAAAGGCATCCCCAAGGCAGGCATCCGGGCTGCGCTGGCCAGCGGGCAGGATGTTCTGATGCGGCTCGATGTGCAAGGCGCCGCTACGATTCGCCGCCTGGTGCCAGAGGCCGTTACGGTCTTCCTGACAGCAGAGTCAGAGGAAGCACTCGTCGAACGCCTGCGATTGCGCAGGACAGAGGATCCCGCACAGCTTGAGCAGCGGATCGAGACCGCACGCCGAGAGCTGTGCCAGGCCAGTGAGTTCAAATATCGTATCGTCAATCGTGAATGTGCGCTAGATGAGACGGTCGATCGTTTGATCTCGATCATCGAGGCCGAAAAGTGCCGCATTGATTGGCGACCGGTGACAATATGAGCTATGAAAATCCCGCTCCGCAGGAGCAGCCCACGGGGCAAGCCCCACAGCCTGGCGCGAGTTCCGCAGCGCCAGTTCAGGTCCGCATCCGTCTGCCGCTTTCCCGTCCCATCGTGACCTATGTACTCCTGGCCCTGATTGCACTTGTATTCGTTGCCGACTTCCTCCTGGAACAGGTTACAGGCCAGCCAATCATCTTCTACCTGGGTGCGCAGGTTAACAGCTGGGTCGGGGACGGTGAATATTGGCGTCTGCTCAGCGCGATTTTCCTGCATGGCGGCTTGACGCATCTGGCATTCAACGGCTGGGCCCTTTACAGCCTGGGCCGCGACATCGAGTCGTTTTACAGTCCCATTTGGTTCACGGCGATCTATTTCGTATCCGGATTGGCCGGTAACATTGCATGGTATGTTCTCGGTGCAGAGTCGCCCTCCGTTGGCGCTTCGGGTGCGATCTTCGGTCTGATCGGGGCTGAGGTGGCCTACTTCGTGCGCAACCGCCAGCTTTTCGGTGCATTCGGCCGCCAAAGGCTCGGCAATCTGGCCGTTCTCATCGGCATCAACCTCGTCTTTGGCTTTACGATTCCGAATATCAACAATCACGCGCATCTTGGCGGCCTGGCAGCAGGCTTCTTGCTGGGGCTCGTCTTGTCACCAGGTTATGTTATGACCTGGACTCAGGATGGTTATGTGAGCACGCGCCGGCTGGTCGATGGGCAATCGCAGGTCGTGCGCGCGTTAGTTGTCTTGTTGGCACTGGCGATTTTGGCTGGCCTCATTCTCGTGGGTAACCAGCGCTGGGCCGTCTGATGCGGACGCTGGATGTTCTGCAGCGTCTGGGGGGTGTGCGATGAAGTCTGATCCGACCCAACAGATTCGCTCCTCCGCCATTGCTGGGCGGTGGTACCCGGGCAGTGCGTCTACATTGCGCCGTGACATCGAGAGTTATTTCGAAACGGCCCCGCAAGAAGTCTGGCCGGGCCGCATCCTGGGCCTGGTCGCCCCGCACGCGGGTTACGCCTATTCAGGTCCGACGGCCGCGAAGGCCTTCGCACAGGTGCGCGGCATGCCTTTCACGCGTGTGATCCTCCTGGGACCGTTGCATCGACCAGTCTGGGGCAGCGCCACGGGCCCGCTGATGGTTCCCACCGAGGGTGCCTATCGTACACCGCTGGGTGATGTTTCCCTGGATCAGGATTTCATCGCCAGGCTTGATGAAAGAGTTGCCTTGACCCGGGTCCAGGGCGATGAGGAACATGCACTGGAGATCGAGTTGCCTTTCCTGCAGGTCGCGCTCGATCGTTTCTGCCTGGTTCCCATCATGCTCGGTGAACATGTCTCGCATCCGCCCGCGGCAGGAAGGGCGACCCGGCTGTCCGAAGCGTTGGCCGAGCTCGTCGACGACCGCACGAGTGCGGCAGGGACCCTGCTTGTCTGCAGCACCGACCTGAGCCACATGGACAATTACGCGGATGTTGTCCGCACTGACCGCAGGCTGGTTGATCTGCTGAATGCTTTCGACCTGGATGGTGTACGCGCGGCGCTGCAGAGGGAGCAAGTGCAGGCATGTGGGGCAACCGGCTTGTTTGTCCTGGCGGAGACGTGTGAGCGCCTTGGGGCCAGGGGCTCAAAGGTTCTCCAATACACTTCCTCAGGGGATGTCACGGGTGACAAGCGGCCGGGCGCATATACCGTCGGCTACCTGGCTGCGGTCATTCACGCTTAGCCATGCTCTACGCTGAAGTCTGCGTCAACACGCCTTTGGGCGCATCCCGTGCACCGCAAGACGATACGGGCCAGGTGTTCACTTATCAGGCGCCCACCATGTTGGCGGGCAGGCTTCAGCCGGGCCACCTGGTTTGGGTTCCATTTCGCGGTCGCCGCTTGCAGGGCGTTGTGCTGCGCCTGACCGACGCAGCGCCGGATTTCCGAACGCGAGAAATCATCTCCCTGGTTTGGGCGCAGCCAGTCCTCAATTCTTCACAGCTTGCATTGGCGCACTGGATCAGCGAGCAGACCGTGTCGCCGCTGATCGAGTCCTTGCGCCTCATGCTCCCGGCAGGCCTCGCTCAGCGCGGTCGCACGGTCTTCGTCCGTACCTCGGTCCCTCCTCCGGCCGGCTTGTCTGACAAGCAGCAGGCGCTCCTGACACGCATTGCGCATGCTCCGGGTGACTGGTCTGATATTACGACGCACACCGGCGGCACGACCTTGCCCGTCAGGCGTGTGACGCAGCGTGACGATCTTGATCCGCTGATCGAGATGGGACTGGTGACTCGCGAGACAGAGTTCCCTTCGCCGCCACCGCGGCCCAAGACCGACCGCCAGGTGCGACTCCTGGCAGATGCAGAGACCATCGCGCGTGTCGTGCCCACCCTGGGACGGAAGTCGAAAAAGGCCGATGCGCTTGCCTGGTTGGCCGCGCATGGCCCCAATCCGGTCCCGGTGCCTGACCTGCTCTCGGGTGTGCCGTGTGATCGGATGGTGCTCAAGGCGTTGGTGGATCGGGGCTGGGTAACCCATACCTCCGGACCGGGGAAGGCTGCCATCTCACCGCAGAGCCAGGAACAGGCCAGAGGGAGGCCTGACTCCCTGGCAGCTTCGTCCGTGTCATTAGCCCTGGCCCCCGACGCCGTCACCGGCGCGATCGTCGAGTTGCGCGGATCAGGCAGGCAGAAAGCTGTGCTGGACTTGCTGCTCGCCCATGATGGGTCGGCCTGGATCGGTCGCGTGTACGCAGAGACGGGCGCAACGCGGGACACCTTGCGCGATCTGGAGTCCGCCGGGCTGGTGACCGTAGCAGAGGAGATGGTGTGGCGGGATCCGCTTGCCGGTTACGAGTTCGAGCTGGATTCGTCTCCCATCCTGACAGCCGATCAGGAGCGCGTGTGGGCCGTCGTGCGTGAGGCCCTGGACACAGATCAACACCAGCCTGCCCCACGCCCGATCCTGTTGCACGGCGTCACCGGCTCCGGCAAGACCGAGATCTATCTGCGCGCCATCGCCGAGGCGCTGGCACGGGGCGAACAGGCGGTTGTGCTGGTGCCCGAGATCGCGCTTACGCCGCAAACCATCCGGCGTTTCGCCGCACGCTTTCCCGGGAAGGTCACCGTGTGGCACAGCGAGCTGGGCGATGGTGAACGCTTCGACGTGTGGCGAAGGGTGCGCACGGGCCATCACGCGGCCCAGGTGGTTGTCGGCTCGCGGTCGGCGCTTTTTCTTCCCTTCGGGCAACTCAGCGTCATCGTCGTCGATGAGGAGCACGAGCCTTCGTACAAGCAGGAGCGCACACCGCGCTATCACGCGCGCGCAGTCGCCATCGAGTTGGGACGCCTGTGCGGCGCGACCGTGATCCTGGGCAGCGCAACTCCGCTTCTGGAGACATTCTACGCCGCCAAACGCGGAGAGATGGTGCTGCTTACGCTTCCCCAACGCATCAAGGCGGAATTGCCCCTGGTGCACGTGGTCGACATGCGGCAGGAGCTGCGCGCTGGCAATCGCAGCATGTTCAGCCGGCAGCTGTCCGAGGGCCTGCACCGCGTTCTTGAGGCAGGCCAGCAAGCCATGCTGTATTTGAACCGCCGCGGCACGGCCACGTTCATTCTCTGCCGCGATTGCGGCTATGTGGCCACCTGCCAGCGGTGCGCTTCGCCGCTCACCTTTCATGGCGAAGGGGATCTCATCTGCCATCAGTGCAACCGTCGCTATGCTGCTCCGCTTGTCTGCCCGAAGTGCGCCAGCAAGCGGATTCGCCATTTCGGCGTTGGAACCGAGCGCGTCGAGGAGGCAGTAAAGCTGGAATTCCCCGCCGCACGCACGCTCCGTTGGGATCGCGATGTGACGGGAACCAAAGGGAGCCACGACGCGATTCTGGCCAAATTCGTCGCCCATGACGCGGACGTGCTTATCGGAACCCAGATGATCGCAAAGGGGCTGGATCTTCCGCTCGTGACGCTGGTCGGCGTGGTGGCAGCCGATGTAGGGCTCTTCCTGCCGGACTTTCGGGCGAGCGAGCGAACCTTCCAGTTGCTGACCCAGGTTGCAGGCCGGGCAGGACGCAGCGAGCTGGGTGGCGAGGTCATCCTGCAGACGTATCACCCCGACCACTATGCCATATTGGCCGCCAGCGAGCACGATTACGATGGTTTCTATCGCCAGGAGATGGCTTTCCGGCGCCAGCAGATGTATCCTCCGGTGCGCAGGCTGGCGCGATTGGTCTATCATCATGGTCAGCGCACCAAAGCGCAGGCCGAGGCGCAACGTGTGGCCGATGTGCTGCGCACCGAGATATCTGGCCAATCACTTCCTGACACGGACCTGATCGGTCCGGCGCCGTGCTTCTTTGCGCGGCAGCGCGGGGAGTGGCGCTGGCAGATCGTCTTGCGCGGCCCTGATCCCACGCTGCCGCTGAGTCGCTTTCCCTTAGGGCCCGGGTGGAGAATCGATGTCGATCCGGTCGATCTGCTGTGACGGTTGCGATTGCAGGTTGCAGATTACCGGCTGAAGATTGAAGGTTGGAAAATGAGTCGATTGCGATGGGACATTTTGATCCTGGTCGTTCTTCTGGCCGGGATAGGTTGGATCTGGGTGAATCGGGTGCCCACCGGTGAGGCCGTCGCAGCCGCGGGATCGCTGCCGGCTGCCCCAGCCATCGGTCATCCGGCGCCGGAAATCGTGCTTGCCAATACTGAAGGGCAGAGTTTCAGCCTGGCGGATCTCCGAGGAACGCCAGTGGTGCTCAATTTCTGGGCGACGTGGTGTCCCCCCTGCCGCGCCGAGTTGCCCGAATTTCAGGCAGCAAGCGAGCGGCTGGCAGGGCAGGTGGCGATCATCGGCGTGAACCAGGGGGAAACCCCGGCGGATGTGCAGGCCTTTGCCAGCCAGCTCGATCTGACTTTCGAGATTCCCCTGGACGTGGAAATGGAGGCCAGCCGTCGTTACCAGGTGCGCAGCTTGCCTACGACGTTTTTCATCGACCGGTCGGGCGTGATCCGCCAGATGCAGGTCGGCCCACTCACTGAAGCGACGCTGTCTCAACAGCTTCGTTCGGTCTACCCATAGGATAGCCGATGTTACCTGTGCTTCAACTTGGGCCGTTTGCGGTCCAGACCTATCCGTTAGCGCTCGTTCTGGCAGGATGGCTTGCTCTGGCCGTGGGCGCACGCGCAGCCAAGTGGCTCGGATTGGACGGCGATCATATCTATAATGCCGGGCTGTACGGCTTGCTGGCTGGTGTTATTGCGGGGCGACTGGCTCATGTGCTCGCCTTCTGGCCAGCGTATCGATCGCAGCCGCTGGAGATCTTCGGATTCAACACGACGGCCTTCCTGCTGTGGCCTGCAATCTTCGGCGCGGTCGCGGTGGCAGGCTGGTACATTTACCAGCGGAAGCTACCTCTGGTTGCACTGCTTGACGCCTTCGCGCCCGGACTGCTTGCAGGTTTCGCTGTAGCGGCGATCGGTGCACTGCTGACGGGCAGGAACCCCGGCGCGCCTGCGAATCTGCCGTGGTCGGTGACTCTGTGGGGAATCGATCGACATCCGGTGCAGGCTTATGAGGCGATCGCATTTGCTGCGGTGGCAGCCTATGTCCTGCGCCTCATTCGGCTTGGCAGCCGCGGAGGCGGGCCGGCGCTGATCGCCTTGCTGGGCTACGGGTTTACGCTTTGGTTTGTAGAGGCGTTTCGTTCGACGGACGTCACGGCGAGGGTGCTCGGCAGCCTGCGGTTGGGACAGGTTCTGGGCCTGGTCCTGGTCATTGCGGCGCTCCTTGGCCTGCGCTACCTCGCGACGCGCGTGAAAGCGGTTGACCCGCAGGAACTCTAGGACGGCGGCCGGTCCTCCCATTGCGCAGCTGCGTAGTCCTCCGGAGTGTCGATATCTCTCAGGATTTCCGCGGACGGCCAATCCACCCAGGCGATCGCGTCTTCATGGCGGCGGATGATCGAGCGTGCACCCACGTCGCCTGTGAGCATGCCAAACTCAACAAACGTACGGCGATCGAAGAGGACCGGGTTGCCGCGTTGGCCCTCGTATCGCGGCGCAACAACTGGCGCCAATGTCTCCCGATGGCGCTGCACCAGCGCAGACAATAATTCCGTTGAGACGCCCGGTTGGTCGGCCAGAAGGAACAATGCCCCAGAAAGCGTTCCCGCGCGGGACTGCGCCGCCCGCAGTCCCGCGCGCACGCTCCGGCTCTGGCCACTAGCCCAATCGGCGACATCGACGATGGAGAGGTTGGGATCGGCGGCGCTTGGGGCCAGCGCGGCGCGCACCTTCTGGCTGCTGGCGCCCGCGGTCACGATGACGTGAGCGATATCGGAGCACGCCTGGGCCTGCCGCACAACATGCGCCACCAATGGGATGCCTTGCCAGGGCAGGATTTGCTTTAGCACCCCGAATCGTTTTGCCTGGCCCGCCGCGAGCACCACTGCGGCAGTTCTGCCCCAGACCTCCACCACCGGGTCGTCAGCCAGCGCCGCACCGATCAGCACGCTGTCGACGCGGGGACCGGGGACCGCGCTCGTGGGACTGCCGTCCGCGTGCAGGAGCCGCCGGGCAATCTCTTGCGCTGCCACCAGGGTGGCTTCATCCTCGACTTTGTTTAGAAACGGGATCAGGCGCGCGGACGCAGGGACGGCCTTGCCGCCCCCGTCGGGATGCGCCAGCACGGCCGCAATCATGGCCGGCGTGATGGAATCCCCAAGGTTGGCTCCGGTGAGGGTTGCGACCCGGTCGGCGCGATGAACATGCTTCGCCGTCAGTGGCCGGCCCAAGACATCTAGCCCGACAACGGGCACAACAACGGTCGCGCTTGATGGGATCACCGGTTCGTGAGCTGCCGGAGCCTTGAACGGCAGGCGCCGCGAGCCATCGGCCTCGATCACAACCGCATCGACGGAATGATGGGCCGCGATGCGATCGACGAGAGCTGGCTCCAGTCCTTGCACCTTGTCCTCCTCGACCAGGGTGCTGCCGGCCACAAGCACCTGGCCGTGCTCCGCCAGCAATCCCGGGAGTTGGGCCAGGAGGGCGCCTTCTCCCTGCCGCACCACGCGCGCCGGTGCGCGTGACATTTGACCGACAAAGATCTTAGTGGTCATTGTGGTGACCACTTTCAACCCGGCTGCCGTCAGTTCATCGGCCAGGCGGAACATCAGGGTTGTCTTCCCTCCCCCGCCAACAAGGCAGATGACATCGCCCGTTTGGATTCTGAGCGCTTCGTGAATGAGCACGGTATCTAACTCTCTTCTCTGTGCGACTGCTCTCGCGGGATCGTACTAAACCCGGCGCAAACCTTTCGGGTAATGGCTTTTCAGGCGGCCCGCAACGCGCTTGCCCCAGCCCAACGAGAAACCATCCACCGTTACCATCGTCCAGCCGTCTTCACCTGCAGAGACGAGCGTCTCGCCGCGGAGATAGGCAAGCAGATCGCTGCTTCCTGCAGGATAGTCTGCAGCCTGCCGCACTTTTGATGGGGTCAGCCCCAATGCGAAGGCATGGCTTGGCTCGAAGCGATCCTTCTTGATCTCTCCCAGCCACCACCCCGGATGGAGATAGCGAAGTCCGCTGAAATCAGGTAGCTCAGCCGGGAGCGCGTACAGGTAGGAACCGATCACTGCCGGGGTTGCCACCGTTGGCGTGCTTGTGAGTGCCTTTGAGACGAAAACATTGAAGGCAGTCTCCTCGGATTTCGGCAGGCGCGGCGGTTGGTAAGCGCGTATCATTTCGGGCATGTGCGCAGTGGACGGGCCTGACTTGACCATCAGTGCCGCGAAATGCCCGTCGCCCGGACCGCGATGCGGCCACAGGCGAACGCAGCGAGTAAGCTCTGATCCGCGGCCGGAAGGCAACTTCGCGAGCAGCGAGGCCGGCAGCCAATCCGGACGGCCTGGACAGAAGCCAGGACGCGCCGGCGGCTCGGCAAGCGTGAACTCGGGGTGGTCTATCAGAAAGCGTGCAATTGCGCCCTCGTCTTCTTCGGGCGCAAAGGTGCAGGTTGAGTAAACGAGCCGGCCACCCGGTCGCACCAACAGCGCGGCGTGCTCCAGGATCCCCTGTTGCCTCAGCGCACACCCTTCGACCAGGGCAGGGGTCCAGGCCTGCCGCGCCGCAAGGCTCTTACGAAACATCCCTTCGCCGGAACAGGGAGCGTCGACGAGCACTGCATCGAAGAAACCCGGGAACCGGTCGGCCAGGCGCGATGGGGTCTCCACTGTGATAGCTACATTTGTGGCCCCCCAGCGCTCCAGATTTCCTGCCAACTCCCACCCGCGCTTTGGCACCACCTCGTTGGCAATCAGCAACCCCTGCCCGGCCAGGCGCGCCGCAATCTGGGTCGATTTGCCGCCCGGCGCAGCCGAGAGATCGAGCACCATTTCACCTGGTTGCGGATCGAGGATCTCCACAGGCATGAGGGCTGAAGGATCTTGCAGGTAGTAGAGCCCAGCTGCATGGTACGGGTGCTTGCCGGGGCGATTCTGATCGGCGCCAGCCAGCAGGAAAGCGCTGGGCGACCAGGGAACCGGCAGCGGGTCGATAGACAACCGTTCTGCCAGTTTTTCCGGCGCAATCTTCAGCGTGTTCGCGCGCAACGCGGTCGCCGGCGGCTGCTCGTAGCTGTGCAGAAAAGCATCAAACTCGTCGCTCAGGAGGGCAGACATGCGGCTCAGGAATGCGGAGGGAGCGTCAGTCGCCATCTAGAGACACATAGCACAGCCGTCGGCACGCGGATCGCTTCCGCCGGTCAGGACGCCGGTAACGGCATCTCGCAGGATGACCTGGCCGCGGCCGAACATAGCTCGTTCCATGCCGCTCACCAGGCTGACAGAGTGCCCCATTTCTTGTAGCACTGCACTCGTCGCGGCAGGGATGCCTTCTTCCAGGGCGACACCTTCCACGTCGTCTTGCTGTGACAGCGAGTCCAGCCCGGTGATGCAGAACCGGGCCCGGTCGAGCGCGGCTTGAGGTGTTTCCGCATCGTCGACGAGTGCAGAGAACACCTGGACATGTCCCTGCGGTTGCATGAAGCCTCCCATGACGCCAAAGCTGGCATAGAGGATTTCGCCGGTTTGGGGTGCTGACGGGTCCATCCTGGATGGCTGTTTCGGGATTTCGCGTGTAGCCAGGGCAGGGATGATTGTGTGATAGGGCCTTTTTCGTGGAGCCAGCGCGTTAGGGTGATTCGGCTCCAGGCTGAAATTGTGCCCTCGATTTTGCAGGGTAAAGCCGCGGCCGCTGGGTACAATGCCTGTGCCGAAGCCGGCATAGTTGCTGTTGATGAAAGAACACGCATTGCCTTCGCCATCTACCACCGTGAGGTAAACCGTGTTGGAGCCACCCGTGGGGCTACCATGAATCGGGTTGATTGTGGCACGACGGGGATCGATCAGTTTTCTGCGTTCCGCCGCGTAATCTTTGGACAGGAGTGCATCCAGGGGCGCCGGACTGACGGCAGGGTCGGCTACGAACCAACGCGTGTCGGCAAATGCGATCCGCAGCGCCTCGATTTGCAGATGCAGTCGTTCGGGGGACAGTGGGTCAAGCCCTCGGAGGTCAAACGCTTCCAGGATATTCAGCGCCAACAGTGCGGTAAGTCCCTGGCCGTTCGGCGGACACTCCCAGAGGCGGATGCCGCGGTATGTCGTGCTGATCGCCTCCTCCCAGGTGCTTCGGTGTTCTGCCAGGTCCTGTTCGTCGAGCACTCCGCCGGAAGCTTGGACGGCGGCCGCGATATCGCGGGCGATGTTGCCCTGATAGAAGGCCAACTTGCCGCCTTCAGCGACAATGCGCAGGGTTCGGGCAAGTCCGGGATTGCGGAAGATTTCTCCTGCATGCGGTGCGCGACCAGCGATCGTGAGCTCCAGGCCGCCCAGGGCATTGCGCAATTGGCGCTCCACACCGCGCGCCCAGAAGTGCGCAGTGATGGGCGCCACCGGAAATCCTTCCTCGGCCAGCCGGATGGCCGGCGTCAAGACCCGGGACATCGCAAGCCGGCCGTGTCGCTCGACCAGGTCGCACCACCCGGCGCATGCACCGGGCACTGTGATCGTGTGTGCATGGAATGGGGGCAACGC
>ENA-UOUL01005355-UOUL01005355.1-bioreactor-metagenome-genome-assembly--contig:-NODE-5355-length-11179-cov-2.776437_pt1 | contig 11179 bp, 8 predicted proteins | sample MGYA00249838_ERZ747220 | MGnify/ENA primary metagenome ERZ747220 (study PRJEB28778, sample SAMN05720191) | bioreactor metagenome | isolation source: Anaerobic biogas reactor | place: USA:Washington...
AACTGCGACATGACCTTGAAAACCAGATGCAGGCTTATGACGTCTATAAGGAAGGTCAAAACCTGCTCAGCCAGGGTGAGCTTGTGGCTGCTTTGGGCAAAATCCAAACTGCTGCCAGCGCCGTCGCGATACCAGAATACATCGACAAGGCCGCCGAAGTGCGCGAAGACATCGCCATGCTCAACGAGGTCAGTGACCTGGTCAGCCTCAGCGGCAAGATCCCGCCTTCGAAATTAGCGGATGCCAAAAGCAAACTAGAGAAAATCCGCATGAAATATGGAGAAATCTCCCAGTTGAGCCGGCTGCGCAACCGCCTGGACCTCTTGATCCCAGCCACGATCCAATCTCTGCTGGATAACACACAGCGCTTCAAACAAGAAGCCGCCTCTGCCCCCACCGTTTCCCTGGCTCGCGAAAAAGTCAACGCTGCTCGTGAAAATCTTGATTTTCTGCGCCAATTGGACGCGTATGATTCTCAAAGTCTCTCGTTAGAAAACGAGATCAGCCTGCTTGAAACCGAGATCAGCGCCAATGAAGACGCCATCACCCGGGCCGAACAAGCTCTTGAAACAGGTAATAAATCCTTCGCTTTGGACGCGCTGCGAATCAGTTCAAAAGCTCGCAAGCGCTTCCCCCAGGATCCAAAAATCCTTGAGTTGAAACGGAATTTTCTGCCTACCTATTTGATTGGCGCGGCGGCAGCGGTGATACTGATTATTATCCTGATTATGGGCATCAGCCTTGCAGCCAGGGGTATAAGCAATTCGCTTTACGAGCGTAACTTAGCGCGTACCCCAACGGCAACTCTGACGCCTACGATCACGCTCACGGCTACTATAACCAGCACGCCAACCATAACTCCCACCCCAACGCCTGATTATTCACCCACGCCTACCTACACCATCACCCCTACGCCGATCCTTTCTGTTCAGACAGTGCGTGAGGTTTGGGCACGGAGTGGCTGTTATGACAACTTTGCTGCAACCGGACGAATCCCAATCGGGACGACCCTGACACTGCTGCCGATGTCTGAGCGCAGGTTCGACACGTTCAATCGGGAATGTCTCTTTGTCGAATTCCGATCGGGTGATTACGCGATCATCGGTTATGTGCTCATGATGGATGTAACTACAGTCAATGAATAAACAATCTTCACCTTCGATCGAAAACCGCTACCAGGAAACCCTGGACTGGATCTACAGCTGGGTCGATTTCAGCATGAAAAGGCATGTGGATGACAAACACCGCTTTTTCAAATTAGACCGCATGAACAAATTGATGGAGTTGCTGGACCATCCCCATCGTAAATTTAAGACTGTTCACGTGGCTGGCACCAAGGGCAAAGGTTCGACTGCCTCCCTGATTGCTGCAGTGCTCCAGGAGTCAGGTTATCGCGTCGGACTGTATACCTCCCCCCACCTGGAAGATTTCAGGGAGCGCATCGTTATCGATCATCAGATGATCAGCCAGGAAGACGTGATCGAGCTGGCCGATCAAATGAGTCCGCTGACTGAAATCGTGCCGGAAACAACCACGTTTGAATTGACCACCGCGATTGCGTTTCAATATTTTGCCCAACAAGAAGTTGACATTGCTGTTATCGAAGTTGGATTGGGAGGCAGACTGGACGCAACCAATGTGATCGACCCACTGGTTTCAGTCATCACCTCGATTTCCTATGACCACATGTCCGTTTTGGGCAATACTCTGGCCGAAATTGCAGCCGAAAAAGGCGGCATCATCAAACCCGGCCGCCCGGTTGTTGTTTCCCCTCAAAACCCAGAATCCTTGGAAACCTTGAGAGTTATGGCAGTTGAGCGCAAGGCACCTTTCGTTTACGTCAAGGATGAATATAGTTTTGAGTCACTTGCCCACTCGCTTAAATCTCAAACTTTTAGTGTTTCTTCTCAGCAAAAAAACGTCAAGGGCAAGAAAATCAGCACTAACACAGCCCTTAAACTGACCACTCCTTTGTTAGGTGCCCACCAAATTGAAAATGGTGTGACAGCTATCGCGGCTCTGGATCAACTACGTTTATCAGGGCTAAAGATCAACCGAAAAAGCATTCAAAATGGCTTTTTGGAGGTTCATTGGCCAGCTCGCTTCGAAATCCTGCGTGAGCAGCCTCCCGTTGTGATTGACTCCGCTCACAACGGTGACTCGATGCAAAAATTGGTGCGTTCGATTGACGAATATTTTCCAGATTGGCCTTTTATTCTTGTTTTTGGCGCCTCCGCGGACAAATCAATGGACGACATGCTAAACGCGATTTTGCCTCGTTGTGAACTGGTCATCACCACCCAATCAATTCATCCCCGCGCAGCCTCCCCTGAAGAATTAAAAGTCCTGGTAGAGAAATTTGACATTCCGGTCATGGCACTTGCTCCTGCTGAAAATGCCCTTGCGAAAGCCATTGAATTGGCAGGGCAAACTAAAGGTATACTGGTTACCGGAAGCATTTTCATCGCGGCAGCGGCCAAGGTGATTTGGCCTCAAATACATGGACTATAGGAATGAAGTGGCATATTCAAGACGATTTACAAATGATTTTGACCAGGATTACCAGAGAGACTATGACTCAAAGGTTTCTACTCTCTTTTTAACCAAAAACCGCACAGCAGCAAAAGAACCAAAATTCACTGCCCCATTGGTCATTTTGTACAATGAACCACTCTTGCCAATGGCAGCCACCCGACTCTATGATGAAACCGAAGTCAGCGACCCCGACCTGGTGAAGGACGCCATAGAGAATCGGAAAACCCTCATAAGCTGTTATCCGCTTTTCGATAGTGTTTCTGAACCCGACATGGATTCGATCTGGCAGATCGGGGTCGAAATGGCATTTGGTAAGGAAATAGACTTTTCTGACAGGCTGGATGAATACGAAGAAGATATCTTTATTGAATCCCGGCGCAGAGTGCGTATCCTCAGGATCTTCAAAAAAGAAAATAGTTTTATGGCAGATGTCGAAGTCGTGAATCAGCCCGCCCGCCGTACCAATGAAGTCAAAAGTGAAATCCGTTCTGCAAATATCAGCCTGGCCAAGTATGCTTCCTTACCTTCCCATATCGATGGGCAAATTCTATCGGTAGCCGAAGAAATCAATCATGCCGGAAAGCTTGCTGATTTCATTGGCATCAATCTACTAATTAATTACGAAGAGCGCATGCAACTCCTCCAGGAAGTGGATGACCTTGCCCGCCTGAAATTGGTGCACTCAAAAATGGTAGCCCAAATCCGGATGCTGGAACTGGATATGAAAGTGATCACCAGTATCCATGAGGATTTTGACAAAAACCAACGGGAGGTTGTCCTCAGGGAGCACATCAACCGCTTACAGGTCGAGCTGAACAGAGGCAAATCGGCAGATCCTGACATCTCCAGGCTGGAAGAACAACTCGAAAAAACAAGCCTGCCGGAAGAAGTCTACAAAACAGCCATCAAAGAACTTGACCGGTTGCGTTCCTCCGCCCCTCTTTCACCAGAGAACGGGATCATTTCCAATTACCTGCACTACTTGTTAGACCTCCCCTGGACGACCGAAACCGAAGATGATCTGGATATCTGCAAAGCCAGAGAAATATTAGATAAAAACCATTACGGACTCAAAAAAGCCAAAGACCGGATCATCGAATTCCTGGCTGTCAAGAGCCTGAGACCAAAAAAGAATCGCTTGCCGATCCTTTGCTTTGTGGGTCCTCCTGGAACCGGCAAAACCTCGCTAGGGCAATCAATTGCCGAAGCCATGAACCGTAAGTTTGTGCGCATGTCCCTTGGCGGAGTACATGACGAAGCCGAAATCCGGGGTCACCGCAGAACCTACATCGGCGCCTTGCCCGGCCGGATATTGCAGACCATGGCCAAAGCCGGTGTGGTCAATCCACTTTTCATGCTGGATGAAGTTGACAAACTCAACGCTGATTTTCATGGCGACCCCTCTGCCGCTCTGTTGGAGGTGCTTGATCCGGAGCAAAACAACTCTTTCTCGGATCATTACCTGGAAGTTCCTTATGACCTCTCCAAGGTGTTCTTTATCACCACGGCTAACACCATCGCCACCATCCCCCCGGCTTTGATGGACCGTATGGAATTGATTGAATTCCCGGGCTACATTGAAGAAGACAAAATCATCATCGCCCGCCAATTTCTGATTCCAAATCAATTGCTGGAGAACGGACTGGACGAAGAAAAGATCAATTTCACGGATGATGCCCTCAAGTTGATTATCGCCAGCTACACCTATGAAGCGGGAGTGCGAAATCTCGAACGCCAGATTGGCGCGGTGCTACGAAAAATTGCCACAAGCAAATCGGAGGGGAATGCGATCCCGGAGACAATTGATGACCAGCTGGTCAGCCAGCTCTTGGGTCCGGTGGAATTCTTCCCAATGACAGCGGAAGCAAAAGATGAGATTGGGGTTTCAACCGCCATTGCCTGGACAGAAAACGGGGGTGAAATCATGCCCGTTGAGGTTTTGGTTGTGGCAGGCAAAGGCAACTTGCAAATCACCGGACAAATTGGCGAAATCATGCAGGAATCTGCTCAGGCAGCCCTAAGCTATCTCAAATCAAAACAGGCAATATTCGAAATCCCGGATGACTTTTTCGAAGAAACGGACATCCATATCCACGTTCCCGAAGGAGCCATCCCCAAAGACGGCCCCAGCGCGGGCATTACCCTGGCCACAGCCCTGATTTCAGCCACCCTTGGAATGCCGGTTAAACACGATGTTGCCATGACGGGTGAAATCACCTTGCGCGGCCGGGTATTGCAGATTGGTGGGATCCGGGAAAAAGTGTTGGCCGCTCACAGATCGGGCATCAAAACCGTTATCATTCCTTCCAAAAATGAGAAGGATTTAGTGGATGTACCCCAACCAATCCGTGAAGGTCTGGAGATCGTTTTGGTGGACCATATGGACGAAGTTCTTCGGAAATCAATTCCCGGAGAGTTAAAATTTCACAACCACCTCAAAGATTCCAGGCAGAGCAACCGCCGCAAATCAAGCAAGAAAACCGATGACTCAAAAATCACTCCTGTGAAATCTGAGTGATTATTATTCAATAACCTTTAAGCAAAAAAACTGCCTGTTGGCAGTTTTTTTGCTGTGAAGAAAGTATTTTTATTCTTCAGTTTCTTCAGGCTTCAAGGAGTTGATCCCATTTTCCACCTGAGCAAGAATTCTTTTCAACTCTCGTTCCAGACCAGCAAGCGTGTCCACCACATAGCGATCAGCGTCATGCTGTGACTGCTCAGCGTCGAGCTCCGCCTGGCGGATGATATCGTCTGCTTTGGACTGGGCGGACTGATAAATATCAGATTTTTCCACCATCCGCTCGCTTTTCTCACGGGCAATCGAGACGGTTCGGTTTGCCTCTTCCTGTGCCTGAGCCAGGATACGGTCTTTTTGGGCGATAACTTGCTGGGCCTTTTTGATTTCATCCGGTATGGAAATGCGCATTTGGTCGATGATATCCATGAACGCATTTTCATCCACAACAACATTCCTTGATAGGGGAATTGGTTTACTGTTATTGAATAACTCTTCCAAACGATCAACCAGGTGCAGAATATCCATAATCTTCTCCCAAACGTAGCAACTTAAGCAAAGTGTAACACTATTTTAACACGTACCTAAGAAGAATTACAGAGGCTGATCGGCCCCTGAATTCAACTCCCGGTATCGGGCAATTAAAGCCTGGTTCACATGAGGCGGAACCATGCTTGAAACATCGCCGCCCAAGGAAGCAATCTCTTTCACAGTCGAAGAAGACAAAAAGGTGTTTTCTTCAGAAGTAATTAAGGCGATTGTATCGATCTCTTTATTGAGACGGGTGTTGGCCAAGGCCATCCTGAATTCATACTCGAAATCAGAAAAAACTCTCAGACCGCGAACAATGGCATCAGCGCCTATCTGGTCCGCGAAGGCCACCGTCAATCCGGAGTAAGCAACTACTTTTATGTTCTTTGCCCCATACAGGGCTTCTTGAACCAACCTGATCCTGGTTTCTGGATTGAACAGCAAAGACTTTAAAGGTCTGTCATAGACCGCCACAACTACCTCATCAAACAAATTGGCGGCTCTATGCGCGATATCGAGATGCCCATAATGGACAGGGTCAAAAGTGCCGGGAAAAAGTACTTTAGCCATCTAACTCACATCTCCTGCTCCATCGGTTTGAGGCCAGAATCTGACCAGGGCTTCTTTCAAAGACATGTTTTCGACCTTTTCCAAATCCGGATCTTCTTCCAGGACTCTTTCAGCGATGTCCCGGGCTTCTTTGATCAGCGGCAGGTCAGCCAAACTGGCCATTTTCAGATCAATAGCGCCGGCTTGCCTGGTACCCAGAAAGTCGCCCGGACCGCGCTGCTCAAGGTCAACTTCCGCCAGTTTGAAACCGTCATCGGTCTCAGTCATGACCTGCAAACGCACATTCTCACTCGTATTATCGCTATCCGGGATCAGAAAACAATAGGATTGGGCATCACCCCGGCCAACCCGTCCTCTGAACTGGTGAAGTTGAGACAAACCAAAGTGATTAGCTCCTTCAATCACCATCACCGTGGCATTGGGGATGTCCACGCCAACTTCAACCACCGAAGTAGAAACCAAAATGTCGAATTTTCTTTCTCTAAATTCCAGCATGACCTGGTCTTTTTCAGACGGTCTCATCCGTCCGTGAACCAGACCCACTTTCAGGTCCGGGAAGATTTCCTGCTGCAGTCTCACCTGCTCATCCACAGCAGCCTTGATCTCTTCATTTTCGCCAGCTTCAACCAAAGGATAGATGATGAAGGCCTGATAGCCTTTTTCGACTTGTATGCGAATATTGTTATAAACCCGCTCCCTTTCGGTTGGGAAAGCGATCACCGTCTGGATGGGGATCCTGCCTGCCGGCAATTCATCCATGATGCTGACATCCAGATCGCCAAAAATCGTAAACTGCAGCGACCTTGGGATCGGTGTGGCAGTCATGACCAGCAGATGTGGGTTATCGCCCTTGTTGCGTAAGGCCGCTCTTTGGGCCACCCCAAAGCGATGCTGTTCATCAACCACAACCATTTGCAAGTTCTGAAAAGTCACCGGATCTTCGATCAAAGCGTGCGTGCCAATCAGAAGCTTTACATAACCAGATTCCAAACCTGCAAAGATTTCATTGCGGTCGCCCTGATTGGTATCTCCGGTCAGAAGCCTAACCTGTCCTTCTTCCAAAAAAGCCGGTTTATCCTGCTGGTTTGTTGTCAGCAGACCCTTGATGGTTTGATAATGTTGTTCAGCCAAAATCCCTGTAGGTGCCATCAAAGCAGCTTGCGCACCGGACTGGATCACCATAGCCATGCCCAGAACCGCCACAATGGTTTTACCTGACCCCACGTCACCCTGTAAAAGGCGATTCATGGGATGAGATTTTGCCAAATCGCCGCGGATTTCATCTATCGAACGCTTCTGTGCGTCCGTCAGCGGATAGGGCAGCGATGCCAGCCATTCTTCCAGCCATTCGTCGCTGACAAAGTAGGGATGTCCTTCCAATTGCTGCCATTGGCGTTTCTGCTGTAGGATACCCAATTGCAGGAGGAAAATTTCATCGAAAGCAAAACGCCGCTGCGCAGCTTCCAGGGCTGCTTGTGACTCAGGGAAATGGATCTGGTTCAATGCGTCAGTGGTGTTCAACACTTCCGCTTCAGATCGAATAACGTCATTCAGAAAATCGCTTACCCTGGGTGCCCAGTAGCGGATCGTATTGAATTGAGTTCTTCTCAACCAGCGCTGGGTGATCTTGGCTGTCAGCGGATAAACCGGTACGATCCTGTTGGTGTGCAGCTGCTGCTTGTCGATCGATTCATAATCCGGGTGCCAGATGACAGGTCTGCCAAGATAAGTATCGATTTTGCCTGAAATTGAAATGAACAGGTCTTTGCGCAAATAGCGGACATGCCAGTCCTGGTTCATCCATAAAAGCCGCAGAGCCCCGGTTGTATCAGAAACCACTGCCTCAATCAAGCGTTTCCCTTTTTTGGTTTTGAACATTTCAACGCTGACAACTTTGGCAAGAATGGTGACCTCTTCACCATATTGAAGCTGATTGATGGTCTTTAGCTGCGAGTAATCATCGTATCTGCGCGGGAAAAGGTATAACAGGTCCTTGATTTGATGAACGCCCAACTGCACCAGATGAGCTGCCTGTTTTTCGCCGACACCTCTGATCACACTGACCGGCGCGTCCAAGCCATATTTTTCTTCACTCATTGGCTTGCTGGAGATTTCTCTCAATCGGGTGTTCACTTTGGAGCGTACCACCTGTTCTTCAGGGTGTTTCACACTGCTTTGCTCTGCATTCCAGTGTTTGGCTGTTTCAGGTTTGGGGGCCGATTGCCTGTGCTCTGGCTTTGCTTCCGTCCTTTGTTTTGAGTATTCGGGCAAGGTCCGTATGTTGGGGATGGATAACAAATCCCCGATTTCAATTAAAGCCTGCCGGCGGTTGTGGACTTCCAGATTTGGATAGTGGTTCAGAATTGAGGTAATTACCGGAATCAAATTCTCTGAGACAGAATGTTCGCGTGCTTCAGACGGCCAGGTTGAAGCCAGAGCCTGAAGCCCGCCCATGACAGCTTTATTCTCATACCCTTGAGTTGCTTCTAATTGGAAAATTTTTGAATATTTATCTAATAGTTTTTGCATTTAATCACTCGGTTTCTTTCACGGTTAATCATAACCGATAACAGCTCCGAGTTTGATAAATGCGGAAAATTAGAACAACCTTTCCATTTTTTCCTGGCCTGGCAATAAGCTGCCGGTAAAGCAGTGGTCGTAAATTCCTCTAAGCTTTTCAGCAATTTTCATACCCTTCGAATAATAGTCTGCTACCAGATCTGCCTGGTTGAGGAACAAGATTTTTTGGGCTTTTTCTGGAATGTTTTTCAAACCCCCTTGCGGATGTTTCAAATAATCGACCAGGATTTCAGAGGTGATCCTGTCCCCAATCTTAGAACCAGTTAATGCCGCAAAAATTTTACTTCTAAAAACAAGACTCTCATCTATTTGTTGGTCCAGAGCCGTCAGGGCACAAGTATAAATCACAACATCACAAAAGGTCGGGATGACCGGTTCCCAGGCTTCCGGTGCTTTTAGCAGCTTTTTTCTGGCGCCATCAGCCTCAATGACCAAGGGAATGTTTTCAGGCCCGCATAATTCCTTGAGACTCAATAATTGTTCCGGGTTCAAGCCGATGAACCTGGCTTGCTCATAGTTAATGTGATCCGTGACCAAAAGGCTGTGCCAAACACCTGCCAAATCAGCTGCGTTTGGGATTCGCCAATGGAGTTGTACATGCCTGTCATAAACACCAGCCTGGTCATCTGCCAATTTTGTTGATGTTGTAAACAGCAGCTTGCCACTTAATGATGATTCAAAATATTCCATCAAACTGGTTTTTCCCCCGGCACCTGCAAGCGCTATCGAAATTTGCTTATCTACGCGCAATTCGTCAATAATATCAATCATTGCTATTTGTTTCAGCCAAGATTCTGATCACTTCAAGGACGCTCTCACCAATAGATAAAGCCTTGTCTGATATCCTGAAGCACAAAGAGGGATCCGGGCGGGGATCCACATCGCCCAGCTTGGTATGCGCTTTGATGCTGATTCCCTCTCTGAGTAATCCTCTCAAAACACCATCAAAAGGCGCGTAAATATCCTGCCCAGCAACTTCAGCAACCTTTTCACCTTTTTTCACAGAGTCCCCAATTTTTAGAAACGCTTTGACAACCCCTTCACAGGGTGAATATAAAACCCTTTCCAGTCCATAACCATGAACAATCCCTGGAACTTTCGTGTTTGCTTCCGCCTGACCTTGCCAGATGATTTTTGCCAGGTTTGGCCCCCGGTTGGATTCGATCACCGCCAGGCAATCGGTCCCAGCTGTAAAACCAGGCCCGATCCCAATCAAAGGCAGCTCAGGAAAATCCCAATCTGTTATCGCTTTTTTCAACATGCGGCCGTCCACCGCCGCATTGAATTCAATGCTTTTGACAATTTCTGCCCCTGGGTCAACCAGGACAGGAATCTTTCCTTCTTGAAGAAGCCTCTCACAATCAGCAGCATCTGCAGCAAGTTCGGCTGTGATCTCTTCCACCTGGATAGCCTGATCCCAGACAGCTTCAGCAAAGGCGACCTTTCTTCTGACCATCAAGGGTTCCGGGAGTTCACAGATCACAACACCAAAACCAGCCCGATGCAGAACAGCTGCCACTCCGCTGGCCAAATCCCCCCCACCTCGAATTAAAATCAACTTTTTCTTTGGACTCATGATGGTCTTATTATAGTAATAAAGTTGATTTTTTGTTTTTCATCTTGACAAAGCCTTTATCAGCCTTATAATATAGACATCTATACAACCTCTCCAAACTTAACTCACCTAAAAGGAAGGAAGTGTTGGATAATCTGGCGAATATCAACGGTTTACCTCAATATATACGCATTCGCGAATCTATACGAGAGCGCATCCTTGGTGGTGAGCTGGTCAGAGGCGAAAAACTTCCCTCTGAGGATGAACTCGCTATGGTCTATGGCGTCAGTCGTATGACACTTCGGCAGAGTTTGGCGGACTTGATCGACGAAGGACTTCTATACCGCAAGCATGGTGTTGGCACTTTTGTCGCTCTCCAGCAATTTGCCCGCGACCACACGGTATTACGCAATTTTATCGAAACATCAAAAGAAGAAGGATTGAACGTCGAAGAAAAGTTGCTGGACGCTCGCCTGACTTCGGCAAAGTTTCAGGTTGCCAGGGCTCTCAATTTGGAAGAAGGTGACAAAGTTGTCTGCCTAAAAACGCTGCGTATCCTTGAAGGCAATCCGATCACGATCCACGAAGCCTATTTCGACCATGTAAAGTTTTCGGACTTTCTTGAAGGAAACATCGAGGAATTATCCAAAGACCTTTTAGCCTATTATGAATCAAAAGGCTACAAAGTTAAGCGGGGTATTCAACGATTGGAAGCACGTTCGATAGAAAACGATATTGCTGAAATCCTCCAAATCGATGAGTCAACTCCTTTGCTTTACAAGGAGAGGACGCTTTATACAGCGGAAGGAATTCCAGTCGAATTCCTTTATTGCTATAACCGTGGTGATCTTTATTCTTTCACCATCAATCTCACAACCTAACTTTAGTGATAA
>ENA-UOUL01005357-UOUL01005357.1-bioreactor-metagenome-genome-assembly--contig:-NODE-5357-length-11174-cov-2.673696_pt1 | contig 11174 bp, 13 predicted proteins | sample MGYA00249838_ERZ747220 | MGnify/ENA primary metagenome ERZ747220 (study PRJEB28778, sample SAMN05720191) | bioreactor metagenome | isolation source: Anaerobic biogas reactor | place: USA:Washington...
TCACAAATGTCGCCCTTGACAAAACTGAACCGGGGATCGTCTTTGACATCGAGCAGGTTATCGGGGTTGCCGGCGTAGGTCAGTTTGTCGTAGACGAGGATCTTGTACTCCGGGTGCTGTTCCAGCATATGCCGGACGAAGTTCGAGCCGATGAAACCGGCGCCTCCGGTGACCATAATACTCTTCATAGATCGCATCACCTCTCAAAGCAAAGGGCGAGTTGGTGTCAACCCGCCCCTAAGCCGGGAACCATCCCGTGGACAGTGCATCCACCCGAAACCAACTATGCAGCCAGATAATCTCGCACCGCTGCCTCAGCCGCAACGTTGACCAGGGCGACACCGACTATGCGGCCTCCCACCTGGGTTAACAACTCCTTCGCTCGCTGGGCATCGTCGCGCTTGGTCACCCCCGCGGTCACGGTCAAAAGCACGCCATGGACCTGGACCGCCAACTCAGCCGCATCGGTGGCCACGGTCACGGGCGGGGCATCGAACAATACGATATCAGCCTCGTCCTGCAGGCGCTGCACGAGCCGACCCATGGCCGGGGACGCGAGCAAATCAGACGCCACCTCTACGTGGGGCCCACTGGCGAGCAGGAAGAGGTTCTCCACCCCGGTCATCTGCAAGGGCAAGGGAGCCTGCTCGGCATTGACAGCCGTAGTGACGCCTTCGCTGGCACCCAGGCCAAAAAGCGTGTGCTGGCTGGGGTGGCGCAGGTCACAATCGACCAGAATGACGCGCTTGCCGACCTTGGCGAAGGCCACTGCCAGGTTGGCGACCACGAGTGCCTTATCCTTCGATGCACTGGCCGCGCCGACCAAGATCGTACGAAGCGGCCCATCCTTGTCCGCGGACATCAGGTTGACCCGCAGGCGACGGTAGGCCTCAGCTACAGGCGAAGTGGGCGCGGTCAAAGTTACCAGGTTCGGAGTCATGGAATTTCCTTCACACCTCAGTTGCGTTTGCCAGCCGCCGGAAGGACGCCCAGCACGGGCAGGCCAGTCAGCCGCTTCACATGTTCAGGCGTGGCCAGGATGTCGCCAGCCATCCATTCGAGCACCAGGACAATGAGTGCACCGATAAGCACGCCCAGCGCAAAGCCCGCGACGAGGTTCATCTTGATGTTCGGGCGGTAGAGCGGGGCGTCGATAACGGTGTCCACGAGCACGACCTCGATGCGATTGCTCTTGTCCTGCGTGTTGTAATACGCCGTCCGCTCGCGGACAAACAACTCGCCCATCGTGAGCACGATCTTCGTTGCGACCTGGGGATCCTCATCCACTGCGTCGATGCGAAGCGCAAAGTTATCAGGTTCCGCGCTGACAGTGAGCTTAGACAGCAGGTCATAAGAACTCATGTCGAGCCGCGCGGTGGAGATCACCTCGTTGGCCATCTCATGCGTGTTGATGTTAAGGACGAAGTTGCGAAGAAGTTCCTTGGCGCTGGAGCCCAGGCCCCAATCGGGACGCGCGGGGACTGCGCTGATGCGCGCTGTGGCGCGATACGTCTTGGTCTGGATCAGGCTTAAGCCACCGGCAAGGACCATGGCCAGGACTGCGGTGACAAGGATAATCCAGCCACGACGCTTGAGAATATGGAGATAGGCGCGTAGATCCATGCAGACTCCTTCAAGTCATTTTATCACGCGGCCGGGTGAAGTACCAAACATCGGCGGTTTTGACAGGCGCAGGGTAACGTGCGATAACGTTGTTATCCTATCCCCTCACGCTTGGAGACGCTGCGATGGTTGAAGCCGTTCCAACACCAGTTCGGGTGCCCGTGCAGATCCGTTGGCGCGATTTAGACGCGCTGGGCCACGTCAACAACGCGGTGTTCATCACCTACTTCGAGCATGCGCGACTGACGTATATCCGGGAGCTTCTGGGGCCGGACGCAGTGGTCGACTCGCATACGCTGCTGCCGGTCGACTTCCAGTTCATACTCGCGGAAGTCACCTGCCACTATCGCTCACCGGTGACGCTGGACGATGCGCCTGTCGTTGAGATCTGGGTATCACAGGTGGGCCGGAAGAGCTTCGTGTTTGAATACCGAATGCTGGATCAGAAGACGAGCCGGCTGCTCGCCGAGGGATGCAGCACGCAGGTGTGGTATGACTATCGGGCAGGCGAAAGCCGGGTTGTGCCTGAGGAGATTATCAGGCTGATAGAAACAAAGCAGGGTTGTACGATCGAGCGAGCCTAAAGCAAAAAGGCGAAGAACCCACAGGTCTTCGCCTCTCTGCTCAATCAACTCAATCCCTGGTTACTGCTATCTATCCACTTACGCCTGCTTGGTCGTTACCTGGATCACTTTCGGCTTGGCCGCTTCGGCCTTCGGAATGACCAGGGTCAACAGACCATTGTCATAACGGGCCTCGGCCCGGTTCGCGTCCACCGGAATGTTGATGTTGAGCGTGCGCTGGAACTTACCGAAGGTGCGCTCCTGCATCACATAATTGACGTTTTCGATGGGCGCCGGCCGCTCACCACGGATAGTAAGGGTGTCACCCTCAATCGTGATCTCGACGTCTTGGGGGTTGACGCCCGGCACGTTTGCCAGGACGATAATTTCCTCATCCGTTACATAGGCATCCAACGGGAGTCGCCAGACTTGCGCAGCGGCCTGATCTCGGCGCCGTGTAGGGGTAAAGCTGTCCTCGAAAAGGCGATCCATTGCCTCACGCAACGTCACTGCCTCGCGAAATGGATCCCAACGTGTCATCTCAGCCATTTTATCAATCCTCCGTTACTTGCTCTTGATCTGAACCTTCTTGACCTTGGCCTCTTCGACCTTGGGCAGCGTCAGGGTCAGGACCCCGTTCTCAAAGTCAGCGGCGCACGCATCCGCATTGACGCCCGCAGGCAAGGTAACCTGGCGGCAGAAGCTGCCGTACCGGCGCTCTTGCCGATGGTAGTTGCGCTTCTCGTCTTTTTGCTCGCTCTCAGTGCGGAACTCGCCCTTGATGCTGAGCAGGTCGCCTGTTACGGTGACTTCGATGTCTTCCGGCTTGACGCCCGGAATGGCCGCCTTGACCACAACGTCGTTTTCAGTCTCGTACATATCCATCGGCAGCATGGCGGATGCAGAATCGCTCACGCCCAACGAGCCGGGCCGAAGGAAACTCTCTTCAAAAAGCCGGTCCATGGCTTCGCGCAGGCTCAGCATTTCGCGAGCCGGCTCCAGACGCACTAGGTTTGCCATAAGATATCCCTCCTGTCACGTTCAGTTCAAGCTATCGTCTACACAAAGCATGATAAGCGTAGGATGTTAGAAGCGCGTTGGACAAATGTTAGAAGTATGTAAGCGCGGTGCTTTGACAGGGCTTATCAACGCGTGTATTCTCTCATCATGTTTATCGATGAAGCCAGGATCTATGTTAAGGCAGGCGACGGCGGCAATGGTGCGGTCGCATTTCGACGCGAGGCGCACGTGCCGCGCGGGGGCCCCAGCGGGGGCAACGGCGGCAGGGGCGGCGATGTGTATCTGGAGGCGGACACGCAGGCGAACACCCTGATAGCGTTCACGCACAAGATGCACTTCAAGGCTGCGAATGGCAGTCATGGCAGCGGCAAGAACCAGACCGGCGCAAGCGGCGAAGATCTGGTCATCAATGTCCCCGTGGGCACGGTGGCATATGAGGCCGAAAGCGGGATGCTGGTGGCCGACCTCACCAACACAGGCCAGCGTGTACTCGTGGCGAGCGCGGGCCGCGGCGGACGCGGGAACTGGACGTTCCGTTCGGCAGTAATCCAGGCCCCGCGCATCGCGGAGAACGGCGAACCGGGAGAAGAACGCACGCTGCGGCTGGAACTGAAGCTGCTGGCCGATGTCGGCATCGTGGGCGTTCCGAACGCGGGGAAATCGACGCTGCTGAGCCGCATCAGCGCTGCGCGGCCGAAGATCGCGGACTATCCCTTCACTACGCTGGAGCCGAACCTTGGCACAGTGTTGATCGACAACCGCGACATGGTGTGGGCTGACATACCGGGGCTGATCGAAGGCGCGCATGAGGGTGCGGGACTGGGCATCAAATTCCTGCGCCACATCGAGCGCACGCGCCTGATCGTCCATCTGCTGGATGGCATGAGCCCTGACCCGCTGGGCGATTATGCGGTCATCAACCAGGAACTCGAATTGTTCAATACGCTGCTGGCCGAGAAGCCCCAGATCGTAGTGGTGAACAAGATGGATCTTCCGGACGTGCAAACACGTTGGCCGGAGCTGGCGACCGGGTTGAAACGACAGGGCGTCCTCGATCCGCTGGCAATCTCGGCAGTCTCAGGCGAAGGGGTGCAGGCCCTGCTGCGCCGCGCGGCAGACACGCTCGCAGAGCTTCCCCCCGCTCCCAGGCTGGAAGAGGTGCAGCCGCTGTTGCCACCGACGCGTGAGGAAGACATGAGCTTCTTGGTCGAGCGCGACATGGACGGTGCCTGGCGGGTGAGCGGCCGGCGGATCGAGCGCATCGTCAAGATGACGCGCTGGGAGTATTACGATGCAGTGATGCGGTTCCAGCGTATCCTGAAGGCGCTTGGGATTACGGATGCGCTGATAGCGCGCGGGGTTGAGATCGGCGACACGGTTCGCATCGGAGACAAGGAACTCGAGTGGAGCGACTGAGATTGAGCGGACGGTCCAGGGACGATGTGCTGCGCGTGGGACTGCTTGGCGGCAGCTTCGATCCACCGCACATCGGTCATCTGCTGTTGGCTGAGGAGGCACGGGATCAGCTCGGGCTCTCCGAGGTGCGCCTGGCGCCTGCCGGGCGGCCGCCGCACAAGCTCGAACTGGACATGACGCCGGTGGCGGATCGCGTGCGGATGACGGAGCTCGCCATCGCCGACAACCCAAGCTTCCGGCTTTCGCGCGTCGATGCAGACCGGCCAGGCCCTCACTATACGATCGATATGGTCAAGCTTGTCCGGGACCAACTGCCTCCCGATGCAGAACTCTACTTCCTGATGGGGTTCGACAGCCTGCGCGACCTGCCCAAGTGGCGCGAGCCAGCGCAGCTCATTCGCGCCGCACACCTCGTGGCGCTCACCCGGCCCGATATTCCGATCCGTTGGGAATCGCTGGAGGAGCAGCTGCCCGGCGTCCGCGAGCGTGTCACGCTGCTGGATATGCCCGAGCTGGAGATCGCTTCGCGCGATCTGCGCGAGCGCGTCCGCAAGGGCCGGAGCATCCGGTACATGGTGACGGAGCCGGTCCGCATGTATATCGAGGAACGCGGATTGTACCGGTCGGGCGCCGGCAGATAGGCAATGCACATGCCAAAACAAAGCCCCCTCAACAGGGGGCTTATTGATTTCTGCCCGGTGGCTTGGTGTGCTGGAAACTCATGACGGAGCTGCAGAATTGACATCCATGATCCTGCCCCGGCCGCACTTCAGCCCACCCCTGGACCCGGATTTCCGGCCGGCAGCGCTCGCCATTCGCGCGTTCGACGCAGAGGTCGCGGCCGCGGGCGGGGGGACGCGCCTGGTCCTGGGGCTGGAGCGCGCAAACGGCAACCTGTCACGTTTTGAGACGCGAGTCTTTCCCGAAGGACACCCGCGCTTCGCCGCCAACCTGGCGCACGTGGAGCGCATCGTCAAGTTCCTGCTGTGGGCGCGCGGAGCCTGGTCGGTCTTTGCCGGCGGCCCGCGCGCAATCGGCGAGCATCTCGCCGGGGTTTATACCCCAAACGGCGCGCGTGGTTTCGATGCCCGCTTCCTCGGCGAACAGGTCTACCAGAAGCCGTTCACCGTTCTCCCGTGCGCGGCCGAAGGGGTTCCCCCCGCCCGCGAGAGCGGCCAGGCACTGGGCCGCCATCTTGACGGCTGCCGCATCGGCTTCGACCTGGGCGCTTCCGACTTGAAGGTGTCAGCCGTGGTCGACGGCGAGCCGATCTTCAGCGAAGAGATCGTGTGGGAGCCGGTCGAACAGGCGGATCCGAACTACCACTATTCCCGGATTCACGATGCATTGAAGCTGGCCCAGTCGAAACTAGCGCGTCTCGATGCCATCGGCGGCAGCTCCGCGGGCATCTACGTGGACAACCAGCCGATGGTAGCCTCGCTGTTTCGCGGCGTGCCGGCCGAGCGCTACGGTGAAATACGCAACATGTTCCTGCGGCTCCGGGATGAGTTCGGCGTTCCGCTCGAGGTGATCAACGACGGCGACGTGACTGCGCTGGCCGGCGCCATGTCGCTGGAAGATGATGGCGTGCTGGGGATTGCGCTGGGTTCCAGCGAGGCTGCAGGCTACGTCGACCCACACGGGTCCATCACCGGCTGGCTGAACGAACTCGCGTTCGCGCCCGTTGACTACAACCCGACCGCACCCGCGGACGAGTGGTCCCGCGACACCGGCGTAGGATCGCAATACTTCTCGCAGCAGTGCGTGTTCCGCCTGGCGCCCCTGGTGGGCATCGATCTGCCGAAGGACGCGACCAAGGCCGAGAAGCTAAAGCATGTCCAGAGCTACCTCGAAGCGGGCCATGCCGGCGCGCGGCGGATCTGGGAGAGCATCGGCGTTTACCTCGGATACGGGCTGGCCCACTACGCCAGCTTCTACGAGATCAAACACGTCCTGATCCTCGGCCGGGTCACCTCGGGCCGCGGCGGCGATCTGATCCTCTACGGCGCCAAGAAGGTGCTGGCAGCCGAGTTTCCCGAGATCGCTGCGGCCATCAATATCCAATTGCCAGACGAGAAGAGCCGCCGGGTCGGGCAATCGATCGCTGCGGCCAGCCTGCCGCTGTTGAGGCAAACTCCGGCAAGCCATTGGCAGCGAGGCGCACATGATTGAGCTACAATCCACCCACGTACACCGTGAAATTCACGAACAGCCGGACGTGCTGGCCCGGCTTCTCCAGGCTGAATGCGACGCGACGGAAGGTCTGGCCGCGGAGATGAAGCGGCGCGATATCCAATACGTTGTGGTTGCCGCGCGCGGGACCAGCGATAATGCCGGACGCTACGCGCAGTATCTGTTGGGATCGGTCAACCGGCTCTATGTCGGGCTCGCCACACCCAGCCTGTTCACCATCTACAACGCACCGCCTAACTTCGGGCCTCATGCGTTGGTGTTGGGGATCAGCCAGAGCGGGAAAAGTCCCGATATCGTGTCAGTGGTGAGCGAGGCAAAGCGCCAGGGAGCCCTGACCGCGGCCATCACTAATTTCTCGGAGTCTGATCTGGCCCAGTCGGCCGAATTCGTGATCGACCTGCACGCAGGCGAAGAGAAGGCTGTAGCAGCCACCAAAACCTACACGGCGGAGCTGGGAGCCATCGCGCTGCTGAGCAGTTGTCTGAGCGGGGACCGGCGACAGCGCGCAGCGCTGGAAGCCATCCCAGGACAGATTCGCCAGGCGCTGGCAATGCACAGCACGCTCGACAGAATCGCAGAGCGTTACCGTTACATGCAGCAATGCGTCACCATCGGCCGCGGTTACAACTATGCCACCGCCTTCGAGCTTGCGCTGAAATTGAAAGAGATGACCTATACCGTCGTCGAGCCGTACTCCAGCGCCGATTTTCTGCACGGGCCGCTGGCGGTGATCGCACAGGGTTTCCCGGTCATCGTCATCGCCCCTTCCGGGACGATGCTGCCCGAGATGAAGAGCTTCATGGGGACCGCAAAAGAACGCGGGGCCGAACTGATCGTGATCAGCGACGATGACGAGGCGCTTGCGCTCGGCCGGGTGGCGCTGCCGCTGCCGGCCGGGGTACCCGAGTGGCTCTCACCGCTCTGCGCGATCGTGCCCGGGCAGCTGCTCGCCATGCACCTTGCCAACGCGCGTGACCTCGACCCCGACCAGCCGCGCGCGCTCCACAAGGTAACAGAAACACGATAAAGAAGCTGCCGGCTGCGCGGCCGGCAGCAATATCACCGCTCGACGTAGGGAACGAAGACCTGCCTTACCGGAGGCGGATCTCCCACGCCGAATCTGGCCACGAAGTCTGCAGCCATGTTGTCCGGTGGGTCATCGGCATCCAGGTCCGCGACCAGAGATGCCAGTATGGTCAGGCTGCACGCGTCGCCGTCCAGAAAGTCCGTGTCCGGATCGAGCACAAAGTCGTTTGGGCCTCCGCTGACGCCCGCCGTATGAGATCCACTGAGGCTGCAGGTCAGCTCGAACCAGGCGCCGGACACCTGGACGGGCTCGCTGAAGGCGACTGTAATCCCGCTGGCGGGCGCAACCCAGGCGACGCCATCTGCAGGCACGGTGGAGGCGACTGCAGGAGCTTCATCCGCAATAGAGCAGCTGGTGAACGGTGATGCGCTGTTGCGCGGCGCGGGTGATCCCGAGGTGAAATCGTCACCGTTGTTGTCGGTGTCGCTGCACCCACCGGCGAGCCGCGAGATCGAGGTCGCATTGTCCAGCGCGGGTGCAGCACTTCCCTCGAAGAAATTCGCCGTACCGTAACCCACGAGGTCCACGATCAGGGCGACCTGCTCAGGAGTGCAGGGCGTGGATCCGCCATTGCAGCCTAGGCGTTCATCCGTGGTTGTCAAAGCGACCTTGCCAGCCGTAGCTGATAGTGCAATGGGATCGGTGCTCGTAATGACAGGCGTGGGCAAGGGCAAACCCACCGCAGCCGTCGATGCCCCCTGCACGAGCAGATAGTGGCCTGGCTCCAGCGAGCCGCTGAGCGGCGTGAGCTGATTGGCGCTTGCACCGAAGTTGCCTGTGCCGGTCGCGCTGGCATACTGGATCGACCATCCATCCAGCGACACCGGGGACGCGCCAAGGTTGAACAACTCAACAAAGTCGTGCGTGTAAACCGCGCCTGAGTTACCGCCGCCGCCATACACCTGGCTTATTACGATCGTGGTCGATACTGCCCCGGTGGGATGGGTCGAGGCAGGGAGGATGGCGAGGGCCATCGCAAGGACGAGAGCGAGGACGGGGCGTCGCATCGAGGTCTTCATTGACGTCTCCTCTCTGGGCACAGAGAAAGTATACGCCAGGGATCACGGAGCGGTCAAAGATAACTCAGGGGAGAGGGGCGGCGTTTCTGGTGGAGTGGCCGGCTGACCCGGTTGTGTTCTTACATGGAAGGGCGCCAGAGGGAGCATGCTACCCCTGGCGCCCTGGAGGGCTCAGCTTACCGACACGGAACCAACGCCGGTCTCGATATCGATATCGACCTTGTTGGTCGCAGTCTCGTAATCTGGCGACTGATAGCGGTTGTCAAAGCCAGGAAAGCGGGTCTCGTCCACTGTCGCGGCAGCAAGACCTGCGCCGGCTCTGATCCGGGCGGCAACTCCGCCCGGCACACGGAGGTCGACGCGCGCTGCGCCGGCTTCCACCTTGACCCGTGTGAAGCCCGCAGCCGCGGGCAGGGTCACCTGCACATTGCTGGCACCGGTCTCAAGTTTGAGATCGGTCACCTTCAGGCCCTGCAGATCGAGCACACTCTCGCTCGCGCCTGTCTCGCATTCCAGGCTCAGCGGCACGTCCGGGTTGAAGCGCACGTCCCAGTCCAAGTTGCCCGGCGCCCAGTTCAAGAATGAAACGGGCTCCGCACGCATCTTCATTTCGAGGTCAAGCACGTCGTCCCGGCGCCGTACATGGTAGCGAAGCCCACCGCCAAACTCGCCATCCATCAGCACGCCGGAAGCCGCCCCTGCGGACAAGGACATCCGGCCCGCTCCATGCGATAGTTCCACCGAAGCGCGGCTTGCGCCGTCCAGGGGTAGGGATACATGCTCCGGCTCAGCGGGTGCCGGCCGCCAGAGCACGCGTGAAATGAACCAGACACCCAACAAAATCAGGAACAGCGGCCAGATCAAGCTCCAGATGCCGAACCGGAGCGCAGCAAACAAGCCGAAGTTGTCCAGCAACAGCAGGCTGCCAACCCCTATCAGGACGATCGCCCAGAGGACCGAACCATTGCGCATGTCCCCTCCCTACGCCGCGCGTCGGGATTTGGCGAAGTAGTCGACCAGACTCAGCACTCCCAGCAGGATCAGCAGCACCGGCCACCAACGACCTAAGAGCCCCAGGCTTCCGCCAAATAAGCCGCCGAGCAAAGCGCCGAAAACCACGAACATGATCGCGCTGATCAGAACGAGCCACAATCCGCCGCGTACATCAGACCCCTTGCGTTCCCACAGCCCCATGACGATGGTCCCGATGCCAACAAAGCCAGGGATGAGCGCCCAGGCATAGGCCCAACTCTCCCAGTTGCCCGTGCGATTCTGCCAGTAGAGCAACAGCCCAATCCCGGCAACGATGCAGGCGGGAATAGCCATGCCGGGCGCGTTCACCAGCACGCCGATGATGAGCAGGAGCAAGCCGGCGCCGACAATAATGAGAGGCCAGCTGGCTTTGCCAACCCACGACCACATGCCGGGGACCAGTTGGCCCAGCAGAAGCAGCGCTCCGAACAGAATCAGAAGCAACCCGCCACCCAGTGCGGACCGTTGCGAGGAATTCATGCGCACCCCCTTACGGTTCCAACGGCACTACGATGGCCAGGATGATGTACAACAAGACGCCTGAACCCACGCCAAAAAACACCAGAAGCGCGAAAACCAGCCGGACCACCGTCGCATCGACGCCGAAGTACTGTGCCAATCCGCCGCACACGCCGCTGATCATCTTGTCCGTCTTGCTGCGATAGAGCTTCTTGGTTTCCATGGTAAGAACTCCTTTCGTACCGGCGAGCTGTGCTGGGACCATGCTGGCTCGTGCTCGCCCCTTTCACCCTACTCTACGCAGCGCCTGTTGTTTAGTTGCACGCGTCACGCGCCCGGCCGCGCCAGCTTCCGCACGTAAACCACATCGACCTCCTCATAACCCAATGCGTCGAACAGCGCCCGCGAGCCGTCATTATGCGTATGAATGAGCGCGGCGCTCACCTCGATACCCAGGTCGTCGTTGAACCACCGCTCGCTGGCGTCGACCAGCCTCCTTGCGTAGCCGCGGTGGCGATATACCGGATCCACGGCGAGACGGTTGATCCAACCCTTACGGCCATCTTGCGTAAGGATGACCACGGCCACGAGCCGGCCTTCCACCCGGATTCCCAGGCTGCGTTGGAGGCCAGACTCCTGTTGGCGCCGAAAAGCTTCCGGTGCGTCACGACCCTCAGGCCGTGCTGGCAGCCCGGCCCGGTCCCCCAGCGCCAGTATCTCCAGGTAATCTCCCGGCTCCAGAACGACCAGATCGCCTGTTTG
>ENA-UOUL01005359-UOUL01005359.1-bioreactor-metagenome-genome-assembly--contig:-NODE-5359-length-11169-cov-5.181122_pt1 | contig 11169 bp, 10 predicted proteins | sample MGYA00249838_ERZ747220 | MGnify/ENA primary metagenome ERZ747220 (study PRJEB28778, sample SAMN05720191) | bioreactor metagenome | isolation source: Anaerobic biogas reactor | place: USA:Washington...
ATGAGCGAGGAGTGTCCCGATGCCGATTAAGATCCCTGACAACCTTCCGGCAGCCGGCGTTCTGGAACAGGAAAGCGTCTTTGTCATGTATGAGAACCGGGCGTACCGCCAGGACATCCGGCCGATCCGCATCCTGATCCTGAACCTGATGCCGAACAAAATTGTCACGGAAACCCAGTTGCTGCGCCTGCTGGGCAACACGCCGCTGCAGGTCGATGTCGACCTGATCTATACGGCCAGCTACAGTCCGCGCAACACATCGACGGAACACCTGACCAAGTTCTACGAAACGTTTGACCAGGTTAAAGACCGGCGCTATGACGGCATGATCATCACGGGCGCGCCGGTCGAGCTGATGCCTTTCGAAGAGGTGGCCTACTGGCCGGAACTGGCCGAGATCATGGACTGGAGCTGTTCGCACGTCTATTCGACGCTGCATATTTGCTGGGGTGCCCAGGCGGGGCTTTACCACCACTACGGCATCCCCAAGTACGACTTGCCCAAAAAAATGTTCGGCGTATTCGCCCACAGCCGCAGCTGGACGAGGCCGGTCAAGCTGTTCCGCGGTTTTGACGATGTTTTCCATGTGCCCCATTCGCGCTATACGGAAGTGCGCCGGTCCGACATCGAAAAGGTCCCCGGACTGCGCATTTTGTCCGAATCAGAAGTGTCCGGTGTCTATGCGGTGTCCGACCTCAAGGGCCGGCAGATTTTCCTGACGGGCCATTCGGAATACGATCCGCTGACATTGAAGTACGAGTATGAGCGCGATACGGAACGGGGTCTGGCGATCGATGTGCCGGTCAACTATTTTCCGGATGACGATCCCGGGAAGCCGCCGGTGGTCATCTGGCGCAGCTCGGCATACCTGCTGTTCGCCAACTGGCTCAACTATTATGTGTACCAGGAGACGCCGTTTGATTTGTCGTCCCTGGCAACGTAGACCGTCTCGGGGCTGCATGTAACTGAAGTTACTGCACACTGGGACCGGCATCGATATGATCAGAACAACAAGAAACGGCCCCTTTACGGGCATATTTACTGGAGGTTCATATGGCGCTGACAATTAAGTCCGACAATTTTGATGAACTCGTCATGAAGAGTGACAAGCCTGTCATGATCGATTTTTGGGCGGTTTGGTGCGGTCCCTGCCGTATGGTGGCCCCGACCATCGACAAGCTGGCTGAAGATTACAAGGGCCGCGCCGTTGTCGGTAAAGTCAACGTCGACGAAGAGAGCGACCTGGCTGAACAGTTCAGGGTTATGAGCATCCCCACACTCTATGTGCTCAAAAAAGGTCAGGTTGTTGAACGCCTGGTCGGCGCACGGCCGTACAACGAACTGGCCGCCCTTTTGGACAAGCATCTCTGATTGCATAACTCACCGGACCTCAAGACGCGCAAGCGTCTTTTTTTTGCTCGCTTGGTCAAAATCTGCCTTCGCTGGATCGTGCTATAATGGCTTTGACACAAAACGGCAGGGAGGCGGAAGCGATGAGACTGATCGGAACGGCAGGGCAGCGGGCGATCGATGCGGCCTGGCATCAACAAACCGGACTGCCCCTCATCCAGCTGATGGAAGCTGCCGCACATGCCGTTGTCAGGCTTTGCCGTCAGCTGGCACAAGATCAGGGTCAGGAGGTTCTGCCGGTCCTGGTGCTATGCGGCCGCGGGCATAATGGCGGCGACGCGTTTGCCAGTGCCCGGCTGCTGGCTGCCCTGGGCTGGCCGGTGGCCTGCCGCCAGCTGGACCCCGACGCGACACTGCCGCCCGAGGCTGAAGCGAACCGTCAGGCCTGGCTCAAATTGGGCCACGGGGCGGGAGCACCAATCGAGGCGGATTTTGAGCTGGAACGGCCGGGACTTATCCTCGACGGGCTCTTTGGCACCGGCTTTTTGGCTTCACGCGGCCTGCCTGAACAAGCCCGGGCAATCAGCCAGAACATCGCCCGGGCGCGCGATCGGGGTCATCTTGTTGTATCGATCGATATCCCCTCCGGGGTTGAAGCAGATAACGGCTGTGCCGCGGATGACGCGGTCCAGGCGGACTTCACGGTCAGCTTTATCCGGCCCAAGATCGGTTTGTGCTCGGCCCCCGGCCATTTCCTGGCCGGTCGGGTTGTTGTTGATCCGATCGGCGTCGACGCGGCGCTGGCCGACCGCGTTCTCGACGGCCTTTTGGTTCCGCCGGTCACCTGGCTGACCGGGAACCTGCTGCGCCCCTGGTGCCCCGTGCGCCCCCCGGACGGGCATAAAGGCCTGTTTGGCAAGGTTCTGCTGGCCGGAGGATCCGTCCAGATGCCCGGCGCCCTGGCCCTGGCGGGCGAAGCCGCCGGTCGCTCGGGAATCGGGCTGCTCCAGCTGGCCTTGCCTGCTGCCCTCTCACCGGCCCTGGCGGCCGCCTGCCCGGAGGCGCTCCAATTGCCCCTTGAGAGCCAGGTAGACTTGCCGCAGACTGTTTTGCCCGCGTTGGAACAAGCCCGGGCTGCAGCCATCGGCCCTGGGATCGGTCGGCCGGCCTGGCTGGGTCTGCTGCTCGAGCTGCTGATCCGGCACGCCCGCCGCCTGGTCATCGACGCGGATGCCCTGAACGAAATAAGCCGCACGCCCGACCGGTACGGGCCGCTGCTCCTGGCACGGAAGGAACAGGGCTTTGAACCTGCCGTGCTGACGCCCCACCCCGGCGAATTCCGCCGCTTGGCTCCAGACATCGACCAGACCGACCGGCTGGCAGCTGCACGGACGCTGGCGGCACGCACCGGCTGCCTCGTTGTGCTCAAGGGCGCTTGCACGGTGATCGCCGATCCGGGAGGCGCTTGCTGGCTGAATACAACCGGTCAGGATGGTCTGGCCCGCGGCGGCAGCGGCGACCTGCTGACCGGTCTGATTGCCGGTTTCCTGGCCCAGGGCCTGCCCGCCTGGCAAGCGGCCGGCGCTGCGGTCTACGTGCACGGGCTGGCCGCGGATCTGGCGGCCCGGGATATCGGCCGCCGGGCGATGCTGCCCCGCGATGTCCTTCGAAAACTGGGTTCTGCCCTGCGCAGGATCGGATGGGAAGAAGAAGATGTCTGATCAGCGTGAGACGATCTGGCTCCGGCAGGGCCGTGACTTGTTAACCCGCTCCTGGGCGGAAGTCGACCTGGACCAGGTAGCCGCCAATGCGCGTCTGATCCGCGGCAAAGTCCACCGCAGCTGCGATGTGATGGGCGTCGTCAAGGCCGATGCCTACGGGCACGGGGTGTTCCCGATCGCCCAGGTGCTGCTGCAAAACGGCGTCAGCCGGCTGGCCGTCTCCATGCTCGATGAGGCGATCGAGCTGCGACGAGCCGGTGTCACCGTACCGATCCTGGTGCTTAGCTACACCGACCCGCGCCGCGCAAGCGAGATATTGGCGCACCAGGTCACCCAGACGGTCTATAGCCGCGACCTGGCCCAGGCTTTGTCGTCTGCCGCGCAAGCCCTGGATACCGAGGCCCGCATCCACATCAAGGTCGACACGGGCATGGGCCGTGTCGGTTTCCTGGCGGGCTACCAGGCGGTCAAGGAAATTGACTGGATCCGAACGCTGCCTCGGATCGTCGTCGAAGGGCTCTACACGCACTTCGCCAGTGCCGATGAGGCGGATGACAGCTATACCTGGCAACAGTTCGAGCAGTTCATGAGCATCAGCCGCGAACTGGATCGGATCGGCCTGCCGATTCCCCTCAAACATGTCTGTAACAGCGCGGCGACGATGCGCTTCCCCGCCATGCATTTGGACATGGTGCGGCCCGGGCTGATCCTCTATGGTATGGTGCCGCCTGGCTGCCCGGATGCCTGGCCTGAGCTGAAACCCGCCATGACGCTTAAGACCAGCGTCATCCTGGCCAAGCAACTGCCGGCCGGAAGTTCTGTCAGCTACGGACGTCTGTTTACAACAGAGCGCGACAGCGCCATCGTCACGATCCCGATCGGCTACGCCGACGGCTATTCGCGCCGGCTCAGCGGCCGTGCCGAAGTTCTGGTTCACGGCCGGCGGGCTCCGGTGGTCGGTCGGATCTGCATGGACACCTGCATGGTCGATGTCAGCCACATTCAGGATTCGCCAGTCAAGGTCGGCGATCCCGTTATCCTGTTTGGCCCTTGCGACGGGAACGGTCCGGAAGCCGTCACGGTAGACGATGTCGCCAACTGGCTGGATACGGTCAACTACGAGGTCACCTGCCTGATCGGGCGGCGCGTACCGCGCGCCTACCTGCAGAACAATGCCGTACATAACGTCCAGAACTATCTGCTGCTGAGGGATTGAAGACGATGGATTCCAGAGAACGACTCCTGCGCAGTTTCCGGCACGAGCCGGTCGACCGTGTCCCGATCTCAACCTACGAACTGGTCGGCTATAACCCGGAGGCCTGGGAAAACAACGAGCCGTCCTACACGCGCCTGATGGATGAGATCCGTGCCCGCACCGACTGCCTGTACATGGCCGGTCCGGACTGGACCGAAGCAGACGAACCGTTTCGCGAGGTCACGACCTGGCGGGAGGGTAAAAGCCAGTTTACCCGGATTGTTCTGCACAGCGTATCCGGACCGCTCGAGCGGCTGGTGCGGGTCGATGACACGATCCACACGGCCTGGACACTGCGTCACTTTCTGCAGGAACTAGAAGACATCGCATCTTACCTGTCTCTGCCTTACGAACCGGCCAAAGTCGATTTTTCATCTTTTGACGACCGGGCCCGCCGGCTGGGCGGACACGGCCTGATGATGCTTTCCATTCCCGATCCGATCTGTGAGGCGGCCGAGCTGTTCAGCATGGCGGATTTTCTGGTTTTAGCCCGAACTGAAATTGAATTAACCCGGTATTTTCTGGACGCGCTCTATGAACGCCAGCAGGAGCGGCTCAGGCAGATCCTGGCCCATGACGTCCGGGACGTGGTGGTCCGGATCTGCGGGCCGGAATACGCGACGACACCCTACCTGCCGCCGGAGCTCTTCCGGGAACTGGTTACAAAATACCTGATCCCGATCTGCCGACAAATCCGTCAGGCCGGCGCGATCCCGCGCATTCACTGCCACGGGCGGATCGGCGCGGTCATCGACCAGTTTGCCGAGACCGAGGCCATGGCTTTGGATCCCCTGGAACCGCCGCCGGACGGCGATATCCCGCTGGGTGCCATCAAGCGCCGCTATGGCCGGCAGTTCTGCCTGCTGGGCAACATCGAGCTGCGCGAACTGGAAAACGCCGACCCGGCGCGGATCGACGCGCTGGTGCGTCAGGCGATGACCGACGCCAAGGCAGGCGGCGGCTTTATCCTGATGCCGACCGCGGCCCCGATCAACGTGCCGCTGTCACCGCGCACCGAAGCCAATTATCTGCAGATGATCGAGAGCGCCTGGCGGTACGGCCAGTATTGACGCTTAGGGACTGCTCATTACTTAACAGTCCCTTAGTACGCCGTATCAAACGGCCAGGGCTGACCGCCGGCCAGGGCACCGCCGTCTATGTTGTAAAGCTGGCCGGTCATGTAACCGGAGGCGTCGGAGGCCAGGAGCAGCGTCAGCCCGATCAGCTCGTCCGGGTTGCCCGGTCTGCCCAGGGTGATGCGCTCGCGCAGATAGGCGGAGCGCTGCGGATGCTCCCAAGTGGGGACGGTGAGCGGCGTCAGGATGTGGCCGGGCGCGATGCAATTGGCCGTGATGTTGAACTTGCCCCATTCGATGGCCATCGAGCGGGTCAGGGCGGCAATCCCGCTCTTGCTGGCACCGTAAACCGACACCCCGCCCAGCATGCTGGTGCAGTTGTAGGAGCCGATGTTGATGATGCGGCCGCCGGTCTTCATCAGGGTCTTTTTGACGACCGTCTGGGTCAGGAAGAAGACGCCTTTCAAGTTAACCGCCATGATCCGGTCATAGGTTTCTTCGCTGACATCCAGCAGGCCTTCACGCTTGTTGATGCCGGCGCAGTTGACCAGCACGTCGATCCGGCCGGTCCGGGCCAGAACGTCGTCGATCGTCTGCTCAAGTTGTTTTGTCTTACTGACATCCAGGGCAACCGGGACGTGATCGCTACCGGGCAGTTCGTCGGCCAGCTTTCGCACGGCGGCCAGATCCAGGTCCGCCAGAACCATGCGGGCACCGGCAGACGCCAGCCCCCGGGCCAGGGCCTGGCCAATCCCGCCGGCCGCTCCGGTCAGCAGGGCAACTTTTCCATGAAGGGCAAACAATTCATCAAGGTATGACACGATGAGATCCTCCTATGTGCTTAAGGGTTCAGCAGCATGACTTTCAGGTGTTTTTCCGGGTCGCTGGCCAGGAATCGGAACGCTTCAGGCCCGTCAGCCAGGCGGAGCCGGTCACTGATCAGCCCGTCCGCTTGAATCTTGCCGTTGGCCAGCAGATCCAGCGCCTGGGCGAACTGCTCCGGGCTGTAAATGTATGTTCCGCGGATGGTCAGTTCCCGGGTGACGATCGATTGCATGTCGCAGGTGATCTGTCGCTGGTGGTTGCCGATCCAGATGCTGGTGCCGCCTGGTTTTAGCGCGTCCAGGGCCTGGGCGGCGGTGACCGACAGGCCAACGGCCTCGATCGACACGTCGATGCCGTCTCTGGCGCCTTGCCCGGCGAGCCAGTCTGACAGAGGGGTTCGGGTTGGATCGACGACGCCGTCGGCGCCGAACAGCCGTGCCCGTTCGGCACGCGCGGGGCTGATTTCGCTGACCAGGATCAGGGACGGGTTTTTCAGGCGCACGGCCTGAAGCGCCAGAAGCCCGATCGTGCCGGCGCCGACAATTAGGACGGTCTTGCCGGTCAGGTCGCCCGCCTGGCAGACGGCCCGCCAGGCGACGGCCAGCGGTTCGGTCAGCGCGCCAGTCTCATACGATACCGCATCCGGCAGCGGCAGGAGCAGGTGTTCGGGCAGGCAGAGATATTCTGCCATGGCGCCATCCTGGCTCATCGCACCGAGAAAGGTCTTGTGGCGGCAGCGGTGCTGCTGGCCTGCCAGGCAATCCGGGCAGCGGCCGCAATAGAGGGCCGGATAGGCGATGACGCGGTCTTTGGGCTTGAAACGGCTGACCCGATCGCCGACCGCGTCGACCTGACCGGAAAACTCGTGGCCCATGACCAGGGGCGGCACACGTCGGCCGGTCTTGCCCAGATAGCCCTGGACATCCGAACCGCAGATGCCGTTGGCCCGCACCTGGATGCGAACCTCGCCGGCGCCTGGTTGCGGTATCGGCCGCTCCTGCAGTTCCAGGACACCGGGCGATGTGTAAACAAGCGCTTTCATCGGGCACTCTCCCGATCCAGATTTTTGACCGCAGCCACAATCGCTTCGCTCGTCAACCCGTAATGGTTAAGGAGCTCCTGCCAGTCGTAGGCGGAGGTGCCGAACTGGTCGGCGATCCCGATCAGGGCTGAAGGCAGGCTGAGCCGGCCGGACAGCGCCTCGCTGACCGCGCCGCCTAAACCGCCGATCACACTGTGCTCTTCGGCAGTTACGAAAGCCCGGCAACCCTTGAGCACATCAACCAGCCGGTTAGCATCCAGTGGCTTGATCGTGCTGATGTTGACGACCTTGAGCCGGATGCCGTCACGGGCGAGTTCTTCGGCCGCTTCCAGACCAAGTGACACCATGACACCGGTCGCGAGCAGGGCGATGTCGCCGTCAGGTTTCACTTCCGTGATCTGGCCGATCTGCCAGGAGGCGCCGGGATCGGTCAGAACCGGCAGGTCGTTGCGGCAAAGACGCAGGTAGACCGGACCGTTGTGTGCGGCCATCGCCTCGACCATCTTTTCTGTCTCGACGACATCGACCGGCGAGAGGACCGTCATGTTGGGCAACACGCGCATCAGGGCCAGGTCGTCGATACTCTGGTGCGTCGACCCGTCGCCGAAATCGGATAGGCCGGCGCTTGAACCGCAGATCTTGACATTCAGACCCGGGATGCACACGCTGGTCCGGATCTGGTCATAGGCGCGTCCGGTGGCGAAGACAGCGAACGAGGCGGCGAACGGGATCTTCCCGGTCAGGCTGAGGCCCGCAGCCGTTGCGATCATGTTGGCTTCGGCGATGCCCATTTCGAAATACCGCTCCGGGAAGGCGTCCTGAAAGAAACAGCTCATGGTCGATTTGCCAAGGTCCGCTTCAAGCACGACGATCCGGGAATCTTTCTGACCGAGTTTAACGAGGCTTTCGCCGTAAGCTTTGCGCTGGTTCAGCCATTGCATGCTTGATCCCTCCGATTCTGCTCAAGGGAAGCGATCGCTTCCCGGAAAAGTTCCTCTGTCAGGATACCGTTATGATAGGCGGCGGTGTTTTCCGCAAACGGGATCCCTTTTCCCTTGACGGTATGGGCGATGATCATGGTCGGGCGTCCCGAAACCTGGTCGGCTTGCTCCAGGGCGGCGCAGATAGCCGGCACATCGTGCCCGTCGATATTAAGGACCTGCCAGCCGAAGGCCTGCCATTTCTCGGCGATCGGCGCGATCGTGAAGCGTTTGGCGATTTCGCCGGTCGCCTGGATCCGGTTGTGGTCGAGCAGCCCGACCAGGTTGTCGAGCTTGAAGTTGGTCGCAGCCATGGCCGCCTCCCAGACTTGCCCTTCGGCCAGCTCACCGTCGCCGAGCATGACATAGACCTTGCTGTCAAGACGGTCCAATCGCAGCCCGAGCGCCATGCCGACCCCGATCGACAATCCCTGGCCGAGCGAGCCGGTGTTCGCCTCGATCCCAGGGGTGCGGGTCAGGTCCGGGTGTCCCTGAAGCATGCCGTTCAGTTTCTTGACCTGCTTCAGTTCAGCCAGGGGAAAGTAGCCGTATTCGGCCAGGGCCGCGTACTGGGCCAGCGCGGCATGCCCCTTGCTCATGACAAAGCGGTCCCGACCTGTCCAGCGCGGCATCTTCGGGTCGTGGCGGAGTTTCCAGCCGTACAGCGCGGCCACCATGTCGGCGGCGGAACAGGAGCCGCCGATGTGACCGGCCTTGCCGACCCCGGTCATCTCGATAACGTGGTAACGGATTTTCCAGGCCAGGTCTTCGATCTGTGCCTGTTGTTTTGGATCAAGCATTGAATCCCTCCCGATCTTGTCCCTCTTTAGCCGCAGCGGTCTGATAGTCCCGGATCGTGTCGATTGTGCGCTGAAGGTGTGTTTTCATCTGGTCATATGCCTGCTCGGGATCGCGGGCGGCAAAGGCGGCCAGGATCAGCTCGTGATACTGGATGCCGATATCCGGCCCGATGGCGTCGATCACCTTGCGGAAATTAGCGGACAAAATGTCGCGCAATACCTGTTCGACCTGGTAGAAATAGCGGTTCTGAGACAGCCTTGCAATCTGGAGATGAAAATCCAGATCGAGCCGGGCGACTTCGTCCGGATCCTGAACCGCCTGGCGCATCTTCTCGTAAAGGCGGCCCAGCCGGCCGATGTCACGCGCGTCCATGCGCAGGCAGGCCAGCCGCGCGGCTTCGCATTCGACCGCCAGGCGAAATTCGAGGATTTCGATCATGTCGCGGCTGCCCTGGATGTAGACGGGGATGATCGCGTCGAAAAGGCTGTCGCGGCTATCCAGGCAGACAAAGGTGCCGCTGCCCTGGCGGGCTTCGATCAGGCCCAGGCTCTTGAGTCGTTCCAGGGCGGACCGGATCGAAACACGGCTGACCCCGAACTGCTCCTTGAGGGTGTGCTCAGCAGGAATCCTGGTGCCGGGCGCCCATTCGCCGCCCAGGATCAGGTTCTTCAGCTGGGTGAAGACCGCGTCGCCCACATGGACCCGTTCGATCGGCTTGACCGGCATGGACACCTCCCAAGTTGTAGGTTGTCAGACAAATTGTTTGTTAAAGCAAGTATAACGTGGATCAATACGCCTGTAAAGAATGCACGGTCAGTCCGTCTGGCGATAGAGGCGCGGTGTCGTGCCCTTGACGCGGACAAACGCGTTTTTGAACGTGATGTAGTTGATGTAGCCGACCGATTCGGCGATGGCGGCCAGCGGCGTGCCGGTCTGCCGCATCAGTTCAATGGCCTTGCTGACGCGCAAATTCTGGACATAATCCGAAAATGTCATCCCCAGCTGAGTTTTCAGTATTTTGGACAGTTGGGTGCGGTGCATGCCGGACAAGTCGGCCAGCTGTTTCATGCTGAGGTTCTGGTCCGCGTAATGCTCATCGATGTAGCATCGGATCAGCTTGCCCATGTGGTAGGTGCTTTCGTGGCGGATCTCATCGATCAGGGTGCAAAGCTGGTGAACCGTCTGCGTGACAAAGTCCCACATCGTTTCCTTGTCACGGCAGGCCAGGTAGCGGTTATACTGATCCTTGATTTCCTGATGCGCAACGGCATAGTCTGCCTCCAGGCGCAGCAGAAAGGACATCACGCAGGCCGGATCTGTCGTTTCCCGAACCTCGCGCAGCAAGCGGACACATGCGTCGGGCTTGTTGGCCTGCAGATTATTGGTCAAGTTGATTTGCGTTGTGATCGGCAGCGTATACTCAACTTGCCTGCGGATCACGATGTCGGTCTTCAGGGCGACATACTGCTGGTGCATCTCTTCAGGCCGATGCATGATCTCTGACAGGGCAAAGCAAAGCTTGCTGCCGGCCTGCTGGCGCAGATGCTCTGCGATGCGGCCTTTTTGGGCCGCCGCTGTCCGGTTTGCCTTGAACCAGTAGAGCTGGCAGCGGTCTCCTGACAAAACGGTGAACTGCAGGGTGTGCAGAGCCTGTATGTTCAGCGTGTCCAGGATCTCTGCATGAGGCGTTTCGATCGACGCTTCCGAGCAGGGCGTCAGCAAGACCAGGATAAAGGGCAGTTCATCTTGAAACCAGGGGAAGGCCTCGTGAACATAGTTGTTGGCACAATCGAAATCTGGATTGGTCAGCAGCCCGTTCAGCATTTCATTGCGCATCATGGTTAGGAAGTTTTGAATCGACTGGTTCATGCGCGCCTGCTCGTCGCTGAGCAAGGCATTTTTTTGTGCGTAGGCGGCCAAGCTGTCCGAAATGAAGTGGTATGGATCCAGGATCTTCCGATAATCGCCGCCAAGATAACTGACCAGCTTCTTGACCGGGCGCAAGAACAAGTCAGCCAGGAAGATGGAGGCCAGCGCGCTGCCCAATAAGACGATGACCATCAGGAGGACAAAATGGACCAGGTGGTCTTTGGCCTGGCTGGCCCGATACGGAGGCGAG
>ENA-UOUL01005361-UOUL01005361.1-bioreactor-metagenome-genome-assembly--contig:-NODE-5361-length-11168-cov-3.373185_pt1 | contig 11168 bp, 7 predicted proteins | sample MGYA00249838_ERZ747220 | MGnify/ENA primary metagenome ERZ747220 (study PRJEB28778, sample SAMN05720191) | bioreactor metagenome | isolation source: Anaerobic biogas reactor | place: USA:Washington...
CTTTTTGCTGCTCCATTCGCGAATCGCGTATAATGGCCGGTGCTAAGGGGCCATTAGCTCAGTTGGCAGAGCAGGTGACTTTTAATCACTTGGTCGGGGGTTCGAGTCCCTCATGGCCCACTGCAGGAAAAAGGCCCTCCGAGAGCGCTCTCGGAGGGCCTTTTCTGTTCCATGCGGGACGAGCCGCCGTGCTTTGTTAGAATACAATGGATTGGAGACTGCCAGAGCAGCACGTAATCAAGGACGGTAGCGCCATGAAACGACACATCTACCTTGAAGACATCCCGCTGGAAGAGGCCCAGGCTGCGTTCGCGGCGGCCCTGCAGGAAGCGGGCCTGGCCGGTCCCTTACCGGCCGAGAGCGTGCCGGTCAGCCAGGCAGCAGGGCGCGTCACCGCCGAGGCGATGTGGGCCCGGCTGAGCAGTCCGCACTACCACGCCAGCGCCATGGACGGCTACGCCGTGCGGGCGAAGGACACGGTAGGCGCGACCGAGACAGCCCCGGTACAGCTTGAGCTGATCACCGCGGAAGACGACGTCGAGCGCAGCCGGCGGCCTGCCCAGGCGGTGAATACGGGCCACCCACTGCCACGCTGGGCTAACGCCGTGGTCATGATCGAACACACCGAGCCTCTTTCTGGCGCGGATGGGCAGCAGACAGGCATCGAGATTCGCGCGTCCGTCGCGCCCTGGCAACATGTGCGTCCCATGGGCGAGGATATGGTCGCCACCGAGCTGGTCCTGCCGGCCAACTCTCGCCTGCGCCCCGTGGACCTCGGCGCGCTGGTCGGCGCGGGCCACACGCGCGTTCCCGTCTATCGCCGCCCGCGTGTGGTGATTATTCCGACCGGCTCGGAGCTGGTCTCTCTGGAGGAAATAGGCGAGGACGGCCCGGCAGCGGGGCAGATTGTCGAATACAACGCCATCGTCCTGGCGGCGCAGGTCGAGGGCTGGGGCGGCATTGCCACGCGCCGGCCGATTGTGCCGGACGAATTCGAGGCGATCCGGGCAGCAGTTGCCGAAGCGGCGCAGGAGAACGATCTGGTGCTGGTCAATGCCGGCTCTTCGGCCGGCAGTGAAGATTACACCGCCCACGTCGTGCAGGACCTAGGCCGGCTGCTCGTCCACGGCGTCGCCGTCCGGCCGGGCCATCCGGTGATCATCGGGATGATTGCGGCAGGCGAAGGGCGCGAGGTGCCGGTAATTGGTGTGCCGGGTTATCCCGTCAGCGCGGCGCTCACCGGCGAAATCTTTGTCGAGCCGCTACTGGCCCGCTGGCAGGGGCGGCAGCCCCAGAAGCTGCCCACACTGGAGGCGACGATCACCCGCAAAGTGGTCTCGCCTACCGGCGACGACGACTTTGTGCGCGTAGCGGTGGGGCAGGTGGGCGAGCGCGTCATGGCAACGCCGCTGAGCCGGGGGGCCGGCGTGATCAGCTCGCTCGTGCGCGCTGATGGACTGGTCCGTATTCCCCGCTTTAGCGAAGGGCTGGAAGCAGGCAGCCCGGTCACCGTTCACCTCTACCGGGATGTCGAGGAGATCGCCCGCTCCATCGTCGCCATCGGCAGCCATGACCTCACCCTCGATCTGCTGGCCCAGTTTCTGGCAGCAACAGGCAACCGCCGGCTGGCCTCGGCCAACGTGGGCAGCCTTGGCGGGCTGGTGGCTCTGCGTCGCGGAGAGGCGCACCTGGCCGGCTCCCACCTGCTCGACCCGGAGACCGGCGAGTATAACGTCAGTTACGTGCGCCGTTACCTGCCTGACCAGGAGGTGGTGCTGGTCACCCTCGTGGGCCGGGAACAGGGCTGGATGGTTCCACCCGGCAACCCGCTGGGGCTGACAGGCTGGGAAGATGCGGCTAACCCGGCCGTGACTATCGTCAACCGCCAGCGTGGGGCCGGAACACGCGTGCTTCTGGACTACGAGCTGGGCAAACGTGGCATCCGGCCGGAGCAGGTGCAGGGCTACGAGCGAGAGGAGTACACGCATCTCGCGGTAGCGGCGGCGGTAGCCTCCGGTGCAGCCAGCGCGGGCCTGGGCATACGCGCTTCCGCCAATGCGCTGAAGCTCGACTTCGTGCCGCTTTCCCACGAGCGGTACGATCTCGTCATCCCTCGCCCCTTCTATGAAGGGGAGCTGCTCCAGCCGTTGCTGAGACTGCTGCACGACCCCGCCTTCCGCGAGGCCGTCGCCGCCATGCCGGGCTATGACGTGACGCCGATGGGTAATGTCGTGGAGATGGACGGCTAAAGCGTCGCTCCGTCCTCCGCCGGGAGGAGAATCGCTTCCATGCCGTCTGGCCGGGCCGTGTGGAGCCGGACAGCCGTGACCCGGTTAAAGAGGTCGGTCGGGCCGTAGGCAGTGACCCGGATGTAATTGTCGGTGTAGCCCTGCCAGCGCATGCCCTGACCGTTGGCTCCCACCGGCATCTCCCAGAGCGCGCGTGCGCGCTTCCCTTCGTGTTCGCCATGAAAGGCCAGGCTCAGCCGTTCGCCCAGGGCGATGAGCGCCCGCGTGCGCTCCTTGCGCACCGCCTTCGGCACCTGATCGCCCATTCTGGCGGCTGCCGTGCCCGGCCGGGCGCTGTAGGTGAAGACGTGCAGCCGCGCAAAGGCAATCTCCTGGACAAAGTCGAGCGTATCCTGGAAATCGGCTTCGGTCTCGCCGGGAAAGCCCGCGATCAGGTCGGTGCTCAGGTTGAGGCCGGGGATCTGGGCGCGGGCGGCGGCAACCAGGCCGCGGAAGTTGTCGCGGCGGGTGCGGCGGGCCATCAGCCGCAAAATCCGATCGCTGCCCGACTGCAGGGGCAGGTGCAGGTGGGGCAACAGGCGCGGATTCTGCCACAGCTCGAAGAAGTCGCCGTCAATGTCCCACGGTTCGAGAGAAGAGAGGCGCAGCCGGGGCATATCCGTGTGTTGCAAAATGGCGGCGACGAGGTCGCGCAGGCCGTGCGGGTTGTTCAGGTCATGGCCGTAGCTGCCCAGATGCACGCCGGTCAGGACGGCTTCCTGATACCCGGCAGCGGCCAGCGCCTGGATCTCACTCACCACATCGCCCAGGCGGCGGCTCTGGCCCGGCCCTCTGGCGACCGTCGTGATACAGAAGGTGCAGCGGTTGTCGCAGCCGTCCTGTACCTTCACGAAAGCGCGCGTGTTGCTCATTTCGCCCGCCAGGAACTCCCGCAGTAGCGGCTCGCGGTCGAAGACAGGCAGCTCCAGGGAGACGGACGGATCGATGAGCTGAACCAGGGTGGCCTTTTCCCGGTTGGGGACGAGCCGTCCTGCCCCTTCCACGCGCGCCAGCTCCTGCGGCGCCACAGTAGCATAGCAGCCCGTGAGCAGGATTTCGGCGCTCGGATTGTCGCGGTGGATGCGCCGGGTGGTGCTGCGGGCATCGCGGGCCGCCTCGCGGGTCACAGCGCAGGTGTTGACGACGACCTTGTCGGCCTGCTCTGGCGCCGGCACAAGCTCGTGCCCGGCTGCCATTAGCTGGCGGGCCATCGTCTCAATCTCGCTCTGGTTCAGGCGGCAGCCGATGCTGTGCAGGTAGACCTTCATGGGCACCATTGTACCCGGCCGGGGGCCGTACACGAAGAAAACAGCGCGGAATCCCAGCCCGCGTTAAGGCGCCGGCAGCGCCTCAACTACCCTGCCCCGGCGCCAAGGTGACGATGTAGATGCGGCCCCAGCGGTCGCCGAGGCGCGCCGAGTAGCCGCGTTCGATCTGCAGAGCAGGCACGCTGCGCAGCGCCTCGCGGAACAAATCGTAAGCCGGAGCCAGGATGACAGCGCGACCCTGGCGGCGCAGGACACGGGCCAGCTCTTGCAGCCAGGTTACGTAGGTCGCCCGTGGCGCTTCGGGCCAGTGGGAGGCGACGGCGTCACTGCTCGCCGGAGCCAGCGGCAGCGCGTCCGGTCGCCAGATGCAGACTGCCGCCCCGCCCCCGAGCGCCTCTTTCGCCTGTGCTGCCTGTTCCGACGACTCGGCGCCCCCCAGGAGAAGGCGAGCAGGGCCGGCCTGCTGCCGCTCCACCAGAATCTCACCCTCCGCGCACCAGAGGTCGAGGAAACGGCCCTCCGGTTCGGGCTGCGCCAGCAGGACAGCCGCTGCCTGGGGCGCACTCACGCGATGACCAGGCGGGAAGGGCAGAAGCAGCCCGACAAGAATGGTAGAGCCGTAGACGCCGGCATAGATCTCCACGTCGGCATCTTTCTGAATTCGCTGCCAGTCAGGATTGATCTGGTCGAGAGCATTGGCGACGGCCTGGCGGAACTGCTTGCGCCCGTATTCGTGCTGCCCGTACTTGCGGGCGATTAGCTGATAGGTCTGCGGGCGGCGGCGCCGGATGCGGCTGTAGCGATTGACCGCGCCGGCGAGGTCGCCGCTGCGGGTCATCCGCTCGGACAGCTCGCGCAGATCCTGGTAGCCGCGCGACAGGTCGGGTAGATAGGCGGCCAGCAGGTAAAGCGCCTCGGCCGTGCGCAGCGCGAGCAGGTCGGCCGGATCGCCGGTATAGCGAAAGACGACGATCCCGTGCTGGTCTTTGGCGTAGAGGAAGGCCACGTGCTCGGCCCTGGGCAGCCGGCGGCGGATTTCCAGCCAGGCTACTTCTTCCAGGCCAGGCGCTGTTTCCAGATAGTAGGTAACGGTGCTCCGTTTTCTGGCCATAGTCAGCCTCTGCGCTCCTCGCTGCGGGCGCGGAAACGCAGGCGGATGGGCGTGCCGGTGAACGGCTCAACCTCGCGGATGCGGTTTTCCAGATAGCGCTCGTAGGTGAAATGAATCAACTCGGGCTTGTTGACAAAAAAGATGAAGGTAGGCGGCACCGTCTCGGCCTGGGTGGTATAGAAGAACTTCACGTTCTGGCCGCCTTTAGCCGGCGGAGGATGCCGGGCCACGGCGTCGCGCACCAGCCGGTTGAGCCGGCCCGTGGGAATTCGCCTATGGCGCGCCTCCTGGACTTCCTTGACCAGCGGCAGGATCTTGCTCACTCGCTGGCCCGTCTGAGCAGAGATGAAAAGGATCGGCGCGAAGGAGAGGAAGTCAAAGCGCCGCCGGACCTCCTCCGTAAAAGCGGCCACACTGTGCGTGTCCTTTTCGACGGCGTCCCACTTATTGACCAGGATAATGACGCCCGACTCCTCCTCCTGGAGCATTCCGCCAACGTGGGTGTCCTGAGCCGTAATTCCGTCCGTAGCGTCGAGCAGGAGCAAGGATACGTCGGCCCGGTCCAGCGCCTTGATGGCTCGCAGCACGCTGTACTTCTCGACGCCCGGGTCGATCCGCCCGCGTCGCCGGATGCCCGCCGTATCGATCAGGACGAATTCCTCGCCATGCCAGCGAAGCCTGGTATCGATGGCATCGCGCGTTGTTCCGGCCAGAGGGCTGACAATGGCCCGCTCCTCGCCGACCAGCTTGTTGAGCAACGTGGATTTGCCGACGTTCGGCCGCCCCAAGATGGCGATCTTGATGGCGTCGTCCTCTTCGTCGTCGATTTCCCCCGTAAACTCGGGGAGCAGCTCCACCAGTTCGTCCAGCAGATCGCCGACGCCGGTGCCATGCAGCGCTGAAATGGCCATGACCTGGCCCACAGCCAGCTCGTAGAACTCATAGGCATTGTCCCACAGGCGGGCAGACTCCAGCTTGTTGGCGGCGACGATGGTTGGTTTCTGGGACCGGCGCAGAATCTCGGCTACTTCGCGGTCTGCTGCCGTCACGCCGGCCTGTCCATCCACGACGAAGATGACCGCGTCGGCATCCTGGATGGCAATCCGCGCCTGCTGGACGATCCCTTCCATGAAGCGGCTCGAATCCTCAGAGAGCGGATCGCTACCCCAGCCGGGGGTGAGTTCGATGCCCCCCGTGTCCGCAACGTGAAAGGGCACGCCGCTCCACTCCGCATCCTCGTAGAGGCGATCGCGTGTCGTGCCGGGCGTCTCGGAGACGACGGCCCGGCGCCGCCCGACGATACGGTTAAAGAGGGTCGATTTGCCTACGTTGGGCCGGCCGACCAATGCTACCAGGGGAATTCGGCTCATGATCTCCTTTTTTCCCGCCAGGTCAGAACGCCGGCCGGGATGCCCAGCGCGGGCACGCCCAAAAATACCAGCAAAAAGGACAACGCGCCGCCGTTGCTACCTGTGACCTCTTCCGGCGAGAAGGTGGCGCCAAGTTCGGCAGTCGTCGTCAGCTCCTCAGTCTCCGTCAGCGTATGGGTCAGGATGACGGTTACCTGGGGTGGCTGGATGGAACGGACTTCGATTTCGCTGACAAAGACATCGGCGTCGGGCTCCAGGCTGTGCTCGCCAATATCCAGGCCGAATAGGTCCACGGTCACGCGCACGTCGTCTTCGAGCAGCGAGTCCAGCTTGTCGAGCGGGCCAAAAAGGAAAACGCGCACTTCGTCCACGTCCAGGGTCACCGTCAGCCCTTCCGGCAGGGCGCGGATTTCCGGCGTTTTGCGGATCACGGAGCTGGTCAGGATGGGCTCGATTTCGATTTCTACAAAGACCGGTCGCACCTCGTCCAGCTCGATCCCCGGTGGCAGGTCCAGGGCGACCTGCATCGTTCGTGACTCGCGCAGGCCGCTGATGTCGATCGGCTCCGTCTGCACGCGGGCGAGGCGGTCAAGCAGCTCCGGGCTGCCCGTCACGAGGACACTGTCCGGTTCGACGCTCACGTCCAGCAGGCGATAGCCCTGCGCCGGGTCGCCCTGCCAGTTGACGACGATCGGCTTGGCGGCGAAACCGGCGAGCTGGTCTACGGGCACGGTGACCACAACCTGCTCGGTGCTCACGTTGAGCGAGCTGATGCTGGTGATGTTGCCCTGGTGATCGTAGAAAATCGGGCGACGTGTGACGACCACGTCCTGCTGGGAATTGTCCAGGAATACGGTCACGCGGGCTTCGGCCAGCGCCTCTACCCGTGAGGCGACGCCGGAAACAGAGATGGTGCCCGGATCGACGAAAGCTTCGCCCATGACGTAGCCGCGGGCCACATCGCCCTCTACGTCAACTTGTACTGGCACTTCCCTGGTGATCAGCCGTTCGATGAGTACAGTCGTGTCCTGTGGCACCTGCCAGACCAGCTCAATCGCCTGATTGTCGAAGCGCACATCAATGGGCACAGTCGTCTCACCCGGCGCAACGTCGGTCAGATCCAGCTCGGCGACGAAATCTTCGCGGCTCAGTTGGTTGATCACCGATTCCGGTCCCCGTATGCCAACACCTACCGTGTCGGGAATGCCGGAGACGCTGGCCTCGGCCGGGCGGCCAATCACCTGTACCGGTACGTCAAGCTGGATGCTGTCTTCCGGGTCGCTGTCGCGAACGGCCACGCCCCAGATGAAGATGGCCAGGATCAGCGATAGCAACAGCGATACGAAGTTGGCGCCCAGTGTCTTGAAGAAATTCGTCACCGTTATACCCCGCGCTGCCGTACAGCGATGCCGCTGGAGTTCTGTAAGAAAGCTGTCAGGATGGCGTCGAGCCGGCCGGGGTCCTGACGACGCAGGATGCGCCCATTATGCGCGATGGCAATCTGTCCCGTCTCTTCAGAGACGACGACGGCGACGGCATCGCTGACCTCGCTGATGCCCAGGCCCGCCCGGTGGCGTAACCCCATCTGCCGGTCGGAGAGGCTGCTGGTGGAGAGCGGCATAACCGCTGCCGCCGCTACCAATTTCTCCCCGCGCACGATGACCGCGCCATCATGCAGCTCAGTATTCTTGTTAAAGATCGTCAACAGCAGCTCGGTCGATGGCTCGGCATTGAGGAGGATACCCGTGTCTATGTACTCCTGCAGGCCCGTATCCTGCTCGAAGACGATCAGGGCGCCGTGTCGGCGTTGGGAAAGGCGCAGGCAGGCACGGGCCACGGCTGTGACAGCCGCGCTCTCGCGGTTACGACGGAAGAGACGGACGAAGCGCCCGGTCCGGCCGAGCTGCTCCAGCGCCCGCCGCAGCTCCGGCTGGAAGATGACCGGAAAGGCGACGAGCAGCGCCGGCAGGATATTGCGAACCAGCCAGGTGAAGGCAACCAGGTCGATTAACAGCGACAGAACGACGAAGAAGAGCGCCAGCACTAACAGGCCGCGCAACAGCGAGACGGCGCGTGTGCCGCGGACCAACAGGAGCAAACCATAAATGAGGGCCGCGACCAGCAAGATATCGACGATGTCCGGCCAGTCTAGCCGTTCGATGTAGTAGTCGAGTGAAAACCCCATTCTTTCGCGGGATCCTCTGATCAGGCTTTCTCAAGCGATAGCTTGTTATAACCGTTATAACACCAATGCGCCGGTTAGCGCACGGTTTCACACCCTTTGTTCGTAGGCCGGGGAGGGTTCAGGCGGGCAAAGCGCCTACTGCCCGTGGAGCTGTTTCAGCAGTTGCCGGTAGCTCAGGACATTGGGCGGGTTCAAGCGAATGATCTGCTCGATAGTCGCAATCGCCTTTTCAGTCTCCCCAGCCTCAAGCTGCGCCTCGCCAAGGGCATCCAGGCGCTCAAACGCATCCTGCCGGCGGTTCTGGGCAAGGTACAGGCGGACGAGCCGGTAGACCAGCGGGGCTTCGGCCGGGTGCCTGCGGGCCATATCTTCGAGGATGCCCGCCACCTTGTTGCCGCGACCGGAAGCGACCAGCTGCTTGAGATACTGGTCCAACTCCCGCAGGGCCAGGGCCGGCTGGCGCACCCGGTAATACAGGTCGATCAGGGTGAGCACCGTCCGCTCGTCGTCCGGTTCTTCCTGGCGCAGCTCGCGATAGGCAACAAGGGCGCGCGACCAGTCGAAGCGCTGCATGTCAATGTCGGCCAGTCGCCGGAGAAGGCGTGCGCGCCAGCCCTGTTCTGCGGAGCCCTGGGAAGCCAGTTTAAGCGCATTCTGATAAGTCGCTCGAGCCTTGTCCACCTGGGCCAGCTGGTAATAGGCTTCTCCGAGGCCCAGGTAATGCTCCAGGGCTGCGTCGATCTGGCCTTGCTCCCTGTACAGCTCCACCAGACGCATGCGCACCGGTAAATCGAGCGGCGATATCTGCATAACGCGCTCGTATATATTGACGGCGCTGCTCAGATCGCCGCGAATCTGGAATGTGTGTCCGACGACGGCCAGCTTGGCGACCGCCGCGTCGAGGCGGTCCTGGCGCACCAGCAGCTCCCCAAGCTGGATGTGCGCCGGAAGGTACTCGGGTGACAGGGAGATGGCCCGATACACTTCCTCGATAGCGGTATCCAGCATGTCGCGCTGAGCGTGTTGCTCGCTGAGGTACAGCGATTCCAGCACCTGCGCTGAGCCGGCCGTGAGGATGTCGCCCAGGATCATCAAACGGTCGCCCGAGAGCGCATTCAGCCTCGCACGGGCAGCCTTCACCCTGTCCTCCCAGTCGCGGCGCCCGAGGAAATCAACCAGGGCGTTCGCAAAGGCAGTGGCTTTCTCGGCTTCGCCACCCGAGGCCAGGCTATCGGCCAGGCTGCTGTACAGCCCGTGCAGGCGCTCTGTCTGGTCAGCCGGGACGGTGTCGAGATCGACAAGCTTCAGAGTAGTAACGAAGTGTTCGACCGCCTGCCCCATCTGACCTCGTGCCCGGTACAGCTCGCCCAGGGCATAATGGCTGCCCAGCCTGTAGTCTTCATCCTGCACCGCCACTTCGAGTTTGCGGATCGCATCGTCGAAGCGCAGCCTGTCCTGATAGAGCAACCCCAAGTTGAACATCGCCGCCGCGCTGGCCGCCCGGCCCTCCATGGCCCGCTCGTAATAATTGATGGCCTCGTTGAGCAGCCCGCGGGTCTGGAAGTCGAGCGCCTTACTCAGCAGGGCATTGTATTCGGCCCTGGAGACGCCACCATCCGTGATGTCGCTTTCCTCTTCAAACAGCGCTTCGGCTAGCTGCTCCAGGGCCACACGTTGGGCGCTGCGCGCCGGGCCGCCATCGCCACCCACCGGCTCTTCCACCCTGACCCCACCTGCGGCGTCCAACGTCTCCTGCAGATCCTCGTCCAGCCGGGTATCGGGCAGATCGCCGGGACTAAAGATCGCTTCGCCGTGCTGGATCATCTCGATGGCTGTCAGAACTTCGGGGTTGCGCGGGTCGAGGTTCAAGGCTTCGCGCAAGACGCGCAGGGCTCGCTCCTGATCGCCTCTGGCCTGGAGCAGGCGGGCAATTGCCAGATGCTCGCGAATGGCGGCGCGCGCCTGGCCCTGCTGGGTGTAGTAGTGCGCCAGCCGCTGGTGAGCGCCAAGGAGATTAGGCGCCAGGTGGATGGCCCGGTTCCAGTTGTGGGCCGCGTCGTCGTGGGCGCCGCGCTTCAGCTGGAGTTCGCCCATAGCCATGTAGGTCTGCCCGGCCGCTTCGGACTGCCCCAGCCGCTCCTGCACGTCGGCGACCTGACGCAGATAGATCACCTCGCCACGCGACAGGCGCGCCGCGAGCTTATAGCTCTCCAGCGCCTCCTTCAGCTCGTCCAGCTCGACGTAAGCCATGCCGAGCCCGGCATAAGGTGCGGGTTCCTCTGGAAACTCGTCCGCGGCAACCTTAAACTGCTCGATCGCCTCTCGCCAGCGTTGATCCCAGCTATAGGAATGGCCCATGCTTAAGGCCCTGTCGTAACGAGCGCGATCTCCTGCCACCTGATACCTCTCTCTTCCCTCGGCGATTCTGGCGTTCAGGCCAGCAGCTTAACCAGAATCGCCTTTTGCGCGTGCATGCGGTTTTCCGCCTGCTGCCAGAGCACCGAATGCGGCCCGTCGGCGACGGCGTCGGTGATCTCCTCGCCGCGATGGGCCGGCAGACAGTGCATGACAATGCAGTCCTCGTTGGCCTGCGCCACAAGTTCCTCGTTGACCTGGTAGGACACGAAGACCTGCAGGCGACGGCCGCTCTCTGCCTCCTGGCCCATGCTCGTCCAGACGTCAGTGTAGACGACATCGGCTCCGCGGACCGCCTCGGCCGGATCGGTGACGAAAGTCACCGTCTGCTCCGGGTCGATGCGCATGGCCAGCGCTTTTTCCCTGTCGTCGTCGCCGAGAGTATAGCCTGCGGGCGAGGCAATGGCGAAGTTCATGCCCGTCTTCATCGCCCCGAAGAGCAGGGAGCGGGCGACGTTGTTGCCGTCGCCGACAAACGCGACCTTCAACCCCCGCAGGCGGCCCTTCACCTCCAGAATCGTGAACAGGTCG
>ENA-UOUL01005362-UOUL01005362.1-bioreactor-metagenome-genome-assembly--contig:-NODE-5362-length-11167-cov-4.984671_pt1 | contig 11167 bp, 10 predicted proteins | sample MGYA00249838_ERZ747220 | MGnify/ENA primary metagenome ERZ747220 (study PRJEB28778, sample SAMN05720191) | bioreactor metagenome | isolation source: Anaerobic biogas reactor | place: USA:Washington...
TATCCAGTGAATACATCGAGCAAATCCGTTAGTCGTATGGCTTCAACCAACCCATGTATGTGCAATACTTCAAATGGATTGGGAGAATTCTTACAAAGGGTGAATTTGGCTACTCATTCGTTTACAAACGTGATGCGGTCGTGATGATCACAGAACGGTTACCGATGACTTTTGCGTTGTCATTCTCCAGTTTTCTCCTGGTATGGATCATTGCTTTACCCATCGGTATTTATTCGGCTGTCCGCCAATACTCGCTAGGAGATTATATCTTCAGTTTTATAGGGTTTATTGGCGTGGCAGTGCCAAACTTCCTGTTGGCGCTGATTCTATTGTTTATCACTTATAAATACTTCGACCAGGCCATGATCGGCTTGTTTTCTACGGAATTTGCCTCCGCGCCGTGGAGTATGGCAAAACTTGTTGATATGTTGAAGCATTTATGGATTCCGGCGCTCATTCTCGGCCTGGGGGGTACAGCAGGTTTGATTCGCACAATGCGGGCCAATTTGCTCGATGAACTCAACAAACCTTACGTGGAAACTGCGCGTTCCAAAGGCTTATCGGAGCGACGGCTGCTATGGAAATATCCGGTACGCCATGCCATGAACCCATTTGTCAGCACGATTGGTTGGACCTTGCCAGGTTTGATCTCCGGTGATTTAATCGTTTCCACGGTGTTGAACCTGCCGACTTCTGGACCGGTTTTGTACAACGCCTTGAGAGCGCAGGATATGTATGTGGCGGCAGGGTTTATTTTAATGTTGACCATCTTGACCGTGATCGGCACATTTGTCTCAGATGTTCTGCTGGCCATGCTTGATCCACGCATCCGCCTCCAATAATTTCTGATAGAAAGAGGTAAATAACGATGACCTTAAGTGAAATCGACAAAGCACTCGCCGATCGTGCCAGTGGCGGCCCATCCACAGAGAGTGACGCTCGGGTAGAAGTGGCGACGCAATGGCAGCTTATGTGGTGGAAATTCAAAAAGCATAAGTTAGCAAATTTCGGGGGGGTGCTCGTTCTGTTTTTCTACTTTGTGGCGATCTTTGCAGAGTTTTTTGCCCCCGCCCATTATACAACGTATAACGACCAATATGTCTATGCGCCGCCACAGATGATCCACTTCTTTCGAGATGGTAAACTGACCCCTTACGTGTACGGGTACAAATTTGAACGCGATCCGATTTCGTACAAGAAGACCTGGGCAATTGACGAATCGGTCATCATTCCGCTCCGGTTTTTTAATCGCGGCGAATCCTATAAATTGTTGGGGTTTATCCGTTCTGATTTGCACCTGGTTGGACCCGTTAACGCCCAAGACCCCTTTTATTTCCTGGGCGCCGATAAAAGCGGGCGTGACATTTTCAGCCGCATTATTTACAGCGCGCGGATTTCTCTAACCGTAGGGTTGATCGGTGTGTTCGTCCAGCTTACAATCGGCATTTTGGTCGGCGGCATTTCAGGCCTGGTGGGTGGCGTAGTGGACAATCTGATCCAACGCCTGATTGAGATCTTAATCTCCATACCCAACTTGCCTGTCATGTTGGCCCTGGCGGCCATGGTGCCACTCCACTGGAGCACTCTCAGTGTGTATTTCATGATCACAATCATCCTATCGCTGCTGGGGTGGATGGGCTTGGCGCGCGTGGTACGCAGCAAGTTCCTGGCTTTACGCGAGGAGGATTTCATTATGGCTGCGCAATTGGATGGTGTGCCCAGGGTGCGTATGATCACCAAACACATGCTCCCCTCTTTTTTGAGTCACATCATTGCATCGGTTACACTCGCCATTCCTGGCATGATCCTGGGTGAAACGGCTTTAAGCTTTCTGGGGCTGGGGTTGCGCCCTCCCGTGGTAAGCTGGGGGGTGATGCTCCAGGATACACAAAAAGTGGCCGTCATGGCACTTTACCCCTGGCTGTTGTTCCCGGCTGTGGCGGTGATCATCGTGGTCTTGGCTTTGTACTTCTTGGGTGATGGCTTGCGCGATGCAGCGGACCCTTATCAGTAAACGAGAGAGATAAAGGTATCCCTAATGGCTGACAATAACAATATCCTTGTTCAGGTTGACGATTTGAAAGTCCATTTTTTCACCAACGAAGGCACCGTGCGAGCGGTAGATGGCGTCACGTTTAATATTCACAGCGGCCAAACCCTTTGTATGGTGGGCGAAAGTGGGTGCGGTAAAAGTGTCACCGCCCGCGCCTTGTTACAGATTGTTCACCGTCCCGGAAAGATCGTTGATGGCGATATCATTCTACATCGCAAGACAAGCAAAGACCAGATTGAGCAGGTCCACATCAGTGATATGGAACCGAAAGGGCGTGCCATTCGCTCGATCCGCGGCAAAGAAATCTCCATGATTTTTCAGGAACCCATGACCTCACTTAGTCCCATGTATACGGTGGGCAACCAGATCATGGAGTCCATCTTGCTGCACAGCGACTGCAACCGCAAGCAGGCCAAGGAGCGCGCCATCGAGATGCTGCGCCTGGTGGGCATTCCGCTGCCCGAGAAGCGCTTTGGCGAGTACCCCCACCAGCTGTCGGGCGGCATGCGCCAGCGCGTGATGATCGCCATCGCGCTCAGCTGCAACCCGCAGTTGCTGATATGCGACGAGCCCACCACGGCGCTGGACGTCACCATCCAGGCGCAGATACTGGAATTGATCAACGACCTCAAGCAGCAGACGGGCGCCTCGGTGATCATGATCACCCACGACCTGGGGGTGATCTCCCGCGTGGCCGATGAGGTGATGGTGATGTACGCCGGCAAGGCCATGGAGTACGGCGCGGCGCGTGATGTGTTTACCCAGCCGCGGCACCCCTACACGGCGGCGCTGCTCAAGTCCATCCCCAACCTGGAGGAAGATGTGGAGCGCCTGCACGTGATCGAGGGCATGGTGCCCAGCCTGTCCAAGCGGCCCCAGGGCTGCCTGTTTCACCCCCGCTGCAAGCAGGCCATGACGGTCTGCCAAGAGAAGCGGCCCGCGCTGACCACCGCGCCGGATGGGCGGCGGGTGCGCTGTTTCCTGCATTCTGACGCCGTTGAAAAGGAGGCTGCCCATGGCTGAACAGGAAGTCCTCATGGCGGTGGAGAACCTCAACAAGTGGTTCCCCGTGCGCAAGATGGGCCGCGCCCGCGGCTATGTAAAGGCCGTCAACGATGTCAGCCTGCAGATCCGCCGCGGCGAGACGCTGGGCATCGTGGGCGAGTCCGGCTGCGGCAAGACCACGCTGGGCCGCGCCATGATCCGTCTGACGGATGTCACCGACGGCCGCGTGATCTTTGACGGGCAGGATATCTCCCGCCTCAGCGAGAAGGAGCTGCGCCCCCTGCGCCGGGATATGCAGATCATCTTTCAGGATCCCTACAGCAGCCTCAACCCGCGCATGACGGTGGGCGATATCATCAGCGAGCCGCTGGTGTATCAGAATATGTATTCCGCTTCCGAGCGCATCGACCGCGTGCGCGAATTGATGGACCTGTGCGGGCTGGACCCTGTCTACATCCGCCGCTATCCGCACGAGTTTTCGGGCGGCCAGCGCCAGCGCATCGGCATTGCCCGCGCCATCGCGGTCAACCCCAAGTTTGTGCTGTGCGACGAGCCGGTTTCGGCGCTGGACGTGTCCATCCAGTCCCAGGTGATCAACCTGCTGATGGACCTGCAAAGCCGCACCGGCATCGCCTATGCCTTCATCTCCCACAACCTCAACGTGGTGTACCATGTATCGCGCCGCATCGCCGTGCTGTACCTTGGCCGCGTGGTGGAGCTGGCCGAGCGGGAGACCTTTAAAAACAACCGCGCCCACCCCTACACCCGCGCGCTGTTTGAGGCCATCCCGCAGGTGGGCTTTGACGAGCAGCAGAAGAAGGCGCCGCTGTCGGGCGACCTGCCCAGCCCTGTGGACCTGCCGTCGGGCTGCGTGTTTCACACCCGGTGCCCCTATACCCAGCCGCGCTGCCGCACCGAGGTGCCCGACCTGCGCGAGATCGACCCGGGCCACTATGTCGCCTGTCATTTAGTATAATGCGCAACGCGCTCATGAACGCTTTGACGAACTCGTCTTTTTCCGCCCCCGCCGTGCCTCTTTCAGTCAGCGTAGCGCCGCTACGCTTCCTTCCTTCGGCTTTGCGGAGACGAAAAAATCCTTCGCTCTTCAGCGCGTTCATTCACTTGTTGCGCATCAGGGAAATTGTATTTTCGTGTTTTTTAAATAAATGAACGAAAGAAAGGGCTTCACACATGACAAATCTGGATTATTTCTCCTATCCGCTGCCCGAGGACATTGCCCGACTGGCTGCCATTGGCGACCTGAAGCGAGCCAACCAGGTGATTGAGCAGCGCCTCAACAGCGACAAGGTGCCCCAGGCACTCAAGCAGCGCCTGCGGCTGGAGCAGCAGATTTTGAAGGAGCTGCCCGCAAGCTATCCCCACAGCGAGGAGCAGATGCTGGCCATTTTGCAGGACAAGGTGCAGGGCATCACCCGGGCCGAGATGGAGGCCCTGCGCGATGACGGCACGCTGGATTGGATTTACGTGGACGGCCAGGTGCGCTATAAGGGCAACGCCTACGACAGCATGCTCAAGACCCGCGTGGACTGGAACCCCCGCTTTCTGGACAAGGAGGCGCTGGACGCCAAGTATGAGAACTTCCGCATCCTGGATGAGGCCATCGGGCACATGAAGCAGGCGGGCAGCGGGCGCTGGCGGTTCCGCCTGCGCTCTACCCTGACGGTGGCGGAGCACGCCCAGCGCCCCGGCGAAACCATCCGCGTGCACATGACGCTGCCGCTCAAGGACGGGCAGAGCATCCCGGGCAGCCAGATCATCACTACGCCTGCGGCCAAGCATATCTCGGCGGAGGATCACCCCCAGCGCACCGCCTACTTTGAGGAGATCTACCAGCCCGGCATGGCCTTCACGGTGGAGTTTGACTACGAGATCAACGCCCCCTATGCCGACCCCAAGCCCGAGGAGGTGGCGGCGCAGCAGCCGGCCTTTGACACGCAGCAGATGCTGCCCCAGATTCACTTCACGCCCTTTATCCGCGCTCTGGCCGAGGAGCTGGCCGGCAAGGAAACCAACCCCCTGGTCAAGGCCCGCCGCTTTTATGACTACATCACCACCCAGACGGTGTATCGCTTTGTGCCCCCCTACTTTACCAAGACCAACATCCCCGAGTACTTTGCGGCCGGGCAGCGGGGCGACTGCGGCATGCACGCGCTGCTGTTCATCGCGCTGTGCCGCAGCGTGGGCATCCCCGCCCAGTGGCAGGCCGGCTGGTACACCCGCCCCGGCATGGTGGGCAACCACGACTGGGCGCGCTATTACATCGCCCCCTACGGCTGGCTGTACGCCGATGCCTCCTTTGGCGGCGCTGCTTACCGCGAGGGGCACCTGGACCGGTGGAACTTCTACTTTGCCAACCTGGAGCCCTTCCGCATGGTGTCCAACAGCGATGTGCAGCAGCAGTTTGACCCGCCCTACCCCTTCCTGCGCTCCGACCCCTATGACAACCAGGACGGCGAGGTATCCTACGCCGATCAGGGCCTGCGCCGGGGGGATTTCCACACCGAGCGGGTCATGCTATCCTATGAGCAACTGAACTGAGGAGGGATGCGCCATGCAGGAGAATATTAAGAAACTGCGCCAGCTGACCGGCGCCAAGCCGCGGGCCAACCTGGGGTTTTACCCCACGCCGTTTTACAAGCTGGAGCGGCTGTCCGGGCAGCTTGGGGTGGAGCTGTACATCAAGCGGGACGATTTCTCCGGCATGAGCCTGTTTGGCGGCAACAAGGTGCGCAAATTAGAGTACCTGATGGGGGACGCGCTGGCCCAGGGCAGCGAAACGGTGGTGACCTACGGGGCCACCCAGTCCAACCACGCCATGCAGACGGCCACCGCCTGCCGCCGGCTGGGGCTCCACCCGGTGCTGTTTCTCAATGCCTATGTCACCCCCGATGAGAACGACATCCGCGCCAACATGCTGCTGGACCGCATTCTGGGGGCCGAGATGCATGTCATCCAGAACGAGCCGGGCGAGACCGACCAGCAGACCGAGCAGCGCTGCTTTCAGACCGGCAAGGAGCATGTGCAGCGCCTGCGGGACGCCGGGCACAAGTGCTACGACGTGCCCATGGGCGGCTCAAGCCACGTGGGGGCGGCCGGCTTTGCCGATGGCTACGGCGAGCTGATGGAGCAGTGCGTGCAGGCCAATGTGCGCCCGCAGTATATCTTCTGCGCCACGGGCAGCGGCGGCACCCAGGCGGGCCTGGTAGCAGGCCATCACCTGGTGGGCGATGCCGCGCAGATCGTGGGCGTCGCCGTCAGCCGCAAAAAGCCCGACGAGTACGAGGCATACTGCGCCGACCTGGCCAACCGGGCGCTGGAATGGCTGGGCAGTGACGAGCGCGTGAGCGCGGCCGACTTTACCGTGGATCGCGGCTATTATCTGCCGGGCTACGAGCAGCCCAGCGAGGCCGCCTCCGATGCCATCCGCCTGCTGGCCCGCACCGAAGGGCTGATGATGGACCCGGTGTATACCGGCAAGGCCTTTGCCGGCCTGCTGGATTGGATCAAGCAAGGCAAGATCAAGCCCGGCAGCACCGTGGTGTTCTGGCACACGGGCGGCGCCACCGCGCTGTTCTCCGAGCAGGAGATCGTGGGGTCCGTCAGCCGGGAGGGCTGAGCGCAGCAACGATGAAGCAGAAAATAGAACAGTTGAACGCCCGCGCCCGGGCGCTGCCCCGCGCGCAGCTGGGCTTCTTTCCCACGCCCCTGCACCGGCTGGACAGACTGTCCGGCCGGCTGGGCATTGAGCTGTACATCAAGCGGGACGACCTGACGGGCATGAGCCTGTTTGGCGGCAACAAGATCCGCAAGTTAGAGCACCTGATGGGCGACGTATTGGCCCAAGGGGCGGATACGGTGATCACCTATGGGGCCGTGCAGTCAAACCACGCCATGCAGACGGCCACCGCCTGCCGCCGGCTGGGGCTGCACCCCGTGCTGTGCCTCAACCCATGCAGCGAGCGGGACGCAGGCAACGTGCGCGCCAACTACCTGCTCAACCGCATATTGGGCGCCGAGGTGCATGTGGTGGACTATATCGCAGGCGAAGCGGAGGCCGATATGAAGGCCCGCCGCCGGGCCGTTGGCCGCAGCCGCGCCCAGGCCCTGACACAGGCCGGGCATACCTGCTACGACATGCCTTCCGGCGGGGCCAGCCCATTGGGCACGGTGGGGTATATCACGGGCTATGCCGAGCTGATGGGCCAATGCCTGGACCTGGGCATCGCGCCCGACTATGTGTTCAGCGCCACTGGCACGGGCGGCACGCAGGGCGGCATGGTGGGCGGCCACCTGGCGCTGGGCGACCGGGCGCAGGTGATCGGCATCGCCGACAGCCCGCTGGATGACGATTTTGAGGAGAACAGCGCCGCGCTGTGCAACGGCGCCATGGCGCTGCTGGGGCTGGAGGAGCGGGCCAAAGCCTCTGATATCTACGTGGATCACAACTATTACGCCCCCGGCTATGAAAAGCCCAGCGACATAGGCACCCGGGCCATCCGCCTGATGGCCCGCGAGGAGGGCCTGATGCTGGATCCGGTATACACCGGCAAGGCCTTTGCCGGCCTGCTGGATTGGATCGAGCAGGGCAGGGTGAAGCCCGGCAGCACCGTGGTGTTTTGGCACACAGGCGGCGTGACGGCGCTGTTTGCAGACCGGGAGATCGCAGGCCCGCTGGGGGAGGCGTAGCGGCCGTTTTCCCCCTGGGCTGATGGGCGGCCGGACAGGGCCGCCCTTTTTTGTGCCCGCATTGCGCGGCGGGTCGATTTCCCGTATCATGAGGGCCATTGGAAATGAAGGAGGCGCGCATGGCACTGGACGGCCTGACGCTGGGCTTTGTGGCCCGCGAACTGCATGACAAGCTGGCGGGCGGCCGCGTGGACCGCGTGCAGCAGCCCGAGAAGGACATGGTGGTGCTGATGATCCGCTCCGGCGGGCAAAATCACCGCCTGCTCATCAATGCCAACCCCACCGGCACCCGGTTGCACCTGACCGACAAGGCCTATGAGAGCCTGCCGGAGGCGCCGGTATTCTGCATGCTGATGCGCAAGCACCTGGTCAGCGGCCGGATACTGGGGGTAAGCCAGCTGCACGGCGACCGCCTGCTGCGCATCGACATCAGCGCCTATGACGACCTGGGCGAGCTGCGCGAAAAGCAGCTGTATTTTGAGGCCATGGGCCGCCACAGCAACCTGAGCCTGGTGCAGGACGGCATGATTGTGGACTGCCTGCGCCATGTGACCGACGACATGAGCCGCGTGCGCCGCATGCTGCCTGGTGCGCCCTTTGAGATGCCTCCGGCGCAGGATAAGATATCGCCCGATCAGGCCGAGCCTGGGGCGCTGTGTGCCCGCCTGGCCGCTGAGGGTGGCCGGGCCGACCGGGCGCTGGCTGCTACGGTATCCGGCCTGGCCGCGGCCTCGGCGCGGGAGATCTGCCTGCGCCTGGCCGGGCAGGAGCAGCCGCAGCTGAAGGACCTCAACCTCAATGCCTTTTGCGATGCCCTGGTCGGGCTGCTGCGCGGCCTGCCCGCCATGGCCGACCCGCGGCTGTACACAGACGACACCGGGCTGCCGCGGGAGGCGCTGCCCTTTGCGTTCCTCAGCCTGCCCAGGGAGCGCCAGCAGCCGCAGGGCAGCCTGTCCCAGGCGCTGGACACCTTGTATTACGAGCGGGACCGCCGGGACCGCCTGACCCAGCGCACGTCCGCCTTTCGCCGGTCGCTCAAGACCGCGGAGGAGCGCACCCTTAAAAAGCTGGCCATCCAGGAGGAGGAGATCGCCCAGGCCGGGCGCATGGAGGAGCACCGCGTGGCCGGCGAGCTGCTGACCGCCTACGCCCACCTGGTGGGCAAGGGGGCCACCGAGGCCGTGCTGCCCAACTACTACGATGGCGGCGAGCTGACCGTGGTGCTAGATCCGGCCCTCAGCCCCGCGCAGAACGCGCAGCGCTATTTCAAAAAATACCGCAAGGCCGCCGTGGCCCGCCGCACCGCTGCCCAGCAGCGGGAGAACACGCTGCACGAGCTGGCGCTGCTGGGCGATGCCCTGTACGCGCTGGAGCAGGCCGACACCATGCAGGATATCGCCCAGATCAAGGAGCCCCTGCGGGACGCAGGGCTCATCCGCCGGGAGGCCAAGGCAAAGCAGAAGAAGCAGGAAAAGCCGGGGCAGCCGCTGCGCTATCAGACAAATGACGGCTTTGAGGTGTGGGTGGGCAAAAACAGCGTGCAAAATGAGCAGCTGCTGAAATCCGCCCAGGGCACCGACCTGTGGCTGCACGCCAAGGACATGCCGGGCTCCCACGTCATCATCTCCCTGCAAGGGCGGGAGGTGACCGATGCCGCCCTGATGGACGCGGCCCGGCTGGCCGCCTGGTACAGCCGCGGCCAGGGGCAGGGCGTGCCGGTCAACTACACACTGCGTAAATACGTGAAAAAGCCGGCGGGCGCGCCGGCAGGCTTTGTCACCTTCACAGGGGAAAAGATGCTGCTGGTCACTGTCAGCGAGTCGGAGATCCGCGCCATGCGGCGGGAAGGCTGACGCAAGGACAGCGGGAGTTGTAAGTGCGGCAATCACATCAGCCAAGGCAGGGATGAATGATGAGAGATTATATTGAGTTCAATAAAAACAGGTGGAACGCGGTATCCAGGCAAAAGGGAAACCCCTACACGATTCCCATCAGCCATGAGGAGCTGATGAAGGCAAAGGGCAGGCCCATCGAGGTATCGCTGACCGTGGGGCGCCCTGTGCCCACGGCCTGGTTTGAAAAAACCAAGGGCAGGAAGCTGCTGGGCTTGGCCTGCGGCGACGGGCAGCAAGGGCCGATATTTGCCGTCCATGGATACGAAACGACCATCATGGATTATTCGCAGGAGCAGCTGACATCCACCGGCTGGTGGCCGACAGGGAAGGCCTGAACATTGAGACAGTCCAGGCGGATATGACAAAGCCGTTTCCCTTTGACAGCGAATGCTTTGATATCATCTTCTGCCCCGTGTCCAATGCCTACATCGAAGGCCTGACCAACATGTGGAGCGAATGCCATCGCGTGCTCAAACAGGGCGGCGTGTTGATGGTGGGGTACATGAACCCCTGGATATACATGTATGACGCGGATACCGTATGGGACCACCCCGAGAAAGAACTACTGCTGCAGTATGCCCTGCCCTTCAACTCAAGGAAGTTGGAGGAAGAGGGAAAAATCAGCATCAACCCTGAATATGGCTATGAATTCAGCCATACGCTGGAGGAACAGATCAGGGGGCAGCTAAAGGCCGGGTTTGCCATGATAGACTTTTATGAATCCAAAGATACAAGAAACAGGCTGACCCAATACGGCTCGGATTATATCGCCAACCTGTGCGTCAAACGGTAAGCACAAGCTCGTTGAAGCGTTTGGGATGGAGATCAGCCTGTTGATAAAGGGGGAGTTCATATGACCGACCGCTATCAGGACATCAACGCCCGCACCATCGACCGATGGGCCGCGGAGGGCTGGCAATGGGCCGTGCCCATCACCCGGGAGGAATATGCTCGGGCCAAGGCGGGGGACTGGCAGATGGTGCTCACCCCCAACAAGCCGGTGCCCGGGGACTGGTATCCGCCGCTGTCGGGCTGCCGGGTGCTGGGGCTGGCCTCGGGCGGGGCGCAGCAGATGCCCATATTCGCGGCCCGGGGGGCCATCTGCACGGTGCTGGATTATTCGCCCGCGCAGCTTGAAAGCGAGCGCATGGTGGCCGAGCGCGAGGGGTATGACATCGCCATCGTGCGTCACGATATGTCCCAGCCGCTGCCCTTTGAAGATAGCGCGTTCGACCTGATCTTCCACCCGGTGAGCAACTGCTACATCGAGGATGTGCGCCCGCTGTGGCGCGAGTGCTTCCGCGTGCTGCGGCCGGGCGGCATACTGCTGGCCGGCATGGATGTGGGGTACAACTACCTGTTTGACGAGGCAGAGACCACCCTCACCTACCGCCTGCCCTACAACCCTTTGAAGGACCCGGTGCTGATGGAAAAGGCCCGGGCCTATGACGAGGGTGTGCAGTTTTCCCACACGCTGGAGGAGCAGCTGGGCGGCCAGTTGGAGGCA
>ENA-UOUL01005364-UOUL01005364.1-bioreactor-metagenome-genome-assembly--contig:-NODE-5364-length-11163-cov-4.548620_pt1 | contig 11163 bp, 17 predicted proteins | sample MGYA00249838_ERZ747220 | MGnify/ENA primary metagenome ERZ747220 (study PRJEB28778, sample SAMN05720191) | bioreactor metagenome | isolation source: Anaerobic biogas reactor | place: USA:Washington...
TCGAGAAGAAATCCCAAACAACCATCCCTGCAGTTACGGAAACATTAAGCGAATGCTTGGTACCAAACTGGGGTATCTCCAGGCAGCCATCGCATAATGCCAGCACCTGTTCATCCACCCCTTTGACCTCATTTCCGAACACCAGCGCATAGTGCTCACGGGCCTCAGGTCTGAAATCCTTCAGATTCATGCTGCCTGACGCCTGTTCAAGCGCAAAGATCTTAAATCCTTGTTTTTTCAGGTCTAGAATGGCCTCGGTGGTTTCCTCATAATACTTCCAGTAAACCGTCTCGGTGGCACCAAGGGCGGTTTTCTGAATCTCTCTGTGGGGTGGGGTCGCCGTAATCCCGCACAATACGATGCCCTGCAACAGAAAGGCATCGGCAGTGCGGAACAGCGAACCTGTGTTCATCATACTCCTGACATTATCCAGCACCAGCACCAGGGGAAACTTAGCAGATTGCCGAAATTCTTCAGCGGTTTTCCGGGCTTGACCTTGACGAGATAGCAGGCCCCCTGCCGCGAGGTGGCGTAGCAGAGATGGCCGAGCTTGTTGTTGCGGATGGCGGCCGAGAACAGCGTCTGCACGTTGTTGGCCGTGACCTTGTTGTACTCGACCTTGCAGATGTCAGCCTTGCCTGCGAGAAACTCCTTCAGCACGTCCACAGCGAACGCGCCACGGTGCTTGAACGGCAACTCGTCGACCGGCGTCAGGCGCACGGCGGGGTTGTTACGCGGCTGCGCAGGCGGCGCGGCAGGGGCGATCGCGGCTTTCTTGGGAGTCGGCTGCGATGGCTCCGGCGTTTTCCCGAAGTCGGCCTCTGCGGCCTCGAGTTCAGCGTCCAGATCGTCGGGCTCCGCAGGCCCCTTCTGGCACGCCACGCAGTAGTCGAGACGGGAATACTTCGGCAGCTTCTCACCACAATGGAGGCAGGTCTTGGGGCCGGTCACGGATACAGCGCCCATCACCACACCTTCCAGCTCATGAGGAACCCGTACCAGCCGAAGATCGCCAGGAGAGCGCACGCGCAGGCGATGGCTCGCCAGGTCCATACCTGTTCCTCCAGGCGGTGCTTGCGGGCTCTCAGTTCCTCGAAGCGCGCCTCCATGGTGCTACGGCGATAGTGCAGGTCAGGGATGATGTGCGGGTTGGGCATGCGGCTCTCTCCTTTCAGGCGGTTTGCTCGAACAAGGTCGGACTCCACTCGAAGTCCTCAATCACGAGCATCAACTCGCGGCAGGTGACGAGGTTGTTCATGGCGCGGGAGTGGAGCGAGTCGTAGGTGCGCCGGAGGTCCTTGACGTCGGCCTCGGTAGCGATGAAGACACCGCCGGGCTTGGTGAGCGCCACGACAGGCACATGCCGCTCGCGCCTCAACTGCTGCATCCCTTGGCGGACCTTGCGCTCGTTCCACCCGAGGGCCGTCTCGAGACGCCGGACGTTCGTGCCGTTGGCGGCTCCGACCGGGAGGGCAAGCTCCAGGGCATCAAGCTCGGCAGAGGAAAGAGCGCGGGGTTTGCTCACCTTTCGGCCCCCTCCCCCGCGCCCCTAGTAGCGAGCGCAGGGTCATGAGGGGCCGCTACGGGCGCAGCGGGGTGCTCGTGCCCCGTAGTGCCGGGGATGCCAGGAGTATGGATGACCTGGCTTGCCTCTCCCGGCTTAGCGTGAGTTGGCCCGATGAGCCTGAGCGATGGATCCGCCTTCTGGCGTGACCATTTGAGGTTAGCGTGGTGTCTGCGATGTTCCGCATACCCCATTTGCACCATGTGAGCGGGGTTGACGCAGAGCTTGTTCTCGCAGATATGATGCAGGGTCATGCCCTCACCTATGGGTCCGACAAGCACCAGATAGAAGAAACGATGGGCCGTCATGGTGCCGCCCATCGCGCGGACACATATTTGTCCGTGGCCTGCGCTGGTGACACAGCCTGTCCAATCCCAGCAGTCTGTCTCCTCATCAAGAACGAAGCGCTGGAGCAGTTCGCGGTCGAAGTGACCGGGCAGGTAACGAGTGGCGCGCGATGCGTGGTCTACGAACAGCGGAAGTTCGCCACCGCATCCACACTGGCAGTAGTGAGGCTTGGTGACAGGAGCGCTCAAGACGTTGCCTCACGTTCGCCGGAGGCGGGCTTCCCGATGATGCGTGCGCTCGGGTCGGCGTTCTGTGCGGCCCCTTGGTGGGAGGCGACGAGGTAGGTTTCTATGGCTTCTCGCGCTACGTCAGCCGCCCGAATCCTCCGAGCATAAGCAAGGTCGTCGAGCGCTTTCCACATGGCATCTGTCATGCGGATGGTGCGTGGCCTCATGGTGTCTTGTGTAGTATCCATGTGCTGAGCATACACGCACACGTTGCGGCTGTCAAGAGCCTCGAGACGCAAAAGGACCCCCGTACCGCCATAAGGCAGTACGGGGGTCAGAGAACCGCTGACATCAGTGTAGCAGAGAACCCAGCGTCTGCCGCACCACCGGCCCCGAGAAGTCGACATCGAGGAGCGACGTCTCTTCGCCGCAGAAGCGATAGGCGATACGGTTACGGCCGGTACGCCGGTCAGTGGCCGACCGACCGATGATGAGCGACGGCCCGTCGGCATGGTCCACGATGGACGGCCACGGGAACCAGACGTCGACCCCCTTCTCCTTGAAGTATCGGGAAACGCGCAGGTCGTAGTTGCGCATATCAAGGCCATCGCAGAGCTGCACCATCTCCTTGATACAGGCGGTCGGCACGCAGATGAGCGGCCCCCAGATGGGTTCAGGCATGACCACCCAAGAGGCGTTCTGTCTGGCGGCCTTGGCCGTGAGTTGCGACATGCGCTCCGGCCAGGGACGCAGGCGGCCGATATATCCGCAGACGGGATGGCCGGCCGGCACGTGCGTAAGCGCCTTCTCCAGCCCGGCCAGAAGGTCGCGCGGTACAAGGACATCGTCCTGGATGACCACGTGGTAGTCGGCGGCTGGGTCATAGGCCAGCATGGCCCGCCGCCCGGTGTCCCACAGGTCGTGGATGCGGTCCCAGGTCACCTCCACGGGGCGATCGAGCCGGGCGAGGATCTCCTGCACCTGCTCGCGCCGGTCGGGGTGCGCCATGAGAGCGGCCGAGAGCGTGATCGTCTGTTCCTGCACGCCGCTCCCCCAGTCCCTAGATGTTGCTGTCCACTATGAGTCCTGACCAGTCCAGGTCCAACACTGAGGTCTGCGTTCCGCAGAAGTCATGCGCTATCCGGTTGGTCCCCCCCGGCCGTGTCCTGTCGGCTCCGCTGCGCCCGGGGACGAGCGATGGTCCGTCATCATGGTCGACGATCGAGGGCCACGTGCTCCAGGTCCTTATGCCCAACTCCTCAAAATACCGCGAGATGCGAAGGTCGTAGTTCGCGATATCGACGATACGGTCGCAGAACGTCACCATCTCCTTGATGCAGTCCGTAGGCACGCAGATGAGTGGTCCCCAGTACAGGCACCTCGTAGTGACCCACGAAGCGTTGCACCTACGGGCCAGGGTCACGGTATCGAGGATGAGGTCCCGGGCAGGGCGCACACGGCCGATGTAGCCAGCCACGGGCACATTCCGCGGTACGTAGGCAAGCGCTCGCTCCAGACCCGCGAGCAGGTCTCGAGGTATCAGGAGGTCGTCTTGGATGACGACGTGATAACTACAAGCCGGGTCGTAGGCCAGCATCGCGCGCCGGCCCGTGTCCCAGCGGTTGTTCACTTGGTCCCACACCACCGGCACCGGTCGATCGAGCGCGGCCTGTATGGACGCCACCTGATTGGCGCGCGAGGGATGAGCCATGATGACGGCCGACAGACTGATCTCTTCGGGTGGTAGCGGCGGGGGGACTGCACGCTGTACCTTATTCTGATGCGGCTGCATCATCCTCGCTCTCTCGGCTTCCTCCTCCGCCTGCTCCTGTGCCTCTCGCCGCATCTTCTCCTCCAGCGCGGCGATCGCATCTGCGTTTCTCATCCGATGTACCTTTCATTGGGTGCCGAAGCGCTTGTAGCCACGGGTGGAAGCCACTCGTTCCTATCCGGCACGCACGACCGGCCCGGACCAGTCGATAGCAGTTGCCGACCCTTCCTCTAGAAACCATCGCGCTACTCGTGGTGATTTGTGCCTCGCGTCTCTTCCGGGGACGAGCGATGGGCCTTGCATGTGATTGACCAGGCTCGGTCGCGTGTACCACGTGTCAATGCCTTCGCTCTCCCAATAGGTAGAGAGCCGGGCATCGTAGTTGGGCACATCCCCCCGAGCGTCGGCGTGCTTGAGCATCGCCTCAATCCTAGAGGTGGGCACGATGATCCCAAGCCCATGATCGAGTCTCCGCCACGTGATGAAGCAGGCGTCCCGGCGTTCGGCCTCGTCGGTCGCTACAGGGATGCGCCGGTGCCGGCCCAGGTAGAGACTCACCGGGCACTCAGCCGGCACGTGCTCGAGAAGTGCGCTGACGCCCGCCAGTAGATCGCGACACGGTACGACGTCATCCTGGAGCACAAGATGGTGGTGAGCGTCGGGGTCGTAGGCCAGCATCGCGCGCCGCCCGGTGTCCCAGCGGTCTCCGCGAGCGTCCCAAACCACGACCGGAACGTCGTCGAGCGCCACGAGGATCTTCTTCACCTGCTCTGCCCTACGGGGGTGGGCCATGATGGCGACCGAGACCCCGTTCATCGCAAGCCTTTGGCGTGTACGACAGGCCCATGCCAGCCGAGATCGAGAGCGGACTGGTCGGCTCCAATGAAACGGTGCGCCACTAGGCCACCGGGCTTGGAAGGTGTAGCACTCGCGCGACCGGGCACGAACGACGGCGATACCCGGTGGTCGACCAGGCTCGGCCACGTGTACCAGACCCGGATCTTCCGCTCAAGCTCCCAATACCGCGAGAGCCGTCTATCGTAGTTCTGCACATCGGTCAACTTGTCCGTGTAGGCGACCATGTCGCAGATACTGTCCGTAGGAGCCGCCACGAGTTGCCCGAAGTTCAGCGTCTTCATAGTGATGAAGGATGCTTGTCTCTCGTCGGCCTCCGTTATCGCAGCCTCGAGGCCCGCAAGCGGGGGTCTGTAGAGACCTATGTATCCGCATAGAGGGGCCTCACGGTAGACACGGTCGAGGGCTCGCTCAAGTCCTGGGATGAGGTCCACGCAGGGGATCACGTCATCCTGGATGACGACATGGTAGGCGGCGTCCTTGTCATAGGCGAGCCACGCGCGATGGCCGGTCTCATAGCGGTCCTGGTGTTCGTCCCATACGACAGTGCAGTCGCAGTCCAGTTTGAGCAGAAGCTCGTCCACGAACGCGGCGCGGCCTGGATGCGCCATGATGGCGACTGATACCCTCATATCAACACCTCGTATCCATAGTGGTTCTTGCTACAGAAACGGCCGAACCGGCGGTACCCAAGACCGCCGAGAAACTCATCCATCTGGTCGAGCGCGTTGGTCTCCAGATAGATGAGGGGCCGATCGCGCAGCAACGTCTGTCCTGCGCCGCGCAGCACCTGAAACTCCATGCCCTCCACGTCTATCTTCACAGCCCTGACGTCTTCGAGCTCCATACTGTCGAACGTGGCGGTACGGCATTCACCGTTCGCGGCACGCTCCCAGGTAGTGGCTCCAGTGTTTTCCGGGTCGCTCTCGCCAACTGAGATGCGGTACGGCTTGTCGGCGAGCGCTCGGTTGATGGCCGTCACCCGGCCCTGTAGACCGTTCAACTCGATGTTGCGCTGGAGGGTGGCGAAACTCTCTGGGGATGGTTCGAGCGCTACCACAGTGAGTCCGCATACGCCGGCCAGGAATACCGAGTGGTTCCCGATGTGGGCCCCGACGTCGACGACCAACCCGGAGGGCACTCTCTCTCGGATGTCGTCCAGAAGCTCGCGCTCGTAGAAGTCGCCTTGCGCGAGCCACTCCCCGATGTAGTCCCCGGGGTGCTCGATCAGGAACCGTACCCCGTCGACGGATATCGCAGCCGTTTGCATCACACTCGCCACCCGACTGCGATCGGAACGATGTCGATATCCCAGCGGACCCACTCGGAGCCGCTTCGGAGTTCCTCGACGAACATCCCCACCCCGCGGTTGCACTCCTTGGTGTGGTGCGCGTCGTCGAACACCACGATGGCGCCCGGAACAAGATGTGGCTCCCAGGCGAGGAAGTCGGCCTTGACCGGCGTGTAGCGATGGTCACTGTCGATGAACAGAAGGCCGACGTCCGGACCGTTCCACGCCCTTCCGTAGTCGGCGGCGAACGCCTGCACCTGCGTTATGCGCTCCTGATGTCCCATGCGGGCCACTTGCACCTGAAAGGCATCCATCGTGGCCGCCTCAGCGAAGCCGTACCGGCCCGTGGCATTCCCCGCGAGGCTCCATGGATCAACGCACCACACGTGCGCTCCGCCGCCCCGCTTAGCCCCCTCTGCCAGATAGCAGCCGCTCTTGCCCTTGTACGACCCGCACTCGACGATGGCCTGGTCGGCCGGCACGGCTGCGGCGAAGGTGGCCAGGCGCAGGCCGACCTCCTCTGAAACCAAACCTTCGAGGCGGGCGAGTTTCTCTCGCGTGGTCTTGGGTATGAGGTCTTTCATAGTGACTTGCCCCTCCTCCTGTGCGCGTTATTCCACCAGTGGACAGCCCAGGCGTCCCCATAGTGCTCCGGGTGGCCCAGGCGGTCGATGTGCTTGCACCCGATGGGGTAGAACATGGCCTGCGGGAACACCTTGACCTCCGGGTGCTTGGCGAGCGTGCGGGTCATGTGCCGCGGCCCGGAGATCATCCAGGGGCCGAATTCGGGATGACTGGCCACACTCCCCGGCAACTCGTCGATGAGATCCCGCAGGAACGGATGCCCGGGCGTACAGCCGAAGATGGCGTTGTTCGCGTACTGGTCCTGGAGCTCCCAGGCGGTGAAGCACTCCACGTCCTCGAGCAGACTGTCGAGCGGCTTGAACGGCTCGAAGTCCACGTCGACGTAGACCCCGCCGTGCTTCCACAGGATCTCGTAGCGCCAGATATCGGAACGGAACTGTCCCTCGTAGGGGTGGCAGATAGCCGAGGCGTGATCGTAGAGATCCTGGTTCTGGAGAGGACCGTCAGGCGTGCTCCACCAACGAATCTCCCAGTCGGGATGAAGCTCTTCCCAGCGCTTGACGAAGCCTTTGAAGATGCCGGGTAGTGGAGGCGAGCCGTCAACCCAGATGAAGTGGAACAGGTGCGGGATCTGCACGGGGGCCTCCTTGCGGTAGATGTGTGCGTGAAGAAGCGCCCCGCCCCCAGGAGTGGGCCAGGGGCGGGGCAAGCGGGAGAGGGGAGCGAGGTAGCGCCGCCGGGACTCGAACCCGAAGCTCCAGCTTATGAGACTGGTGAGCTGCCAATTGCTCCACGGCGCACGGCGAAGGGGGCGGCCGAAGCCTCCCCCCCGAGATACTGGATCACCTCCGCGTTTACTCGCGGTTCGGCGTGTCGGTCGGCTTGTACCAGAGACGATACAGAGCCTCGGCGGCCCCCCAAATACCAGTCGCATACGCAAAGAGCGTGGCAGCGGTCAGTGTGCCATCGCTCCACGACCCAATGACGCCCCACACATCACCTGCCAGATAGGACCCGGCAAGCGCGATGATGAAGCTCACCACGTATGCGCCGAGTCTGCGGAGTCCGTTGGACTCCGGTAGGTACTTCTTGACCAGTTGGAATAACCCGCTGGTCACTCCCGCGCTCACCAAGATCATGGCGATGAGCGTCACTACCTCAGATGCTCTCAAAGCTATACCTCCTCGTCTTTCCGTTGCTTCCGTTTCCACGCCCAGTCCAGCGCCCCCTCTACGGCGAGGTACGCCGGGACGACGATGCCCATGTAGCTGAGCGTGTCGGAGCCGATCTCCCGGCCGGCCAGCGAACAGGCTACGGCCACGATGACCGAGCCAGACGCCAGCCACCACTTGCGCGAGAGGAGCTTGTTGGCAGTCCATGTCGAGGTGAAGACCCTGCGACATGCAGTGGTTATCCAGCTTTTTCTTTGGCCCATATGACCCCTCGCACAATCTGAGATACGTGGCTCTGACCAATGCCATAGTCAGCGCCCACCTCACGTTGTTTTTCTCCAGAGCGAACCCTCTCGCGTATGGTCTGCACGATCTCCCATGTAAGGCGCGCTCCGATATGGTCCATGCCATACCCGTAGCTGCCACGTCCCTTTTCAACCATGTCTATGCTGTTGTCTGCCTTGGTGCCCAAGAACAAGTGCTCTGGATTCACGCAACCCGGGTTGTCACAACGATGCAGTACGCATAGACCATCCGGTATCGGTCCGTTGGCTCTCTCCCAACAGAGCCGGTGAGCGAAGAATCGTTGCTGGTTGCGCTTGACCTGGCCATAACCATTACTGTTCTTGGTGCGCTGCCATTCCCAGCAGCCCGTTTCGGGGTCGATGATGTACTCTTGGAGCGACTTGCGAGTGTGATGCCCGAGTAGATACCGGACATGATTCCCTTTGGATTGTCCCCGCCCAGGATGGTTCTCCTTCACCAGGGGCACGGGTTGGCCGCAGCCACACATGCAGAGGCCAGAGGGATTCGGGTCGGGGATTGTGCGACGGTACTCTTTCTTCGCATTGATGCGTCTGCTAGAGTCGTCGGTACTCACGGGTCACCTCCGTGGGTCACGCCCCCGGAGGTCGCACTCGCGGGGGCTCTGTTATGTAGTCGTACTCTATCATTTACCGCAGAGTCGATTCCAGAGCTTCACCCTCCCCCCTCTCTAGCCCGGCGGCTCGTAGCAGTCGTTTCTGAAACACCCGGCAGACGTGGCCGGGTTGGTATTGGTGGATACAGTAGACGCAGGACCGCTCTAGGCGGTCGTTGGTCTGCGGTAGCTCGGGGTCGCGCTTGAACTGGTCGCAGGGCTCGAAGATGTAAGCCACCGTCAATCGCCTCCGTCCTCCATCATCACGTAGGGCTCAGCTACGCCGTGGCCGCAGCAGGCAGCCACAGCACCGGGTATGTGACCAAGGCAGGCGTCGTATCCCTCGGGCGTCGGTGGCCTGCCACACCGTGCGCAAGGTCTCGTCATATCTCCCACCGGCTCACCTGTGTCGACATACACCCACGCAGACGGGTCGGTGCACTGTCCTTCGCGACCAGGAGCGAAGGTGATCTCGTGGCCCCTGGCGTATGCTCTAGCGGTCACCTGGCCTCCTGCTTATTACGCTCGTTTTTCGTCTCTTGTGTCCACATAAAGCAAGGTGGATACCAACTAACGCAAAGCGGCTTCCTACCAAACCACCCCCCACTCAGCCGCCTCCTGGACGATGATGTCGTGTGCGGCTTTCAGGTTGGCAACGTAGCGCGAGATGCCGGGCACGCCCGCTCCGTAGTACCGATTGGCGAATCCCCACCAATCCTCGGCGGCAAGCATGGCGTTGTATCCGCAGTCGTAGATGAGCCGGATGGCCGCGCGCTGCCCATCGTAGATGCTCCGGTAGACGTTGTAGCCCGCCGGGCTCACACCAATCCGCAGGTCGCGCCAGACGGTCCCGACGGAGCCGCCTTTGATTGAGCCGGGGTTGTTCTTGTAGTCACAGGTCTTGCCGAGCGAAGATTCGGCCCACATGACGGCCAGGTATCCGGCGATGTCGAAGGCCGGATGCGTGTCCTTGAACGCGCAGATGGTCCACCAGGGCAGCGGGGAGCCATGGTCCGCGAGGATGCCCTTGACGGCGAGCTCGTCGAGGCTGGGTCCGGTGACCTCTTGGGAGTAGAGCGGCTCGGCCGATGCTTGCCCAACAAAAAGGCCGCCTATGAGAGCGGCCCCGATGAGCAGAAGTATCAGGCGGCGTCTCATCAGGTGCCCTCCGGGATATCCCTCGCCACCACGAGGTTTCCGGTGCAGAGCGTGACCACGCTTCCACTCGTCAGTGTCGCCTCCACCTCGTAGCTCTGCTTGTAGGTCAGCGCGGCCGTGTCCTCAGCGTCGGGCTCGAACTTGACGATGTAGCCGCCCGCCGTAGACGTGATGCTGGTCGCCGTCCAGGTGGCCTGTGCGCTCTTGAGCTTGACCACCGCCGTCCCGTCGTCCAGCAGGTAGGTGTGCGTGGCGTCGGCGATCGTGAACGCGATGGAGCGACCTTCGGCGTCCAGGTAGTCGTCCCCGGCGTGGATGGTGATGGTGCCGCCCGAACCGACCGGGCTTGCCACAGTGACCGAGAGAGAGCCGAGTGCGGTCGTGACGGCAAGGGCGATGGCCGTCTCGTCAACGTCAGCCTCGATGCCCTCCGCGACGATAGCAGCAACGATGGCCGCTGCCAGTGCTTCCTCGTCTACCGTCGCCGTCACCTCGAAGCCGAACGCCGTGAGGGTCCGCGAGACCGCCGTCCAGACAGCCGCCGCGATGGTCGCTGCCGAGTCGGGAGCCGTGTAGCCCGCCGTGGCGAGACGAGTGCTGATCGCCGCATCGATGCGTGCAAGCTCGGTCGCCAGATTTGTACGGACCTGCGAAGCGATGGTCGCCGCGCTGGGAGGCTCGCTGGGAAGGTCGCCAGCGTCCAGAGTAGACAGCCCGCTCACGTCCGCCTTGAAGTCGTCGATGTCGGTGACGCCGACGCCCTTGACCTTACCCACGTCAACCTCGTCGGTCGCCGGGTCGAAGGTGGAGAGACCAACAACGGCCGCAGCCGCAGCACCTGACGCCTCGCGACTGCTCACAGCCGCGTCGAGGTTCGCCAGTCGCGCATCGCCCAGGGCAGTGAGCCCGGCACCAGCCGCTCCGAGTCTCGCGTATGCATCGCCCGACTGTGCGGTGTGGTCGCCCGCCAGCAGAGTACCGACGATCCGCGAGAGCAGCGTCGTGGTGCCCGGCGTGTCGGCGCCTGCGTAGGTGCTCGCCCCGTAGGCTATCAGGGCTGCCGCTGCTGCCGCCTGTGCGTCCGCGCTGCTCAGGTTGTTGAGCGCTCCGATGGCCGTCAGCACCGCATCGTCCGCCGCCTCAAGGGCTGAGGCGAGCTCGGCGTTTGTGGGGATATCGTTGACACTCGTCTGACTGGCCGCCGTCTTGGCCGCGTCGTAGGCCGCGGTCAGGGTCTTGGCCGCGCTGATGTTCTCGTCGATGCGCGCTGCGATGGTGGACGTGAACGCCGCTTCCAATCGCTTGATGTAGGTGTCCAGGTCCAGCCCGCCAG
>ENA-UOUL01005366-UOUL01005366.1-bioreactor-metagenome-genome-assembly--contig:-NODE-5366-length-11162-cov-3.787370_pt1 | contig 11162 bp, 7 predicted proteins | sample MGYA00249838_ERZ747220 | MGnify/ENA primary metagenome ERZ747220 (study PRJEB28778, sample SAMN05720191) | bioreactor metagenome | isolation source: Anaerobic biogas reactor | place: USA:Washington...
CACCTCATCATGGAGGATTTCCGTAATTTTCGGCACTTGGTTGACATCCCAGAGGCCCGGGTCGAGCCGCGTACCGCAGGTGCTGAAATAAAAACTACCGTTCAGCATCGCGCCGCGTATGGCGGTTTCGTCAAGGCTTTCTGCAAGGAAAGTTTCCCAGGACACTTCCACCAGCGGAATAGGGCCGATCGCGAGCACATGCATATCATCATTCGCAAAGCCCCATACCGGCCGTTCCGGCATCATGACGCCCAGCAGCGCGTCCCAAAGCAGTTCATCTTCCGGGTGAAGATGGACCTTGTTGACCACCTCCATGCCCATGAGCACGTTTGGCGGGAACTGGGTAAACCAGGCGATGTATTTCTGTATGACCTCGTCAGGAACCTGTCCTTCCTTATTGGGATTCCAGTAATTACCCGGGTGGTTGAGATGGGCAAGCCCGCCCTGGGCGGCGATTTCGGTTAGTGATTCCACTTCCGTGTCTGGATTGGTGGTGTAGTCTATAAAGAATCCATTTAAATGGTTGTGGTTCGAAAACTCGCAGCCGGGGATATCCAGCATGCCCAATGCCACGGGATCACGGCCCCAGTCCTCCCACGGATAGGTGCGCTTGCGATGATCCGTCAGGGCGAGGATGTCATAGTTTCTGTTGGCGTATTCATCAATGGCTCCCCCAGGCGGGAGAGCCCCGTCGCTTTCAAGGCTGTGGGTGTGCAGGTTTGCCTTAAACTGGTTGATGGCTCCCCAGTCAATCCCTTCATAAGGGTTGACCAGGGTCTGCCCGGCCGCAATTAATGAAAAAGAGGCCATGAACACGAAGATGCAGGCAACCGCGCCGAAACGAATACTATAAGTACGGGACATGCTTAGTTCTCCTTATCTGTGAACCGAACCAACAGCCAAACTGAAGCGAAGGGTTATCCTAATTCAATACTTGCCTTGGATTCAAGATTTTCCAGTTTCAAATTACGATAAATCGCGTCCATGCGGGCGAAGAATAGACTGTGATATACTTATTATGACTTGAGAGTTCTGTTCTCCTTCCCGGCTTTTGATAGCAACGAAATGCCGCGGTTAGCGAAAGGTAATGTAGTGAATCCCAAAATCCTCATTGGAGCGATAGTAGTGCTTGTTATCGTATTGGCCGTGCCGATACTGCTGAATTCCGTGCGCGGCGCTTCCCCGGCGCCTGCGGCGCCCGCAGCATCCGCGCCCGCCGCACCGTCGCCGCCTCCCGCCCCCCCAGCGGAGACTGCGGCCACCCCGCCGCCGGTGGATTACCCTATCGTCTATGCCCCCCCGCCGCGCACGATTCCCCAGTATGAGCAGCGACAGGGAGCGCCTTCAGGGCCGCCCCTGACAGCGGAAACCCTGGTTGGTACCGCCTGGGAGGCGGCTAGTCCTTACGGCCCGGTCACGATAGAACTTGGACCGAACGGCCAGGCGGTGGCCACCCATTCCATGGTGGGTACGATTACCGGGAAGTGGAGTGCAAACGGCAACAAGGTGACGGCATCCGTATCCTTCATGGGCCAGTCCATGAGCTTGGATGCCGAAATTTCTGGCAGCACTCTGAAGGTGCAGGGGCAGAGCATACGACGGTTGCGGTAGGGCGCATCGGCCCGCGAGGGTTACTCGGGGATCCATAGGACCTATGGGACTTATAGGACCTATGTTGTTTGTACTGGGGGCCTTGATCTATCATGAGATTTCATGAGAAAAAGGAGTTCAGCCATGGCCGGACGGTTTCAGGACAAGGTGGTGCTGATCACGGGGGCTTCCTCGGGTATTGGCGCGGAAACGGCCCGCCAGCTGGCGGCCGAAGGCGCCAAACTGGCGCTTTTGGCCCGGCGCGCGGATAAACTTGCCGCGGTAAAATCGGAGGCGGAGGCGCTCGGCGCCCCGGTGTTGACCTTCACCACGGATGTCACCGACCGCGCGGCGCTGGATGCAGCGGTGGCGGACACGCTTGCGGCCTTCGGCCGCATCGACATCGTATTGGCCAACGCGGGAACCGGTGTGACAGGCCCCATTTTTAAACTTACCGTGGACGACTACCGCCGTCAATTTGAAACCAACGTTTTCGGGCTGCTCAACACCATCTATGCCTCCCTCGACGCGCTCAAGGCGAGTCGTGGTCAACTTGGCCTGCTGGGCAGCGTGGCGGGCGTCGTCGGCACCCCGTCGGCCTCCGCCTACAACGCCAGCAAGTTCGCCGTAAACGGCTTGGGCGAATCCATTTACCACGACTTGGACGAACTGGGTATTTCCGTGACCCTGATCAAGCCGGGATTCGTGGACAGTGAAATCCGACTGCTGGACCGGCACGGCAAGGTAAGCGACAAGCCCGACCCCGTCCCCGCGTGGCTGGTGCTGTCCACGCCCGCGGCGGCGCGGGTTATTCTCAGCGCCTTGCACCGGCGCAAGCCGGAGGTGACAGTCACTTTTCACGGCAAGGTGTTCACCTGGTGCAAGCGTTTTCTTCCCGGCGCCACGCGCTGGGTTATCCGCCGCATGAGCAAGGGCAGCCTGCCGAAGCTGTGAGCGCAACCCTGAACAACCGGACCGATCCGACGGATCAGACCGATCTGACGGATCCAATCCCCAAAAAGGCCTTGCTCAGGGTTCCCTGACTACGCGTATCGCCCTGTCTCCCGGCGCATCCTGTTCCACGGGAAAATCACCGGACACGGCATACAAATAGCCTTCACCGGGTGTGTACCGGGCGACAATACTTCCCGAGGGCAGGGGCACTTTCAGTTCCATGGCGGGCAGTTCCGGAATGGACGGCGGCGCGACGCGGACACCCTTCCAGCCGGGCGCCGCGGGACTCAGGCCGAACACATACTGCCCAAGAAGATATATGGGGCAGCTGCCCCAGGGGTGCAGCCAGCTGGTGTTCCACTTCTGGTCGGGGCCCCAGGCCTCCATGCAGGTGGTGGCGCCATGGCGCAGCATTTCGCTCCAGGAATGCTCATCGGTGGCCGTGAGCAGCGCGAAACCGAGGGCGGCGTCGCCCGCCTTGAAACAGCCCTCGATAACATACGAGGCGATGTAAACGCCGCAGGCGAGTCCTTTGCTTCGGATAAGTTCCAGCATGCGCGCCTTGTCCGCGCCTGTGGTTAACCCGAAGGCGAGGGGCACGGCGTTGGCATGCAGGGAATGATGGTCCGACCCCGGCGCATCACGGTACAGGCCCGTTTCGGGGTCGGCGAGATGTTCGGCGAAACTGACGGCGAGGCGGTCGGCCCGCTCGTTGTACGCGCCGCCGTCGCCGCCGAGCAGCGTCTCCAGTTCCGCCGCCGCGCGCAGGCCACCGTAATAAAAGGCGTTCAGCACGGTATTGCCCTTTTTCAAGGAATAGTCGTAATCATAGCCGTCACGGAGATTTTCGGGCCAATCCACCAGCACCCACTTGGCGTTTTTCTTGTCAATCCCCGCCAGGAGCCCGTTCTTGTTTTCAAAGCCGGCGAAATACGCGAACAGGTCCTGATACACCGTTTTTGCCGCGTACTCAGCGGTCGCCCGATCGCCCGTCAAGCGGTAATATTCAAGAACCAGCACGGGAAACTGGAGGGAATAGTCCGCAATCTCCTGCATGAAGCTCCCGGGCGCGACCGCCATCAGCGCCGGATGTATCACCCGGGAATACACAAAATCCAGGATCGCTTTGCGCAAGAGCGACGGGTCCGCCGTCAGCCACACGTGGGACCGTCCGGTAATAACGGCATCACCGAGGTACTGCCCCTTTTCCCGCGACGGACAGTCGACAAACACCTCCTGGGCCCCCATTTGAACGGCATTGCGGCAGATGGTCCAGGTTCCCTCGAGTATCTTGTTGTCGGAGGTGAACGCCGCCTTTTCCGCATCAAAGGGGTGATGCCGCACGTCCACCCAGACTTCGGGCGCGCCCGGAGCGTTTACCACTTCCAGGTAACGGAAAGCCCGGTAGTCATAAAACTCGACCGGGTCTTCGTCATCGGACAAGGTGACCATTTCTTCATACCGGCAATTGGCGCGCATTTCAAAGCGGGGCAGGCCATCATCACCAAGTTCCTCCGCGTGACGCACCGTGACTACGTGGCCGGCCGGTCCTCGGACGCGCAGCCGCGTGTGGCCGACAATTTCCTGTCCAAAATCATATACATAGCGCCCGTCGCCGAGGTCATCCGTTTTCACTGGATCGTACCGGGTAATCTGCAGGGGAGCCGTCGCCTGGAGTTCAAAGCGGTGGTCCTGGCGGCCCGCCAACGGTGACAGCCAGCCACTGTCGTCAAAGCCCGCTTCGCGCCAGCCCCGGGGTATTGCGCGCATGTCGATGTTTTCCAGAAACTGGGTCTTGTACCCGATGGTGTCGGCCGCAGCAAAAGCCTTGAGCTGGAAGCAGCGCCAGTCCTCCCCCGTAACAAATCGTTCAACGCTTCCATCCCCGTATCGCAGCTCGAGGGCGAGCATGAAACCGGAGCGGTTGTCCGCGCTGTTCCAGACCCGGTTGACCAGCCCCTGGTAATACACGTGGGCGGCAAGACAGTTCACTCCCGCCCGAAGACTGTTAGTCACATCCAGTTGATAATAGGGATAAGCGAAATGATATGCGGGTGCGGGCCCCTGCGCCACATAGCCGCCGTTGATAAAAAACTTGTAGTAGTCATCACCGGTGATAAATAGCGTTGCGGCGGTCGGTGTTTCCTTGAGGATCACGTCCTTTCTGAACAACGTGTGCACATGGGTAGGCCCGGAGATTTCGGGTTTCGGCTCGAATTCCCGATGGAACAGGTCCAGCACGGACACGCCGGCAAAAACCGGGTCGCGAAGCCAGGCCGCCTTGGCAAGGGCCTCAGGCTCCGAAGCCGCACCCACTGCCGCAAAGATACAAAGACCAACGATAAGTGTGTAACGCATTATGCAACTCCTCCGGGTTGTTCAAGGTTAAGTGGAGTCTAATTATAGGACGTATAGGACCTATAGGACCTATATACTATGTCGTGCCAAACCATGAGCCACCTTACGGATTGCCTGAACGATCCATTCAGCGTGTCGGTCTTCAAAGGTTTGGGCCAGGGAGATAACCAGGGTGCGCCCCAATATTTCCAAAGTTTTCGGGCACATGTCCGTGCTGTACGTGCGCGTGAGATCATGGAGCGGCGAGGTCCAGGGCCGTCCGTGCCGGTCCATGGAGCCCTTGTTCATCACGTATTCCCAATAACAATAAACATGGCGGTCGGCAATGGACTTGTCGTAGGTGCCGCCCGCGGGAATGCCTTCCGCCTTTAGCGCCAACCCGAACTCCGTTGCCCGTGTGTAATCCGGCAATTGCAATACCGCCGTAATGCCCAGGTCGCCTTCGGGATCGGGGGATGGGCTGATGGAAACACCCGGCACATCCGCGATGCCCTCGTAAATGCGGCGGCGCAAGGCGCGTGTCCGCGCGAGGATCCCTTCCATCCGGCTGAACTGAACGCATGCCAGGGCGCCTTCCATTTCGTTCATCCGCAAATTTTCCCCGGGGAACGGCGCCACGGCGGCGTCTCCGGCGTTCCAGAAGCGCATGGCCGAATCGTGGCGCAGGGTGGCGCGCTCGTAGACGTCGCGCCGGTCGGTCACCACGATGCCGCCTTCGCCCGCCGTAATCACCTTGTGCTGCTGCAGGCTGAAACAGCCGACATCGCCGAACGAGCCCAGCCGTTGTCCCCGGTAAGAGCCGCCGCAGGCCTGCGCGCAGTCTTCAATGACCAGCAGTCCGTGGCGCTTCGCCACGTCCATGATGGCTGTCATGTCGCACGGGATGCCGCGCATATGCACCGGCATGACGGCCCGCGTGCGCGGTGTGATTTTACGCTCCATATCGTCCGGATCCAGCGTGAGGGAATCGTTGATTTCCGCGATGACCGGGACCGCGCCGCAGATCAGCACCGCCGAAGCGGAAGCGATATAGGTGAAGCCCGGCACGATGACCTCGTCGCCGTCGCCGATGCCCAGCCCGGCCAGTCCGCAAATGAGCGCCGCCGTGCCGCCACCCACGGCCAGGGCATGACGGCGTCCGGTCATGTCCGCGAAAAGGCGTTCCAGCTCCGCGCACTTTGAATGCTCCGGATCCAGGAAGCGGAACAGTTTCCGGCCGCGCACCACGGCCGCCACCGCTTCCACCTCCTCCTCGCCGATGGCCGCCGGCCCCAGCCAGGGCTCCGGAAAAGGCACGGTCGTAACCGGTGTTCCGCCGTGAATTGCCAGTTGTTCTCTCATAAAAAGATTCCTTGTCCCTATTTCTGCAGGTCTGCAAGGTGTTAGAATATGACGTGTCGCACCGGTGTGTATGGTATACGTAGCGGCCGAACACTTCAAGGATCCTGTGGGCCTGGAGGGCGAAAGACCTATAACGAACAAATCTCGCAATTCATGGCGAAAGATTTTCTGCTGAAACAAGAAGGAACGAATCATGCGCCCTTGTTTTATTTTCATTGCACTCTGCCTGTCCCTGAACACCGCGTCAGCCGTGGAAACGGTGGCCCTTCAGCCCGGAGACATAATGCTGCCGCAGGGCCATCGCATGGCCCTGTACCTGGACTGCGGTGATGAGCAGATCAAGGCCAAAGATGACAATTTAAGGATGACGCTGCTTTCCGGCCAAGCCTACGTGTTTCCGGGAATCAGCGGCCCCCTGGGTTCTGCCGTATATGATGCCGACCAAGTGACCGTCAAACTGGAGGGACTGGGTTCGGGAAAGGACTATGTGCTGGGATTTACCTGGTGGGACGCTGACGACAGCGGGCGCAACCAGTCCGTTCAGTTTGCCCCCGGAGCATCCGAGGACTGGCAGACCGTATTGCCGCCTGTGCGGGCGGCGTCGTTTCACGAAGACAAACCATCCTGGGCGCGCGCACAGCTGCCGATAACCCCGGAATTCATTCAGGACGGCATCCTGAACGTCGCTTTCGTACGGGAGGCCGGCCCAAACGCCGTGGTGAACGAACTGTGGCTGCTGGAACGCGCGGATTCCTCGGCCGTCAAAAGGGTGCTGATTGTTACGGGCGACGATTACGCCGGACACGACTGGCGCGCCACAGCGCCCGCCCTGGCCGGGGCGCTTCGGGAAGTGGAAGGCCTGGAAGTGTCCGTCACGGAATGTCCCTCCGTGTTCGGATCGCCGTTGCTCGCCCACTACGATGCGGCGGTTATCCACTTCAAGAACTATGATGACCGGCTTCCCCTTGCGGCGGCCTGTGAAAAGGGCTTGCGCGACTATGTGGCCTCCGGAAAGGGACTGGCCCTTTGCCATTTCGCCTGCGGCGCTTTCCAGGAGTGGGACGGGTTCGGAGAAATCGCGGGACGCGTGTACAACCCCGATCTGCGCCCCCATGATCCCTACGGCGTGTTCACCGTGCGGATTACGGGGGAAGACCACCCCGTCACGCGCGGGATGAAACCCTTTGAGGTCAAAGACGAACTGTACACCTGCGTGGATGGCGGCGCCCCGGTGAAGATCCTGTGCGATGCCGTGTCCGTGGTGGACCAGGCCGCGTATCCCATGGCTTTTTTCACGGAAAACACCGGCGGACGGGTATTTCACTGCCTGCTGGGCCACGATGCGGAGGTCTATGCATCCCCCGGCGCGCGCGCGCTGTACCAGCGCGGCATTGCCTGGGCCGCAGGAATGGAATACTGAGCCGGACCGTTCCCTGCTCCCAGTCACTCCGCGGGCATATTATCTTTGACCGCCGCACCCTCCGGCGCGATAATGCCGCCCAGCGTGCCGTTGTGGTAGAGGTTGTCGCAAATGAATAACCCCGGGCAGTCGCCCGACACTTCAATGGCGGCGCGCATGGCGCCCGCCCGGTTGCGTTCCAGGATCTGGCAGCCGGCAATGGTGGTGTTGCGGCTGTTCTCGACATACACGCCGCGCTTTCTCGGTTCAAACACCTGGCAGTCCGCAATCAGGGTTTCCCGGCTGTTCAGCACGGAGACGGCGCCGCCTCGGGCGTCATCCCCGGCACAGGCATCACTCACCAAGTTGCCTTCAAACAAGACACCGTCACAATTTTCGATGCGCACGCCGTTGGCGAGGTCCTTGCCCCGGTTATGGTCCTGGTCTAGGGAGTTGCCGGACACCACAATGTGGCGCGCGCCCTCGAGATAAATGGCGTTCTCCACCCCGGTGTAAATATGATTGCCCGTAATGGCGACGCCGGTGACGTTTTTCAGGTGGATATTGGTGGTCTGGCTGCCGATGAGATTGCCCGTGATGGTCCACAATCCCGCGCGGCCGCGCGCTTCGGGTTTCACGGGCGCTTCAAAGCGGATATTCGCGCCGTTGGGACTGGTTCGCGCCTGAATGGTGTTGCCCGAAATGGTGCCCTCCTCGACGGACCCGTCAGCAACGTCAATCCACACATCGGCGGAAGCCGCCGCCTCGTTGTCATAATTGTATTCAATATCGTTGCCGGTAATTTGCAGGTTGCGCACCTCCCCGCCGAATACGCGCAGGCCACCGCCCTTACAGTAACTGATATGGCTGCCCGTAACAATGGCCTGGTGCAGGTTGACATGGTCAAAGAACACGCCGACGCCGCTGCAATTGTAGACATGGCTCCCCGTAATAATGACGTCGCGGTTGCGTCCGCTTAAAATAATCCCGTTCCGTGTCTCCCGCACCAGTACACCGTCCACCAGAACCTGTACGGCGCCGGTGAATTCCACGCCGTCCGCTTCGGGATGAGCGCCGACAATCTCGATTCTGCCCAAGCAGGGCATGCGCTCCGTGTCCGAAACAACCGGATCAAAGGAAGCCGGTGACGCCGTGCCGGTGTGATTGCCCACAAAACGAAACGCGGGGCCGGGGCCGGCCATGAGTATCCGCGCGCCGCCGCCCGGACCGTCCAGGCTGACCGGCCCCTTGTTCTTGAGTTCGATAAGTATCGTTGATGTGACACGGTAAATCCCCTTGGGGAAATACACCCTTCCCGTAGCGGTTTCCTGGACCGCCAACTGAATCGCCGCCGTATCGTCGGCAATACCGTCGCCCACCGCGCCGAAATCCCGGGGATTGGCCGCTTCGGCCGCGAAAGGGGAAATCATTGCCATCGATAAAATGAAATACCTAAGAAATGACTTTGCACGCATGATATTACCTCTAGTCCGCAAAGAAAAGGCGTTTTTCAAGGGCGTTGGCGACCCACCCGTCACAATGAAAAATCATAAGGATCTATGGTACCGCAATCTGTGCCGGCATGGGAAATCCGGCGCCGGCGCTGATCCGGCCCATTCAATTGTCACCGTCCCCCTATGGTATAGTTGGGTTTGCATCCGGCAGCCGAAAGGAAAATCCCATGCGAATAAGCCGCAGACATTTCGTAAAAACAGGAGCCATGCTCTCCATGGCCGCCGCGTCATCTTCCTACGGGGAGGGGGCGGAAACGACGGCGTCGGAAAAACTAAACATTCTTCTCATTCACGGTGACCAGCACCGCGCCGACTGTCTCGGCGCCTACGGTAACACGGAGCTCCGCACGCCCCACCTGGACGCCCTGGCGAGTGAAGGCATACGCTTTCAAAACAGTTTCTGTCCCTATCCCGTCTGTACGCCGTCGCGCTATTCCCTCCTGAGCGGTCAATATGTGCATGAGCACCGGGGCGGCAATAACCATTGCACACTCGCGCCGGACATCCCGACGTTCCCGCGCCTGTTGCGGGAGGCCGGATATAAAACATCGGCTGTGGGCAAGATGCATTTCACGCCGACCTATCTTGACGTCGGCTTCAATGAAATGTTTCTGGCCGAACAGGACGGCCCGGGGCGATGGGACGACGACTACCACCGCGACCTGATGCGTGAAGGGCTTATCGACGCCAATGACCTCGAAGACCAGCGCTCCGAATACCGCAAGCGTGCCCGCGAGGAATACTGGACAAGTTTCGGCGCGCTGCCTTCCAATCTGCCGGAAGAATGGCACACCACGACATGGATCGGTGACCGCGCCGTTGAAGCGCTGGAAGGATGGTCGGGCGGGGGCAACCTGCTGATGGCGGGCTTCGTCAAACCGCATCATCCCTTCGATCCCCCGGATTCCTGGAAGGACGCGTATAACCCGGATACATTAACCCTGCTGCCCGGGTGGACCGAAGCCTGTTTTGCGCACGACCTGAAACACCACCGGGGCTATTTCCCCCATGAGCAGCTGAACGCGGACGCGCTGCGCCGGATCATGGCCTATTATTACGCCACCATTGAGCAGATTGACGCCCAGGCGGGCCGGATGATTGATATACTCAAACGGAAAGGCCTCTATGACAACACCATGATCCTGTATACCAGCGACCACGGTGAATACATGGGTTTCCACCATATGCTGCTCAAGGGTAATCATATGTATGACCCGCTGGCCAAAGTACCGCTTATTATCAAGTATCCAAAACACGCCGGCAATATCGCCAAAGAACAGCGACAAAGCGCGGTGAAAGCGCTGGTAAACAATGTGGATGTGGCGCCTACCATTCTGAAGCAGGCCGGCATCGCACCGCCCCCTTCCATGGGCGGAAACGATCTTGCCGCATCCAATTCGGGACACGACATCATTTTTTGTGAATCCGGCCGTAATATGGCCATGGCGCGCACCCATACCCGCAAATTGATTGTTGACCGCGACTTTGCGCCGGTTTTATTTTTCGACCTGGAGAAAGACCCGCTGGAAATGGACAACCGGGCCGGCGACCCGGCATACGGGGAGGAAATCAAAGATCTAACCCGTGCCATCGGACAGTGGCGCCCCGACGACAGAAACAGGGAAATACAGTTGGACGAAAACGCGCCTGTCATCCGCGGACCAAACGTGCCGCCCCGGGACCTTTCCCACCGGCCGGCCATTATCGAATACTACGAGAAACAATGGGAACGCCGGCAGGCCTGAATATACGCGAAACGATGAAAATACTTGCATTCCGCCCATAAAATCAGATTTACTAGCGGGGTTGCTTGCGTGGGCGCACACCCGCCAGGCCTGCTTGCTACTGCGCGTTTACACCATAATACATAGAATCCGGTTTACCGTGACAAGGAGGGTGTCCGTCCATGTTTCGCAATATTCTGCTTGCCCTGATCTTTGTGCTGCTGATCGCCGCGGCCGCCCTCGCGGTCGTCAAACATCAATCGGACAAGCACTTCTATGAGG